>Ga0335071_10000382_pt1 | contig 50338 bp, 31 predicted proteins | sample Lox_Sample_15_FD_206724 | JGI IMG/M metagenome (GOLD analysis project Ga0335071, IMG submission 206724) | Soil microbial communities from Loxahatchee National Wildlife Refuge, Florida, United States - Lox_Sample_1.5 | ecosystem: Environmental > Terrestrial > Soil > Wetlands | place: USA... | reverse complement strand
GAGAACCGGGCACGACGACCGCGTCTTCCGGGATAACCAGAGGCTGATCATCTTTGGCGGAGTAGACCTGCTCGCGAAGCAAATCGTAGACCGGGATCGAGCGATTGAGGATGGTGCCGGTGCCGAGGACAGCGCGCCGCTTGACGATGGTGCCTTCGTAGACTCCGGCATTCCCTCCAACCAGGACATCATCTTCAATAATCACGGGCAAAGCGCCGACGGGTTCGAGGACGCCACCAATCTGCGCGGCAGCAGAGAGATGGCAGTTCTTGCCGATTTGCGCGCAGGAACCGACGAGAGCGTGAGAATCGATCAAAGTGTTTTCATCGACGTAGGCGCCGACGTTGACGAACATGGGCGGCATGCAGATGACGCCGCGACCGATAAAAGCGCCATCGCGGATGCTGGAGCCGCCGGGAACGATGCGAATACCGTCAGCGGCAGAAACGGTGCGGACAGGATAGGTGGACTTGTCGAAGAAGGGCTGGCGTTGCGTATCGACGGACATATCAACGATGGCACCGATGCGAAAGCCGAGGAGAATTCCCTTTTTCACCCAGGGATTAACGCGCCAACCGGTGGGGGAGTTGGGATCCGGCTCAGCGGAGCGAATCTCGCCGCGGTTCAGGGCCACCTTGAAGGCTTTGAAGAGTTCGAAATGTTCCTGCTGATAGGAAGCAGGGGGATTGTCGAACAAACTCTCAATTTGAGATGGCAGCATGAGTTTTGACATTGAGGCGCAAAGACTCGAGCACGGAGATGATACGCGCGCGGCTTTCCGGCTTCGGCGGAACGAGAGGCAAGCGCCAGCGAGGTTCGAGCAAACCCATTTCCGCCATGGCGCACTTTACGGGAATCGGATTCGACTCGATGAAGTTGACTTCCATGAGGGGATGGAAACGGCGGTGAATCTGGCGCGCCTGCTCGAAATTGCCCTGGAGCGCGAGACGGGTGAGCCTGGCCATTTCGGCGGGAATTTCATTGGAGACGACGGAGATGACGCCGTGACCACCGAGCGCAATCAGGGGAAGAGTGATGGAGTCGTCGCCGGAGAGGACCAGGAATTTTTCGGGCACGCAATTCAGGATGGCAGCCATCTGCGCGACATTGCCGGAGGCTTCCTTGATGCCGACGATATTGGGAATGTGCGCGAGGCGCTGGACGGTGGCGGGTTCGATGTTCACGCCTGTGCGGCCTTGCACGCTGTAGAGAATGATGGGCAGATCGAGAGCGTCAGCGATGGCCTTAAAGTGCTGAAAGAGGCCCTCCTGTGTGGGCTTGTTGTAGTAGGGGGTAACCGAGAGGATGCCGCTCACACCAAGAGCAGCGAGGCCGCGCGCACGAGAAATGACCTCGGCAGTGTTATAACCACCGGCTCCGGCCAGAACGGGAACACGGCCCTTGGCCACGTCGAGGGTGATTTCGACGACGCGCATATGCTCTTCGTCGGTGAGCGTGGGGCTCTCGCCCGTGGTGCCGCAAGGAACGAGGAAGTCGACGCCGGCGTCGATCTGGCGCTTGACCAAGGTACGAAGGGTGCATTCACAGAGGGCGCCATCGAGGCGAAACGGAGTAACGAGGGCTGTTCCAGTTCCGTTGAACATATACGGCTCCTTTACAGATGGTAGTTCACGGACCCGTCACAGATTTTCTGTGTTGCAGATCCGCGAGAACATCGCGAAATTCGAAGACACCCTTTTTGCCGGCGATCCAGCGGGCGGCCAGGAGCGCGCCACGGGCGAAGCCGTCGCGGTTTTTGGCCGCGTGACGCAGGGTGATGGTGTCCGAGGAGGAATCGAAGCCGATTTCGTGGGTACCGACGAGCGTTCCGGCGCGATTGGCGCCGAGCGAGATGGGGCGAGTGAAACCAGCGGCGCGCATTTCCTGTTCGAGTTTCCGCAGCGTCCCTGAAGGCGAATCTTTCTTGGCGGAATGGTGAATCTCCCAGCCCCAGGCTTCATATTCGGGATGATCGGCGAAGAGAGAGGCGGCCCGCGACGCAATGTCCAAGAAGAGATTGACGCCGATGGAGAAGTTCGCGGCGTAGAGAAGAGCCGTACCCGCAGGAGCGATATCGGAACGAATCTGCGGCAACTGGTCGTACCAGCCGGTAGTACCACAAATGGTGTTGACGCCCAGGGAAGCGAGAGTGCGGATGTTCCCCGGAGCCGCGGATGGAGTGCTGAATTCGACGGCAATGGCGGCGCCGCGAAGAGCCCGCGGCGTGAGAGTGTCAATGTTCGAACGAGAGAAGCACGCGCGGACCTCAAAACCGTAGTCAGGAGCCAGTTGATCGACGAGATGGCCCATTTTGCCGTAGCCAATGATCACGAGGGGCGTGGTCATGCATGCACCTTGCCGGTGGCCAAGAGCCGGCGGACCATTTGCGAATAGATACCGACCGCATCGGTCAATTCCCTTTTGGGGATACGTTCTTCGGCCGTGTGGGCAACGTGAATGCTGCCCGGACCGATCAAGTATGGCTGACCCCAAGCGCCGTTGAAGGTGGGAATGTCCGTGGCGAAAGCAACGACGGTGGTGGAGAGATCGGCGAGGGTATTCAGACGCACGGCGGGATTGAAGAGAACTTCACGGGCTTCGACTTTGTGCGATTGAGCCGCTTTCGCGACGGCAAGACGGAGTTCCGCGGGTTCGGCGACGAGGCGGAACATAATTTCGGCGCGGGCTTCATCGGCGACGACGTTGGGGGCGCGGCCTCCATGGATCGTGCCGACGTTGAGAGTGGACTGGCCAAGAACGGGGTCGCAGGGAAGAGGGAGGGCACGGATTTGGGCGAGAGCATCAAGAAGAGAATGGATGGCGGAATGGCCGAGTTCGGGATAGGCAGAATGGGCAAGCTTGCCGCGAGCAACAAGCTCATAGCGCAGGACGCCCTTGGAACCGAGAGCGATGCGATTTTCGGTGGGTTCGCCATTAATGAGAAAGCGGGAACCGCGGGGCGAGGAAGCGGCGGCGGTCGCGCCAGCACTGTCGCGCTCTTCGCCAACGACGAAGAGAAGGGCGAAGTTGCGCGTGCCGGAAGCGAGGAGCGATTCCGCCGAGTGAATCATGGAAGCGATGATGCCTTTGGCGTCGCAACTGCCGCGGCCATGAATGTGGGTGTCGTCCTCCGTGGAAGAAAAATAAGGCGGGACGGTGTCCATGTGAGTGGAAAGAGTCACGATGGGATCGCCGAAGGAGAGAAAGATATTATCGCGATTTGGCGCGGCCGAGAGGCGCTCGACACGCCCGTTGTGGCGGGCAGCGAGAGTGGAAAGATGGGAGAACAGGAAATCGACGACCGGCTTTTCGTTTCCGGTGGTGGAATCGAGATCGACGAGCGCGCGAGTTAGAGCAAAAAGATCCATGACCGTTCGCCTGGCTGAGCTTGGGAGAATGCACTGCGAAAGGAGGGCTGCGCGGAACGCAGTAGTCTACCTCTCGATAGCGCTCCACCCGCAAATTCGAGTGACAGTGTTCAGGATTTAGCCTGAACCCCAATCGCAGAACTGCCAGCTAGGGCTGCGATTTCGGCGGCGATCAGTGTTTGAACTGACCTGGCGTAAGCCTGACCCCTTTCGCCGGGCGCCCGATGCTGATCGGGCAGCGCACCCGGATACTTATGGCCGCCGCACCTCTACCAAGGTCATTCCAAATTAGAGGAAAAGGTATGGGGTGTCAACAGAGACTCCCACGGTTGGCAAAGGCAGAGGGTAGGCCACTTCAAGAAAAAGGAAAAGGCTCCGGGGGAGTATTCCCGGAGCCTTTCGAAGCAAGTTGAGGGAGTCGACAGCGGAACGGGCGAAAACGGCCCGCCGCTAGAACTCGTAGCGCAGAGCGAATTGCATAATGCGGGGGTTGGTGAGAGTACCGCTGTAGTTGCCGAAGGTGGCGGAGTTACCGTTCACCAGGCTGCCGCCCTGATACGCGTTGAGGGACTGCACGTCAAAGCGCACAGAGTTGGTGATGTTGAAAACCTCCCAACGGAACTGAAGGCTCTGGGCTTCGCTCCAAGGCATCTTCCAACGCTTGCCGACGCCCATGTCGATGCCAAAGAAGCCGGGACCGCGGAGATTGTTGCGCGCGCCGGTTTCACCCGGGAAAGCGTAGCCGAAGCAACTGGCAGCGGCCGCACCGTTGGCGAAGAGATTGGGGTAAGTGTTGCCGCCATTGCCATCCGGGCCGGCGAAATAAATTCCGGTCTTGACGTTGCAGAGCTGGTCGGCGTGACCTTCCAACTGGTAGTTGGTGGGATATTGACCACCATTGTCGACGGTGACCGGGAAGCCGCTGGTCAAACGGATCAAGCCGGAGAGCTGCCAGCCACCGATGAAGGCGTCGGCGAGCTTGTTGACGTCGTGACCAAGCCACTTCCCTTGGCCGAAGGGCATATCCCAGACGAAGTTGGTGTTGAACTGGTGACGCAGGTCGAAGTCGGAAACAGCGCGACCTGCACCTGGATCAAAGGAGTTGATGATCTGTCCGCCGAGACCGCCCCAGGCGCCGACGCGTTCCGCATCGGAGGAAAGGTCGATGGACTTGCCGTAAGTGTAGTTCACATCGAACTGAATGCCATGGGACATCTTGTGCTGCAACGTAACTTGCATGGCGTTGTAGGAAGCATTGGAAATGGTCCGCAAAGCGTAGAGCGAGGAATATTGCGGGCTGTAGAAGACGTTGGGGCCGGTGTAGTTTCCGAGACGATAGTAGTAGCTCTGATTGGGATTCGCGGCATCGGGGATGCCGGTGGTGTCCATCTCGTAGATGGAGAGCGATTCATTCAGCGAGTTGGCGCAGAGCAAGTCGAAGGCCAGCACAGCGGGGTTGTTTGTCGCGCCGACCGCGCCGGGTTGACCGGACTGCACGCAGGTTCCGTAAGGGCCATTGGCACCGATGGTATAAGCACCCCCCGGTGCAACGGGCTGCGTGATGTCTTGCCAATACTGCTGGACATTGGCCGGGATCAAGCTGGGATTGGCGGCCACCTGATTTGTAGTGACACCGCTGCGGTATAGCTTGGCCATGGCTGTGGCGGCCTTGAAGTAATCCATTCCTGCTTTCTTGTCGTAGGGGTTAAGCGGCATGGCGACGTCGCCCTGAATCAGGAGGCGATGGGAGAGCCGGCCGACGTAGGCGACTTGCACGCTGAAACCGGCCTTCAATTCACGCTGAACGGCGAAATCGAGCGTGTAGGAGTAGGGAGTCTTGATGTGATTGTCCAAGCCCCAGGTGATGGCTTCGCTGCCCGGCGATGGATTACTGGGGAAAGGCACGGGGAAATTGGCGGGCGGCGCCGGCACGAAAATCGGCTGACCTTGCGGATTGTCGGCCGACGGGCAATTGTCGAACTGCGGAATCGACGTGGGGCCGTTGATCTGCGTGATGCGGGGGGTACAGAGCACGGATTCTGAGGCGGCGGCGTTGGGAATACTGGTGGAGAGCCCAAAGGCGCCGTTGGCGTCGAAGGTGTCGAGCAGACCTTCGCCGACGCGGTCATAGACCATGCCGAAACCACCACGAATGCTGCTCCTGCCAGCGCCACCGAAGACGCTGCCGAGGAGGCCATCGTCATAGCCGGGAGACCAGGCGAAGGAGACGCGCGGGCCAAGGTTTTTGTAATCCCAGCCATAGTAGCCGGTCGTGCCGCCATTCGCGGGGCCAGCCCAGTTGAAGGCGACTAGGGGAGCCTGAATCGAGGGAACGCCATTGTTCATGCCGACGCCGCGATTGTTGAACCAGGTGTTGAGGCTTTCGGTGGGGGCCACTTCCAGCCCCTTGGTTTCCCAAGGCGGCGAGAAGAGCGAATAGCGCAGGCCGAGCGTAAGAGTGAAGCTGGGCTTGAGCTTCCAACTGTCCTGAGCGTACATCTCGTAACCGTTTTCGGCGTAGTGACGCACAACGGGAGCGCCCTGTGCCAAGGCCGAGCCGTCGCGGGCGTAGTTGTACTGGGCATTGACTTCCACAGCCATGCCGAAAAGAGCGGTGACCGCGTTGTCGTAGTTGGTGCCGAATCCGCCGAAGTCCACGGCAGGAAAACACGGACCGGCAGGCGTGGACGTGCAGCCATAGACGGGGTTCAAGGGCGAAGAGGCGCGACCGGCAAGGCCAGAGGTGTCGAGCCACTGAGCGTTCGCGTAGGAGTTGCTGAAGGAGCTGGTGGTGCTGGAACTTGGGTTGCGGATGAAGGAGGTCTGAAAACCGAACTGGAAGGTGTGTTTGCCGTGCGACCAGTTCAGGTCGTCCCAGAAGCTGTTGGTGGGACGTTGGAACTGGCTGGAGTAATTGATGCCCTGCTGGATGCCGCGGAAAGTATTCCAAGCAACGTTGGTGTTGCCGATGGTGCCGAGACTCTCGCGGACAAAGCCGTAACGGAGATTGTTTACGAGGTTAGACTTTATGACGGCAGAGTAGTTGGCGATGAGGCCCTTATTGAAATTAAGGACGCTGGTTTCGGGAGCCTGGCCGGGAAGGAACGGGGCGTTGGCCTGATCCTGATTGGCGAGCGCACCGGTGAGGGAGACACGCTGCTTGCCGTCCTTGGTGATGTTGTAATCCAGCTTGGCGATATACCAGTTCTTGGTGTTGCTGGTGGGGGCAGCGAAGCGGTAGCCGGCAGTGTTGTAGCCGTCACCCTGGCTGTAGTCGTTGGGAAGGGGGTTATTCTGAAAGTAAGTCATCACGGTCTGGTTGGGTCCGACCGGTCCGGTGTAGCCCGCCAAGGTGGTAAGAGGATCCATGGATTTCAACTGCGACGGGCTGAGAGCGTAGCCACCAAAACTGCCCGGGAAGTTTGCGGTATAGGTTTGGCCGCTGGCGCCGACGGCTGAAGGATTGTTCGAGCAGGCGGGATTCGGAGAGGCAGCGGTGGTATCGCAGGCGTAGAAAACAACGCCGTCGCGAAGAGAAGCGGAGGGGATGATGCGCAAAAGGCTTTGCTGCTCGGCGTCGCGGTACCCTTCGTAGTTCAAAAAGAAGAAGAGGCGGTCTTTCTTAACGGGACCGCCGAGAGAACCGCCGAAAATGTTGCGGTTCAAGAACTGCGGTTTGTTGGGGTCGCCGCTGGCCAACTGGGAGGTTTTGAGGAAGTAGTCGTTGGCGCTGAAGTAGGAGTTGCGGTTGTACTCGTAGACGGAGCCATGGAAATTGTTGGTGCCGCTCTTGGTGACGAGAGCGACCTGTGCGCCGCCGGCAGAGCCTTCGTCGGCGTCCGCATTGGTGGTGGTGACGCGAAATTCTTCAACGGAATCCAGGGTGACGGGAAGAACCGATTGGAAGGCGTAACCGCCCTTGGGATTGACGGGGATGCCGTCGAGGGTGACGTTGCTCTGATCGCTGCGCGAGCCATTCACGGACCCGCTGCGGGTGTCGGTGTTGGTGTCGACGGCGGGATTGTTTCCGGTATAGACGACGCCGGCCTGGAGAGAGAGAAGGTCGCCGACGTTGCGGCTCTCGAGAGGCAATTGCTTAACCTGGTTTTCGCCGAAAGCGACACCGAGGGTGGCATCGGTGGTGTTCAAGGTTTCCGCCTGGGCCGAGACTTCCACGGACTCGGTGGACTCACCGATGTTCAGGACGACGTTGAGCGTCGTCGGGGTATTCACGAGGAGCTCGATATTTTTCTGATCGTACTTACGGAATCCTTGTGATTCGACGGAAAGCGAGTATGTGCCCGGTTTGAGGGCGACAAACTCATACTGACCGTTTTGCGAGGTGGTGGAAGTACGCTCGACAGCCAGTTCGGGGCTGGTCAGGCGCACGCTGGCGCCGACGATGACAGCGCCAGATTTGTCGGTGACAACGCCGCGAATGGAGGTCGTACCGGTCTGAGCGAAAATAATTCCGGGATAAATGAACGAAAGAAGACACACGACCAGCAATGCACGTGAACGAACACCAAGACGCATCCTGTAGCTCCTTGACTTCTGAGTTGAGACAACAAACAAGGAAGGAAATGGCCAGAAAGGGCGCGTCAGATTTGACCGTTACGACAGGCCCCTCGGCACATCAAACTCAATCTAACCACTCTTCCCCTGAACAAACGGAACCCCGCACCACAAGATTTTTTACATTTTGAAGCGTTTCAAGACAAAGTCAAGAGATAGACAGAGAAAAAGTCACTCTAATAAAACTAATCGCGAGTATCAGCAATTCGTACGTGAGAGAGGCGGGGCCGGCGGCTTACAACTCAAGAGGCTTGAGAGGGACGTGTTGAGAGGCGATGAGGAGTTCACCCGTGAAAGCAGCCTCGGACGGCCGACGTTCCAGAGCTTCCCTGGCGGAGAGATGCGCGAGGTCGGGGTTGTTGTTCTCCTGAGAGATATGGGCGAGAACGAGAAAGCGCGCGTGGGAGTCGAAACCGTCCGGGTCGGACAGAAACTCACTGACCGCGTGATTGGAGAGATGGCCGGTGCGAGAAAGCACACGCTGCTTGACGACCCAGGGATAGGGCCCAACCTTGAGCATATCGAGATCGTGATTGGACTCGAGAATCATGCAATCCGTCTCCCGGAGATGCACTTTGACCATTTCCGGGAGATAGCCAAGATCGGTGCAGACGGCGACTTTGGTGCCATTGCAGCGGAAAGTGAAACCGATGGGATCGGCAGCGTCATGGGGAATCGCAAAGGCGTGGACGTCGATATCGCCAATGGAGAAGTGTTGACCAGCCTGGATGGACTCGACACCTTTGAGGCGTTTTTTGAATGTGTCGGGCAGGATGCGCAGGAGCGCGTCCATGGTGGGTTCGGTGACATAGAGTGGCGGAGACTTCCAGAGACCGAGGACCTGGGGAAGACCGGTGCAATGATCGGAGTGCTCGTGAGTGATGAGGACGGCGTCGAGGCGATCGATGTCGCGGCCAATGGCGGCGAAGCGGGCGAGAGTTTCACGTTTGCCAAGACCGGCGTCTACGAGGATGCGGGTGCGTTCTGTCTCCAGCAGTGTGATATTGCCCGAACTGCCAGACGCCAAAATGGAAACGCGCAAGCCGATGGCAAATCCCCCACAGATGCAGAACGAGAAAACTTTTCAAATGATGGCAGAGGGCAGAGGTAGCGTCAATGAGGCAGAGGGAGAACGTGTGAATTTTCGGCGCGCCCGGAAGATCAGCAGGCGAGGCGTTCGCGGGTAATGGCTAAACCGTTGATGGGGCCGAGGGCGGCGACGGAAATGTGGTCGGGGCGGAAGAACTCCTGAGCCAGACTCTGCACCTCATCGCTAGTGACGCGATCGATGGAGGCAAGGATTTCGTCGAGCGATGAGAAGCGATGGAAATAAAGTTCCTGACGCGCCAGATTGGACATGCGAGAGCTGGTGGATTCGAGAGAGAGCATGAGCGAGCCCTTGAGGTGATTCTTGGCGCGCAGCAATTCTTCCTGGCTGACGGGCGACTCTTTCATGGCGCGGAATTCGGCGATGGTCATGTCGAGAACCTTGCCCACCGTCTCCTTGGCGGTGCCGGCGTAGACACTGAACATCCCGGCATCGGAATAGGGGGTGAGTTCGCTGAAGACAGCGTAGGCGAGGCCCTGCTTCTCACGGATATTCTGGAAAAGACGGGAAGACATGCCCCCACCGAGAAGATTATTGAGGACGGCAACACCAAAGCGGCGCTCGTGAGCAATGGGCAGAGAAGGCACGCCAACACAGAGATGGACCTGCTCCAGATCGCGCTTGGTCTCGAGACGAATGGGAGCGCCGGTAGCGGGAGCGGCATCGCCATTGGAATGCTGGGAGGCGGGCAGATGGCCGAATTCCTTTTGCACCAGTTCGAGAACCTGCTCGTGGGTGATGTTGCCGGCGGCGGTTACGAGAAGGTGGCCCGCGGCGAACCAATCCTGGAAACGGGAGCGAAGGCGTTCGCGGTCAAACTTGCGGACGGTCTCAGGAGTACCAAGGATCGGACGGCCGAGGGGATGCTCCGGCCAAAAGCCGCGAGTGAAGATATCGTGGAGGAGATACTCGGGATTGTCGAGATCCATCTTGATCTCTTCGAGAACGACCTGGCGCTCTTTCTTGACGTCGTCGGAATCGAACTTGGGCCGGAGAACCAGATCCGCCAGGACATCGAAGGCGATGGGCAGGTGCTCGTCAAGGACCTTGGCGTTGAAGCAGACTTGTTCTTTAGAGGTGAAAGCGTCGAGGTTGCCGCCGACGGAGTCCATTTCGCGGGCGATGTCCTCAGCGCTGCGATGAGCGGTGCCTTTGAAAACCATGTGTTCCAGGAAGTGGGCAAGTCCGTTTTCGGCGGGAATCTCGCGGCGGGAGCCATTGCGGACCCAGATGCCGACGGAGACGGAACGAACGTGCTGCATGGTCTCGGTAATGACAACAAGACCGTTGGGTAAAACGTGACGATGGATATCGCGCGCGTTTGAAACCATACGGTATTGTGGCACAGGGCGGGAAGTGTGGCGAGGGGGAGAGCGAAGCGGGGGCCGCGGCGCGTAACTGGTTTAGATTGAACCAGTTCGGCCGAGGTTGGCCATCGAGCGGCGACAGCCGACCAGCTTTCTCTGAAGTGGCCTGGTGATGAGAGAATAGGCGCAGGGGAGAAGTCACTCTTGGAATTGCTCGGCAAAAGTCTGGAAGAGTTGCGCCAGTATTGCCAAACGCTGGGCGAACCGGCGTACCGTGGCGGGCAAATCTATCACGCGCTATACGCGGAGCGGCAGTTGGACCTGGCAGGGATGACGAACCTGCCTGCAGCGCTGCGGGAGAAGTTGGCCAAAGATACGACGATTACTTTGCCGTCGGTGAAGCACCGGTACCAGTCGGCGGATGGCTCGGTGCGGTTTCTGCTGGGGCTGAGCGCTCCAGCGGAACAGACGCGGATGAAGGAAGCGTCGGTGGAAGCGGTGTTCATGCCGAGCGAAGGGCGGCAAACGATTTGCATTTCGACGCAGGCGGGCTGCGCCGTAGATTGCCAGTTTTGCCTGACCGCACAATTGGGATTAATTCGGAATCTGACAGCGGGGGAGATTGTGTCGCAGGTGCTGCTGCCGCTGATTGAGATGGGTGAACCGGCGGCGGACTCGGACGAAGAGAGCGCGCTGGCGGCGCGGACGAATGTGGTGCTGATGGGGCAAGGGGAGCCGCTGCTGAATTACGAGAACACGTTTGCGGCGTTGCGGATCCTGCTGGATCCAAAGGGAGTGGGACTTTCGCCGAAGCATGTGACGCTTTCGACGAGCGGCATTGTGCCGGGAATCGAGCGAATGGCGGAAGAAGAAGTAAGGCCGAAGCTGGCGATTTCGCTGAACGCTTCGAACGATGAGCAGCGGGACCGGCTCATGCCGATTAACAAGAAGTACCCGTTGAAGGAGCTGATCGGCGCGTGCCGGAAATACTCGCTGCGAAATTGGGAGCACTTGACGTTCGAGTACGTGATGCTCGGCGGGGTGAACGATTCGGCGGAAGACGCGCGGCGGGTGGTGCGATTGCTGGCGAAACTACAGCGCGTGAAAGTGAACTTAATTCCATGGAATCCGGGGGAGTTGGCGTTCCAGGAGACGGGCGAGGCACGGCTGGAAGAATTCCGGCAGATTCTGACCGAACGCGGCGTGCCTGCGTTTGTGCGTTATTCGCGGGGGCGCGATGTGATGGCGGCTTGCGGACAACTGGCGCTGAAGGAAGTGAAGGAATCGCAGTTGCCGGTGCTGCAGTAATGACAGTTATTTCGAGCGGATACCCACCACAGACATGAGGCGGCCGGAGAGAGCGCCTTCCTTGCGATAACTGAAAAAGAGATCGGTGCGGCACGCAGTGCACAGGTCGCTGACGAAGATGTTCTGTGGGCGAAGGCCGGCGGCGAGGAGTTGCGAGCGATTGGCCTTGCGAAGATCGAGATGGACGCCTTTGGGGGGAGGCTGGTGGCCCGGGGGGGCCATGTTGAGCCACTGGAGCGGATTGGGCTCTTCCCCGGAGCGCGCTTCGTCAAAATACTCGGCGGCGTCGGCGAATTGCGCGGTGAACTTCGAGACGAAGTCGGCAGCGACTTCGTAGCAGCAGGAGCCAACCGAGGGACCGATCGCTGCAAGGAGATGCGCGGCCTTGCTGCCGTATTCATAACGCATGCGGCCGACCGCTTTTTCGGTGATGCGAGCGAGAGTTCCCTTCCAACCCGCATGAATCGCGGCGACGGCGCGTTTTTTCGGGTCGACGAGAAGAATCGGAACGCAGTCAGCGGTCTGGACGGCGAGGAGCAGGCCGGGGGTGTTGGTGGACGAAGCGTCACCTTTGCACGGGCGGGGTGGCACGGCAGCGAAGGGATAGAGCAGGGACGAGTGGATCTGCTTGAGTGGCGCGAGGGTCAAATCGTCCGCACCAAGAGCAGCTTGAAACTTCTTGCGGTTGGCGTTTACGTTTTCCGGCGTATCCCATTCCATGAAACCAAGATTGAGCAGTCTTTCACCGTCGAGCGAGCTGAAGCCACCGACACGCGTGCTGAAGCCGTGAACGAGCCAGGGCAGTTTGGAGAACGGAGCAAGTTGGAGGATTTGCAGGCCACGAGATCTGCCAAGGGTCCACGGCGAAGAGACTTTGCCGGGTTCAGGTGCGCGAGAGAGAGGGTGACCCGCGCGGCGTTTTGGCTTCGGCGATGATTTGCGGGGACGCGGCATCGAATCAGTATAATGGCAACGACTGGGCAGCGGGAAAACTGGGACCAAGATCGAACGGAATTGCGACACAGGTGAACGATGATCGTGGGCATGGGAATTGACGTCGCGGAAGTAAAGCGAATCCAGCACGTGGTGGAAACGCAAGGGGAACGGTTTGTGAAGCGCGTTTATACGCAAACGGAGGCGGCGTATTGCGAACAGTTCAAGAGCAAATACGAACGCTACGCGGGCCGGTTTGCAGCGAAAGAGGCGGCGATGAAAGCGTTGGGAACAGGCTGGAGCCGCGGAGTCAGATGGGTGGACGTGGAAGTGGTGCGGCAGCGCGGCGGGCGGCCGACGTTAGAGTTGCATGGTGAGGCGCGGAAGATCGCCGATTCGCTGGGTGTGAAGAACATCGCGATCAGTATTACGCACACGTCGGAGCAGGCGTTCGCGCAGGTGATTTTCGAAGGTTAGGACGGTCAGCGCCTACCGCCGCGCGAGGGCGCACGAATCGTCAGTTGAAAAGAGTTCGAGGTTGAGATCCTTCGTCGCCGAAACTGCTTTTCAGAATGACAAGACGACTTAATTTTCCGCCGATATTCTGGCTGCGCTACTTCACCAGAAGGAAGGGGCCGAGGGCGAGGGCGTCGACGCCGGCGCAGTAGAAACTGCGGACGGCACCGCGGGGATCGGTGACGAGGGGCTCACCGAAGAGGTTGAAAGACGTATTGACGAGGATCGGGGCGGGAGCGGATTCGCCGAATTTGTGCAGGAGTTTCCAGAAGAGCGGATTATCGTGCTTTTCGACAGTGTGGACACGGATGCTGTTGCCATGGAAGGCAAAGCGTTCGAGCCCGGCGACGGGAGTTTTCAGTGTGGCGATGGAAGCCATGAAACGGCAGTTGGGCGAAGCATCGAAGAATTCGGCAGCGCGTTCGGCGGGCACGGACAGCGCGAAGGGATGAAAACCTTCGCGGTGCTTGATGAATTGATTGACGTTTTCGATGACGTATTCGGAGAAGGGCGAGGCAAGCAGGCTGCGATTGCCGAGCGCGCGGTGACCGAATTCGGAGCGGCCCTGGCACCAGGCAACGATCTTGTCGCGATGAAGAAGATGGACGGCTTCCTCGATGCTCTGGTCTTCGCTGGAGAGGTAGCGATACGAAATCTTGCAGTTGTCGAGGACGGCTTTGATCTCCTGTGAAGTGGCTTGCATGCCGAGCGCGAGGCTGGTGAGCGGGGTGCGGCCGGAATAGCCCTTAGTTTTCTTGCGCAAGAGATAGGCGGCGCCCAGAGCGGTGCCCGCGTTACCGGAAACCGGCTGAACGTAAACCTGTGGGAAGTGGCTGCGGCTTTCGAGAGCGCGAACCAGAAAAACATTCAGGAAGATTCCACCAGCCAGGCAGAGAGCGTGGGTATTGGTCTCCTCCTGCAGATTGGCGGCGAGTTGGAGGATCACTTCCTCGAGATAATCCTGGGCGCTGCGGGCGAGATTAGCGCGGACGACCGGATTGGCGGTGGTGGCGTGCGAGGAGAGCCCCAGCTCGCGATAGAACCTTGGCGCGAAGACGCCGCGATGGTCGGGACCGGAAGAGAAATATTTTCGATTCAGGGAGGGCAAGCCGTTGGACTTCCAGTTGAAGAGCTTGCGGAAGGCTGGAAGAAACTCGGGCTCGCCGTCCTTGCTGAGCCACTGAAGCTTGTGCTCGTCTTTGTGGGGACGGAGGCCGGCAAGCTCTGTGACGCGCGTATAGAACCAGCCAAGAGAATCCGGGAATTTCAGGGTATGGAGCGGGCGAATCTCGTCGCCATCGCCGAGAGCGACAAGGCCGGATTGCGCGTTGGCACTGCCATCCAAAGAAAGGATGAGCGCGCGATCGAAGCCAGAAGTGTAGTAGGCGCTGGCGGCGTGGCAGAGGTGATGCTCGAAATGCGAAGGGCGCGGGCCGCCGCGAAGAAGATCGTAGAGCTGCTGCTGGGCCGCAGATTTCTTGTAGCGGGAGCCGGAGCGTTTGCCGGGAGCAAACCGCTCGGCGACGGCGATGGCGCGGCAATCGGCAAGGCGAAGATGGTTTTCGTGCAAGCAGCGCTCAAGTGCGAGGCGGGGGACCTCCGAGCTTTCCTGACGGCTGAGTTTTTCTTCCTCGATCGCAAAAAGCACGGATTGCTCATCGATCAGAGCGACCGAGGTGCTGCGGCCAAGCGAGGAGATGGCGAGAAAGTGCATGAGTTCAGGCGCCGATCGCGGCCATTTCCGCGACGGACTGCGGCAGGCCGATCAGGTGCTTGCCGTCAGAGTGTGTGGCGCGGACCGTGAGCCATCGATTATGCGGCAGCACTTCCGGAATCATAACCGATAGATAATTTTCGGAGAGAGCCGGCGTGTGCGCGGGATCGTCGTTCGCGCCGCGGTGCAACGTCAGAACGCGAAGCAGGCGGCCAAGCTGCGACTGGCGAAATGCAGCAGATTTCCCGTCAGCAAGAGCGCGAAGCTCGCGGGCACGGCGCTTGATGACATGGCCGGGGACGTGATTTGTGAGTGCGGCGGCCTTCGTACCGGGGCGCGAGGAATAGGAGAACACGTGCAGGTAGGTGAAGGGGCGTTCGTCGATGAAGCGGAGCGTTGCCGCATGATCGTCATCGGATTCGCCGGGGAATCCAGTGAGGACATCGGCGCCGATGGCGGCGTGCGGGAGGACTTCGCGGATGATTTCGATCCGGCGCGCGTAGTGTTCGGCGCGATACCAGCGATGCATGGCGGCGAGAATACGGTCGGAAGCGGACTGCAGCGGCATGTGAAAATGCGGGGCAAGGCAGTCGTTGGCGGCAAAGAATTCGATCAGGTCCTGGGTCACGTCGAGCGGTTCAATGGAACTGATGCGCAAGCGTTCGACTGCCGTTTCGTGGAGAATCCGGCGAAGGAGGTCGAGGAATTCGACGCGCGGCGAGAGATCGCGACCGTACGTACCGAGGCTGATGCCGCTCAGGACAATTTCGCGAAATCCGGAGGCGGCGAGGCGGCGGATTTCGGCGAGAACGGTGGCCACGGGCAAGCTGCGAGACTTTCCGCGCACAAACGGAATCACGCAGAAGGAGCAACGAGCGTTGCAACCGTCCTGAATCTTCAACGTGGGGCGAGTGTGATTCCCTTCCCCGCCGAGAACCGGCGCGACGAGAACATCGGTGGTGGCGAAGATGTCGCCGGTGAGGATGGGAGGGGTGGGGAGGAGGAGGGGGTCTTCGCGCTGCGGTAAGGAAGGAGAGATGGAGTGCAGCAGCGACGGAATCTGCGGCTTATGCGAGTTGCCAACGACATAGGTGACACCGGGAAGCGCGGCGAGCTCTTCCGGGGCGCGCTGGGCGTAGCAGCCGGTGACGATGATGCGCGTCGCGGGGTTGGCGGCGTGGATTTTGCGGATGGCGTCGCGGGCCTGGGTATCGGCGGCGGCAGTGACGGTGCAGGTGTTGAGCACGACAACATCGGCGGCGCTAGATTGCGCTGCGGCGGCGAAGCCCCTTTCGCGCAACTGGCGTTCGATGGCAGCGCCATCCGCTTGTGTGGCGCGGCAGCCGAATTGTTCGACGTAGAAAGTGGTCATGAATCGCGCAACCGAGATTCTATTTAATCACATGGAGCGCGGGCCACGCAGAGGAACTGGCGGGGGCCAAGCGGTCAACAAACTGCAGACAAAAAAAGCCCGCCTGAAGAGGCGGGCCGGTTAGAAAATCACGGAGTTTAGCCCTGAGAGGCGAGGCGGCGCTGAAAGGTCAGCAAGATCAGATCCGCACGGCGGCGAACGCCGAATTTATTGAGCAAGTTCGAAACGTGGAACTTGACGGTGCGCTCGGCGATGTTGAGCTTGCTGGCGATTTCCTTGTTCGAAAGGTTCTCGAGCAATGAATCAAGAACTTCCTGCTCGCGGCGGCTGAGATTGGTCACCGCGTCGGTCTTCAAGCGGCGGCCTTGCCCGGTCAAAATCGAATCGACGAAACCAGAGAGGACGGAGCGGGGGACCCAGAAACCACCCTGGGAGACCAGGGGGAGGGCCCGGGAGAGCTGATCACGGGCTTCGGCATAACTGAGAATACCCTTCACGCCAAGGCGAAGGAGAGAATAGCTGGTGGCTTCGTTGACCGAGTCGCCGACGACGATCAAGCGCGCCTCGGGATAACGCTCGAGTATATTGGTCAGCAGCGCGCCGGTAGCCTGTCGGGCAGCATGCGCATCAATCACATAGACCTGTGCCCGGGGGGGCTCCAAGCTGCGGAGATCCGGAGCGAGGGTGGACTCGAGTTGCTTGGGAATGACCTTGAACTGCGACGCCTTGCCAAGCAGGCGTTCGAATTCACTAAGAACCAGCGGATGAGGCGAGAGCAAGCAAACTGTGAGTTTAGAAGACATACGTTTCGTAGCCACTGTACTCGAGGGTAAAGAAAGGAGGGCGAAGGGGCAAGGACCTTGGGGGCAGATGTTCACGAGTCGTTACTGACGGATAGGGCGTGTTTTCAGAGGCTTGGAAAGAGGTAAAAGGGAGGGTTTGGAGACGATTGGAACGGCAATGGGAGCGGTAAAAGGCGGGAATTCGGCACGAAAACCCGTAAAATAGAGGGACAGCCAAGGCGTCCCGAGGCCGAAGGGTAGGAAAATTGGCGGAATGAGAGACCTGAAACAATCCGAAAAAGCGCTGCGAGAGCTGCTGAACGAGCGAATTCTAGTACTCGACGGAGCGATGGGTACGATGCTGCAGCAGCGAAACCTCACGGCCGCGGATTTTGGAGGGCCTGCGCTGGAAGGATGCAACGAGAACCTGGTGCGCACGCGGCCCGATGTGGTACTGGACATCCACCGGAAATATTTTGAGGCCGGCGCGGATATCGTCGAGACAGATACATTTGGCTCGACACCGCTGGTGCTCGGCGAATACGGACTGCAGAGCGACGCGCACGAACTGAGCAAGCGCGCCGCGGAACTGGCGCGACAGGCCGCGGACGAGTTTACGACACCGGCGAAGCCGCGATTCGTGGCAGGCTCGATGGGGCCAACAACGAAGGCGATCACGGTTACCGGCGGAGTGACGTTCGAAGGGCTGGTGGAGACGTACTACGTGCAGGCGAAGGGGTTGCTGGAGGGCGGGTCCGACCTGCTGATGGTGGAAACCAGCCAGGACACGCGCAACATCAAGGCGGCGGTGCTGGCGATCCATAAACTGTCGCAAGAAATTGGCACGCCGGTTCCGTTCATTGTTTCGGTGACTATCGAGCCGATGGGGACGATGCTGGCCGGGCAAAACATCGAGGCAATGTGGGCGTCACTGAAGCACGCGCATCCATTGGCATTCGGAATGAACTGCGCCACGGGGCCGGAGTTCATGACCGACCACATCCGGACACTGAGTTCGCTGACGGGCGAGTTTGTGTCGTGTTATCCGAATGCAGGATTGCCGGATGAAGAGGGCAAATACCTGGAGACGCCGACTTCGCTCGCGACGCAACTAGAAAAATTCGTCAACCACGGCTGGTTAAACCTGGTTGGCGGCTGCTGCGGAACGACGGAAAAACACATTCGCGCGATCGCGCAGATGGTCGAAGGCAAGAAACCGCGGGTGCGTCCGGCGGAATCGCATCGCGCGATCTACTCGGGCATTGAAGCGATTGAAGCAGACGACCAGACACGGCCACTGCTGGTGGGTGAACGGACCAACGTGATCGGTTCGCGGCTGTTCAAGAACCTGGTGGCGGAAGAAAAGTGGGAAGAGGCGACGGAGATCGCGCGGCGTCAAGTGAAAGGCGGAGCGCAGATCGTGGACGTGTGCCTGCAGAGCACGGAGCGGGACGAGAAGAAGGACATTCCGCCGTTCTACGAAAAACTGATCCGGAAGATCAAAGCGCCGGTGATGATCGATACCACGGACGCTTCGGCGCTGGCGCTGGCGCTGACGTATTGCCAGGGTAAAGCGATCATCAACTCGATCAACCTGGAAGACGGGGAGGAAAAGTTCGAGCGAGTGGTTCCGATAGCGCACGATTTCGGCGCGGCGGTTGTGGTGGGGTGCATCGACGAAGATCCGGTGCAGGCGCAGGCGTTCACACGCGAACGGAAGCTGGAGATCGCGAAGCGCTCCTACGAACTGCTGACGAAGAAGTACGAACTCGAGCCAGAGGACATCATTTTCGATCCGCTGGTGTTCCCGTGCGCAACGGGGGACGAGAACTACATCGGCGGGGCCGTGGAGACGATGGAGGGAATCCGGCTGATCAAGCAGGCCCTGCCGAACACGCGGACGATTCTGGGAATTTCGAATGTATCGTTCGGATTGCCAGCGGGCGCGCGGGAAGTGGTGAATTCGGTTTTTCTGTATTACTGCACGAAAGCGGGGCTGGACCTGGCGATCGTGAATACGGAGAAGATCGAGCGGTTCGCGTCGATTCCGGAACACGAGCGGCGACTGGCGGAAAATCTGCTGTTCCAGCATCCAGTGAAGGAGATTCCGGCCGGCCACCCGCACGCGGAACTTCTGAGGGACTTGCCAGCGGACTGGCGACAGCAGTCGAAAGAACAGAAGGCCGCGCTAAATCAGTTTCACATCGCGGCGATCACGGAGCACTTCCGCGTGGCGGCAAAGAAGGAAAAGACCAAGAAAGAAGATTTGCCTCTCGACGAGCGCCTGGGCAATTACATCATCGAAGGAACACGCGACGGGCTGATCGAAGACCTGGAGAAAAAGCGCGCGGAAGGCGTGGCGCCGTTGGACATTATTAATGGTCCGCTGATGAATGGAATGGCGGAAGTGGGCCGACTTTTCAACGCGAACGAGCTGATCGTGGCGGAAGTGCTGCAATCGGCGGAAGCGATGAAAGCGGCAGTGAATCATCTGGAACAGTTCATGGAGAAGGCAGACGCGGCGAAGCGGGGGAAAGTGCTGCTGGCCACAGTGAAAGGTGACGTACACGACATCGGGAAAAACCTGGTGGAAATCATCCTGAAGAACAATGGTTTTGATGTGGTGAACCTGGGGATCAAGGTGCCGCCGGAGGAACTAATCAAGGCGTACCAGTCGCACAGCCCAGACGCCATCGGGCTTTCCGGGCTGCTGGTCAAGAGCGCGCAGCAAATGGTGATAACCGCAAACGACTTGAAAGACGCGGGGATCGACGTGCCGCTGCTGGTGGGCGGGGCGGCGCTGAGCGCGAAGTTTACGCAGCAGAAGATCGCGCCAAGCTACGGCGGCGCGGTGTGCTACGCGAAGGACGCGATGACCGGGTTGCGATTGATGAACGAGATCATGGATCCAGAAACGCGGGAGCGGGTGCTGAGCGAGCACGTGGCCTCAGGAAACGGCGTGAGCGTGACGACCACGGTGAAGCTGGAAGCCAAGCCGAAAGTGGCGCGTTCGCCGAAGGTGCGGGTGGACCTGGCGATTCCCGGCGTGGGTTATCTGGACCGGAAGCTGCGGCTGGTGCCAGACCTGCGCGAAGTGTGGAGCTACATCAATCCGTTCATGCTGTACGGACGGCACCTGGGATATCGCGGGGATTTCGAGAAGCACCTGGCGGCGCGCGAGACAAAGGCGGTCGAGCTCTTCGACGAAATGGAGAAAGTGAAGGGCGAAGCCGAGAAGTTCATGAAGGTGCGCGCGGTGTGGCAGTTCTTCGAAGCGGAGAGCGAAGGCGAAGCGCTGCACGTTTTCGAGCCGGGCGGCAAGGAACCGGTGCACACGTGGAAGTTCAAGCGACAGGCAGGAGGCGATCAGCTCTGTCTGAGCGACTACGTGTTGCCGGCGCGAGACGGGAAGCGGGATCATGTGGCCCTGTTCGTGGTGACGGCGGGCGAAGGAATTCGCGAGCGGTCCGAAAAAGCCAAGCAAGCGGGCTACTACTTCCAGTCGCACGGGCTGCAGGCGCTGGCGATTGAGACGGCAGAGGGATGCGCGGAGTGGTTGCACCGGCGGATTCGCGAGGACTGGGGCTTCCCCGATGCAGCGGGGATGACCATGGCTCAGCGGTTCACATCGAAGTACCGCGGGAAGCGCTACAGCTTTGGTTATCCGGCGTGCCCGGACCTGGAGGACCAGGCCGGAATCTGGAAGCTGCTGCGGCCGGAAGAGATCGGCGTGCAACTGACAGAGGGATTCATGATGGATCCCGAGGCGAGCGTAAGCGCGCTGGTATTCCAGCATCCCGATTGCGCTTACTTCAGCGTGGGCGACAGCGGCGACAGCGCGTAAACGGCCGGACCCGGTCTGAGCCGACGGCTCCAACTCATATTCAGACAACAGTAGATCCTGCGGGAACCTTCGGGCCGTTGCCAGGGAATCTCTTGGGAGGACCTGGCGGATGGCTGCGTTTGACCGATACTTCGGGACGCACGCCCGCGTCTAATAAGGGGCCGGAAGCGGCGAGGTGAAATGTGAATTGCCTGAATCGAGTGATTTTAGTGGTGGCCATGGGGGGAATGCTGAGTCTCGTGCCCACAGCACAGGCACAGGACGCAGGAAACCCGCCCGCGGACCCCGGGGCGAGAGCGCAGCGGGGCCAGGAAAGCGGGCCAAGGCCGGTATTCGGGAAGATCACCTCGATGCAGAACGGCTTGATCGAGATTGCCAGCCCGGACGGCCAGACGCTGAAAGTGAAATACACGGACCAGACACAATTCCGGAAAGACCGGCAACCGGCAAAATCGTCTGACTTCAAGGTCGGAGACATGGTGGCGGTGCGTGGCGAGGAAGGTTCGGATCACATCATCAACGCGACGATGATTGGAGCACGGACGGGTGGACCGGGTGGCGGAATGATGGGCAGTGGCCCGGCTGGAACACTGGGCAAGGACTACGTGATCGGTGAAGTGAAATCGATCGATCCCCCGAAAATCACGGTGCTACGAACAGACAACGTGTCGCAAACGCTAGAGCTGAACGAAGAGACTTCGCTGCGCAAAGGGCGCGAGAGCATCACGATGGCGGATATTCAGGTGGGCGATCACATCGTGTCGCGCGGAGCGGTGCAGAACAACGTGTTCGTGCCAAAGGGAGTGATGGTGCTGGGTCCGGTGCAGTGGGAACGGTTCCAGCAATTCCAGGCGCAGATGGGCAGCGGGAACAAACCCGCGACGCCCGATAACGCTCCTGCGAAACCTCAGGAGTAAGCCGGGTTGAATCGATTCGCACGCGGACTGGTGGTGTTTATCTGCATGGCGCTGATCGGTGCAGTAGTCTTCGTGTGCCTGACGCGCGCGCAGGAGGCTCCGGCGCCACAAACAGCAGCACCAGCAGCGACAACATTCCAGATTTCCGGCGTGGTGAAGAGCGGCAAGACTCCGTTGCCGGGAGTCACGGTGACCGCGTCGAACACATTGACCGGCAAGAAATTCAGCGCGGCGACGGCACTGGACGGATCGTATGCGTTGAAAGGGCTGCCGCGCGGGCGCTACGTGGTGAAAGTGGAGTTCATGGGCTTCGCCACACAGACGCAGGAAGTTACGGTGAACCCGGAGAATCCAGCGGGGAAGGCGGACACGGAGCTCGTGTTGGCCTCGCGGCAGCAGGAGGAGCAGGCGAATCGGACGGCCAGCGCAACGGCCGCCGTCCGCGGATTCCAGAACCTGGCGGTGGAAGGAACACTGGCCACACTGGCGGGAAATGGCAACGGAAACACGAACACGGGAAGCGCGAGTGACCTGGCCAGTCTGCCGATGAATGGAGCGGGCGCGGACCTCTCGACGGAATCTGTCAGCGTGGCCGGCGCACAGGGGCGCAGCCAAGATTTCGGGATGGGGAATGAGGACGATCTGCAACAGCGGATTCAGGAATTTCGCGAGCGCGTGCAGCGAGAAGGGGGCGCGTTTGGGGCGGCGATGCAGGGGGGAGGGGGGCTGGGGGGGTCGGGCGGCGGACCCGGTGGACCGATGGTCATGGCGAGAATGGGGCGTGGGTTCAATGTCAACCAGCCACACGGATTTTTGTATTTTCAGGATGACAACTCGGGACTCGACGCCAAGTCGTATTCGTTGAATGGGCAGAGCACGGACAAAGCGAGTTACAACACGATCCGGTTTGGAGGGTTTGTCGGCGGACCGCTGAAAATTCCTGGACTCTTCGACTGGAGCAAAAACACGTTCTTCGCGGCGGGCTGGAACGGGTCGCGAGGAGGCACGCCTTACGACGCATACAGCACCGTGCCGACGGAGGCGGAACGAAACGGGATATTCACGGGATTGGCGGACGCGCAGGGGAGTGCCATCACGATCTACGATCCGACGACGGGACAGCCATTTGCGAATAACGTGATCGACCCGACGCGGATCAGCAGCGCCGCCACTTCCCTGCTGAACTACATGCCCTTGCCGAACCTGCCCGGCACGACGCAGAACTTTCACTACATCACATCGCAAGAAAGCGACACGGACGCGCTAAGTCTGCGGCTGATTCACAACTTCACCTCGAGCGGCGGTCCGGGATTCGGGCCAGGGGGGATGGGGCCGGGAGGAGGAGGCGGAGGAGGACGCGGAGGGCAGCGAGGTCCGAGGAACAACCTGAGCATCGGATTCAACTGGTCGCGGGGATTGAGTGACATCGTGAACCCGTTTCCTTCGCTGGCGGGAAGCACGAACGCGCAGGGGTGGAATGGAAACGTGCGATGGACGTATGGGAAGGGCCGCACGACGAATTCGTTGAGTTTCAATTACAACCACAACCGGGCAGCAACAACGAACCTGTATTCGGGAGTAACGGACGTAGCGGGGAACGCGGGAATCACGGGCGTTTCGACGGATCCGTTCGACTGGGGGTTGCCGGGAGTTTCGTTCAACAGCTTTTCGGGGTTTAGCGGGCCGATTCCCAGCCGTGAGCTGGACCAGACGTATACGCTTTCGGACACAGTGATCTGGAACCGCGGCAAACACAATGTGCGATTCGGCGGAGACTTTCGCTGGATCTCGCAGGGTTTCCGTTCCGCGCGAAATGGGGAAGGCAGCTTCGTGTTCACGGGATTTGCGACATCGCAGTATGTGCCAGGAAGCACGACACCGGTTTCGGGAACGGGATACGACTTCGCAGACTTCCTGCTGGGCTTGCCGCAACAGACCAGCCTGCAGTCCGGTACAACGGACTACGAATTCCGCGCGCACTCGTGGGATTTGTTCGTGCAAGACGACTGGCGCGTGCTTCCCAGCCTGTCGATCAATGCGGGGCTGCGGTACGAATACAACAGCCCGTTCACGGAAATTGAGAATCGCATCGCGAACGTGGATACGACATTCAGTCCCGAAGACATTGCGGGAGCGCGCGTGCTGCCGGGCGGCACCGGTCCATATTCTGGCGTGTTTCCGGATTCGCTGGTGCGGCCGGATCGAAACAACTTCGCGCCGCGGATCGGGATTGCGTGGCGTGTGAAACAAAAAACGGTGGTGCGGGCGGGTTACGGAATCAATTACAACCTGGCGCAGTATGGAATCTTCATCCGGAATTTTGCGTTTCAGCCGCCGTTTGCCGAGACAGCCACGAACGTGAGCCCGTATGGCAACTTTCTGACGCTCGAAAATGGCTTCCCTTCGAACTCGCAAACGTCGGTTACCAACAACTATGGGCTGGACCCGAATTACCGGGTGGGCTACGTGCAAATCTGGAATGTGGATATCCAGCGGCAATTGCCGTGGAACATGCAACTCAACGTCGGGTATAACGGCGCCAAAGGGACGCACCTGGACACGGAACGGGCACTTGTGCCGAGCTGCATCGCTGCGGGGACCTGCGCAGAATTGGCGACGGAGGCGTCGGCGCCATTTATCTTTGAGTCGTCGGAAGGCAGTTCGAGCTTGAATGCGGCGTCGGTGCGGATTCGAAAACGCATGTCGAAAGGATTGGGAATCAGCGCGAGCTACGTGTTTTCGAAATCGCTGGACGACGCGTCGTCGATCGGCGGGGGTTCGACAGTGGTGATACAGAACCCGTTCGACTTGCCTGCGGAAAGGGGGCTGACGAGCTTCGACCAGACGCACCGGTTCACGGGAAACTGGATTTACGATTTACCGTTCGGCGACAACCGGCGCTTCCTGACAAAGGGAGCGCTGTCGCACCTTGTCGGGGGCTGGCAGTGGAGCGGCGATTTTACGATTGCGTCGGGACTGTACTTCACACCGCGGGTGCTGGGCGCTTCGGTGGACATCACGCGAGGCGTCAGCGGTTCGCAGAGGGCGAACGTGATTGCCGGCCAACCGATTTCGATCGGGAATCCGACTACCGCGCAGTGGTTCAACACCGCGGCGTTTTGCGCGCCTGGGCCGGGTTGCGTGAGCCCGGCAGGCGGGACGACGTACGGAGATGCGGGGCGGAGCATCATCGAGGGGCCGGCGCAGTTCACGTTCGACATGGCATTAAATAAAACGATCACGATTAAGGACACACGATCACTGGAATTGCGGCTGCAAGGAACGAACATATTCAACACGCCGTACTTCTCGGGGCTGAACACAACGGTCAATTCCCTGCAGTTCGGGGAGATTACCGGGGTGTCGGCGATGCGGCGGATCACGATGGTGGCGCGATTCCGGTTTTGATGCGGTATGAGGTTTGAGCCGTAGGTTTTGAGTGAAATGCAGATGCGAAGCACAATTCGGGAACGGATAGCGGCGGTGCTGCTGGCTTCGCTACTCGGCACGAGTGTACCCGCACAACAACAGCAACAGCCGCAAGCGACGCCGCAAAAGCCCAGCGAGCCAGGATTCCGGATGAGGGTCACGACGGAAATTGTGCTGGTCAACGTGATCGCGCGAGACAAGAAAGGAAACTTGATCCGCGACCTGAAGCAGTCAGATTTTACGGTGTACGAGGATGGGCAGAAACAGCAGGTCTCGAGCTTCGACTTTGAGAACGTGGACGCGCTGCAGACCGCCGGCGAGGCAGGGGAGACGATAACTGGAGCGGCGGGGAATGCGGGGTCTCTCCTGGGAACGACGCAAGCCGCCAGCCTGGAAGCGCGGGACCGGCGGCTGATGCTGATGTTTTTCGACTTTTCGGCGATGCAGCCGGAGGATATCGACCGCGCCGTGGAAGCCGGCAAGAAGTATGTTCAGGCGAACATGCAGCCTGCGGATATGGTGGCGCTGGTGTCTCTCGCGACGAACATGAACCTCGATCTGGACTTCTCGACGGACAAGCAGAAGATTCTGAGCGTGCTGTCGTCGTATAACGGCACTGAGGGGCAGGGATTCGAGAACGGAACCACGGGAAGTTCAGAAGGCGCGGCGGAAACGAGCGGCTCGTACTCAGCAGATGACACGGATTACAACACGTTCAGCGCCGACCGGAAACTGCTGGCATTGCAGTCGATCATGCAGGCGATGGGAAAGATTCCGCAGAAGAAGAGCCTGATTTATTTCAGCAATGGTATCAGCCAATCAGGAGTGGATAATCAGTCAGCGCTGCGGGCAACGACGGCGGCGGCGGTAAAAGCCAACGTGTCGATTTATCCGGTGGATGTGCGCGGGTTAAGCGCGTTCCCGCCGGGAGGCCAAGCGCAATCCGCGAGCTTGCACGGGCAATCGGCGTACAGTGGGGCGTCCGTACTCAATGACTTGAACAGTAACGCGGCATCGCAAGAGACGCTGTACACGCTGGCAGACGACACGGGCGGCAAAGCGTTTATGGACACGAACGACTTCAGCGGCGTGTTCAAGCAAGTACAGAAAGATACGTCGGCGTATTACGTGCTGGGTTATACCAGCACGAATCGCTTGAAGGACGGACGGTTTCGCAGGCTGAAGGTGCAAGTGAACCGGGCGGACGTGAAACTGGAATACCGGCCGGGATATTACGCGGGACGCGATTTCGAACATATGAAACAGGCCGACCGCGAACAGCAGCTCGACGACGAACTGATGGCAGAACTGCCGCAGACAGACGTAGCGGTCTATGCGGGCACGGCGTACTTCCGGCAAGACGAATCGCACTATTACCTGGCGATTTCGCTGGTGATACCGGGCTCGCAAATTCCGTTCGTGCAAGAAAAGGATAAGGACAGCGCGACCATCGATATCATCGGCGTGGTGCTGGAGAGCGGGAAGTTCCCGATGGGCCGGCAGCGAGACACGGTGAAACTGGCGGTCGATTCGACGCGGCAGGTGAGGCAGAAGAACGTGCAGTACAACACAGGATTCGTACTGCCGCCGGGAAATTACCATTTGAAGTTCATCGTGCGAGAGAACCGGTCAGGCCGGATGGGATCGTTCGAGACCGACGTGCGGATTCCGGACCTGAGAAAGGCGCCGCTGCGAATGAGCAGCGTGGTTCTGAGCAGCCAACGCGTCCCGGTGGCGGAGAAGAAGCAATCGGGATTTCAGCCGTTAATTACGGAACAGACGCAATTGGTTCCCAGCGTGACGCATGTGTTCCGGCAAGATCAGAAACTGTATCTGCAATACGAGGTTTACGACGCGGCGAAAGCGAAGGCAGCAGAAGCGAAGAACGGCCATGCGACGGTGCGCGTGCTGACGAGCATCGAGTTCCTGCAAGGCGACTTGAAAGTGTACGAGACGAAGCCGATCCTGGCGCAGGAAATCACCGCGCCGGATCGCAAAGCAGTGACCTTTCAGGTAGAAATACCGCTGGAGGGGCTGAAGCCGGGATTTTATACCTGCCAGGTAAACATCATCGACGACGTGGCGGGAAATTACGCGTTTCCGCGCTGGCCGATTCTAGTGAAACCCACGACCGAAGCGAGCACAGCGGGCGCGCCGGCGGCATCCAGGTAGGCTAGTACAAAATCGCGCTCTCCCCTTTTTCCTTGATCAACTGATTGAAACGCTCAACGATCAGATCGCGGCGCACCATTAGCGCCTGGACCTGATCCTTGGTCAGATACTTCTTAGTTGCCGCGGTAACGTCGTCAGCCTTGAGGGCTTTGAGACTTTCGAGCAGGCGCCGATCGCACTGGACGAGATCGTTCGGGGCGTGAAGTTTCTTCTCGGGACGAAAGGCACGGGTGAAATCGATGCGCCAGATCTGCCATTCGGGGCCGATGAGGACGTTGGTGAGATTCGCATCGGTGTCGTAGATGAGTTCGTCGAACACACGAACTTTATACATCTGTTTATTCCAGGCATCGGAATCGGGCGGCTCGATCTTCTTCGCAACGCGATCCTGCTCATCCATTTTGACGGGCAGCCACCAACTGAGCGACCCCAGCTTACCCTGCCAAAGCCGCTCGACATAGACTGGAATCATGTTGTCCATGCCAATCAGTTCGGAGAGATTGTAGGCCGCGATGTTGGATTTGTAGGAGTCGACGAAGTTGATGACGGTGGTGCCGCTCGCGAGGGTCATGGAGGATTTGTGGACGTCGACCGGTTGGAAGGAGGCGTCGTGGGTGATGGTGCCGTTGCTGAGAGTGAGGCGCGAAGGATGCGTGACACCCTTGTCGCTCTCTTTGCTGCGGATGATTTGAGCCGTCAGAAGGAATTGCCTGATCTGATCTTTGGTAAGCGGAGCATCTTGCGCAACGAGAAAGGGCGCCGTGCCGGCCGCAAGCAACAGCACCGCTGAAAGAACGATCCGTGAAGAAACCGGGGAGGAAGGCATGGCGCGAGTCTCCAATCTTAAGTGCAGAGAATCTACTCCCTGACGGAAGCGTCCGCAAGGAAATTCCCAAAAAACAGGGCGAGAAGGCACGCGGCGGGTGGTGGATAAAAAATCGCTTTACTAGGGAGGGTCACAGGAATAAGCTCCGGTGCGGTACTTTCCGCGTTTTCACTTTTCGGTCCGATACGACTCCTGTTCAGCGAGGAAATCATGAAAATAGCCATCTTGTTCGTGAGTTTGGTTTTCGCCGGGATAATGGTCGCAAGTCATCCGATTTCGGCGGATGCCAAACAAGACAAGCAAGCAGCTCCAGCAAAGGAAGCCAAGTGGCAAGGAACGGTCTTACGCGTCAGCAAGGACCAATCCACGATCGACATCCGAGGCGGCTCCGGCGCGAACGCGCAGAACACCCGGAAGATTGCCTATAGCCCCTCCACGCAATGGACCAAGGGGAACAAGCCAGGCGGCGATCTGGCGGACATTAAGGAAGGATCCTTCATCATCGCGGTCGGACAGGTGGACGACAAGGGCGTGCTGCAAGCGACGCGAATCGATCTGAGACTACCAAGATAATCGAGGCAAGTAGGGCTGAGCGGATGCACCGCCAGACATGACGGTAGACGTGTATCCCACGACTGTAGAGACGTGTTCCTGCGCTAGCGATGAGTGGCGAGGCGGAGCTTCGCGGCGCGAGCGGTTTCGCGGAGCAAAGGGTCGTGATGGTCGAGACAGCGATCGAGTTCCTTTTCGAGCTTGAACATACCGAGCGAACCGATGGCGTAGGCGCCGCAGGACTTGAGCCAGGGGTCCTCACTTAAGACGAGCGCGGTGACAGCCTGTTCGCGATTCTCGATTTGCGCGTGAACGAGGCGATTGGCCAGAGCGGCGCGCTGGGCCGGCGAGACCCTGCCATCCAGCAGAGGCACAAGAACCGAGCGCAACTGGGGCTTCAGAACGTTGTCTAAAAATTCAAGAGCGTTGTCGTGGACGGTTTTGTTCTGCGACTGAAGTCCAAGATAGACAGAGTGCAGTTCGAGTTGGGGAAACAACAAGTTCAAGAGACGAAAGACGCGTTCCAGTTCCAGGTGCATGGATTCGTTCAAGGCGGAATGAACGGGATCCTGAGCCGCCGACTGCAACTGAAGGGCATGCATGATCTGGTAGGAGCGATAGTGCCCCAGGATTTCGGCGGCGAGAACCGTTTCGAGCAACTGATGATCGAGAGCAATCTCGGGGCGAGAACGCTGGAGCTTATTGAGAGCACTGATGATCTTGAAGCGAAGAGAGGTGTCAGGCTCGAGCAAATTCTCCTGAAGAGCTTGCGCAGCCGCGGGTGTGCCGATGGTGGCCAAGATCAGGGGGATTTCGCGGCGAATCTCCACGGGGACGGCCGAATTCCCGACGGTGTCACTGAGGCGGCTGACAACCAGATTTCCATACTGCGCGAGGGCCTCGGCGCTCTCTTTCCGGAACTCATTGTTGGACAAGAGTGAAATCAGGTCGGGTACCAGAGCGGGCTTCCGCAACTTTCCCGCCGAACCGATGGCCAGACGAGCCACCGCCGGAGCAGGATCCGCCACCAGCCGAGCCAGAAGAGGATCGAACGAATCCGGCAAGTCGCCCAGCAGCTTGGCGACTTGCTCGCGACCGGGCTGATTGCCGGGCCCCGACGCCGCGACCAGCTCGTGGAAGATATTGCGGGCGGCGTCGAGATTCTGGGATTCCCCTGGCCGAGCGAGATAGGCGGCAACGGCGGATTGCACCGAATAATCCTCCACGTCGCTGAGTTTCTCGAGAAGCACGAGAGGGTCAACATGCGCATGGTGAACGAGAAAAAGCATGGCCTCAGTGCGCACATCAGCGTCGGGATCTTTGAGGAGTTTCTGAATCTCAGGAATAACGGAACGATCGGCGGATTCGGCCAGGAGGGAGATCGACTTGCGACGGACTTCGGGCGAGGGATGGTGAAGGAGAGTAGGAATCGCCGGATGCACGGCGCGCTCCCGTTCGACTTCGAAAAGGCTCAGAGCGTAGAGGATTTCCTTGGCCTCGGAAGCATGAAGTTTGGAAGCGAGCAGGTCGGAGGTGGAACGGTCGAGAGCAAGAGCGGTGGCCTGATCGGCGTTGAGACGATGCTGCGTGAGTGAATCGCGCAGGACCAACAAGTATTGCTTTCCGGAGATAGCGACAACCACGAGCCAGATGGAGATCAGCACCAGGGAAATCCAGCTCAGGCGCTGGGGGAGCCAATGGAGGTAGGTGGCGAAGATCAAGACGAGAACACCGGAGAGGCCGTCGCCGAACCGCCAGATGACGGTGTCGATGAACCATTTGGCTTGCAGCTTGAGGCGGGAGGCCAAGGGCAAATAGAGCAACTCGACGGTAGCGCGATCGATGGAGTAACGAAGGACCTGATCGCTGCCCTTGAGGAGAAAAGCGGCGGTAAGCGTGCCGAAGATCAAGAGTCCGGTGGAACTGAGGAGAACCGCCGTAGGTAGAAGAAACAACATGGTGCCAATGCCGAAGCGGCGCAGCAGGCGCGTGGTGAGAACGAGTTGAAAGGCAAGTCCCAGAAGGCCAGCATAAAAATAGAAGGTGCCAAAAAACGCGGCGAGCATGTCTTTGTTGACGAAGGATTGATTGGCGATGGCTTTGAACTGCCAAGTGGTAATCGTGGTGACGAACGATGAAAGGAAAATGACGGCGGCGATGGCGCACAGGTAGGGAGAGGAAAGGATCAGGCGAATGCTGCCACGAACATCCTTCTGGCCAGTGCCGGCAATACCTTCGGTGGATTCCTCCGAGTCGCTGAGCTGAATCGTGGCCGCACCCCAAGCCAGCCTGATAAGAAGTCCGGCAAGCAGAAGGAGAGGCACCATGGCGAGGATCAGACTCTCAGTGCCGAAGGCCTTAGCGGCGGATTTCGAGATGAAGCCGGCAAAGATCCAGCCGCAGATCCCGCCGGCGGCAATCACGCCGAAGACACGTTTGGCCTCGCGAGTGGTCAGCAGATAATTCGCCAGCGTCCACACCTGAGTTGGAGCCAGAACGGCGAACATTCCCACCCAAATGTAGAAGAGCGGGAGCAGCCAGACCGGGTGGTAATTGCGAATCAGCAACCAGAAGAAGATGCAGCTTGCCGCAGCGAACAACTGGCTGCCAACAAGCAAAGTGCGGAGAGCAACAGAACGGCCAATCCGCAGATAGGCAGCGACAACGAAACCGACGAGGACGCCGGAAGCAATGTCGGCATAAGGGAGATCAGCCGCCCGAAAGCGCGCCAAGAAGAGGGCGTCGCGGGACACTTTGCCGATGACGGAACAACTGATGATCAGAAACAGGCAGAAGGACAAGAGCAGCGCCCGGTCAGTCAGATCGGCGTCGATATTCAAGGCGCGCGCAATCCACCGCTTCATGACTCAAAATCCTCCGACACCCAAGGCGCCACAAACCAAGCAAACGAGATGAACTTACCTGGAAACCACACCGGTACGAATGAACGCAACGTCACGGCGCCTTCGCGGAAGCAGCACTTCCCTTTTCGTAGAGAACGTTCTCGCCATCCAGGTAAATGGCGGTGAATTTCGTGTTGCCCAAAATCTGGAGAGCCGAGGCCCGGCCGGCGCCGGCCGCGCTGGCGACCATGCCGGTGTCCATAAGGAAGACCTTACCGCCAAAGCGAGCGCGGATGCTAAGAGTTTTTTGGACGGTGTGGCCAACGACGATGGCGGCAACCTTGTAGGAGCGAAGGAGGGCGTCGGCTTGCGGCGCTCCGTCGTCGTCGGACCACTGGTCGTAGCCGCGATACCAGAGTGGGCCGGTCTGGCTGATGCATAGCCATTCACCCAACGTGAGGAAGGGAGCAAGTTTCTCCTTCTGTTCTTCCGGAGGCATTCTTCGAGTTTTGGCAGCGAGGGCAAAGATGCCTTTGACGATGGCAAGCGTCTCCTGAAACGTGAAAAAGGGCAGGACAAGCTTGCGATCGACAAGGTACTGAAAGGCATCGTCCCATTGGCGAACTTCCGAGCGAATACGAGAGTTGAGCTGATCAACGGTCAGGCGCGACTGTTCCGGCGCAATGCCACCATGAAGGAAAAGGATGGAATTAAAGATGACGATGGCGTGATGTTCGCGAATCCACTTGCCGTACACGCCATTGCGGCTGAAAGCGACGCGTTGCTCAAAGAAGCCAGGTGGATGTTTCTCCAACCACTCCTGTTCGCTGGGGGAGAACGACGGATCTTTCATTTCGGACAAGAGATCGCCGTTCGCCTTTTGCCACTTCAGGTACTGTTCGTAGGAGGCTTTGCGAAGCGCTTCGGAGTCCGGGGTGGCAAAAGTGGCGAAGATCTGAGGGGTGGCGTAGCGCAAGTCACCCATAATGTTCATGATTTCGTGGTTGCCGACGAGAGCTTCCACCTGCCCGCCGACCTCAGGAGCTTCGGATTCGAGCTGAATCATCAGGTCCAGGACGTCACGTTCCCGGGTGCCGCGGTCGACGAGGTCGCCGACCTGGACGAAGGTCGCTTGACCACCACTCCAATGATGGGCGTCGTTGATGAGGCCGACGCGCTTGAGAATGTCGCAGAGGCCATCGAAATTGCCGTGGACGTCTCCCACTGCGACAAGGGTCTGTTCCTGCTGGGCATACGCTGCCCGGCCAACCAATAGAGACGAGAGGGCGAACAGGGCGCAGAGGACAAGCGCCCTGCGCCAAGGACGCGGTGGGACGAATGAGCCCAAGTTTAGTAATCCCCAAAAGTGCAGGCTAACGCTGCCCAGCGATATTAGGTAGGTGAGAAGGGCAAGTCAATCCGCGGTATAGAGAGAATCGTGAACCGCTACGATTTCTGGAGCGGCGGACGATCAGGGCCGGAGGAAAGCGAATCGAGAGTCGCTTGAGAATGTTCTTCCGCAGCGCCGACTGCCGCAACGAGGCAAGAGTGGAAAAAGGCGCGGAGGCTGTGCCGGAATTCCGCGGAAACCTTTGCGCCAGCCTGTGCGAATTCATGGTCCGTAGATTTCATGCGATGGTCAAGCCGGGCCAGATGCTCAGCTTCCATTGCGGCCAATGCCGAAGCGACTTTCTGCCGCGTGTCCGCCGCAAGCAGTCTGGACTGTTCCTCGGACCGCGCCCGGAGCTCCTCGAGCAAAGAGTGCAACGTTCTTTCCGTTTCCGCGCGAGCCTTCGCGGAGTCCGACTCAATCATGGCATTGGCTTCGCGCGCAACAAAGTGGGCATCTTCTGTCAGCCGGAGCAACTCGCGATCCACCGAAAGCGCGGCTTTTTGCGTAATGACCTGAGTGGCACGATTCAAGGCATATTGGATCTGGTCCTCGAGTTGGCGTGAGAAATCCTGGAGGGTTTTGTCGACGAGAGCTTGAGCCGCGGTTAGTTTTTGTTCGGCAAGCGCGGCGTGGCGTTCCATCCGCTGGACGCACTCTTCCATGCGAACAAGATAGCCGTCCAGTTGAACATCCCATGTGGCGCGAATGTCGGCCAGGCGTTGGTCGAGAAGCGAATCGAGCCCGGCGGCTGGGTTCGTGACACCTCGGGAGATGGGGGGCTCGACCGCCGCGTCAATTTGATCGGTGGCGGGTATCGGAGCCAGCACCTCGGGAAGAGCGGGGGCTGCAGAAGCAAGTTCAAGCTGAATCTCAACTGGTTCGTCACCTGGCAGAGAGGCAATCGGGGAGGATGCAAGCGTCATCGGGACAGGCTGCTCTCGCGTCACCAAGACAGGAGTGTGGGAGGGCACGGGAGACGGTTCCTGGGCTGTGGTCGAGCCCAACAGTAATAGCCAATCCATCGGCACCGGAGCATAGGACCAGACGTTCCCTGGAATGCCAAGTTCCACGCCGATGGTCAGCCACCTGTTCGAATCCAGCTGCGGATCACTGCGCTTCACCTGAGCGCGGACGATTTTGTCCTGGCTCTGGCTTGAATCTCCGGCGAAACGCAGAGTCACATAAGAGCCGGGCAGACACGAATGACGCGAACGGAATCCGCAACCGTGGAGGTTGAGGTCTATGACTTGGGTCCTCTCAACGAACTTCTCCCCACAGCTGTCTTGGCCGTAGACGAGGAGGGGCAGATCGCATTTTACACGCGAACTGCGGCGGTCATCGCGACCGTCGTAGCGCTTCCACAGATTGACGACAGGATCGTTTGCCACAAAAGCAACTCCCAAATCCGCCGGTGCCGTCCGGCGGCACACAAACACAGTCTTTTGAATCCGGACCTGCAGCCAGACGGAAACGCTTAGCGATGCCCAAGACCCAATGCAATTGCTTCAGGGGGACCACGACGTGCTGGGGAATTGGTGCGTGGCGAACACACCAACACGGCACGAAGCGGCATGATGAGGCGGAGCACGCTGGGTACCGTTCGCACTTCGGCTTGGCTGCTGAAAAGTAAGGAGGTTAGCGTGTTAGACAGTGGAGGATATGTGCAAAGCTTTTCGCATTGTGAGCAGAATACTCGCCAGGCACCAATTCCGGGAGAGTTGCTGGTCGGCCTACCAGTCGCAAAGTGACTCGACGTAGGCGGCCGAACCGTCCCTGAGCCAACCGTCCAATTGAGCCGGCTCCTTCAGTTGTTGACCGCGCTCGCGGGGCACGAGTACGTATTGGCATCGCAGTTCCGGCAGAGCGGTCATGTCGCCCCAAAGCTTTTCGAACTGCGCGACGGGCAGGATGTCTTCTTGCCCCTTTCCCCAACGCTTCTTCACATCCTTCAGGGTTATGTAGGTAGGCATGCGGGCGGAGAATGTTGAAAGCGCATCTGAGACTTTGCTGGCGTTTTCCAGATCAGCGCGGGTAAGCGCAAAGGCGTTCAGCAGCAGGTCGATATCGACCCACATCGTCATGGAACTGTAGTAAGAAAGGCCGGACTCGATCTCTTCGCTCGGCAACGCCAACCCTTCCACCAACCGCAGGCGGCCATCCACTCGGGCCAGTCCCCCGCCGTGATCATCGAGATGGCGCACAACCAATTCTGTTGTGAGCGCTGCTTGCCCGTGGATATGAAATCCAAGCAACCAAGGGTCGACGTTGGCGCCGAGTGTGTCGATGTTGTGGATCAATAAGTGCTTTACTCCTGGATTCTCACGAAGCAGGCGGAGCAGCACGCCATTTCGCAGCATGTTTGGCACTTCGTACCAGTGGCCGACAGGGTGCAAACACTGCGTTGGCAGGTTGTCCGTGTAATCACAAGCCTCGCCCTCCTGCTCGACCCAGTGAATCAGTGCGGAATGCAGGCTTTCCCGCACTTTCTGCGCTTGCTCGTCCAGCAACTGTTGCGGCACTTCTTCCCAGGAGAACCGCAAATCACGCGTGGTGGGAATCATGCGCAAACCAATGGCCCGGCCAGGCGAGAGCAGAAGCGGGCCCGGATAGCCGTAGTTGTTTTCGGCTTTGAGATGCGCCTCGATGGCTCCATGCGTCAGATAGCTTGTGGTGATCACATGCGAAAGATCAGCGCCTGTCGTGCGGCTAGTGTGCCGGCTCTTAGCCAGGTGAATCTCGATAAAATTACGATACCTGCCACCGAGCTTTACGAATGGATCGAGGGCTTTGACAACGCCCGCGCCGCGGGTCCATCGGCTACCCACACCGCCTGCCAGAGAAACGACGACGACTGTGCCCGCTTTCAACGCTTGCATGCCGGTGGTGAGGTATTGTTCCGGCAGGCCATTCGACGCGTCGCACACATCACCCGGGGCAACGTCGCTGACATGAACGCTCGCGGAAAGACGGTTCTTGGCGAGTCCCAACCGCCCGGAGCGAAGATCAGCCCGGATCTGCTCGTGGTGAACTGCGTCAAATCCATACTCATCGAGCAAACGCTGCAAGCTCTGGGGCTGGTCCGCTCCATTGACGGCGGTGCCGGGCATCAAATGATCAAAAAGTTCCTGCACAGTACAGGCAAACGCCGGCGTGTCGCGGCAAGCCTGACCGAACTGCGCAAGCTCCGCGCGTTTGGCAGGCGCGACGTTCCTCGATCCAGTGCGCAGCAGCGCCGGCACCGTTAGTGTGTAATATTCGGGAGACATCAAAGCGCCGACTCCGCGGCGCAAGTCTGCCCAACTTCCGCGCTCATTGATGGTGGAATTGTAGACAATGGGCTCCATGGCAAAGGGCACGGCCCGTTCGAGCCGCCTCTTTGTCTCGCTCATTACGGCCTGCAAACGATCCTGCGCGCGCGCTCTGGCGTGCGGTTCGAACAGGAAGCCCATTCCGCCGCCAGCCATTCCGCCCAACATCCAAAAGCCTTGGAAATCGCGGCCGAACTCGGCTCTAATCTGCCGAATCAGCGCTTCCGTATAGACATTTGTGGCCCACGGGATGATGGTCTGAATGGGCCCAAAGAAGTTGCGTTCCGTGGCGCCGCCGATTGCATCGATACGTCCTTCCTTCAGCATCGCCACAATCTCATCGAAGATCTTCATGGCCTCGAGGCGCGCCTGCCACTCTCGCTCGGACCGCAGCAGATACCTCTCTGTGACCATTTCGAGGACAGGCCCCACATCCTGCGCCATGCCGCCGTGCACTAAAACCAGGCTTTCTTCGAGGCGCTGGCGGGCCTGCGGAAGCACTTCGGAAGCGGAAAGCACATGGTGACGTGGCAACAAGCAACCGCGGCTAATGCCAAACTCCGGATCACCCTCCACTGCGTCGACGCCCTCAATCAGCTTTATGCCGGGCCACAATCCTCCCGAATCCTGCCAGCCACCGCCAGAACCGGCGAGCCATTCCCCGAGGATAGCTCGTGCAGCGACGGTCCTCCGATCGATTTCCGTCAATGCGCCTGAAAGGCTGGAGACCTGTTCCGTCGCTCTCATCGACACGGAAATCAAACAAGCGAGGAGGCTGGTCGAAACAGCCAGCCGTGAGCCTTTCGGAATATCATTGACCCGGCTGACGATTTCGACGCCGAGACCGGGTTTTCCGGTGAGCCGAACCAGCAAACTCTCAAGTGGAGCGTCCGTGCCTTCCATGGCCTGCGGCACAATGCCCGACGCAATCACCGCGGCCTTCAGGAGTCCGAGATAGTCGCGGGAGAAGTCGAAAACCTCCGAGAACGTGGAGATGTCGGTGCTAACGCCAAGGTCCACGCTCGCCAAGCGCAGAACGGGCTCGTCAATCACGCGGAAATATGCTTCGACTGGGGGCTTCGGCTCACCATTCCGGGCACCTCGAACACCCAGATTGATGGAGACATTCAGTACACGAGCGCCCTGCGGAAAATCCATGCCCAGAAAGAAGATGTCACTCCATCCGCTATGGCTAAGATCCATGCGAACCGGCGTGGTTTCACACAAGATGGGATAGAGTCCGGAATCTGGCGTGAGAAGTTCGCGCCGCACGGTTAGCGGATAGTCCAGAGGGTGGCCAACGCGCCCGAGCCATTGATTTCCCCGAACGGAGCGCACGCTGTGGCGAACCTGATTGGCAAGCGTCTGGAAAGCCAAGCCACGATACGCCGCCGCCAAGCCGCTGGAGAGAGCACCGGACGGCCCCTCTGTTGATTGAACCCGCAAGAGAATATCAATCGCTTCGTCAAGCCTACGTTTCAATAAGCACTCGCGCGCAGAAAACGGAACCAGGCCGGTGGCGCGCATACCCGGCGCGCGGGGAAGATAAAAGCGGTGGATGGCGTAAAGAAAGAAGTGGGCACGAACGCGCTGGTACAGGTTGTCGCTAGTGCGCCGGAAGCGATCAAGTTCTTCACACTCGGCGAGCAAACGCGCGGCACTGGCAGAACGGCAAAACGCCTCGAGGGACTGGTCGCGGATGTCCGGGTCGCTGGCGGTGATGATCCCGACGAGGTCGCTCATAACCGGACCTCAGTCCGCCGTTCCCTGCATCATCCGTTGGGAGAGCAGCTCAACCAGTTGTGCGAGGACCTCGTTGCTCTCTTTGCCACTTAGTGCCAACGCCATCTGTGCGATGAGCAACCCGTACTTTACGCCCAGGTCGTAGCGATGCCCCGGAATCTGAGCGGCCAAATACTGTTCGCGGGCAGCCAATTCGCGAAGCGCACTGGACAGAGTGACACCGCGACCGAACACATCCAGCTGGCGTTGCAAGATCTCCATGACCGCGGGTGTCAACACATGCATGCCAAAAAAGCAGAGGTAGTAGCCTGCCTGAAGACCGGCAACGTTGAGAAGTTGTTCCGCTTCTGTTGGTGTGGGTTTCTCGAGGACGGTTTCAACCCGGTGAAGGCCCAGGCGTCCGTGAATGCGTTGGCCGCCCACTGCGCCGAAATGCCTCAGCAAACCTTCCCGGGTGGGCTGCACCGCCGAAACCGAACAAGCTTCCGACTCTGCGACAGCCACGAGGCGCTTGGCACATCGCTCATCACTGCCCACATAGACATGATCGCCGACCAAATGCAGAAAGGCGCTTTTTCCAGTGAAATCCTTCGCGCAGTAGACGGCGTGACCGTAGCCCAAAGGCTGCGTTTGCGGAACAAACTGCACGCGCCCACTCTGTTCACCGACCGCATGAGAGTAGGCGGTTTCATCGCCAGGGTGGACAACAACGCAGATCTCTTCGATGCCCGCCTCTAACACTTCGTCGACGAGAATGCGCAGGACCGATTTCTCGGTTCCGTCACGATCAATGAGAGTCTGGAGTGGCAGCGCGCGCTGGTGTTGCCCAGCGGCGGTAATTACGGCCTTCCGAATTTTCATCGGCACAGTGCACCCATCATAGTGGAAGACCGGTCACTCCTAAAGGACGAAAGTCACATAGGTCTGTCAGAGCCAAGCGGTCCGAAGGCCGGAGATAACTCCTTTGTTGTGTGAACCATGGGGAAAGGCGGGGTGGGTGAGTTCGCGCAGGGGAGGGGGGAGGGTTTGAGTAAGTTCTCCCACCTAGCGGCCTCCCGGTCACAGGCCTGCCCCGCATCCTATAGAAAATATTGATTGAACGTATTCGTATTCCTTATACAACGGTGGCGTCTGACATGCAGTTCCCCTCTTGAAGTAGTTCGCTCCCGCTATTGATTGGACCTTCCATTTAGCCGGGTCCCCCCGGGGGACCCCCTCGCCGGAGGCAGATATGCAGAAGCGCATTGTGATCATTGGGGCAGCAGGACGTGATTTCCATAACTTCAACGTGTGCTACCGGGGGGACTCCGCAACCCAGGTTGTGGCGTTTACGGCGGCGCAGATACCGGACATTGCTGGAAGGCGTTACCCGGCAGAGTTGGCGGGGGCGCAGTACCCCGAGGGGATTCCGATCTATCCGGAGGACCGGCTGGAAAGGCTGATCCGGGAAGAGAAAATCGACCAAGTGGTGTTCTCCTACAGCGATATTTCGCATGTGAAGGTGATGAATCTGGCGTCGCGGGCGCTGGCAATGGGGGCAGATTTCGTGCTTCTGGGTGCGGAAAGAACGATGTTGAAGGCGAAAGTGCCTGTGGTATCGGTATGCGCGGTTCGGACGGGATGCGGGAAAAGCCCGGTGTCGCGGCGCGTGGCGCAGCTTCTGAAAGAGCAGGGATTGAAGGTGGTGGCGATCCGCCACCCGATGCCGTACGGGGATCTGGTGAAACAAGCGGTGCAGCGATTTGCGGCTCTCGAGGACATGGATCGTCAGAGATGCACGATAGAGGAGCGCGAGGAGTACGAACCGCACGTGCAGGCCGGAACGATCGTGTACGCCGGCGCGGACTACGGGGCGATTCTTGAGCAAGCGAAAAAAGAGGCGGATGTAATCATCTGGGACGGCGGCAACAACGATACGCCGTTTATCAAGCCGGATCTAGAAATCGTGGTGACCGACCCGCATCGCGCGGGACATGAAGTGTTGTATCACCCGGGCGAAGTGAATCTGCTGCGGGCGAACGTGGTGCTGATCAACAAGGTGGACTCGGCGTTTCCGGAAGCGGTACAGACTGTAAAGGACAATGTGAAGGACAGGAATCCGCACGCGAAAGTCATCGAACTGGATTCCGTGGTGAGTGTCGAACAAGCGGAGCGGCTGAGCGGGAAGAAAGTGCTGGTGATCGAAGACGGGCCGTCGCTGACGCACGGCGAGATGGGATTCGGTGCAGGAGTGATCGCCGCCCGGCGCGCAGGAGCGATTCTGGTCGATCCGCGGAGCTACGCGGTGGGCAGCATTCTGGATACGTTTGGCAAGTACGGACACGTGGGAGCGCTGCTGCCCGCAATGGGTTACAGCGACAAACAACTGGAAGATCTGGAAGAGACGATCCAGCACGTTCCCTGCGACTTCGTCCTGATCGCGACACCGATTGATTTGCGCCACCTGATTCCCATCGAACAGGAAACGATGCGGGTCACGTATGAAGTCGGCGAGCGGGGACCGAGCAAACTGGCGGAAGTCATCCGCACCTTCGTAAACCAACACGTAGCAGTTCCACAGGCGTAGGGGAAGGAGGCACCGATGTACCGCGAAAGGACAAGTGTTTCTCCAGCCGGCGTGTCTACCTGGAAACTGAAACCGCCGATGGGCGTGAGGAAAAGAGATTTCCTGACCTTACACGACATCACGATTTCCGAGATGGAGGCGCTGCTGAATCTTGCGGAAGAGGTGAAAGCGCATCCAAAGGTTTTCGCGAGCGCGCTACGCGGGCAAATGGCGGCGCTGATTTTCGAGAAGCCGTCGCTACGGACGCGGGTGACGTTTGAAGTGGGCTTCGAGCAATTGGGCGGGCACGCGGTTTACCTGGCGCCGGGAGACATCGGGCTCGGCAAGCGGGAAAGCGTGCGGGATGTGGCGCGAAACCTTTCGCGGTGGGTCGACGTGATGGTGGTGCGCACGTTCTCGCAAAAGCTGCTCGAGGAAATGGCCATGGAAGCAACGGTGCCGATCATCAATGCGCTGACGGACCTGTTGCACCCGTGCCAAGCGATTGCGGACCTGATGGCAATTCGCGAAGCCAAGGGAAACCTGAAGGGACTGCATCTGGTTTACGTCGGCGATGGCAATAACGTGGCGCTTTCGTTGGCGCATGCCGCCGGGAAGGTGGGCATGCATTTCACCGTCGTATGTCCGCCGGGATACGAGCCAAATGCGGACATTCTGACGGAAGCGCGAGCGGATGCGGAGAGCACCGGCGCGCAAATCGCGGTGGTGAACGATCCGAAGGAAGTGCTGGGCACGGCGGATGCGATCTACACGGATGTGTGGACGAGCATGGGCCAGGAGAAAGAGACCGAAGAACGGCGGCGCGCCTTTGCGGGTTACCAAGTGAACGACGAAATGATGGACCTGGCGCCGGCCGATGCACTGTTCATGCACTGCCTGCCAGCGCATCGCGGCGAGGAAGTGACCGACGAAGTGCTGGACGGATTGCAATCGGTGGCGCTAGAGCAGGCGGAAAACCGGCTGCACGCGCATAAGGCGATCCTGTTGGCGCTGCTTGCGGAGCAGCGCAAGAAAGAAGCGAAACTGGTGCAGTCATGAAACCCATCGCGGTGATCGCGATTGGCGGGAATTCGCTGACACGCTCGAACGAGCGGGGAACGTTCGAAGAACAGCAGGCGCATGCGCGGGAAACGTGCCGTGGCATCGCGGCCGTTTTGCGGCAGGAATACCGGGTGGTGCTCACCCACGGAAATGGACCACAGGTGGGCGAAGCGCTGCTGCGGTCGGAGATGGCGCAAGACGTTGTGCCCGCACAGCATCTGGATGTCTGCGATGCGGAGACGGAAGGGTCGATCGGGTATCTTTTGCAGCAAACACTCGGCAACACGCTGCACGAAGCGGGGATTCCGCAGAAGGTGGTCAGCATCATCACGCAAGTTATCGTGGATGCGAAGGATCCTGCGTTCCTGCGGCCGGACAAGCCGATCGGTCCGTTCTATCAGGAAGCAGAGGCGATCGAGCGGGAACAAAAACTGGGATGGAAGATGGTAGAAGACGCCGGCCGAGGATGGCGGCGTGTGGTGTCGTCGCCACATCCGCAACGGATTCACGAACTGGAAGCGATCCGGGCGTGCCTGGATGCGGGGTTCGTGGTGATCGCGGCGGGCGGCGGCGGGATTCCCGTAGTGAAGCAAGCGGGCCAACTGAAGGGCAGCGAAGCGGTGATCGACAAGGATCGCTGCTCGGCGCTACTCGCGATGGAGTTGGATGCTGAGTTATTGGTGTTCTCCACCGGAGTGACGCACGTGTGTCTGCACTTCGGAAAAAAGGCCGAGAAGCCGCTATTTCACCTGGCCTGGGAAGAAGCGAGAGCGTACCTGAGGCAAGGCGAATTCGCGGCCGGGAGCATGGGACCCAAGATCGAAGCTGCGCTGCGCTTCCTGGAATTCGGCGGAAAGCGGGCCATCATCACCGCGCCGGAATACATGGCAGCGGCGGTACGGGGAGGAGCTGGGACGGAGATCTTACCGCCAGCTCGAGTGGCGAGAGAGCCCGTGGCGGTGTGAAAGATTGTTCACAACCAGCTGGAAACAGGGAGGTTGTGAGGATTTGGTGATGGCCAAACTGTGAGCTAACTCACAGACGGAAGTGGAGTGGTCTTAGGACCATAGAAGTATGCGGAGGTAGTGGGTCCAGGCGAGCAGATTCGGGCACAGGCGAACCGGTGAATTCGACGAGTTCCGAAGCCCAGGGAGCGGGTAGGCGAATGTTCAAGATCAGGGGAGCGGAATTCATCGCACCGGGAATCAAGCGTTTCGTGATCGAAGCGCCCCGGATTGCGAAAAAACATCAGGCGGGGCAGTTCTTGATTTTGCGGTTGGACGAACACGGAGAGCGAATCCCGCTGACGATCGAAAGCGCCGATCCCGCAAAAGGCGTGCTCACGATCGTGGTGCAATCGGTCGGAAAGACCACCTATCAATTGAACGCGCTGGAAGCGGGCGACTCGATTCTGGACGTAGTCGGACCACTTGGGAAGGCCTCTGAGATCAGGAACTTCGGGACGGTCGTGATTGTGGGCGGCGGCGTGGGAACGGCCCTGGCCTATCCAACGACGGTGGCGCTGAAGAAAGCCGGCAACCGCGTGCTCTCGATCGTAGGCGGGCGGAATCGCGATCTGGTGATTCTGGAGCACGAGATGCGCGCGGTGAGCGACGCGCTCTATGTGACAACCGATGACGGGACCTATGGAGAAAAAGGCCTGGTGACGGACAAGTTGCGTCAACTGCTGGATGCGGAGAAAGAGATTGGCTTAGTGCTGGCGGTGGGGCCGATCCCGATGATGAAAGCGGTAGCCGACCTGACCTGCGCACGCGGAATCCACACGGTGGTGAGCTTGAACCCGATCATGATTGACGGCACAGGGATGTGCGGCGGCTGCCGGGTGCTCGTGGGCGGGAAGAGCCAGTTCGCTTGCGTGGACGGGCCGGAGTTCGATGCGAAAGACGTGGACTTTGGCGTGCTGATGCAGCGAAACCGCATGTATCGCGACGCCGAGCAGCGGTCGCTCGAGGCGTACAAGAAACGAATTGAGAATGAAGAGAAGAAGCGGGAAGAAGCGGCGTACCTCGTCGAAGGAGTCAAGCCATGAGCCCGACGAAGCAGCCTTCGGCGAACCCGCTGTCGTTGAAAGAACGGATCAAGGTGCCGCGGCAGCATATGCCGGAACAAGCACCGGGATTGCGAGTCCTGAATTTCACGGAAGTGAACCTGGGATACTCGACGGAATTGGCGCGGCAAGAAGCATTGCGCTGCCTGGAATGCGCGAAGCCGACCTGCGTTGATTTTTGCCCTGTGGGTGTGAAGGTAAAAGCGTTCGTGCAACTGATTGTGGAAGGCGATTTCTTGGGAGCGGCGGCAAAAATCCGCGAGGATAACGTGCTGCCGGCAATTACCGGGCGCGTCTGTCCGCAGGAGGACCACTGCGAAGGTTCGTGCCTATTGCACAAGAAGGTCGATTCGTTGGGAATCGGTTATCTCGAACGGTTCGTGGCGGACTACGAACAGCGGATGAAGGTGCCGCCGGCACAGAGCGCTGCGCCTACGGGAAAGAAAGTGGCGATTGTGGGCAGCGGCCCGGCCGGGTTGAGCGCCGCGGGAGATTTGGTCCAGAGGGGACACGAAGTGCACGTGTTCGAGGCGCTGCACGAAATTGGCGGCGTGCTGGTGTATGGCATTCCGGAGTTCCGCCTGCCCAAGCAGGTGATCCGGGAACAAATCGACACCATGCGGCAGATGGGCGTGGTGTTCGAAACCGACGTGGTCGTCGGGAAAACGGTGACGATCGACGAACTATTCCACGAGGAAGGATACAACGCGGTGTTCATCGCGACCGGCGCGGGGCTGCCGGTGTTCCTGAACATCCCTGGCGAGCACTTGAACGGCGTGTATTCGGCGAATGAGTTCCTGACACGCATCAACCTGATGCACGCGTATGAATTTCCGACATACGACGAACCGATGGTCGACCTGCGCGGCAAACATGTGGCGGTGGTTGGGGGCGGGAATACCGCGCTGGACGCGATCCGGTCGGCGCGGCGACTCGGCGCAGAGAAGGCGTATGTGATCTATCGCCGCAGCGAGACGGAAATGCCGGCGCGAATCGAAGAAGTGAAGCACGCAAAACAGGAAGGCATCGAGTTCCGGATGCTGACGAATCCGGTGGAGTTTCTGGACGACGGACGCGGTTGGCTGAAAGCAGCGCGGTGCGTGGAGATGGAGTTGGGCGAGCCGGACGCTTCCGGAAGGCGGCGGCCCATTCCCAAGGCGGGGTCGGAGTTCGACGTACCGCTGGACGTGGCCGTCATCGCGACCGGAACGTCGGCGAATCCGTTGATCCAATCCACAACGCCGGGGCTCGATACGAACAAGAGGGGATACATCGTAGCTGACGCAGAGTCGCAAAAGACTTCGCGCCAGGGGGTATTTGCGGGTGGAGATATTGTCACGGGCGGCGCCACGGTCATTCTGGCGATGGGAGCGGGGCGCCGTGCCGCGAAATCTATCCAGGAGTATTTGACTACAGGAAATTGGTAAGTCGCCGGGAGATCGAGTTGCACCGCGGGTCCGAAGGAAAAACAGAGCTGTTTCGCTTGCAGCACAACTGACCCGCCTACAAGCAATCCACCGGCAAATTCAGGAGAACACTTATGACGATCAAGAAAGCAGAGGCGCTTGCGTTTCACTGGGGCACGCGACCCGGAAAAATAGAAGTCACACCGACGAAGCCTTGCCGAACGCAACGGGACTTGAGCCTGGCGTACACGCCCGGTGTGGCTGTGCCGTGTCTGGAAATCGAGAAGGAGCCGGGGGACGCGTACAAGTACACCGCGAAGGGCAACCTGGTGGCCGTGGTGTCCAATGGGACAGCGGTGCTGGGGCTCGGGCATATCGGCGCACTGGCAGGCAAGCCCGTGATGGAAGGAAAAGGTGTGCTGTTCAAGAGGTTCGCGGATGTGGATGTTTTCGACCTGGAAGTGGACTCGACGAATCCCGATGACGTGATCAAGGTCTGCCAATTGCTGGAACCCACTTTCGGCGGAATCAACCTGGAAGACATCAAGGCACCGGAGTGTTTCTACATCGAAGAGACCCTGAAGAAGACGATGAAGATTCCTGTGTTCCACGACGACCAACACGGGACGGCAATTATTTCCGGCGCAGCACTGCTGAATGCGCTGGAACTGGTCGGGAAGACGATCGACAAGGTGAAAGTAGTGTTCAACGGGAGCGGCGCCGCGGGAATTGCCTGCGCTGAACACTACGTCCGGCTCGGCGTGAAGCGCGAAAACATTTTCATGGCCGACACGAAAGGAGTGATCTACGAGGGCCGCAAAGAAGGCATGAACCCGTACAAAGCGCGGTTTGCGCAGAAGACGGAGATGCGGACGCTCGCGGAATTGGCCAAGGACGCGGACGTGTTGGTCGGCCTCTCGGTGAAGGGGGCCTTCACGCAGGACATGCTGCGATCGATGGCGCCGCGGCCCATTGTTTTCGCGATGGCGAACCCGGACCCGGAGATTACGTACGATGAAGCGCTGGAAGCGCGCAAAGACCTTATTATGGCGACCGGGCGGTCTGACTACCCGAACCAGGTCAACAACGTGCTGGGATTCCCATTCATCTTCCGTGGCGCGCTGGATGTTCACGCAACGGCCATCAATGAGGAGATGAAGCTGGCGGCGACTCGCGCACTGGCGGCACTGGCAAAAGAAGATGTGCCGGACTCGGTGTGTCAAGCGTATGGCGTGGAGCGGATTCGCTTCGGCGCGGAGTACATCATCCCGAAACCGTTCGATCCGCGAGTGCTGGTCTGGGAGGCTTCGGCAGTAGCACGCGCCGCGATGGAAACGGGAGTGGCGCGGACACCGGTGAGCCTCGAAGAGTACCGCGAGCGGCTGGAAGGTCTGTTGGGCAAAGCGCATGAAGTGATGAGAATGATGATTCACAAGGCGCAGGCAAGGCCGAAACGTGTGGTGTTCCCTGAAGGAGAGAGCGAGAAGATCCTGCGGGCGGCGCACGTGCTAGTGGAAGAAAACATTGCGCTGCCAATCTTGCTGGGCGACGAGCAGATTATCGAGGCTCGGGCCAAAGACTTGGGAGTAGCACTCGACAAAATCAAAGTCGTCAACCCGAAGACCTGTGAGAAGCGGGAGGCCTACGCGACTAGCCTGTATGAATTGAGGCAGCGGCGAGGAGTCACCCTCTCGGAAGCGAGAGAGATGATCCAGAACCGCAATTACTTCGGACCGGTGATGCTCCATGCCGGAGACGGTGATGCATTGTTGGCGGGTGTGGACCAGCACTTCCCCGACACACTGCGACCGGCGCTGCAAGTGATCAAGCCGCGGCCGGGATTGCACAAGGTCTCGGGACTGTACGTGGTGGTGACCCGACGCGGGGACATGTATTTCCTCGCGGATTGCACGGTAAACATCGAACCGACGGCGGAGGAGTTGGCGGAAATTGCAGTGTGCGCGGCGCTAAACGCAAAGCGGTTCAACGTCACGCCTCGTGTGGCAATGCTGTCGTTTTCGAACTTTGGCAGCACGCCGCATCCGTTGTGCGAAAAAGTCAGGCGAGCTGTTCAGATCGTGCAGGCAACGGACCCGACGTTGATGGTAGACGGCGAAATGATGGCGGATACGGCCGTGACACCCGAGATCATCGAGGGAACGTATCCGTTCTCCAAACTGCGCGGAGGCGCGAACGTTCTGGTGTTCCCCGACCTGACGTCAGCAAATACCTGTTACAAACTGCTGAAGCGCATCGGCGGAGCCGAGACCATTGGACCGATCATGATGGGCATGTCCAAACCAGTGCATGTGCTACAGCGTGGAGCGGAAGTCGAGGAGATCGTGAACATGGCGGCAATTGCCGTGGTACACGTGCAGGAACTGGAAAAGCGGTGGGAGCGGGAAGCGCTGGAGAAGATGCCCGCAGTGCAGAGAGAACAGAGCCTGCACGAAGCGCACGTCTAACTGGGACGATCCTCAAGGATCGCGAAGACAGCTTCGGTCAGGGACACAAACGCGAGGTCCGACGGGACATTCGCTGTCGCGCCGGATCGTATGATGCGGATTGTTCGGCAGCCGGCGTTCTTGCCGGCGAGAATATCGCTGTCCGAATCCCCTACCATCCACGAATTGTGCAAATCAATGTCGTGGTCCTTTGCCGCTTGGAGCAACATTCCGGGTGCTGGCTTGCGACACGCACACCCTGCGGCGATGTCGTGGGGACAGTAGTAAATCGCATCAATCCTCGCGTTGGAAGCGGCCAACTGTTCCCGCATGCGCCGGTGAATCTCTTCGAGCGCGGAAATGTCCATACAGCCCTTGGCGACACCCCGCTGATTGCTGACAACGACGATAAAGAAGTTCGACTGATTGAGACGAGCGATGGCCTCAGAAATGTTTGGAAGAAACTGAAACTCTTCCCATCGCTTGATGTACTCCCCTTCGGGTGCTTTCACGTTGATAACGCCGTCACGATCCAGGAACACGGCCTGGCGCATAGAAAAGTTCCTCTTCGACCAGTTGACAGAGAATGTGCCCGATGAGCATGTGGCACTCCTGAATGCGAGCGGTCACATCGGAAGGTACACAGAGGCAATAATCGAGATCTGGCGAAAGCTTGAGTTTTCCACCGGTGTTTCCCGTGAAGGCAACTGTGTGTAATTTTAGCTTCTTGGCCGATGAAATGGCCCGAAGAACGTTCGGAGAATTGCCGCTCGTTGAAAATCCGAGGGCCACGTCGCCTTCGCGGCCGAGCGCCTCGATCTGCCGGGAGAAGGCGTGGTCAAATCCATAGTCATTGCTGACGGCCGTGAGAGCGGAGGTATCAACCGAAAGAGCGAGGGCGGGGAGCGCGGGGCGGTCGAAGGCGAAGCGTCCGACTATCTCCGTGGCTATATGCTGGGTATCCGCCGCGCTGCCACCATTCCCGAAGAGAAGTAACTTGTTGCCACTGCGCAATGCCTGCAGACACAATTCACTGACACGGGCGATGAGCGGAATCAGCGAAGCATCTTCGAGGAGTTTTTGCTTGGCGTCCACGGAATCGGTGATAGAGCGCCGAACACGCTGATCGAAAGAAGATTGTTGACTCATATTCTCCGTTGGCGAGGCGCTCAAAGCTGGTAGAGAAGAGCATCACCGCGTCAACATCGTCCAAATACGTACGATATGGAACCAGATGGGTTAAACTACTAAATCAACTGTCTTTGATCGGGAAAACCACTGCCCCAGCCTAAGTGTAAGCCGATAGGTCCTTTATTTCCGACCGACGACGCTCCGATCTAGAGCAACCCCTTAGTACCAACTGAGAATAGAACATGGCACTCAGTCGTTGATTCCACCTGCACGATGAGCAGACGACAGTCTTGCTGGAACTCTTCTCTGAGACTCTTTATGATATGGTACGCCTTTCGCGAAAGCTGGCAAAGTTGATTTGCCTTGCGGAATGTCCGGCAATCATCTGATTTACGGACGATCTATCGCCACTAAGCGGCTGGATTTGCAACATCGGCGGACTCGCAATTCGCTAGGGCTTTGTGGACAAGGGAGCGGCTGCAACCCGACGCGGTACCGATCTCGCGCACCCATTCGATGCTTCCGCCTTGGGCTGCGAGGAGTAGTGCTCGGACAACACAGTCAAACGTGCAGACAAACTCATTCAAAGAGATTAAGGCGACCGAAGGACAGTTGAAGGCTTGTGAATTCCTGCGAACATTTTGGCTCGGGATTATGGTTATTTCAGTAGTTGTGCTGATCCCTTGCTTCTGGCACCGACACATCGTGTCGGGTGACTTGGCCAGTCACACTTACAACGCTTGGCTGGTGCGCCTCGTTAAGGAGGGGCGCGCCCCTGGACTTTGGGTCAAACCTATTTGGAATAACGTCCTCTTTGACTGGATGTTGAGCGGGTTTACTTCTCTGTTCGGGTTCGGCCTCGGTGAAAAGATAGCCGTGTCCCTGGCAGTCCTGGTGCTCTTCTGGGGCGTCTTCGCTTTCGTTTATGCAATCTCCCGTGCCGTTCCGTGGACTCTTTTGCCGGCTATGGCCATGGTGGCCTACGGCTGGACGTTTCAGATTGGATTGTTCAATTACTACCTCTCCATCGGTCTATCGTTCATGGCCCTGTCCATCTTGTGCGCAGCGCGCGGATGGAAGCGGCTCTACGCTTTGGCGGCAACACCGCTGATTTTCCTCGCCCATCCGCTCGGCGTAGCTTGGTTTCTTGGAGCATCACTTTACATTCTGCTTCTCGACACCGTCCCTGAGCGCTTCGCAGTGCATCTGCCCGCCGCCGCAGGCCTGTTTCTGATACTGGTGCACAAGTTCATGTGGCTGCGCCTGACCGTTAACAACACCGGTGGCTCGTTGGGCTTTTACAAGATCAGTGGGCTCGATCAGCTCATCCTCTATGGCCACCGCTATAAACCTCTGGCGGTCGGTTTGTTCTTGTTTGTGGTTGCCTGTCTTTTTGTCGACGTGATGGGACGAAGGAGAAAGCAGGCTCTATCTTGGAGATGGAGCCTTCCATTTCAACTTTACGTCGTCGTCGAGTTAGCGGTGTTGCTCTTTCCTGATTATGTTCGATTGCCGAGATATACTTCGGCTATAACTTTACTTCTGCAACGCCTCGGTCTGGTGGCCGCGATTCTGGCGATTGCGTGGCTTGGGACCCTGCGAAAACGGGTGTGGCATCTGGCCGGATTCGGTTTATTTGCCAGTGTCTTTTTCTTTTTTCTCTATCAGGATA
>Ga0335071_10000381_pt1 | contig 50383 bp, 49 predicted proteins | sample Lox_Sample_15_FD_206724 | JGI IMG/M metagenome (GOLD analysis project Ga0335071, IMG submission 206724) | Soil microbial communities from Loxahatchee National Wildlife Refuge, Florida, United States - Lox_Sample_1.5 | ecosystem: Environmental > Terrestrial > Soil > Wetlands | place: USA... | reverse complement strand
CCACAACCGTGAAGTAGACGGCGTTCTGGTCCCTGATCCCGATATGGAAATTAAAGTCGATCAGATCGGAAAGACAGCAGAGCCCCTGACATTTCAGGACGTAAGAGGCAGGAAGGTCGTTTACCCCGAACCCGGACGGGTCAACCTCGCGGTAAAGAACGAACTGGTGACATTCCTCGACCAGTGGTTAACAACCCTGGTGAACGACGGGTACCGGAGGGACTGACAGAATTTTACCCTATATCAGGGTCCGGGCTGTTAAAATCAGCCGATCCAGGGTATTCCGACCCCGTGGGCAAGTTCCCGCACCTCTTCCCTGATCGTCCTGTCAAATCCAAGGAGGAGGACCGTATAAACGATCATTCCCACCGCAACCGCTCCGATGGTCAGGAATACGGTTGTCAAGGGTACGAGAAAACGGTAGACAGCAACCGAACAAGCCATTATTGCTGCCGCACCGACGATTGAGAGAATAGTCCTTGCCTCAACTGCGACCCGGATGAGAGCTGCGAGCCTCCGGTGAACTGCGATTGAGGAGAACAGGGTGCCGAAGAGCAGCGAGAGGGCGGCTCCTTCGATCCCGTACGCAGGGATCAGGAGGAAATCAAGGGCGATCGTCGTCACGGCCCCGATAACGGTGCACCAGAAAACCGGCCCCGGCTGGTCCAGCGCCAGGAGACACATCGTCTCAAGAGTGAGGAATACCACGATGATCTGGACAGCAAACAATATGGCCATTGCCGTGCCGGCGACCGCGAACGGAGAACCGTACAGGAAATATAACAATGGACCGCCGAGGACCCATGCACCGGTTGCTGCAGGAACGGCGAGCGCCAGGGAGAAGCTGAACGATTTGGAAAGCGAGGTCCCGATCAGGGCCCGTTCACCTCCCTTCCACCACAAGGCGACTTTAGGGTAGAGAGACGTCCTGATGGCGATCATGGAAAAGAGGGCAAGCGATGTCAGCTGAAATGCAGTCCGGTACAGACCGACCTCAGTATTCGAGAGGAAATATCCGATCAGGATCGTATCGGCATACCCCATCAGGGTGGCGGTGAGGCCGATGACGAAACTATAACCAGAAAAGGCAAAGAGACCCCTGATGTGCGGCCTTTCGAACCTGGTCAGGTGCAGGTGCAGGAATTTAATGTTGACAACCAGTCCTGCGGCGAGCCCGGCTGCGATTCCCCCGGCGAGACCTGCCACCGAATAACCCATTGATACCGCCAGCACCTGTACGAGGATACGCACAAGGTTATTGAGAAAATCCGCAACCTGGAGGATCCCGACCTTCCCGCTCGCATACACACCGGTCGAAACAATGCCGGAAGCCGCAGATACGACGAGGATCACTATCATCCAGGGGAATAATCCGGCCTGGTCGAGGTCGACGAACAAAGGCCTGGCAGCGAACAGCAGGGTGACCGTAACGACAAGGAGGACCGTACGGATCGCGGCGTGGGCTGAGAAATACCCATCCTGCTCTGTTCCTTCACTGATCCGCTGAACAGCGGCACTTCCTACCCCCCCATCGGTAAAAAGACCGATGATCCCGGTATACGCCAGAAGGAGATAAAGTCCCCCAAGGGCTGCTGCTCCCGCCACATGGGCGATATAAATCGTTGCAAAAAAACCTATAACGGTAACCCCGATCGATGATCCGAACACGATCAGGCTCTGCCGGCGTACCGGACCAATTTCCATAATCCTGCGATAGAGACCGGGGGCGGGAGACACATCGTACCAATAGACAGGGAAAAATTAAAAGTGGTGGGATCGGGGACAACAAAGACTGTCCCATGTGCCGGGTTTTGTCCCGCATGAAACCGGGATCTGATCTGTTTCAGGAGGGTTTCCGCTCGACAGGGGTTAACCAGACATCCCGGTGACGACGGCTATTCCATAATCCGAGCCACAGGGCAATCATGACGATGGGAAGGGCAGTCTCGTACAGGAGCGCCGGGCCGGCCAGGACCGCTCCCGCGTTGTACAACCAGAGGTCGCTTGTCAGCCGGCCGGCAACATCGCCGAAGAAAACGACTGACGAGATCAATATTGTTGCTCCCCAGAACCCTCTCCTCCATTTCGCACACGCAAGTCCTGCAAGTCCGATGGCGAGCCAGGCCGAGACCGATCCCCACCGGAACGGCACTCCTGCAGGCCAGCCCGACGAGTCCAGGGGCATGCCCGGAACGATCAGGGACCCAAAAAATACGGTGATCCCCATCAGTCCCACACCAACCACGAGACACCAGAACAGGATTGTTTCCATCGCCTTTCCTGCGGTCAGATCATGTCTCCAGAGGATCAGGTTGATAAAGGCCCCGACGAGGATAAGGGCAGTACAGACGTATGTTATCGAAAATTCCATGGGATCTGCCAGGGAATTGTTATTATTGATCCGGTATATATTACCCTCCTGTTTGAAGCCGGCATACCTATATACGATCGGCCGATAGGAAGAGGGGATTATGAAACGATTCGCCATCGCGGCCCTGTTAATGATCGCACTGTCCCTGGCAGGATGCACAGGCCCCGCGACAAACGGGACTTTTCCCTCCCAGGCGGTGGCAGGCACCACGGAGACCACCGGGACCCCGACGATAACTGCTGTCCCGATGACACAAGGAAATCCGGCCGTGAATATGACAAATGCCTCGATGGACGGGACCGGTAACGGGAATATCACGATATCTCCTGGAAACGACCAGTTCCTGATTTCTCCTGTCAACGCCCGTTATTACGTAGGGGACAGAGTAACGGTACACGGGACGACCATTCTTGCAGCCGGGGATCCACTCCTTGTCGAGGTAGTTTCATCGTCGTTCGGGCCGACACCAAAAACCAGCAACCAGGCTTTTACCGGCGTTTCTGGAGTCGTTTCGGTTATCGAGGGCCCGCCTGGCGGACCGAATACCTGGTCGTTTTCGTTTCCAACCGACGGCTATAACCCTGACATGTACATCGTCACCGTTTCGGGTCTTACCGTGAATGTCAAAGACAGTACGGCGTTCGAACTGCTGCCGCGGACGACCTGAGCCGGTCGGGAAAAATTCGCCGGGGTCCTTCCGGGATTCACCCTTCCCGGAGGAGATATACCCCTGGCCTCCAACATGGTACACGTATCCATGGAACCAGTAATTGCTGCGGTCGACCTGAAGAAAACGTACGGTTCGTTTACCGCTGTGGATTCTATCGAATTTTCTGTGTTTCCCGGAGAGGTATTCGGGTTTCTCGGCCCCAACGGTGCAGGGAAGACGACGACAATGAAGATGATCATGTGTGCGTCGCCCAAGACCTCGGGGTCCCTTACGGTATTCGGCCGGGACGTGGACCGGAATCCGCGCGAGATCAAAGCCATGATCGGGGTCGTGCCCCAGGAAACAAATCTTGACACCGAATTTACGACGCACGATAACCTTCTCGTCTATTCCCGGTATTTTGGCATCCCGAAAAAAATGGCCGAGGAGAGAATTCTCGAGCTCCTCGATTTTGTCCAGCTTGCCGAGAAGAAGGACGTCAATATCGAGAAGCTTTCCGGAGGGATGAAGCGCCGTCTTCTCCTCGCCAGGGCTCTTGTCAACCAGCCGAAACTTCTCATCCTCGACGAACCGACCATCGGGCTCGATCCCCAGGCCCGGCACCTGATCTGGGAAAAACTGAAACTGCTCAGCTCGCAGGGAAACACCATCGTACTCACGACCCATTATCTCGAAGAGGCCGAGCGCCTGTGCGACCGTCTTGTCATTATGGATAACGGGAAGATCCTCGTAGAGGGAAAACCTGCCGACCTTGTGAGGGAGAACCTTGGGTCGGGTATTGTCGAAGCAGAATCCTCTCCCGACGTAATTGCGTGCCTTGAGGGCATGGGCATCGTGTACGAAGTGACCGGCGATACGGTGCAGGTGGTTACTGACAATCCGAGGGATGTGGCCGCAAGACTGCTCTCGGGATGCAATGCGAAGAGAGTCCTCGCACGGGTGTCGACTCTTGAGGATGTGTTCCTTAAACTGACCGGGAGGGGGCTGAAAGAGTGAACTACAGCCTGTTGTCTGTCCCGTCCGTCTCGAGGAACGTCTGGACCGTCTGGCTCCGCAATGCCGATGTCTTCCGGAAGACCTGGAAGGTCAACCTCATCCCGCCCTTTATCGAGCCGTTCCTCTATCTTCTCGCCCTGGGGTTCGGCCTCGGCGGATTTGTCGGTGAGATCGGGGGCACATCGTACATCGTATTTATTGCACCCGCAATCGTTGCGATCTCGATCATGAATTCGGCCTTTTTCGAGTGCACCTATGGATCGTACGTCAGGATGTACTATGGAAAGACATTCGATGCCATTATCGCAACCCCGGTATCACTCGAGGAGGTGATCGCCGGGGAGCTACTCTGGGGGTCTACGAAAAGCGTGATTTACACGACCCTTATGTTCCCGGTACTCATCCTGTTCGGTGTCCTCAGCCTTCCATCGTCGTTTCTCCTCATTCCCTTTTCCTTTCTCGGCGGTCTTCTCTTTGCCTGCATCGCCATGTGCTTTACCTCGGTTACACCGAGCATCGATGCGCTGAATTACCCTTCCTTCCTGTTCATTACACCGATGTTGTTGTTTTCAGGGACGTTCTTTCCCTTGTCGGTGCTTCCGGCAGGGCTCCAGGTCTTTGCAAACGTCATCCTGCCCCTGACGCCGGTTGTCAATATCTGCCGTGGGATGACGTTCGCTACGTTCCCGTCAGTGTTGGTATTCAACCTGGTCTGGATCCTGGTGGTGACCGCTCTGCTGTATGTCGTATCCATAAACCTGATGAAAAGGAGACTGATTATCTGAATACCTGTCGCCGGGGTGATCTGACCGGTCCCCGGCACCGGCAAAGGTGCAGCGTCTTTTCCCGACAAAGCGCACGCACCGAATGAGGCCTGGTAACGGTCAGAACGGTCCCTATGTATACTCTTCCGGAAATACTAACGATCGCGTTTGCAATCGGCCTTACCGGAGCACTGAGCCCGGGCCCTACACTCATTGCGACGATACGGTCGAGCCTGAGATACGGATGGATAGCGGGGCCGGCAATAGTAACGGGTCATGTTGTCGTGGAGTTCTGCATCTTCATCCTGATCATAACAGGTATTGCCGCGGTGGCAGGGGAATATTCGTGGGTGATTGCGGGTGTGGGAGGGATCGTACTGGTCCTCTTCGGCCTCATGACGATAGCGGAGTCACGGACTGCAACGCTTTCCGCCATTATCGCCGATCAAACCGACCCGGACATGGTATCTTCGCCCTCCACTCCGGGGACTGGTACGACAGGCCTGTACCCTGTTTTTCTTGCAGGAATTGTAACGAGCGTCTCCAATCCTTATTTCTGGATCTGGTGGGTCTCAATTGGGAGTGCAATGGTAATCGACGGCCTTAAAAGCGGTCTGATCCTCGGTTCTGCATTCATGATCGGTCACTGGTGTGCGGATATCTCGTGGTATACCGTCGTTTCATCAGCCATTCACCATGGGAAAGCCGTCCTCTCCGACAGGAGTTACCGGCTGACCATCGCCCTCTGCGGAATATTCCTCGTGTTTTTCGGTATATGGTTCTTCATCGCTGCATTTTCGAAATAAACGTCTGGATAACAAAAAAGTCAGGGGAAGGCAAAGATCTGCTTTTCATTATCCCTGAAACCTTCCGGCTCCCCCGGGGCTCCGCCCCACCGCTGCGGCGTCCCCGGTTGCGACAGGGACTGCATGGGACCCTGTTAAGTCTCAATCCCGATCACCCCTGTCCACCGGCTATCCTGCCGGGAGGTTTTTGGAGGTGGCAAACCTCCTCCCTTCGGTGTGATACCCTGACAACAGGTGATGAATTCAACAAAATGAAAAAAAAGAAAAAAAATTGGCTTATCCCATTATCCTGATCCGGCGGCATTACACAGGGAGCCGATATACTCCCTGATTGCCTCCTCCATACCGGCGCTGTTCCCGAGGTGCTCCTCGATCCGGGCAACAATGGCGCTTCCCACGATCACGGCATCCGCTCCTCCAGCCGAAAGTGCCGCAACGTGTTCGGGCGACGATATCCCAAACCCGACGGCAATCGGCAGTTTGGTCTGCCTCCTTACCCTCGCTATGAGAGAGGCGATGCCGGGAGAGAGGTCCTTCCTCGCTCCCGTGACACCGAGGCGGGAGACAAGGTAGAGAAACCCTCCGGCATGTTTTAGAATCTCCCCGAGGCGATCCTCTGATGTCGTTTCGCTGACCATGAAGATCGGATCGATGCCTGCGTTTCGTGCCGCGAGTACCGCACTGTCAGACTCTTCGACGGGCATATCGGCTATCAGGATGCCATCGACACCGGCACGTGCCGCTTCCTGGTAAAACCTGGCGATACCGCGGAGATAGACGATATTGTAGTACGTGAGAAGTACGATCGGGACTTCCGTCACCTTTCTGACCTCGCTGACGATCACGAAGACCGATTCGGGGTTCGTCCCTGAATGAAGCGATCTGACATCGGCCCTCTGGATTACCGGTCCGTCGGCAAGGGGGTCAGAGAACGGGACCCCGAACTCGATGATATCGGCACCTGATGCGACAATCGTTTTCGCAATGGACACCGATGTCACCGGATCGGGGTCGCCGGCGACGGTGAACGCAACAACGAGAGGGCGTTTCGCCGATTTAAACACATGCTCAATCCTGGTCATGATGCCGTCACCTGCAGGGCAGCCATGTCCGGGACGTCCTTGTCCCCTCTCCCCGAGAGGTTAATCACGACGATATCGTCTTCTGAAAACGATCCTGCCATTTTCCTTACTGCAGCCACCGCATGCGCCGATTCCAGGGCAGGGATAATCCCTTCCCTGACTGACAGGTAACGAAACGCCGCCACTGCCTCGTCATCGGTTATCGCGGTATATTCAACCATGCCCGAATCTTTCAGCATGCTGTGTTCCGGGCCGACACCGGGATAATCAAGGCCCGCAGAGATGCTATGGGTATCACGCACCTGCCCATCCCCGTCCTGGAGGAGATAGGAGAAAGCGCCATGCAGGACCCCGGGGCTTCCGCCGCAGAGTGTCGCCCCATGTGCCCCCGATGCCAGCCCGAGCCCTCCGGCCTCGGCTCCTATCATGGTCACGTCCTCCCCGAGAAACGGATGGAACAGTCCAATCGCATTCGAACCGCCTCCGACGCAGGCCACGAGGACATCCGGAAGACGCCCTTCGTGGTTGAGCGATTGTTTCCGAACTTCCCGGCCGATGACAACCTGGAAATCCCGTACAATTGCAGGGAACGGATGGGGGCCGACGACGGACCCGATAAGATAATGGGTATCGCCCACATTGGTCACCCAGTCCCTGAGGGCTTCATTGACCGCATCTTTCAGTGTTTTTGTCCCCGAATGAACAGGAACTACCTTTGCACCAAGGAGCTCCATTCTGAATACATTCAACATCTGGCGTTTCATATCGACATCGCCCATGTACACTTCGACAGGGATCCCAAGCATCGCGCCTGCAATTGCGGTGGCGACCCCGTGCTGCCCGGCACCGGTCTCCGCTATCAACCGTTTTTTACCCATATGTTTTGCAAGGAGGGCCTGCCCGAGGGTGTTATTCAGTTTATGCGCCCCGCCATGAAGGAGATCTTCCCTTTTAAGGTAAATCTTCGCTCCGATATCTGCCGACATGTGGGGGCAGAATGTGAGAGGTGTGGGACGGCCCGCATAGTCTGCCAGACAGGTCCCGAGTTCTCGTACGAACGCCGGGTCTGAGGAAAGGGACTTATATGAGGTTTCGAGTTCGATGAGCGCTGCCATCAGGGCCTCGGGCACATATTGCCCGCCGAATACCCCAAATCTTCCTTTTCCTTTGTTCATGCTCATTATTTGCACTCCTTCGCGGCGCCAATGAAGTCCCTCACGAGAACGGGATCTTTTATTCCGGGAGAGGATTCGACGCCTGAGGCAACATCGACTGCATAGGGCCGTATTTCTTCGACCGCAAATTTTACATTATCCGGATTAAGTCCTCCTGCAAGGATAACGGGAACTTTTGATTGCATTATTACCTCGCGGGCGTATGGAGGATCATAGTGCCGGCCCTTGCCATGACTGTCGTCAACAATGACCGCATCACAATCATCAGGGAGCGGTTCACCTCTCCCAATCACCCGGATTATCCGGGTTTCCATTTCTTTGGAGAATGAAAACGGGTGAGAAACCTGGATCGCGGATGGGTGTAACGTCAGCATCTCATTAATTTCAGCCCGCGAACGTGTATGGCTCACGGCAACCGTTGAAATAAACGGGCCAACTGCCCGGAAGATCTCTCGTGCCCTCTCAATTGTCACAACACGCTTTGATACTCCGCCTGAAAACACTACGACCCCTATCGCATCGGCACCAGCTGATTCTGCCAGCAGGGCATCCTCTACTGTTGTGATTCCACAAATTTTCACGCGCATGCAAGCCCCTCCAGGGCTTTTTCCGGGTCTGTCGATCTCATCAGGGAACTCCCTATCAGATATGCATCGCAATATCGGGACAGGTACCTGATATCGCATGGCCAGAAAATTCCGCTTTCAGAGACGATCGTAACGTGCTCCCTCCTGATTGTTTCGGCAATTACCCGTGTCGTCTTCAGGCATGTTTCCATGGTGGTAAGATCGCGGTTGTTAATCCCGATTAGTCCTGTGCCCGAAGCCAAGGCCAGGGGGACTTCATCGGCCGAGTGTACTTCCACAAGGGGTTCGAGCGCGAAGCGATGACATTCCTCCACGAATGAGAGAAGGCGGTCACCGAGCAGCCCGGCGATGAGAAGCACCGCGTCGGCCCCGAGGAGACGGCTCTCGTATATCTGCCTCTGATCGATGATAAAGTCCTTCCTGAGCACAGGGAGATCTGATGCCAATTTAACAAGCCCGATATTGGCCGGGTCTCCTTTGAAAAAGTACGGTTCGGTCAGGACTGAAAGAGCTGCCGCGCCTCCGCGGGTCAGCATCGCTGCAAGCCTGCCCGGGTCTTCGAATGCCCTGATGTTCCCGGCTGATGGCGATGCATATTTTATCTCGGCGATTATGGCATTTTTCTGGCGTTTTCGGAGGATTGCCCCTCTAAGACTCCTGACCGATCCTGCAGGAAATCCATCCGCCATTCCGGGTGCTGGAAGTGTTGCTACCCGTTCACGGGTCCTTGCAACAATCTCGTCGAATATCATTGCGCACCGCCCGTTGATTCGACCAGCGTCGTGAGCTTGTCCATCGCTTTCCCTGTATCAATCGAACGAACGGCAAGATCGACCCCTTCCCTGATGGATACGGCCTTTCCGGCAGTGTAGATTGCGGCCCCGGCATTCAGGACGACGATGTCCCTGCAGGCACCGCGTTCGCCTCCGAGCACTTCGGTGAGGATCCTGGCATTCTGCGTGGTATCCCCTCCCGCGATGTCCCCGGGCAGGGCCATTGGGATTCCGTAATCGAGGGAGCTGATGGTCCCGTGACGTAAATTCCCGGATTTGAGTTCGGTAAATCTCGTCACGCCGGTGGTGGTGATCTCGTCCATTCCATTGCCGTGGACTACCAGTCCCCTTTCGGTCCCCAGGTTTCTGAGGACTTCTCCAAAAATGCCGGTGAGTGCCGGGTTGTAGACCCCGATCAATTGCGCTCCCGTGCAGGCCGGGTTCGTGAGCGGGCCAAGAAGGTTGAATATCGTCCTGATACCGATTTCACGCCTGATCCCGGAGACCCTGCCCATTGCGGGGTGGTAGACCGGGGCGAACAGGAATGCGATTCCGGCCTTTTTCATGACCTCGACGTTTCGGTCCGGGGCCACTGCAAGGTTCACCCCGAGGGCTTCAAGCACGTCGGCAGATCCGCACGTTCCCGATGCACTCCGGTTCCCGTGTTTGACAACCGGGACCCCGGCACCTGCAACGACGAATGCTGTGGTAGTGCTGATATTGAAACTCCGGGAATTGTCACCTCCGGTCCCGCAGGTATCGAGGGTCATACCCGGCACCAGGGGGTGAAACGGCATCGCAGACGCCCTCATAACCCGGGCAAAGGCCGCGATCTCCTCTGTTACCGGTCCCTTCGCCTGCAATGCAGTCAGGAATGCAGCTACCTGCGCATCGGTTGCCTCTCCCGCCATGATCTCGTGTATTACTGCCTCTGCCTGGGGGTAAGAGAGGTGGGTTCCTGCAAGCGCGGCCCCGATCGCTTCCCTGATCACGGGGATGCCACCCCGCTTTTAAGAAAATTCCTGATAAGTTCAGGGCCTTCGGTACACAGGATGCTCTCGGGATGGAACTGGATTCCTTCTATCGGGTAATCGCGGTGCCGTACTCCCATGATGTAATCATCGTCGAGGCTCGTCGCCGTGACTTCGAGCGTTTCCGGTAGGGAATCCCGATCTGCAATGAGCGAGTGGTACCGTGTCGCGGGAAATGGATTTTTCAGGCCTTTATAGAGTCCGGTTCCACAATGCGAAACCATCGATGTTTTCCCGTGCATCAGGTGGGTACCCCTGATCACATTCCCGCCCTCAACAAAGCAGATGGCCTGGTGGCCGAGACACACACCGAGGGTAGGGATCTCCCGCGACAGAGTCCTGATGACATTGAGACTGAGGCCGGATTCGGAAGGATGACCCGGGCCCGGTGATAGTATGATTCGATCAGGGCGCATCCCTTCAAGCACGCCGGGGTCTTCATCGGATTTGACGACAACAGGGGTACTCCCTGATGCCCCGACAATCTGGCAGAGATTATAGGTGAAACTGTCATAGCAGTCGATCACGAGGACCTTCATGTGCTCCCTCCTGCCAGGGTTATCGCCAGTTTCATTGCAGCAAGTTTCTCGTTGGTTTCTATCCATTCCCGTTCGGGATCCGAGTCGGCAACAATTCCCGCCCCGGCCTGGACTGCCGCCGTCCCGTCCTTCACTATTGCGGTCCGAATCGCAATGGCAAATTCGAGCCCTCCGTCGAACCCTATATGTCCGACAGCACCTGCATAAAGTCCGCGCGGAACGGGCTCCTGTTCATCGATGATCTCGATCGCCCTGATTTTGGGGGCTCCCGATACCGTCCCGGCAGGAAAACAAGTCCTGAAGACATCAAACCTGTCGTACTTCTCCGAAATTTTACCGGTTACGGTCGATATGATGTGTTGGACATGAGAATACTTCCCGACCTGCATGAACTGGGGGACATCGACCGAACCGAACGCACATACACTCCCGATATCGTTCCGGGCGAGATCGACGAGCATCACATGTTCAGCCCGTTCTTTCTGGTCAAGAAGGAGCTCCTGCTCGAGGAGCCGGTCCTCCTCGCTGTCGACCCCGCGTTTTCTCGTCCCTGCAATGGGTACGGTGGTCACGTCCCTCCCTTCCACCCTGACTAGCATTTCCGGGCTCGCCCCGACCACTGAATAGTCGGAAAAATCGATGTAATACATGTAAGGACTTGGATTGACATTTCTAAGAGCCTGGTATAACGAGAGGGGATCTTCCCGAAAAGGGTATGCCTCTTTTCGTGAAATCACGGCCTGGACAATCTCTCCGGCATGTACCATATCCCTGACCCGGGTTACCGAATGCATAAAGCGGTTCTTTTCTGCCCTTTGATCTGTTAGACCGGATACGGGCGTGCCGTCACGACATGCCGCTTTCACGGACTCATGTTCGTGACTCCCGGCAGGAATGGGCCTTACTGCTCCGGCGGGGATGATCTCCCTCCTGCCTCCCTCAACAGGAAGATCGGCGCCCAGGTCTGACTTTTTGAGAAACGTTCCTATCGATTCCTTTCTTTTCAGGAGGACTGCGAAGTTCTCATCATAGAGCTCCCCGGGGTCCTTTCCATCCATTGATATTGCGTTTCTTACAATCCAGAGTTCTGACAGGTAGTGATCGAGCACCATGCAGTCGGGACAGAACATAAACTCAGCAATAGGGCCGGTAATTTCTGACTTTTTCCTGACTTTCGCAGATCCGGGGAGAAGCGAATAAATCAGGTCGTAGGAGAAATATCCGACAAGGCCCCCTGAGAACCGGGGGACCGAAGAAGGGACTGCGTTAAACGTGTTGATAAGGAATTTTATGGTTTCGATCGCATCTCTTCCCCCTGTTAATCTGATGCTTTCGAGGACCCCGGGGTCTCCGGTCATCACGGTATCGTCGCGATAGCAGGTGACTTTCAATACCGGGTCGAGCCCGAAGAACGAATATGTCGCAGTCCTTTGGTCGCCATCCATTGACTCAAGAAGGAACCCCCTGGAAAGTCCTCCTCTTCCCACGTCAGGTTCACCGATGAGGTCCCGGTACAGCTCGACCGGGGAAAACGAGGGGACCGCCATCTTTACGAAAAGAGGAATGATACAGGGTTTTCGCTGTTGTTCTGTAACTTCCACGAACGACTCTTTATCAAGGTTCAGACTGCCCGGGCCGTTCATGGGTATTTCCATTCCAACGGCATCGCCTTCTTCTGGCAGGAGAAACGGGTGACCCCGTCCCGCCGGGTCCCGAAGGCCTTATGCGGCAAAGCACTGGCTTTCATATATTTACATAGCTTTTGCAATAATAAATACATTATGGTACAAAATTGTACATCATAGCATTTTTATGTATTCTGATTTTTAGATGCCAGGCCTAACCAAACCTGAATTTTACGATTGGCGGGAAACCAGGGACAGTTTGAAACTTCCAGAACCCATTCACCTGCCTGCCACCTCCTGCTGACAAAAATTATAACATATAGCATATTGATGAAGTCAATAGCCTCCGGAGAAGGACCCGGGGCAGATGTGGCCATGATGGTTGTCAAACTCGAGATGGTATGGGAGCATCAGGGAGGACAGGACGATCTTCCTTACATAGCATCCGATACCGGGAAAGTCCTCTCTCAACTGCTGCAGGAACTCGGCCCGGCTTTCGAGAAGGAAGGGATAACCCTCTCTTTCCATGATTCTGTCCTGGAGCCGGGTTCACCGGTAAAACAGACATTGACGGTCAACGGGAGATCGTTCGATGACGTGCTCCTGGAAGTAGCAGGCGAACAGCGCCAGTGCGAGGGACGCAGATGGGAAATGTGTCTTCCCATCTCATTCCAGGTGGTATTCCTGCATAATGCTCCCTATACCAGCGTTCCCGAGCTCCTGCTCAGGAAAGCTCTGCTAAGGGCTGCGGGGATCATCTGACCGGTGCCTCCGATCAGCGTTCCAGGGTTGGAATTTTGCACCGGTGAAAAGTCGCACTGCACCGGGGCTGGGACAAGATTATATTCGCTGGCCGATCATTCGTTATGTATGCGAATCCGGTATCAATCCATAATGATCGTCTTTTGCTTCATCCTGGTCACAGCAGGAGTACTCTTTGCAGGATGCAGCTCTCTCCCCGGAACTCCAGCGGTGCAGACTACTCAGCCAACTCCGGTCGTCACCGCCCCGCCGACCCCGGCCATATCTGCACCTGCGACAACACCAAGCGCCGTTTCAACCACACCGCCGACTACCGTGGCGACAGTCCCTGCGGTGGACGGGGCATTCCTTTCGGCGTATTCTGATTCACGGGCAAAAATCCTTGGAATACTCACGAATATCAACACCGAGGTCGTAAAAGACGGCAACCAGAACGCGTCCCTGCCCGATTACACTGCCCTCGGGAGCTATGGTCGTCAGCTCGGTGTTGCCATCGGTGCTGAAACCGAAAGTATGCAGAGATTCAGGCAGTTCGAAGACCCCGCCAATGAAGCCCTCCGTGACCAGTACGTCTCGTATCTCTCTGCACTGATGCCGTTCGCCGGGAATATCGAAGCCGGTGGAGGAGTGGCCCAGAAGAGGCAGTATTCTGTTGCCAGCCAATACTTTTCAAACGCACAGAATGACCTCGGCGTCGTGCGGACGGTCCCGCTGCCCGAACAACGGACGGTTATCAATCAGATACGAACAAACCTCGGACCGCTTCACGATCTCCTCGCCAGTCAGGCCGCCGGGTCAGGCCTCTGATTTTTTTTCCAGAGACCTGATACCTGTTCGATATCTCCTCTGTTCTCACGTTCACATCCCCTGAATTATCTTTATCTTGCCGCGACCGCGATTTGTTTGTGGCGAATCTCAATGGATGGGAAAAAAATTATTATTTCCTGGATTGCAGGAGCAGTGCTCCTGTTCATTACCATGGTGATATTTTCGTTCGTATCGATGTGGATCGCTCCCTACTCAATATACTCAATCGGGGGGATGAGACAGGCAACCGACCCGGTAACGATACTGTATTTTGCTTATCCCCTGGTGTTCTCATTTACCGCCGCGTGCTCGTATTCTTTGGTCAGGACAGCCCTTCCAGGCGATTATATCCGTAAAGGCCTCGTTTTCGGCTGCATCCTGATTCTCCTTGTCCTCGTCAACAATGTATTCGTAATCTTCTCATCAATGGTATACCCTCCCGGTTTCTTTATCGAACTGATCCTCAACGGCTTGATCAGTTACCCCCTGCTCGGTGTATTATTCGCAAAAATCTGGGACCTGCAACAACTGTAGGTCAGATTTTTTTTCATTTCCGGTTCTGTTGAATCCCCCTGTTATTATTTGAAATTGAAATTATCCGGACGCTCCCGGAGCTCCGCCCCGCCGCTGGGGCGACCCCGGTTGGGATCGAGACCGTACAGGAACCGATTAATTCCCAGCCGGTCTGACCCTGCCCATTGACTATCTGCTTATGGGTAAAGAACGGGGGGAGCCCTTCCTTTCGATGCTTCGATTAAAAATAAATGATGAATTGACTATCGAACCGCCTGTTTTTTCTTCCCGTCTCTATCGTTTCCGGGTTGCGAGGATCCCGATGGCCACCGCACACAGTAGGAGCAGGATCGCAGAAACCGTAGCAGTGATGACCAGCAGTCCGCCGAAGTATGCAAGGATGACGGAAAACAGTCCCGGGATTCTGCCCCTCCGGTAAGCAGAAATAATGGAAATGACGAGGAGGACTGTCGGAAGCAGGATGAATAATGCCCTGACAGCCGGATCGGGGTAGATATCCGATGCCGATTGCCCGATGAGACCGATGATGAGAGACTGCGGGCTGACGCCGATCGCAGTCCAGACTCCCGAAAGAAAACCGAGCCCGATAACCGACTCCCAAAGAAACACCTTCGATTTTTTTCGCATGCTGCCACGGACCTGCCCGGTACTCTCCTAAGAGTGGATTTAATTCAACAAAAATAATTCCGCAAACCAGGTCAAAGAAAAATTTATTTCAGGATGAGGCTCATTTGACCTGATCAGGGAAGCAATGTCGGGCATCAGACCGGATGTCGGCAATCATGCGATGAGAAGTGCAAGAACTGAAGGCCTCTTGATTTTCAGAATGAAGAGAGGACCATCTGCCGTTCTTTCTTCATATTCTTAAGGAGAGTACTTTCTTCGCAAAACCGGGAGACCGGAAGCGAAAACCGGCCTGATACGTGCACAAGGGCGTCATTCAGGCTCTCGAATTCCATGAACGGGGAGGCCATCGCATGCCTGACATTTTCTCTCACGTTGAACACCCCGAGGGGGATATACCCTTTTCGCGCCTCCCGCAGGATTATTGCTCCGGCCTGGACCCTCTCCGAAGCCAGGGCATCAAGAACCGCCATTTTGCAGGAATAATAGCACCCGCCTACCGTCGAATAGCCCTTCTTTCCCCTGTTACCTTCATGGTCGGCAAATACCATCTCGTCGCGCCCGAGGACGTGAAGAAACGCCTCAATCCATTCGTACTGCCAGGGAGTCGGGGTGAGGATAACGGCATAATGGTTGTTCAGGCTGTCGAACTGGTGGACCCGGTAACTGTCGATCACCGAAGACTTCCTCACGTCACGGAGGAGGTCGTTACCGATCATCGTATCGCAGGCGGTGATAGACCACCTGGTCGGGACGAGTTTCCTGTTCCGCCCGGTCCCCATCGCCCCGACTGAAAATGCCTTCTGTATCTGGGAGAACGGTATCCCTTTTGCATGGAGTGCTACTACTCCCTCTGCGGCAGGGAGGTCGGTGTCGTGATATACTTTCTCGAGGTCCCGGTCCCATCCCGCTCCAACGATATCCAGGTTTTCGATCCTGGCACTGGGACCGTGCGGGGCCGACTCATCTGAGAACATGAGCCCGGAAGGTACATCGAGGAACGTCGCCTCGCTCTCGATTGATCCTGACGAAAGCGCAATGTCCTGGAGTTTTCCGACAAACCGGTTATCGAGGTCCCCTGCATGGACCCGGTGTTTCCCCCTGACAAGGGACAGCCTGAAATCGATGATCTCCTCCTGGGTCATGCTCGCAGGGATCCACGATTCAGGCGTATCCATGATCCGGGTATCGCCGTGGACCGGCGCGATCATCGGCCCGGCAAAGACATGGGGATAATCGTAGCTCCCGATAAAAACCGAAGGCGGCGAACTACCATCGAGTTCCCGGCCCATGTTCATCGATTTTGCATGGACAGACAGCGACGACGTGATCTGTCTCAGATAGGCGCCTTTTCCCACTGACATTCTGTAGTCACTACTCTCTCGCCGAAGTTTAAGAGACCATCACTCCGTAAGGTGAAAGTGAACCGGATGCCAGGGACACCCTCGAAGTCAGCCGCTTTTTCAAGGGGAAGGAATTTCATTGGGCAGCAGGTTTTATCGTTCCGTCTTCTCTCCCACATCGTCCCAGAACCCGGCGATCGCGGTCCAGACCCGATTGTTCAGATCCGAGACTCTCTCCCGATCAATGAGGCCCGGGACACCGGGATTTCCTGTCTGTACTTCATAAAGGGCCCGGTTCACCTCGATCTGGACCCATGGCGTTGCCCGGTGCCAGTGATGGGCGATTGAGATAAAACCTCCGCCAAAGGGCGTGTTGAACAATACATCCCCATCGACGGAGAACTGCTCCATGAAATGTTCCCCGAGCACCCGCATGAGGTCACCGCTACAGGTGGCAAGGACTCCCGGTCTCTCCTTTCCGGCTGTGTCCCCGTTATTACTCAGGCATATGGCAGGCCGTTTCTTCCCGGCATCGGGCTGGGATGGCAGTCCGAACGGGAGCATGCTGTGGCAGTCGAACGCGACCTGAATATCCTTCTCGTCGATCAGCCGGTCGGCTTTTTCCTGGAAGGGGAAATAATGGTTCACCAGCAGGTGGTGAATCGTTGCGATACCAGGGAATTTTCCCTCCTTCCAAACGGGAATTTTATGACCTGTTTGCGATTTAACAACCCCGTCGGGGTATTTCGGCGCCAGATGGTATGGCGGCCGGTTGAGGTCTACGACCATACGGGAGACGCTGGTACCGAGATTTTCCGATACTTTCGACCCGAAATCGTAGATCTCATCCACGGCGGGGTCGCTGTAATACCGGAGTTCTTCGGGGCCCAATGCGATCAGATCGATTACCTCGTCGGGGACGAGGAAACCCCCGTGGGGAATTGTTATCAGAAATGGATAAGGATCTGTCAAACTATGCTCCTTTTAACGTCCCTGGGTACTATTCCATTCAATCCGACATAATCATCCCCTTAAGGAGAGGTGTCTGACAAAAATTCGGTACAGGCAGTATGCAGCATCATCCAGCCGGAATATATTCCGGGCAGCATATATTTTTTGGGATTCCGCTCCGCAGACTGAGCTGATTTTGCAAAAATGATAGTGTCCCCGAACCACCGTAAAGGCCCGCCCGCCATGGCCGGCGGCCCGTTGATCGTCCCCCGATCAACCCCCTGCCCAAGAGCTGTCCTGATGGGATGTGACAGGGAGAGCCGGATTCTTTCCTTTCATGCCAACACCTTACGAATGAGGGGGAATTGCAGGAACCCTGACGAAAAAAATTTTTTTTTGGTAGGAAATCTTCCCGATGCCCCTTCTGATTCTGCCAAAATAATTGATTGTTTTCAGATCTTCCTGGTAGTTCCAAGGTACAGGAGAGCGATAGCCGCGATGAGGGCAACCAGGCCGAAACCGACCAGTGCCATACGCGGGACCCTCTGATAAACCGGAACCTGGGGAAGGGTCTCTTTCTGTTGCGGGATGTTGTCTGCGGCAGAGACCGGAATTGTCGTTGTCCCGGGGCTTACCGAAGGAGACGCAGTGGATAGCGTCGTGGGAATGGCAGGCTGGAAGGATTGGTTTAGAGAATTGTTCGTTCCGGTCTGCAGCGTAACCGATTGATCTGCAGAGGAAGGGCTGGCACCGGGCTGTGAAGCCGATTCGTTATCTCCCCGGCTCGTCAGCCGTGCCGTCGAAAGGTCGGGGGTGAATGTCCCGGAATGGTCGTCCTGCATCGTAAGGTTCTGGATTTTTATATTCGCAGTTCCCGCACCCGTCGCCGTGACCGTAACGCTCACAAGAGTCACACCGCTGGCTCCATCTTCGACCTGATGCCCCAGATCGGTCGCGCTGACCGTCACGTTATCGGAGGGGAGATGCGATACTTTGGGTCCCGTTGCCCAGTCCGGAAACGACACCGCCGTAATCTGCCCGGCATCAGGGTTTGTCACTTTCACCTGCATCCGATAACCCGCAAGTCCGGCCTCGAGGCCACTGATACGGAAATTGTACGTCACCGAAGACCCAGACGTGAGGGTCACGGCAGGGGGGCTGATCGTTATTGCAGGACCTGCTGTCGCACTGCAGATCCCTGCCAGAAAGGTACTGGCAGCCAGCAGCATAAGGATAAGGTAACTGATTCTCATGGAACCACCCGGTCGTCCGGATCACCGGACATAATTGTCCGGTAATTTGATGTATTACATCAATAAAAGATGGTAATCATGCTGATTAACATTACCGGTCTTCACAGGGCCGATCGACAAAACTGATGCCGTCACTTCTTTCCTCTTCTGCCATTATATCAGAAATATTTATTTTATCAGAATTTTCATATTATTCAGAAATATATGAGACGTAAGAATCAATGCGATGATCTCTGCACACCTGACAACTCACCAGGGGGTTGCAGGGTGGAGGCGATCATCGCAACCGACGAACGAGGGCAGATGGTAATTCCTAAGGAGGTGCGGGACATGGCCCGGATCAGGCCCGGGGACCGGCTTGCGCTGGTCAGCTGCCGGCGGGAAGGGGAGATATGCTGCCTTATGCTCATCCATAACGACAGGCTCACCGACATGGTGAAAACCGTGCTCTCACCGGTAATGAAAGATATCATGGTGGATAAGGAGGTTTGCGAAGATGTCAGAAGGTGAAGGGACAGACAGGAATCCAGGCCCCTGTGGTTGCCGGACAGGATCGGACCAGACAGCAGGCTCCGGGGGACAGGGAACCGAAAATCCTTTGATTATTGAGACATCATCGGTGCTTGACAGGAAGGCGAAACGCGACCATGTACTGGCGAGACTTGGGCAGGACAGGAACGGACACCGGGTAGTCCCCGGCCTCTACTCTCTCGGGTCACCTGACCCCACCTCGCCGGTTGTCGTAACGGCAAATTATACGCTCAGTTTCGATGCGGTCCGCACGGCACTTGCCGGTATGGATGCATTCATCCTGGTGCTTGACACGAAGGGTATCAATGTGTGGTGTGCGGCTGGAAAGGGAACGTTTGGAACATCTGAACTGATAAACAGGATAACGAGGACAGCTCTTGCAACGGTAGTCCGTCACCGCCGCCTGGTTCTTCCGGAACTCGGTGCCCCGGGTGTTTCGGCACATGACGTACACAAGGAGACAGGATTCCATGTCGAATACGGTCCGGTCAGGGCCGGCGATCTTCCCCTGTTCCTGAAGGAGAGGGTGGCTACACCCGAAATGAGGACCGTCCGGTTTCCGGTCCGCGACAGGATCGTCCTTATTCCTGTCGAATTACGAAGTGCCCTGGTCCCGGCGATCATCGGGGCGGTCGTCCTCTGGTTGGCAGGTGGCTGGTTACCGCCGGCTGCGTTGATTGCTGCAGTCGTGGCCGGGACCGTTTTATTTCCGGTCCTGCTCCCTTACCTGCCGACGGTTGATTTCAGTACCAAAGGTTTCATACTCGGATTTATCGTCGCGATTCCTTTTGCATATGCATCCTATCTCCCGGGCATCACTGTTGTGCCCGCATGGGTGAGCATCGCTTCAATGATCTCGCTGTTGCTCGTCATCCCGTCACTTACTGCGTATCTCGCCCTGAATTTCACCGGGTCCACCCCCTTTACATCGAGGACCGGGGTAAGAAAGGAGATCTATTCCTATGTACCGGTGATGACCGGCGCAGGGTTGATCGGCATTTCCTTCGCCCTGGTGGTGGGCCTGACCCATTTCCTGGGGGTTTGGTAATTGTCACTTTTTAATTCTTATTCGGAGAATTCGCTCCGGTTTTACCCGGAAAAGTGTGTCGGATGCGAACGTTGCACCGAAGTCTGTCCCCACAGGGTTTTTTCCATGCATGGAAACCTGGCATCGCTTCAGCGGCCCGAAAAATGTATGGAATGCGGTGCATGCGCACGGAATTGCCCGGAGGGCGCCATCAGTGTCCAGGCAGGGGTTGGCTGTGCATGGGCCATGATCCGTGCGGCACTGACGGGAAGAAAGGAAATAACCTGCGGCGATGACGGGTGTTGTGGGCAGCCCTCGGAAGAGCCCTGCAGTTGCGCCGGTGCTCCCGATAACGATAAATAACTACCCTTTTTTCAAATTTTTCGCGTATCTGACCAGGAGAGAGGCAATAAAAGAAGGTTATGTCACCATCCTGTATTTGCACGGCATTCACACTGCAGGTGTTCTTCATCAATGATGACTTAATCGAATTAAGGCAATCTGACGCTCCCGGAGCTCCGCCCCGCCGCTGGGGCGACCCCGGTTGGGATCGGGGCTGTACAGGAACCGATTAGTTCCTATTTCCAGTTGACCCTGTCCCGGAGTTTCCTTCCCGGGGAGGGACAGGGAGTGGTGACACCCCCCCTGGTCATAAGAAAAAAGTGATGTCCTATAGAATAAAAGAGGAATTCCAGCGAAGCCAGAAAAAGTTGAAAAGAAGTTACCTGCCAGCCTTCTGCTTCAGCAGCTCGGGTCCGAGGTTGACAAGAATCCCTCCCTGATCCGGAGGTACGTAAACGATCTCCTGTCCGATAACGACAATCGTCCCGATAGGTTTACCTTTTCCCACGCTCTGTGCCGAATGTGCCTGGATCGCAGCATCCCTCGATTCAGGGCTGTCGAATAACTGGGTCTGGATCGTCAGCATGTTCCCTGATTTGTCTTTCAGAACATAGACCTTACCCCCGAGAGCACCCGGGAAATTCCATGTGACATTCGTTGCATTCACAATGGTGAGTCCTGCATTCTGTGCAGCCTCGGTGATGGGTTCACCCATGACAATGCGGTACGGTTCGGCGGGAAATGCTATCATGACCCAGCCGAGGGGCACCAGGAATATCAGGATCAGTATGATCAGGACTGTCAGGGCTACACTGTCCGTTTTACTCATGGAATGCCTCCTGAAATGAACATTTTATTCGCTCTGTGGAACGGCTTCATTCTCCTGTCCTCCCGGTCTCTATCCAGCTGGGTTTTTTCAGCTTCAGGAAGATCAGCGGCGGAACGGCGAGAAGGAATGTGCCCAGCAGAACGCCTGCGATATAGAACAGGGTCTGGGCCGCGGAAAATACACCAGTCGGCATCAACCCGACGACGAATGCAAATATCACACCGAACGCCCCCATTCCCCCAATGATCCAGGTGCCGGCCATACCTCCAGGGATTTTAAAAGGACGCGGGGCATCGGGCTTTGTGTACCGGAGCTTGATGAGCGATGCGAAAACAAGCAAATAAACGATGCAGAGCAACTCGACCGTCATTGCCGAGAGTACCCAGTACGCCTGGTTAACCGAGGGCAGGAACACGTACAGCAGTGAAACGAATGTCCCGATCAATGCCTGGATGACAAGCACAGCCATTGGCGATCCGTATTTATTGGTCTTATTGAAAACCGGCGGCAGGTTCCCCTCTTCTGCGACCACGCCGAGTCCTTTTGCCGGACCGATAAGCCAGGCAGCGAGAGAGACGACCCCGCCGATGGTGATCAGCACGGCCATAGGAGCCACCGCCCCAGGGATATGAAGGGCATCAAAGAAGTACTGGATCGCCTGCATCACCCCTCCAGCCAGGTTGATATCGCTGGCAGGGATGACAAATGCGATGGCAAGCGTTGCGAGCACCGTGCACGCAAATATAATAACGGCAGAAATCGCCATCGCCTTCGGGTAGTCTGTTTTCGGGTTCCGGGTCTCGAGAGCGTGGAACCCGGCCATCTCCATTCCTGCGAAGAGCAGGATGACCGTGGCGAAGTAAGGGAGGGTCGAGAGGTTCATGGTCGGTACGACCTGGCTCCAGGAGAACGGTGGAAGGACTATTGCAGCCCCGGAAATCCCCCAGTATACGCCAAGACCGATAATGAGGATCGAAGGGATGATACTCCCGAGGATGACCCCGTAGTTCTGAAATTTCGACGAGACGTTCTCGCCGAAATAGGCGATTATCGTTGTACCCCAGAAGGCGATCATCATGACCACGAACAGGTACACTGCATTGGTACCAAGCGCCGGGGAAATGGCAAAAGCGAGGGTCGATGCAATGAATGCCAGAACGGTCGGGAACCAGACGAGGTTGTTCGACCATTCGCAGAAGATTGCCACAAAACCGCCTTTTGTGCCGAATGCCTCCCGGCACCAGGCGTAGACCCCGCCACCCTTATCCGAAAACATTGTCGCGAGTTCTGCCCCTGCAAGGGACAGGGGGATCAGGAAGAGGACCGTACCGATAATGTACCAGCCGATGCAGGACCAGCCATACATGGCCATGGACGGAAAATTCCTGATGCTCAACACTGCTGCGACATTGATCATCGCAAGCGCAAAGACGCCGAGGACTTTTACCGGCTCGATACCGGATTTCTGCTGTGCGCTGGTTTCATCACTCATCTGATACCCTCCTTTAAACAATACATCATATATTCACCTTTAATATTTTCAACGCCGTGAGTGTCGTGTTCGAACCCTGGGAACCGGTTATCGAAGTCCTGCAGGGCGTGTAAGTATTTGAGCAGTGGCCCGTTTTGTCGACCTGTCCTTTCACCCGGTGCAAATAGCGGGATCCCAGGAGGGTACGGAAAAATACCTGTCGCAACAATTCTGTTCCCGGCTTTCGAAACAGGTATATGCTCGACATCGCCCCGGACAAGTTTTTTATAAGCGTCGGCATACGTGACCGCGGGTTCAGGCAGGACTGAGTAGGCTTCCTGGAGTAGTTCACACATTTTATGCTCTTTTTTAAATGCATGCATCTCTTCTGTCAGGCTTCTTAAGGTCATCCCCTGGTAGCGTTCGGGCCATGTCGAGGTCAGGTCGGGGAATATTTCCTCAAGCGGCGTCCCTTCATCATAATGTCGTTTGAATTCAAATAATTCCGTGATTAAAGTCCCCCACTTCCCCTTCGTGTTCCCCATCGAGAACAGGAACAGGATGATGTAGTCGCCTGACTTTTCATTCACGATCCCGCGGGTATCGAGGAATTTTACAACCACGGCTGCCGGTATCCCCCAATCTGCGAGCGTCCCGTCTTTATTAACCCCGGGCATTGTGACGGTGACTTTGATCGGGTCGAGCATGCAGTACCCCTCCGGGAGATGATTAAACCCGTGCCATGGCTCACCCGGGTGCAATACCCATGCGGATGGGTTGTCGCGGAGCATTTCAAGGGATGCATCGGCAAAATGGATCTTGCGTTTCGTTTCCGGGTCGGTGATGGATTCCGGCTGCCACATACCGAACCACCAGTCCTTGGGTTTCCCGGTCCCGCATACCTCCCGGTATATCCGTGCCATGGTGCGCCTGAACCTGATCGCTTCCTCGATTGATTCCGTCGTCAGTACCCGTCCGGCTGCACCCTCCATCATTTTTGAAGAGACATCGAGCGACGCCATTATCGTATAAAGCGGGGATGTCGAGCTGTGCATCATGAATCCCTCGTTAAACCTTGAATGTTCGATGGGAATACGCCCGTTTCTCACATGCACCATAGACGCCTGGGATAATGCAGCAAGCAGTTTATGCGTCGATTGGGTTGCAAAGACGGTCGGTCTCTTCGGGTCCCTCTCTCCGTCTCTCATGGCGAACCGTTCACGGTAGAGTGGATTGAACCGGGCATACCCGTACCATGCTTCATCAAAATGGATACTGTCCACGCTCTTTCCAAGGAGGTCCTCGACTTCGGTCGCGTGATAACATAACCCGTCATAGGTGGAGTTGGTGATAATGGCATGGACCGGTTTCTTGTTCTCCAGCCCCGAGGTTAAGGGATTTGCTAGGATTTTTGCCTTGACAGCCTTTTGTGTCATTTCTGACGGTGGAATCGGCCCGATTATACCATACCTGTTCCTTGTCGGGACCATGAATACCGCAAATGAATGCGTCATGGTGAGTGCGTGCTCGGCCGATTTATGGCAGTTCCGGTCGACCAGTACAACATCGTCTTTCGTGACCCGGCCAAAGAATACAATTTTATTTGCCGTTGAAGTCCCGTTTGTGACGAAATAGGTCATATCTGCGCCGAACACCTTTGCCGCATACCGTTCGGCCTCGCCGAGAGGCCCCGAATGGTCGAGCAACGACCCGAGTTCACCAACAGATATTGAGAGATCCGAGCGGAAGAGCTGCTCCCCGAAAAATTTATGAAATAACCTTCCTGAAGGTGATTTACGGAATGCCGTGCCACCTGCATGACCGGGGGTGTGCCACGAATATTCGAAGTCCTTTGAGAATTTCACGAGGGCCCCGAAGAACGGGGGTAACAATCTTTCCTTATACCGGTTTGCCGCCGCAGTGATCCGGCCGGCGATGAACTCCGGGGTATCGTCCATGATATAGATGTATTCATTGACTTCCCTTACTGTCTCCACCGTCAGGGCTGTCGGTGCTTCACCGGAAGGTTCGGCCATCAGGAATATGGGGATATCCTCGTTCCGTTCCCTGACTTCATGGATGAGTTGTTTTGCATCATCGTTGTTGTCGGACTTGCTTTCCCCCAAATCCCAGCTGACCAGAATACAATCCACTTCTGGCATGTTCGCGTACGCCGAACGGGCATCATCAAGCGATCCAATAGTAAAAACTTCGATATCGAAAGCAGACAGCCCGTTTACAACCCTTTTTATCGTCCTTCCGTGAGGGGATTCCTCGTTAAGAGCGTCATCGATAATGACGACCGTAAGCTTATCTTCCGGATTCATTGATCCCTCCATAATTCCTGAACCGAATTCCTGCTTCAGGCAGGAATTCCAATTTGCAACTATGCACCATTATCAGCATACCTTTCCCTCCTGAAAAACGGCCAGGAACAATGTCGGTCCTGGATTGTTTTACCAGGTTTACCTGCGGACCGGGCAACGGGATCCGGGACACAGGATGTCTGAACAGCCTCATCCCCCCTTACCACGATTGAGAGGCTCTCGTCCGTGACTATTTATACTTTTCTTCCGTTTCTGACATATGCTCACTCGTTTTTAAAATAACTTCCATGTTCCCGGGGAATTCCGGCAACTCCGATAATTCGGCAGATTGCAGCAATCAGAACAGAACAATACCGGTCGATCATGACATAACAGGTTTTAACTCTCCGTCAGTCTTTCCCATCAATCACCGGAGAACGATCTTAAAGATTATTTTTTCCCGGGAGGGCTTTTATCTTTAACCAGAGAACGAAAAGAATTTCAATAGCTATCAGGAAGATCATTCCATGGAACGAATGTTGTGCCTGCTGGCGGTTTGCGGGATCCTGGCAATGTTCTCAGGATGCTGCAATTCACCGCTATCCCGACCGGTTGAAGTACCGGCCGTAAATAATTCGGGCCAGCTCGGTTCAACCCCGTTTTCTCAGTCGGTAGTTTTCAATTTGGAACCTCAGCCCGTAGAAACCATGCCTGCAATGTATGCTGTCGAGGTCCAGGTCTCGAAAAATCCGATCGCAACAAATCCCTATATCGTCATCGATTTCAGGGGTGGCGCAGGGCAGAGCTATACCAGGAGCATGGATGCCACCGTTATCAGGTCAGACGAGACAGTCGAATACGAATCGCTGCCATACCCCAAGGTCGGAAGCGAAATAATTCTGAATGGTACCCCCCATTTAGATCGGGTGATCGTTGATATTTCCCTGGTCAGCGGGGACAGGTACAGGGTATATGATCAGCTGGTGCCCTTAAAATCACTGGGTTGAAGAAGAACACCCGGGCAGCGTTAAAAAAAAAGGTTCTTATTGCCGGTCAGAATCAAATTTTTCTCACGTTAAAACGGTAGAAAGGCCGTAAAAATTCCTTTAACGTTTCAGGAATGTGCAATTACCGATACGTTTGAGGATCGGTATATGTCCGGTTCAAGAGCGGATCTTCGTATACAAACCGGGATCATCAGAGCTGATCGGTTATCCATTCCCGGATGACATCATCGATCGCAATATTTGGCTTCAGTACACCGGTTATTTCATCGATACCAATTGCACGGAGGATGTCCCTTACCCTTCCTGAAGCATTCAGGATCATGAGACTGATATTTTGTCGTTTCAGCTCGCTGTAGAGATCTTTAATCATTTCGGCTGCAGTTGTATCGATTATCGGGGACGGGGCCAGGTCGATCAATACGAGCCTTGTTTGTGTTGTGCGTTCCTCGATGAGAGTTCTGATAGTTTCCTTGAAGACATTTGCATTTGCGAATATCAGGGGTGCATCGATCCTGACGATGATAACTCCCGGGATCTCTTCCTTCCCGGGTCTTCGTTCTATATCTCCGTATAATGATGTCCCGGGGATACGGCCCTGGACGGCAATGTGGGGGAAAGAAATATTGTAAAGGATATCAATCAGGGACAGAATAACGCCTATAAGTATCCCTGTCGGGATTCCAAAAATCAGGACGCATGCAAACGTGATAAGGGCAATATACATCTCTGGCCTGTTAATTGACCCTATTCTAAGGAATCCTGGAAAATCAACCATTGTTATAACCGCGACAATAATAAGGGCCGCAAGGATGGGTGCAGGGATATAGTACAAAAATCCGGTCAGGAACATCACGACAAGGATAATAACCAAACCCGCGATTGCACCGGCAAGGGGCGACAATGCTCCTGCCCGGTCATTGACCGCAGATTTTCCAAAACTACCTGCAATAGGAAAACCCTGGAAAAACCCGGTTCCGACACTGCTTGCACCAAGGGCAAGTAATTCCTGGTTTGTGTCGATGTCATAACGGTGATTTTTGGCGTACATCCGGGTAATTGTCGTCAGCTCCACGTACGAGAGCAGGAAAAGTGCCAGGGCAAGAGGGAATACCGCCTCAGTATCCTGCAAAGATACATCGGGGACTGCAAAACAGGGCACCCCGCCAGGGACGGTCCCGACAATCTGTACTCCAAGAGTTGCAAGAGAGGTGACGGACATCAGGACGATCGCTCCAATAAGGAGAATGAGGGTATTTGGCCACTTTGAATACCTTTTATTCAGGAAATAGAGAACAATTATCCCGCCAACCCCGATCGCTATGGAATATACGTTTGCATACCCGATATTCGCGAGGATATAGACAATTTTTGCAATAAAATCCGGTGGAGCCCCTGCAATTCCCATAATTTTGGGGATCTGGCCCACGATGATCACGACCCCGGTCCCGACCAGGAACCCTTTCAGTACAGAGCCTGATATGAGGTTGACGAGGAACCCCATTCTGAACGCCCAGGCGATAAGGGCAATGATCCCGACGAGAATGGCAGTCATCGAGGCAAGCATGATATACCGGTAGGGATCGCCCAGTGCGACAACGGCAAGGACCGATGCCAGCAGTATCGCTTCGGACGAACTCGGCCCTACGATTCCCTGGCGGGACGTAGTAAAAATAAAAAAAATCAATGGAGCAACAAGGGCCGAATAGAGCCCGTACTGGGGAGGCAGGCCGGCAAGCGATGCATACGCCATCCCGTCCGGGATAGCGAACGCCGCAAGGGTAAGACCTGCTATGATGTCGAAACGAAACCATTTCCGGTCGTAACGGGGAAACCAGGATAAAACGGGGATATGTGTCTTTATGACGTTATTCAGGTTCAAAATTATTCCGGGTTTTTCCTTAGTCATTTATCCCCCGCCGGGCTTGTTTATCAAGGAAAGACATGAGGCTGAAAATATTAAATCTTTACCGGAAAAATCCCAATAAATGGAGAGCTTTTTCATCACCCGGTGATGAAACTTTAATATAATCGGGATATTCCCTCATCCGGACATTAAAGACGACAGGAGAATTGTTTATAAAAAGAATTATTGCTTCAGGTTATCTACTATTCACCGGGACTCTTCATTTAAAAAAAGAAGGTCTAGGAGTAGCATGACGGAAACGAATTTGAAAAAAGCAGAAACCGTAATGGGGCCCGTGGATTACCTGATGGTCAGATTCCCGGGAAACAAGTTCAGCGGTAAAATTGCTCCTGAACTCCTCAGACTTGAGAAAGAAGGAATTGTCCGTGTGATAGACCTTGTATTTCTCATTAAGGACGAGAAGGGAAACCTTGGGACCATTGAACCAAAGAACCTGGAAGGAGAAGCAGGTGCGGCATTCCGGGAGCTTACAAAGAACACGAGTGAATGGTTCACGGAACCTGATATCGAAGTAATTGCCGGGACACTACCGAAAAACAGCTCTGCAGGGCTCCTGTTGTTTGAAAACCTGTGGGCAATCCGGTTTAAGAAAGCATTGCTTGAAGCCGATGCCGAGCTGATCGACATGGGTCGTATCCCTCCGGAAGCAATTGTAAAAGCAGAAAAGGCCATGAAATCGCAGGGAGGGGCCTGATATGAGAGGAAGAATGATCATGCTCGCAGCCGGGATGAAAATGGGCGAACAGCGGGCCCAACAATCGGCAGCACAGGCGGAAGCACTGAAAGAGCAGGGAGCACAGGAAGCGATGCAGGCTCAGTCCCAGGTCAATGCAATTAAACAACAGGGGGCACAGGAGGCCGCGCAGGCGATGCCTCAGGCCGCCGCCCCGGGAGGAGACATCAATGCCCAGTTACAACAACTTGCATCTCTCCACCAGTCCGGGGTCCTGACCGATGATGAGTTCGCAGCTGCAAAGAAAAAACTCCTTGGAATATAAGAGGAAACATTATCAACAGGTCGTTGTCGGGAGCCGGTTCAGATCTTCAAAAAAATTATAGAGAATTTCACCATTAATTACTTAAGATTAAAATTTTTCCGTTCCCGAATGACCCATAACTATAAAAGTTAATAAGAGCTGCATATTTTGAGCCCAACTCCGGACAGCACTTCCGGAACCATACGTTGAGCCCAGGAGGGACATCATGGGATTGTTAGGAAAGGTAGCTGCGGTGAAAGCAGTAAAAGGCAGAAAAGAAGCAAAACAAGAGAAAAAGGAAGAAGGAAAGACTGAAGAAAAGAAATAACCGGTAATTTCTATCCGGAAAAGTTCCGGATACTTTTTTTGTAGTTTTTCACACCCCGATAACGTAAGTAATGTGATCCCTGACCATTTATCCGGCAGAATAAGCACAAAAATAAAAACCGACTACCCGATAACCGGGCTTGATGACCATATCGGCTGTCTGAAAAGACAATAAAACATATATGCTTTGTGGTAAACCTATCCATCGGAATTACTATGACTGAAACAACGACCCCGTCTATGTCGATCACACCGGGAATGCCTGTCTTTCCCTGGTGGCTGGTACTCATCCAGGGGATCATAACACTGATCCTTGGGATTTTCTTACTCACCTATCCATATGGGACACTCCTGGTACTGGTCACATTCCTTGGTGCCTACTGGTTTGTCAGCGGATTAATCGGCCTCTTCAGCCTTGCAGTCGATAAAACAAATGCCGGCTGGAAGATCCTGTTCGGGATCCTTGGAATTATCGCCGGTCTTGCAATTCTTGCTTATCCCTATTATTCGGCCTTTGTCGTACCGTACATTTTCATCATCTTCGTTGGTGTGTGGGGCCTGATCATGGGGTTTGTGAGCCTTTTTGCTGCGTTTAAGGGTGGCGGCTGGGGTGCGGGAATTATCGGCATACTCCTGATAATCTTCGCTTGTATCATCCTTGCCAACCCGGTTGTAACTACGTTGTGGTTACCATTTATCCTTGGATGGTTCGGAATTATCGGTGGACTTATCGCAATAATCGGCTCTATTTATCTCAAGGGCCATCCGATGGAAGCAAAACCAGCTTAAATTCCTTTTATTATTCTAATTTTTTAGCGGGTGTTAACCCTTTATCAGGTGCCGATCAAACGAATTATCGAGCCCGTAATGAAGGTGCAGAGTTTCGATCCTGAAAAACCAGGGATTTAGCGACAGGTCCGACATTTTTATTTCTCTGAGACGGTGATATTGCCAAAGAGAAATACAAAATTATAACTAATAGTATCAACACAGGATTTCGTTAAGGACAGTCATGCGAATTTGCAGGAATTCCTGCCGTTTTTGCCTGTTATCTCATCATGACCAATTATATCGAAAAAATAAGGGAGCTCGACGATCGTTTGGTAGTCGAGCTTAGTTTCAAGCGGGTTAACCAGTTTTTTGATCCTGATGACCCCTCCCCAATCGGTCAGCGTGACCTGTCGCCAGAAGCAGAAGATGCAGTTATCTATGCGATTATTGACAGGGAACCACATAAACCAGTCGAATATATTATCAGGTTTCCTGTGTCGGAAGTAACAAAAGAGGTTGAGACCGACCTGCCGCTGGCATTCCGGACATATTTCAGATACCGGTGCGAAAAGGCAAAAAGAAATCTCCGTATTTTAAGGAAAAGAATAAAATATGGCCTTATTACCGGTCTTTCGATCTCTGCGTTCCTTATCCTTATAGGTTTATACGCACTCTCATGGCATACTCAGGACATCTGGGGAGAGATAACAATCGGTGCGATTATTATTTTCTGCTGGGTTGCACTCTGGGACCCGATCGATATATTTCTTCACCAGTACATCATGAACAAAGGGACCATCAGGATTGCCGTGAAAAGGGTCATTACCAGCAAGGTCACGGTCGAAAAAGCCGAAGCAGGCCCTGATGGGATGCCGATTGCTTCAGGTGATTAAGGCGCCGGATGCCCGGGGAAGATATATCCTCGTTCACGGTTTTCTGCAGGTTGAATATTTCATATGCCCAGAATGAGAATCGTAACGTGGAAAAAAAATTTCCCTTGTCGGCCGGGAATTGTTATAACAATGTTAGAGATTTTCGAGTTACTATTTATTGTTGAGGGATATTCACTTATTTTTCATTTGGTACAGCGGTTACCATTGATGGGGATCAAATCGGTATGTTTTCCTGACAGTGCTCCACCATCAGGCAAATCAATACCGTTAAACAGGAACGCATATATATCGGGTTAATTCCTATAAGATTACCCGATTGGGGGACGAGATGAAATGATGAAGCAACAAATTTTAATCGCATTTGCAGCTCTTTGTATCGCAGGAGTCATTATAGCGGGATGCACTACGCCGACGACCACTCCACCGGCCACGACGGTGTCAACCCCGGTAACAACAGTCGTTACCACGACGCAGGCACCCGCAAATACAATTGTAAATATGGCAGTTGCCAATGGGAATTTAAAAACGCTCGTAGCAGCGTTACAGGCTGCCAAGCTGGATACCGTGCTGAACGGACCGGGGCCTTACACCATATTCGCACCATCCGATTCCGCGTTCGCAAACCTCCCCAATGACACGCTTCAAAGACTTCTGATAACCCCTTCAGGTCAGCTGTCTGATATCCTGAAGTACCACGTGGTGCAGGGAGATTACATGACCTCTGCCTTCACGAATAACACTACGCTCAAAACCCTCGAAGGAGAGAATATCCACCTGAATGTCACGAACGGTTCGGTCTACGTTAATGGCGCAAAGATCGTAGCATCAAATATTAAAACAGACAATGGTGAAATCCAGGTTATTAACGCGGTTCTTTTCCCACCGACTCTTATCACAAATACGACTATTTCGAATGCAATTGTCGCCTCGAACGTTACCAGCTACAATGTCACGAATGTCAACATCAGCACCACGGTAATTCCTCCGAAAAACGATCCTGCCCTGCAGGGAGTATGGTACCTGAAAGCTCTTGTGACATCTGTTGGGATTAATAAGGCTGTAACCACCAATCCGTCGATTACAGCCGCTTTTTACAGCAATGGAACGGTCTCAGGTTTTGCCGGGTGCAATAACTATAACGGGGGGTATTCGCTCACGGGACTTGTTTATCCTGCAGGAAAAGGCATCACCATCGGTCCTCTGGCATCCACCATGATGTATTGTGCCGATACCGCCGCCACCGAAACAGCATACCTTCAAATGCTCCAGGCCGCGAACAGTTATAATGTTACCAGCACCCAGCTGAATATGACAAATGTCAATGGGAGTTACCTGGTCTTCCTGAATACACCTTAAATTTCTCTATTTCCAAATTTCAATTTTTCAATACCAGGTTAAAGGTTACTTCCCGTGATTGGGACATTGGTCTCGTTCATGTTATGCATTTATCTGTGAGCGCACCTACCGTCGTCTGGATAAAAACCGCCCGAACCGCAGCATCGTACTCTCGTAATGAATTTTTACCGATGGAAAGAACCACGGTAAAAATCGCGCACTGATGGCTGCACCGGTGATGATCTTCGAAAACAGGTTATTTTCGCGACCGATAACAACCGCCTTCTTTTTCCTTATTTCATCAAGGAATTCCTGTGGATCAGGTGATCTGGTGCAGCTCACGGCACTGCCATGATCGAAAATCACGTGGCCGTCCGATCCTCCGGTCATTGGCAACCCAAGCCTTGAAGCAAGGGAAATCGCACGGAGATTTTCATTATGAGCCATATTTGCACAAATTCCCTCAATTACGTCACATTGCTCGTATAACGACGCGTCAAGAAAGCCACTCTCAACGCATTTTGCAAGTCCTGAATTGAACATGAAATATCCATAGGGATGTGCAGCACCGCGAAGACAACTGTAGCCCTCTGCCGCCTCCAGTACTTCCCGGCTTGTCAATTTCGTTAGCATCCACGGGCTCTCACGGCGGTTCGGTTTAATGTACTTTTGAAAAAAATCCTCCAGGTCAGAAGGGCTGTAGAAATAAACAAGGATATGAGGGCCATCACAGGTGCTTATCTCGATACCTGGAATGACAAGAAGGCCGGGTCCTTCGCTGACGGCGGATAAAGCGCCGGAAATCTCATTATGATCGGTTACTGCACAGCCTATACCTGTTTTTTTAATCCGTTTCAGTAATGATCGGACACTGACAGTGCTATCGGTATGAACTGTGTGAAAATGCATATCTGCCGGATAATATCCTAGAGCAAGGATCTTCTCCGCTCTCGGTCTTTCAAACCTAATCTCGCGGTGATCAACTTCCCGGGGATCCATGGTCTTTATCAGTTACACTATTTCGAGAACCGGCTGTCATTTACAATATCGGTGAAAATAATCTCGCAACCGGCTCCCAAACCTTATCCGGCAGCGGTCGTTTTCCGAGCGATGCCATTGTTATTTCTGTAGATTTTTTCAAATCTTCCTCGAAAATTTTTTTCAGCCGGCTCGCATATCCCCGATCGTAAATCAACACGTTTGTCTCGAAATTTAGTTTAAAACTCCGGATGTCCCAGTTTGCACTTCCGACGGAAGCAACGACACCATCGATCACAACTGTTTTTGCATGAATAAATCCATCATTGTACTCGTACGCTTTTACTCCTGCACTGATCATATCGTGAATGAATGCATGGTTGATGGTGTACACGATTGGATGATCGGGTTTGCTTGGGATCATGATCCGTACATCTATTCCTGATAATGCCGCCAGCCTGAGTGCATCAAAAATACTCTGGTCAGGAATAAAATATGGCGTCTGGATATAAACGGACTCGATTGCAGTGTTGATCAACTTCAGGTACGCTTCTTTTATCTGGTTGTACTCGTTATCCGGACCACTTGACACTACCTGAACCGTGGCCGGACCGGTACCCCTCACCCCCGGGAAATATCGAGGGGAATATTCAACGGTGTCTTTTGCCGCATAGTTCCAGTCCATCAGGAAGCGCATCTCAAGTGCGTGCGCAGCCTCTCCATCGATTCTGACATGGGTGTCCCGCCAGTATCCTATTTTCCCTTTCCCGATATAATCGTCGCCGACATTGAACCCCCCGCAAAAAGCAGTCTTCCCATCAATGACAACGATTTTCCTGTGGTTCCTGTTATTGAACCTCACATTGAAGTACCTGAGAAATCCCGGGAAAAATAGTGCCTGTTTCCCCCCGGCATCTTTTAACGGTTGCCAGAACGAGCGGGAAGTAAAAGTAAATGGGAGGCCGTCGACGAGAACTTTGACTTCTATCCCTTCAGATGCCTTTTTTGTAAGGAGATCCCTGAGTTCCTGCCCAAGTCCGTCATCTGAAATATAGAAATACTGCATATGGATAAAATCAGTTGCCTTATCGATCGCAGCAAACAATGCTTTGAACTTTTCAACACCATCGGTGTAAATCTCGATGGTATTGTCCCTTGTTACGAAGGCATTGTCGCTAACGAGGAGCATCCTGATGACCCGCAGAAACCGGTCAAATCTCTCATCATCGCTCGACTCGTCGATCCTGGTCACTTCCTGCAGCTGGGCCGCGACCTGCACCTGTATTTTCCTGTCGTCTTCCTCCTTGTTTTTGAAAAGCCTTGTGCGGTAAAAGTTACGCCCGAATGCAAGGTATAAGAAAAATCCGAGGACCGGGATAAAAACCAGAACCGTTAACCATGCGAGGGCAATTTCCGGGGTCTTTCGCTCAAAAAACACAATACTGATCCCAAAGATGATATTTAAAATTATTACAACGACAAAGAGGAGGTCCATAGCAACAGATATAGATTGATTCAGCCACCTATCAAAGTTTGTCCCGGAAAAGATTCCTGAATTGATGTGAATTTAATGCAGGACGAGCCAGAGGACCGGTTTAATCGGGATTGTGAATTAACCGGTTCCCGTACGGTCTTTATCACAACCGGGGTCGCCACTAGCTTTGGGGCGCAGCCCTGGGAGCATCAGCTTGTCTCAAATTTACTTAACATAATCGGAAATGGAGAACAATTGAACAATGGAAATATAGTAAAATACATGACTTTCAACAAACCGAATATTAAATGGGAAAAACATCCGTCAGGACACCGAGTGAAAGGAGTACGACTAACAGGGACGTAAGAAAAAATGCGAATATGATTGATAGAACAGACAGCCATTTATTGAAACGAAGCGCCCAGGCAATCACTGCAGTGACCACAAGTCCCAGGCCAGGCAGCAATGCGATGAAAAAACAGGCAAATGCACCGTATTTGTAGAGAAATTTATATTTCTCAACTTTTTTTTCTGTTTTGTCGAGCCATGACTTAATCCTTGGTGAAGTAAGGGCCAGCGTATTGAGTATTTCAAAGATAGCAAGGACTATCGAAAGCGCAAAGCAGGTCATAGTCAGGAGAACAATTCCGGGGGGTATTTTAAATCCCAGGCCCACAGGCGCTGCCCAATTCTGAAGGATTACCGTTGACAGTATCAATGCCAATATTTTTCCCGTTTGTATTCCGAAAATAAAACCGATAACGAGAGGTATGGCTATACCGATCCCCATGATAAATGCGAATGCCCGGATAAATTGCCTGGCTATTACCAAAAAATTGTCCAGGTTAAGTTCTTTTATGGCCGAACCGTTCAGGGCCACACTCCATCACCTCAAGGTATCAGGGGGCTTATCAATGATAAAGAATTCGAAAAACCAGTTTTTTTTTTTGAAAAAAAAAAGATTATTGTTCCATCTCAGCCTTAATTTCGCCTGATTCAATAGCTCCGGTAAAAACCTCAAAGTCCTTTTCCGTCTGCTCGGCATAGATCCTGGCGAATGTACCGATTGCCCGGTCAAAGACATCGGTCTTTCCAACATATCCGGATATCATCGCTGCATCGCCTGATCGTGCATGGGCCCGGGCGAGGGTCCACCCGCAGACCTCCGCATAACGGCATAATTGTAGTGAGTTCATCATGCCGATATCAAAGGAGAATTTCATATCCTTGAGTTGCCGGATATAGAAATGACGATGATCTTTTCCTGCCCCTGTTGCCCAGCCGAGAAGCATGTCGCTTGCCGATTGCATCAGTCGCTGGCCGACGACAACACGTTCCCCGTGGTGCTTGAAATCGCTTTTACCTGCATAGGGTTCAAGGACCGATAAGTTCGCCTCTTTTATCTGGAGGATAAGGGGGTCTTTTTCTTCTGCCATTAATAATATCACACCACAGAGGGTCCCGACACTTCCGATGCCCACTACCTTGATTGCGAGGTCTTCGATATGGAAACGGTCCAACAATAACCGGCGCTCGTAAGGCAGGGTTTCACGGTACATCTCGAATACAGGGATTAGCCCTTCAGGTAACTTCAGATCATGGGGGGGATGGTAAATAAGGGGAGGTTGATCGACAATCGAACGTTTTCCCCCGATCACCTGGGTAATTTTGGGAAAAACAGATTCTGTCACGGTCGATTTCGCCTTTTCAGCCATTAATTGTCGCCGGCGTTTCGCTTCAGCATCGGGCGCCTGTGCAATAGCGGTCTCTATATCGTACTTTGCATACCATACATCAAGTACTTTCATCGAGGCGAATGCGGCTATTGCTTCACGATATGCCGTCACACAACGTCTGGTCGCTATTTTACAGTCTTTTTCGGAAAATCTGTTGTCCAGTGAAGCGACATAAAAACTCGTCGCCAGGCGCTTTATATCCCATTCGAATGGTGCAGGAAGGGTTTCATCAAAATCATTAATATCGAATATGAGGTTTCGTTCAGGTGTTGCAAACAGGCCGAAATTTGACAGATGACAATCTCCACAGGCCTGCACCCGTATATCAGGTGTTGCAGTCGTAGCAATATCCATGGCCATGAGGGATGCCGAACCACGGAGGAATGTAAAGGGTGTTTTTGACATACGACCATACCGGATAGGTATAAGATGTTTCCACCTGCCTTCGCTGGATTTTTTTATGACCTCAACCGGGTCCGTACGATCGGATACTGGCTCGAATTCAGCATGCGACTCTCTTGAAATCTCATTTCTTTTATTTTTTCCCTCAAGTTTGCGCTGTGCTGCTGTTTTATAGGCCGTAATAAACCTCGCCATCCCGTATTCGTCACGTTCGATCTTAACCGTATGTTTTAATTTTTTCATCCTTGGTCACCATGGTGTGTGGTCTAGGAAATGGTATAGATCATAGAACTATTTAAAAACGACATTTAACGAATATCAATACCTGATCCGGGGATATTTAAAACAAGAATTGAGATCCCTGTATAATGAAATATGGAGAGCATCTGTTTTCCGGGTATTTTTTCCGAATTTCTGGCTTTTAAATAATTTTTTTGGAGTTTCCTTTCTCTTTCAGATTTACCATTTGAAAATCCGACAACCCGGATATGATCACGGGTGAAATACCGGACCAGAAAGGTATCCCGAACGGTAATGATCGTTATGGTTCCAGGGTAATTATTGAAATTTTGCACCTTTTCCCAGAAAATAGGCTTTGTTGACATCCTCATGTATCATTAGTTGTCACTCCGACAGGGGGTTTCACCCCCCCTCCATGTCCCTCCCCAGGCAGGATAGTCAGCGGACAGGGTCGATCTGAATTGAGAATTAATCGGTTCCTGTGCAGTCACTATCCCAACCGGGGTCGCCACAACGGCGGGGCAGAGCCCCGGGAGCGTCGGGTTGTCTTCAATTACAAGTCAGCAGAACCATGTGCAAATGAAAATGCTATGGGATATATAGGATATCAACAGAGAGGGAAAATAATATTTTTTTGTCTCGTTTATTTAATACGGATACCGCCGTATATTCCGGCTGATCCCGACACCGTTATAATCTTCCAAAAAATCGGGCTTATTGGTGTGACAGGGTCATCCCTCCATACGAATACAGACCTGCCTTCTTGTGCTATTTAAAAATTTTATACGGATGTTTCAACTTCAGACTTCGTATTAATGTTCCCGTTACCGGCTCGTTTCGCCCGTATCTCCCTCAATAGAATGCCGAGAATGAGCGCCACTGCCGATGACACGACAAGCAATACGATCATGTTCGGATCTGCGGTCCCGACAACGGTTACCAGGAGGATAGCCGTCAAAGGGACCCCCAGTGCAAGGGTAATCACCGCAACCATAAGGCATAACACAAGAATTCCCGTCGGGGTCCCGGGAAATGCAAGGCTTAAAGCAAGGCCGATCATCGTGCAGGTAAACATCGTCGGGAATATCGGTCCGCCCAGGTAGCCGCTCTTGAATGATAATGCAAGAAGCGATGCCTTCAGAACCGCCATAAGGAGGAGCATAACAATACCGATCTGGGCAGCCCCCCCGATGATCGAATGGATCTGGGTTTCACCCGAGAACATCAGGTCCGGGATAAGATAGCAGACAATTGCAATGATAACTGCAGCAGCCATGATTCTTGTCATGACCCGGTCTTTGAATGTCCTTTCCATCACGGCACCTATTCCCTTCATTGCCAGGCCCATCATTATCGCAACAAATGCACCAAGTACGCCAAGGACAATCGCATAGGCCACTTCTATCCCTGTAATTTCCTTTATGGCCGGGAACGAAAGAAAATTTGCAAAGGATTTCAGACCGACAAAATAAAAAAACAGGAACCCGATTATCCCGGCAATGAGGTTCCAGGCAAGAAATTTCAGCCCGTCTTTTTTCCCGACATTGAATTCAGTTGCAAAAACAGCCGTAAACAGCGGACTTCCGATTATACCATTATAGGCCGAAGCGAGGGCCGCGACATCGAAACCAAGTGCCGAATCCCTGTTAACCTTCAGTTTCCTGCGTATCCAGGCAGAAATTTCCGAGACGAGAAAGGCAAGCGGCCCTTCAGGTCCAACGCTCGCACCGGAAAACAGAGAAAAAAATGATGACAGAAGCGTCCCGGGAAACAGCTTGTAATCTCCATGAGAGCCCTCTCCCTGCATCGATTCCGCGAAGCCTCCCGTTATCACATTCGGTGCATTAAGGTACTTTTCACAGAGGCCGACGAGAAACGAAAACAGGAGAACCCCGGCCGGGATGGTCCACCGGTTGTCTGCTACGAAATCATTCATCCATATGATGATATTGAGTTTTTCATATGCTGTAAGCCAGACCGCCGTGAATGCAATAGCGATAAAGGCGATTACTATGATCTGCCAGATTTTCTGGTCGACTGCTGCCGGGTGCTGACTGCCATCTGCCATTCAGTATTCCTCAATAATTTATTGGTATAATCTACGCTTTTTTATCGGGAACCACGTCATTCGACCTTCGCATGTAAACGGGTTGGTGATTCCACCACTTCCCTGAGTTCCGGGGCGTCCGGGGGTAACGCTGCCATTATTTTTGCATAGCGATCTATTGCCGGGTTGGCCGAAATCCCGTGCACGAAGATACTCAGTAATACCGTCGTGCTGACAACGACCATGATAGTGGGGAGACCGGGAATTCCCGGCGCCTCGTTGATGGTAATGAGGAGCAGGACAACCGATGCAAGTCCGCGTGGACCGAACCATCCCATGAAAAGGACAGATTCTGGCTGCAACCGGGTTTTTACCAGCGATATTGCAACAGGTATCATCCTGATCACGGTCAGGCTGAAAATCGCATAAAGGAAAACGAACCAGGTAATCCCGTTGATCAGGCTTGCAACGATTACCCCGAAAATAAAAAACACTGCCAGGCTGAACAATTCTCCCCCGGTCGATGTGAATTCGATAATTGATTCACTGACCTGTTTTCCTGTTATGGTCGTCGCTATTCCCCCCACGAATGCGGCTATGAATCCGCTTCCACCCAGTGCGTCGGCGACCACGAATGACATTATTGCCAGTGAGAGGAACCCGATCCACTGGAACCTGCCCGTCATCAGACCCTTTCCCAGTGCCTTGTTGACCAAATACCCGCCAACAAGACCAACAAGCACGCCGACAAGAATGCCGACCCCGATCTGCTCTGCTGCGAATGTCAGCCATGCCACCGCAGGAATATGATACTCTTCAGCCTCGGCGAGAACTAAAAAGAATGCAAAAAACGGAATCGCACCCCCATCGTTTAATCCGCTCTCGACGTTCAATGCCTGGCGTATCTTTGCCGGCACTTTCGGACTGTTCACGATCGCCTGGCCGAGACCGGCATCGGTAGGTGCAAGAATCGCCCCGATAAGGGCCGCTTCCGGAAGGGCGATATTCGTAAACATGAGAATGGCTGTAACAGATCCGGCAAATATGGTAAGCGGGAGGCCTATTACAAGGAGACGGGCCGGGATACTCCGGTTTCCTTTCAGTGCAGTGAAATTGATCCGTGCAGCGTCAGAAAACAGGATCAATACGAGTGCAATTTCTGCAAAAACCAGGATCAACGAATTGGCAGGGCCCAGCGAGATGATGTCGAGCCCGTCAGGGCTGACGAGCATCCCGATCACGACAAAGATCATAGGGGCCGTCACCATTGAACCCTCGAGACGATGCGATACCAGGGAATAAACAAATATGGCGATTGCAAAAACAGTTAATCCGATGAGCAGGAGCGAGAGCATCTCAATCATTCCTTGAAGGGACTATTATATAAAAAGTATGGAACGGCTTTGAGGACCCCCTTTGACTAATATACGGATATATCAGCCCAATGAAAATTTACAACCACATCCCTAATCTGCCGCTGAATATTATCTGAAAGACATGTTTTTCCAGAACTTTGACCTGAAATCCTTATTTTTAACCGGTTTTGCAGATAACCCGGGCTCATTTGGTTCATTTTTTGTCAGTTGCCCCGGTCCTGGCGGTTTTTCAACGCGTTCCGTTACGAGGAGGGTTTCGAGATGTTCAAGTCTGGCCTGGATATCCCTGTCCCTGTTATCCTGGGTTTTCACGAGTTGTTTCAAGTCATCGAGCCGGGCAATCATCTCCTTTTCAAAGTCATGGTTACCGGGTTCTGGTTTCTCAGGTTCTTTTGGAGGCGTAAGGAGCTTACTGGACAAATACCCGGCAAAGGTCGCAAAAATACCGACGCCGGTAGTCATTACAATTATTCCCACAATCCGTCCAAGTGTTGTCACAGGGTATTTGTCCCCGTAACCGACCGTCGTAATCGTTACATAGGCCCACCAGACCGCGTCATTGGCGCTTGTTATATTTGCGTAAGGTGAAGTGCTCTCGGCCAGAAGAACCCAGGACGACCCCATCTCCAGTATCAGGATCACCGAAAAGATGAGAATGTACAAGGCAAATTCTGCCCTTTTCCGGGACAATTGTTGTACGATGTTGTCAAAGCCGAGCCGGGTAATAATTTTATAGGCCTTGGCAATCCTGAAAAGACGGAGTATCCTGAATACCGGGGCACAGGCAAGTAAATCAGCCCAACCCCAGTCCCTGATAAAGTAATAGGATCGGGATTTCGCTGTTATCAACCGGTACGAGAAATCTCCGATAAAGATAATCGAAAGTCCGACATTAATAATTTCGAGAACATTCCTTGCGTTGATGTTGATGACGGGGAGGAATTCGATAAAGAGGTTGATCACGGAAAGGATCGACACAAGGGCTATGAATATTTCATAGCCCGGGTCTTTCATATCCTGGAACTCATCATTATCAGCCATGGTACTCAGAATTAAACCTTAATCCCGAGGGAATTAAATGATTTACTTTTGTCAGGATTCAGAAAAAATACTTTTTTGGCTCCGGCAATCAGGCGTATTTATCCCTGATTACACGACAGGTCCTGATTGACCTTGAGGATTTTCGAATTTTGGTAGAATTCCCGATGCCTTCGATGAATTTACAACGGATCCCGGACGACAGGGCACGTCAGGCAATGTCCCCCGCCGCGTCCCCGCCCGAGTTCTGATCCCGGTATGGTGATTACTTCGACCCCCTCCTTCCGGAGCTTGGTGTTCGTGAACACGTTCCGGTCGTAACCGACGACCAGACCCGGTTCCAGTGCCAGGACGTTATTGCCATCGTCCCACTGTTCACGTTCCTGTTCGAACCAGTCCCCGCCAGTTGAAATCATCCGTATTTTCGGAATATCCATCGCATCCGCAACGACCTCCTGGAATGAACCGTGTTCTTCCTCGATTTTCAACTCTCCGGTTTCACTTGGATAGAAGCTGAAGCATCGTATCCGGCGGGTAACCTCTTTGTAAACCGTGGCTAAGTCGGCACTGCACAGGGTAAATACCGTATCGAGATGCATCGCGGCCCTGGTTTTCGGAAATGAACATGCCACCACGCGATCGGCGGCGTTTTTCTCGAAGAGTGCATGGGCCATCTGCATCACCGACTGCCCGAGAGTCCTCTCTCCCATCCCGACAAGGACTGCCCTGTTACCGACCGGCATTACATCACCGCCCTCCATTGTCGAAGGGCCGTAATCATGATCAGGATCTCCAAACCATGTATTGAATACCGCCTCCCTGAAACCGGGGTGATACCGGTATATTGCAGCCATGAGCAGTGTTTCCGATCTGCGGACCGGACGGTGCATCGGATTCAGTGAGACCCCGTTGTATATCCACGAACTGGCATCGCGGGTAAATATCATATTCGGCAGGGGTGGGACAAGCATTCCATGAATGCCGGTAATTTTTTTCAGCCCCTTAAATTCATCAAACGGGATTTCCCCTGCGGTTATTCCACCTATAAGACGCTCTGCGAGCTCCACTGCTGGCATTTCCAGCAGCCACCGGCGAATCTCGGCAAGGCCGACGAGACCGATGGTATCAGCGGTGATTTTTCGATCGAGGACCCATTCGCGGGCTTTTGGTTGCCGGAGGGTCTCTGCGAGGAGGTCATGGAGCTCGAGCACTTCGACTCCGTGTTCTTTCATTACTTCGACGAGGTTATAATGTTCGGCCTTTGCCCTTGCAACCCAGATGATTTCATCGAACAGGAATTCCCTGCTGTTATCCGGAGTCAGCCTCATGTGGGCAAGACCGGGGCGGCACACAATTACTTTCCGAAGTTTTCCGACTTCCGAATATACCCCATACTTCATCGCTATCGTTTATCCTGACCCGGGGAAACATCATCTGAAGAATCGGGCCTTACCCGGGTCCCAGCCCGACCAGCAAAAATCCGGCCGATGTCCTCAAGAGATCCAATCACCGCATCACCGCCGGTTTTTTCCACAAACTCGCAGGCTGCATCAACTTTCGGCCCCATGGATCCCGGAGGAAAATGGTCCATGAGTTTCCGTAAAGTCCGGGGGGTTGTTGTTCCGAGCATTTGTTCGGAAGGTTTTCCATAATCAAGAAAGACACCCTTCACATCGGTAACCATAATAAAGCAGTCTGCTCCCAGATCCCGTGCCAGGAGCCCGCTTGCGAGGTCCTTGTCAATAACGGCTTCGACTCCCCTCATCCCGGTGTTGCCCTGATCACGGACAACGGGAATACCCCCGCCCCCGGTGCAGATGACCAGTGTTCCTTTCTCGAGAAGCCACCCGATGGGCCGGATCTCATGAATACAAAGCGGTCTTGGTGATGGGACGACCCTTCGCCAGATTTCATTGTCTTTTTTGAATATCCAGCCCGTGGATTTTCGGATCCTGTCCGCTTCTTCCCTTTCATAGCCGGGCCCTATAAATTTTTCCGGATTTTCGAAAGCAGGATCCGTCGGATCGACATCGACCATTGTGAGTACCGTAGCAACAGGCGGTTCCCCGCCGAGGAGGTTGCCGAGCTCCTGTTCGATCATGTACCCGATCATTCCCTCGGTTTCCGCCCCAAGGATATCGAACGGATACAGGACAGGGGCCCTTGTTCCCCTTGTGCCGGATCCCTTCATACATGCGGCCTGCTCAAGCGCGAGCAGCCCAATCTGGGGGCCGTTACCATGCGTAAGTATCAGCTGATGCTCTTTTGCTGCAGGGACGATCATCGAGACTGCAGTCCTGATGTTCTGGCGCTGGACTTCCGCTGTCAACGGTTGTCCACGCCTGAGAAGGGCATTACCGCCGAGTGCCACCACGATACGCATGGTCCATCAATTTATTCCTGCAGCAGTTTGTCACGAGCCGTTGTGATCTGATCCATCTGTTCCGGGGACACTTCCGGGTAATGTAAGGGGAGTCTTTCTATCTCCCTTGTAATAATGTCCGAGACAAGTGTCCTGGCTCTCCATTTATAGTCGGCCGGAATGATCCACCACGGTGCATAGCCGGTACTTGTTTTTCCGAGCATTATTTCGTATGCCTCCTGGTATTCATCCCAGTATTGCCGTTCGGAAAGATCAGACAGGGAAAATTTCCAGTACTTCGCATTGTTATCCAGTCTTCCAAGCAGTCGCCTTTTCTGCTCCTCCTTTGAAATATGAAGGAAAAACTTCAGGATGAGTGTGCCATTCCTGACAAGGTGCTGTTCAAACCCGTTGATGTCCTCGAACCGTTCGTTCCAGAAACGGTTACCCCGTTTTCCGGCGGGGAGTTGCTGGTTATCCAGCAGATCCGGGTGTACTCTGACAACGAGGACATCTTCATAATATGACCTGTTGAATACCCCGATTTCCCCCCTCTCCGGCAGTTTCACGCTGTAACGCCACAAAAAATTGTGATCGGTCTCTTCCGGCGTGGGTACCTTGAAACTGGTTACCCGGCAGCCCTGGGGGTTGACACCGGACATTACGTGTTTTATCGTCCCGTCCTTTCCGGCGGTGTCCATACCCTGGAGGATGACAAGCACGGACCATGTATTCCCTGCCCAGAGAAGTTCCTGGGCCTTTGAGAGGCTTGCACGGCTTTCTTCGAGAAGTTCACCGGCCCTCTCTTTGACCGCATCTTTTCCTGCATCCCTCATTTCTTCGTTTGCTTCCCATCCGGTAATAAATTCATTAAGTCTGACCCTTTTCCCAGGCCTTACTTTTAATTTTCTGATAATTTTGTCCTTAATCATGTCCGGTTACTCCCGATGCTTATCCTCACCGACCGGGAAGGATATCTGCTAACCTTCCCTTAAACTGGCTCATATACAGATCGTAATAAAACCCTTCGTTTTTCATCATGGAATCGTGAGTCCCGCGTTCGATAATCTCTCCGTTGTTGATCACGAGGATCTGGCTTGCATTCCGGATCGTGCTGAGGCGGTGGGCGATTACAAAACTTGTCCTCCCTTCCTGCAATTTCCGGATTGCCACCTGGATGTTCTTTTCTGTCCGGGTATCGACATTGCTGGTCGCTTCGTCAAGAATAAGAATCCGTGGATTTGCAACCATGGCGCGTGCTATCGTGAGCAGCTGGCGTTGCCCCTGCGAAAGGTTGCTGCCGCCATCCGACAGGATGGTGTCGTATCCGCCGGGAAGCCTTGCAATGAATTCATGGCAGTTGGCCTCTTTTGCCGCACTGATGCACTCTTCATCGGTTGCGCCCTCTCTTCCGTATTTCAGATTATTCATGATGGTGTCAGAGAAGAGGAACGGCTCCTGGAGCACAACGCCTATCTGTTTCCGGAGACTTGCCTGGGTCACATCGTATATGCTCTGTCCGTCGATCTCGATCACCCCGCTCTCGATATCATAATACCGGGTCATTATATTGATAATGGTGCTTTTCCCCGCCCCGGTGGGTCCGCAGAGTCCTATTATCTGGCCAGGGAGCGCTTCGAAACTGTTATTTTTGAGGATCTGCCTGCCAGGGACATAACTGAAGTTGACACTGTCAAAGACGACGTGCCCTTCCACGGGTCTCATCTCCGATGCACCCGGCCTGTCCCTGATATCGGGTTCCTCGTCCATAATCGAGAAGATCCTTCCCGAGCTTACTGCAGCCGAAAGGATAAAATTATAATTTGCAAAAATTGTCGTCAGCGGCAGGATGAGCATCAGGGTCAGTGAAAGGAACGTGGTCAGGACCCCGACAGTCAGGCCCCCCTGGATAATCATTACTGAACCTACGAGGGCAACAAGAGAGACATCGATATTGGTAACAAGAACGGTAAGCGGGCTGATCACGAGCGAAAGGATCTGCGCCCGGCTGCCCACATCGCGTGCATGTTCACTGATTTCAGCCTGGTGTCTGGCGATATTTTCCTGTTGCCGGAATGAGATGATTGTTTTTTCACCGGCCAGGGTTTCTTCGGTCAGGCCGTTCAGATCAGAAAGCCGTTCCTGGAGAAGGGCAAAGGCCGGTCCCGCAACGCGGGCCAGGAGGTACACCAGCCCGATCAGGAGTGGCACTGCTATCGATGCGACAACAGCGAGACCGGTATTGAGGGCATACATCGCAGTGAGCGTCGCGGCAAGCATAAACATGCCCATGATGAGTGTCCCGAGGGGTTGCTGGAAAAATGCTGAAATTACATCTATATCGTTCGTCACCCTGCTCATAAGCTCCCCAATCGGCTGACGGTCGTAGAACCTGAGGGACAACGTCTGCATATGACCGAAAAGGTCCTGCCTGATCCGGAAAAGTGCAGCCTGGGTAACACCGGCCAGCATCCGGAATCCGAGGTAATAGGAGATAAAAGCGACCAGGGAGAATCCCCCCATGGTGAGAGCAAGCATCCTGATACTGCCAGGATCGATCGGCCCCGACAATGCATTGACTGCAAGGCCCAGGAACACCGAGAGCAGGATAAATGCGATTGTACCTATGATGAAGAGCACGATCACCATTAAGAACGTTACTTTCTTCAGTCCCAGGTACCCCACCAGGCGCAACAGCGAGCGCAGCCTGCCTGGGGATACGGCTTTAACCCCGGATACCAGGGTATCGCTCTCGGACCCGGTCATGTCAGTCCCTCCCTGGCCACATCGCCAAGCTGCGATTCGAAAATTTCACGGTACAGGGGACTTCTCGCCATCAGCTCCTGGTGGTTGCCTTTATCGACGATTTCACCTTTATCCAGAAGGATAATTGTATCGGCCAGGAGTACGGTGCTGATTCGCTGGGCAACAATGAACCTGGTCGTTTCCGGAATCATTGTACTCATTGCGGCCTGGATCCGGCTTTCAGTTGCAACGTCCACAGCGCTTGTGCTGTCGTCGAGAACGAGGACTTTCGGTTTTGGAGCAATCGCCCGTGCAATGGAAATACGTTGTTTTTGTCCGCCGGAAAAATTTGCCCCCCTCCGGGCAACATGAGAATTGTATCCCCCCGGAATCGCAGATACGAAACTGTCCGCATCGGCTGCTTTCGCAGCAGTGACCATGTCGTCATAGGAAATGCCGGGATCGGCAAACGTGATATTTTCCCTGACCGTGCCGGAAAAAAGAATGCTTTCCTGGAGAGCCGTATCGACGATCGTCCTGAGCCGGTCCTGGGTCATCTCCCTGATATCGACCCCATCGATGGTGATACGTCCGGCCGTCACATCGTAGAACCTTGGTATGAGGTTAACGATAGTCGATTTTCCTGATCCCGTAGGTCCGAGGAACGCCACGGTCTGTCCGGGTTCGGCTACAAATGTGATGTTTTTAATCGCCTCGCGACCGCCTGCACCCTCGTAACTGAAAGAAACATTCTCAAATTCCACACGTCCTTTCACGTTGACAAGTTCAGGCCGGACTGCGCCGGGAGAATCGGTGACATCAGGTTTCGTTTTATACAGTTGCCAGAGCCTGCCTGCAGAGGCCTCGGCAGAAATAATCTGCGGGAGGACAAACGACAGGATCCATAACTGGCCGAGGATGAAAAAGAAATACTGGGTGAAAGCAACAATCTGGCCTACATCCATTGTTCCAAGGTACACCTGCATGCCACCGAACCAGATAACAAGAGCATTGGAAAACCCGAGAATGAGGAATATCGCAGGGAGTACGACTGCACCGGTACGGAGCGGTGCGACTGCTGCTTTCCTCAACTGTTCGTTCCTCTCCATGAACCGCTCATTTTCATAGTCCTGGCGGACAAAAGCCTTGACAACCCTGACCCCGGCAAAATCCTCATGGAGAATGTTATTGAGACGGTCGAGATTCTGTTGCCTTGCGGCATACTGTCTCTGGAGGAACCACGATACGATCCCGAATAATCCTGCTGTAGCAAGAATTACAAGAATAAAAATCCATATGAGGCCGGGTGAACTGGTATAAACAAGGATCAGGGCTACAATAATCATGAACGGGGCATACAGAAGGAACCTCGTCGAGTAATTGGCAGCCATATTGATCTGGTAGATATCACTGGTCAGCCGTACCAGGAGTTCCCCGACCGGGTATTTATCCAGGTTCCCGAACGATAATTTCTGGATCTTTTTGTATAGTTCTTTCCGCAGGAAATGGGCGGTCCCTTCCCCGACTTTCGCTGCAACATAGAGGTTCGCCATGGAAAATGCTCCCGCCAGTATCCCGAAAAGCAGCATATTGAGAGCCTTGTCGACTACCACGGCGATATTTCCGGCGAGAATTCCCTGATCGATGAGAACTGAGATCTGTTGGGGGATCAGGAGCATAAAAACCGCCCCGAACAGGATAAATACCTGGGAAAGTGCTATCCATTTCCAGGCACCGCGGTAAATGATCAGCATCCGGCGAAGGTTTGGCAACATGGAATTAACTCCCCATTTCACGCTGCAGACCACATTTCCGGCGAATGACCTCATCCGGATATAAACAGGAAGAAGAATCCCACAACGGTACTGCCAGCATCATCATGGTTTAATGAATGGTGGACGGTCTATTTAAAAACTTCAGGACGTAATGCCGGTGAGAAATGGGCGTGAACCTGATAACAATCTTCCGACGGATAGCCACGACGGTCCATCGTCCCGGACATTCTCCAGAAAACAACCATTAAATATTGTTCTTCCCTGACATTTTAATGCAATGACAGAAACGATGGTTTATCACGGGATAACAGGAATTTTACGTCCTTTTAAGGAATATCTCGCTGAAATGGGGCTGAAAAACGGGGACCAGATCGTCTATTACGGGTGCGTTGGCACCTGCACTCCGTTTGTGGAACTGTTGGCAGTTGCCGTAAGGGGAAGCCGTTATGAACAGGTATTTGTTCCACTCCTCGATGAATCGAAAGCAAAAATTCTCCATGAAGTCCCCGATGCGGGGATGCAGGTAAGCGATACGACTGCGTCGCTAAATCCAAAGGTCCTTGTGTTTATGGGTGGCCTGGCAATGCCCTTCATGCCTGTCACCAAAGAACAGGCCAGGGAAGTTGTTGAAAGGCACCCGGGGGTCCTTGTCGCAGGCGTTTGCTTTATGAGCATGTTCGAAAAAGCTGGGTGGCTGGAGGCCCTGAAATTCGACATCGTAATAGATGGAACCCTCGATCCCGTTACGGTAACAAGGAGAGAATAAAGGTCCTTTTACGGTATGGGGAATAAATTTTTTTTATTATGTGCCCAAAAAAACATGTGGGTTTTTCAGGATATTGATAAACAATATCAGTGGGGCCTGACCCAGACATACAGAGAAATCGCAGCAATCATAATGCCGATCGCTATACCATACTCGACAAGGCTTGTCGAAACATGGAGAGTTAGAGCCGTTCCAAGGAAAATTACCGCGAGTGCAATAACCGTAAGGGAAAGCAGTTTGGTTTTCAGGTCATCGAGGTTGTTGATCGCCACCCAGCCGGGAAGGGGGGCCTTTGCAATGAACAGTTCGTACAACCCGAGTGATATCAGGTAAAAAACGGTGGCAATGAGAAAGATATCGATAATTTCAATCGAAGCGGCAAGATATTCCCTGACTACGGTCAGGTCGAGGATATAACTTCCATGGGGAATCTGGTTGGCAATTCCGTTGTATATATTCCTTAGTGCAACGAATACACCGCCGAGGCTCAGTAGAAATCCATAGGCAAAAAGAACAACGGCAATCATACCGGTCCCGATTACTGCAAGGCTGAAAAGATATCTGCTGGATAACGCCAGCATGTCGACAAACGAATGGACACCTGGCCGGTTGTTGCAGGTATCCGTGGGTTCGCCTGGTTCCTCGGGAGCTGTCGGTTTTACAGGATCCATATTCGTGTTTTAACAATCATTCGTGTCAGATTTAACTATTTTGATTCTATGGTTTCCCGGTACAAATCCAGGACGAGTCCCGTAAAAATTCAATTGCCGAATTGCCGGGAATCTCCGTGGCCGGCCGCCTTATCTCCGATAAAGTCGCTGGATATATGAGATTTTCAGATTTCTGCCCGGGAATATAGACATTCTCGGATGTCCTGCTTTTACTCGGGTAATTCCTGCAATAATATACATACAATCAGATTTGGACACCAGTCGGCCATTGCCAAACACTACAATACTTCTTAACTATAAAGTCACATAGCCCTGAATAGAAAGACAGGGAAAATGATGA
>Ga0335071_10000380_pt1 | contig 50422 bp, 55 predicted proteins | sample Lox_Sample_15_FD_206724 | JGI IMG/M metagenome (GOLD analysis project Ga0335071, IMG submission 206724) | Soil microbial communities from Loxahatchee National Wildlife Refuge, Florida, United States - Lox_Sample_1.5 | ecosystem: Environmental > Terrestrial > Soil > Wetlands | place: USA... | reverse complement strand
GATCGCGAGCGCGGCGCAGCCGGGCGAAGCGGGTCGCCACCATCAGACCCAGTGGCGATCGCGAGCGCGGCGCAGCCGGGCGAAGCGGGTCGCCACCATCAGACCCAGCCACCTAGTCCAGGGGTTCCCGAACCTCGGGCTCGGTCAGCGGGCTGCCCAGCGCGGCGACCCATCCGGTGATCCGGCGGGCCACGTCCTGGTCGGTCAGGCCGAGGTCGGCCAGCACCTCGCCCCGCGACGCGTGATCGTAGAACGCCTGCGGCAATCCGACGTCGCGGCACGGGACGTCGATCTCCGCACGGCGCAGGGCGGCGGACACTGCCGACCCCACACCGCCGTTGACTCCGTTGTCCTCGCAGGTGACGACCAGCTTGTGCTGCGCCGCCAGTTCCAGGACGCCGTCCGAGACCGGCAGCACCCAACGCGGGTCGATCACCGTCACCCCGATCCCCTGGTTGTGCAGCCGCTTGGCCGCCGCCAGCGCCATCGGCACGAATGCGCCGACCCCCACCAGCAGCACGTCGTGGTTCAACCCATCCGCCGGCACCGCCAGCACGTCGACACCCGATTGCCGCTGTAGAGCCGGAATGTCTTCGCCCACATCGCCTTTGGGGAACCGTATCGCCGTCGGGCCGTCGTGGACGTCAAGCGCCTCACCGAGTTCCTCACGTAGCCGGGTGGCATCCCGGGGCGCGGCCACCCGAATGCCGGGCACGATGCCCAGCATCGACAGGTCCCACATGCCGTTGTGGCTGGCGCCGTCGTTGCCGGTGATCCCGGCCCGGTCGAGCACCATGGTGACGGGCAGCTTGTGCAGCGCCACATCCATCATGATCTGGTCGAAGGCCCGGTTCAAAAACGTCGAATAGATGGCCACCACCGGATGCATGCCGCCAATCGCCAGCCCGGCCGCCGACGTCAAGGCGTGCTGCTCGGCGATGCCGACGTCAAACAGCCGGTCCGGGAACTTCTTCCCGAACGCCGCCAGCCCGGTGGGTCCGGGCATCGCCGCGGTGATGGCGACGATGTCGCGGCGCTTTTTCGCATAGGCGATCAGCGCGTCGGAGAAGGTCGCCGTCCAGCCCGGGCCGGCGATCTTGGTGGCCTGGCCGGTGGCCGGGTCGATCACCCCGCAGGAGTGCATCTGTTCGGCCTCGTCGTCCAGGGCCGGCGGGTAGCCCATGCCCTTGCGGGTGACGACGTGCACAATCACCGGCCGGCCGAAGCCGCGGGCGTGGCGCAGCGCCGCCTCCACCGCGCGTTCGTCGTGGCCGTCGACCGGTCCCACGTATTTCAGCCCTAGATCGGTGAACAGCAGCTGCGGTGCCAACGAGTCCTTGATGCCGGCCTTGACGCTGTGGATGAAGCGGTAGGCGATCTGGCCGACCAACGGCAGCGAGCGCAGCGCGTCGCGGCCCTTCTCCAACGCCTGCTCGTAGGCGGGCTGCAGCCGCAGGGTGGCCAGATGATCGGCGACCCCGCCGATCGTCGGCGCGTAGCTGCGACCGTTGTCGTTCACCACGATGATCACCGGACGCCGGGTGGCGGCGATGTTGTTCAGCGCCTCCCAGCACATCCCGCCGGTGAGCGCGCCGTCACCCACCACCGCGACAACGTGCCGGTTGCGGTGACCGGTCAGCTCGAAGGCTTTGGCCAGGCCGTCGGCGTAGGACAACGCGGTGCTGGCGTGGCTGGACTCCACCCAGTCGTGTTCGCTCTCGGCGCGCGACGGATACCCCGACAGCCCGCCCTTTTTGCGCAAGCTCTCGAAGTCCTGGCAGCGCCCGGTCAGCATCTTGTGGACGTAGGCCTGGTGACCGGTGTCGAAGATGATCGGATCGTGCGGTGAGTCGAACACGCGGTGCAGCGCCAGCGTCAGTTCGACCACCCCGAGGTTGGGTCCCAGGTGTCCCCCCGTGGCAGCAACCTTGTGGATCAGAAACTCGCGAATCTCGGCGGCAAATTCGCGGAGCTGCTGTTGGGAAAGGTGCTGCAGATCGGCGGGCCCGCGGATCTGTTCCAGCATCCCGTTAGTCTACGCAGCGACCGCTGGTTGGTCGCGCTACGCGGTTTGGCATTCCGCCATGCTTCGCGGCGGCCGCCACTTTGATAGCGTCGAACCGCGGTGAGCCGGGAAGCCTGGTCGGCACGTTACCCCCGCGACCCCGGAGGACGCTGTGAGCCTTGTCGCCGACCGCGCCCGATGCGCCCCCCGGACGTATCGTCGCAGTATGCGCGCAGAACAGATCGCCGAGGACTTCCCGGTCGTCAGCATCGAAGCGGACGCCCTGGAGGCTGCCCGCATGCTCGCCGAACACACCCTGCCCGGGCTCTTGGTCACCGATACCTCGGGACGTCCTTACGCGGTGTTGCCCGCCTCACAGGTGGTCCGGTTCATCGTGCCGCGTTACGTGCAAGACGATCCCTCGCTGGCCGGTGTGCTCAACGAATCGACGGCGGACCGCTGCGCCGAAAAGCTGAGCGGCAAGAAAGTGCGCGACGTGTTGCCCGACCATCTGGTTGACATACCTCCGGCCAATGCCGACGACACCATCGTCGAGGTGGCCGCGCTCATGGCGCGGCTACGAAGCCCATTGGTCGCGGTGGTCAAAGAGGGCGAGTTGATCGGGGTCATCACGGCATCGCGCGTGCTCGCCGCGGCGCTGAGGCATTGATTCAGTCGGATGTGGCGATTGCGGCTCTGCGGCTAGCAGCACAGGAAAATAGATGAGCGTCATCGCGATCGTGGTCTTCGTGGTCGCCTATATCCTGATCGCCAGCGACCGCGTCAACAAGACACTGGTGGCCCTGACGGGCGCCGCGATCGTGGCCACCTTGCCGATCATCGATTCCGACGACATCTTCTACTCGCACGAGACCGGAATCGATTGGGACGTCATCTTTTTGCTTTTGGGCATGATGATCATCGTCAGCGTGCTGCGCCAGACCGGTGTGTTCGAGTACGTCGCGATCTGGTCAGCCAAACGCGCCCGTGGTTCCGCGCTGCGGGTCATGATCCTGTTGGTCCTGGTCACCGCCATCGCATCAGCGATGCTGGACAACGTCACCACGGTGTTGCTCATCGCCCCGGTAACCCTGCTGGTGTGTGACCGCCTGGCGATCAAGCCGGCGCCGTTCCTGATGGCCGAGGCGTTCGCATCGAACATCGGCGGCGCCGCGACGTTGGTCGGCGACCCGCCCAACATCATCATCGCGAGCAAGGCCGGCCTAATCTTCAACGACTTCCTCATTCATCTGACGCCGATCGTGCTCATCGTGACCGCGGTCCTGATTGTGTTGCTGCCGCGCCTGTTTCCCGGTGCATTCACCGTCGACCCGGAGCGGGTCGCCGATGTCATGTCGCTGGAAGAAAAGGAGGCCATCCGCAATCCGCGGCTGCTCATCATCTGCGGTGTGGTGCTGGCGGCGGTGTTCGCGGGCTTCATCACGCACTCCGTGACACATATGGCGCCCTCGATCGTGGCGCTGTTGGGCGCCGGCATCCTGATCGTGGTGTCCCGGCTGGAGCATTCCGATTACTTGTCCAGCGTTGAGTGGGACACGCTGCTGTTCTTCGCGGGCCTGTTCATCATGGTCGGCGCGCTGGTGAAAACCGGCGTCGTCAAACACCTGGCGCGGATGGCCATTACCGCCACCGGCGGCAACACCGTGGTGGCAACGATGGTGATCCTGGCCGTGTCGCTGGTGATCAGTGGCGTGGTGAACAACGTTCCCTATGCCGCGACAATGACGCCCATCGTCGCCGACTTGATCCCGGCCCTGGGCGACCACATCAACCGCGGTGTCTTGTGGTGGGCATTGGCGCTGGGCACCGACTTCGGCGGCAACCTCACCGCCGTCGGCGCCAGCGCCAACGTCGTCGTCCTCGGCGTCGCCGCCCGCGCCGAAAACCCGATTTCCTTCTGGGAATTCACCCGCAAGGGCGTGGTGGTCACGTTCGTCTCCTTCGTGCTGGCTGCCATCTACCTGTGGCTGCGATACCTCGCGCTGAGCTGAGCGCTACCGGGTCAACAGCGCAACGCATTCGGTGTGATGGGTCAGCGGAAACGCATCGAACACCTTGAGGTTCTCGACGGCATAACCGTGACTCAGGTAAAGCCCGATATCACGGGCGAAAGATGCTGCCTCGCAACCGATGTGGACCACGCGCGGAACCTCGGCGGCGGCCAGCAGGTCGATGACTTCGCGCCCGGCCCCGGCCCGCGGCGGATCCAGCACCACCACATCGGCGCTGGATCGTTGCGCGATCAGCGCCCGCCGCACCGAGTCGGTGATGACCTGCACCTGCGGCAGATCATCCAAGGCAACCCGGGCGACCCGCGTCGCGGCGCGTGACGTGTCGACTGTTATCACCCGTCCCGACTCCCCCACGCCCTCGCCGAGCACTGCGGCGAAAACGCCGGCACCACCGTAGAGGTCCCAGGCGGTCATGCCGGGCCGGGGCTGCGTCCACTCGGCGACCAGCGCGCTGTAGACGGCGGCCGCGTCTCGGTGCGCCTGCCAAAAGGCCGTCACCGGAACCCACCAGGTTCGCCCGTTCAGTCGCTGCAGCGCCTCGTAGCTGCCTTCGACCACTTTGGTCGCCGTGCGTCTGCCCTGCCGCAGCGTGCGCACCACATGCCGCTCGCCGGCGTCGTCAACGGTGACGTGCAGTTGGGCGGTCGGCGGCCAATCGGCTGCATCGAGCCCGTCCAGCATGCCGGCCGGCAACTGCGCGCAGCGCAAGTCTGTCACCAGTTCGTCGCTGTGATACCGGTGAAATCCCGGACGGCCGTCCGCGCCCACGTCGAGCCGGACCCGCGTGCGCCAACCCGTCGATCCGGTATCCGACAGCGGTTCGGCTTCGCCACTCCAGCGATACCCGCCGAGGCGCTCCAGCTGATTGGCCACCACTTGGCCCTTGAGCGCCCGGGCCGACTCCGGGACGACGAATGCCAAATCGCAACAACCGGCGCCGTCCACCCCGGCGATCGGGCACAGCGACGCGGTACGGTCGGCCGCCGGCTTGACCACTTCGATTGCCTCTGCGTGCCAATACGATCCGCGGTCGGCGGTAACCCGAACCCGCACCTGCTCGCCGGGCAACGCGTAACGGACGAACACCACGCGCCCTTCGTGGTGAGCGACGCAGCTGCCGCCATTCGCCGGAGCGCCGGTGTCCAGCGTCAGCTCGATGCTCAATCGAAGATTCCCCGACGAGCGTCACCCGGAGCCGCGTGCGGCTGCAGCGTCTTGAGCCGCTCCGACGAATTCAGTTGCCAGGGAACGGAAGTCACCATCACGTTGGGCATGAAAAGCAGCCGCCCCTTGAGCCGCAACGCGCTTTGATTGTGCAGCACCTGCTCCCACCAATGACCCACCACGTACTCGGGGATGAAGACCGTCACGACGGTGCGCGGTGATTCTTTACTGATCCGTTTGACGTAATCCAATATGGGACGGGTGATTTCGCGGTACGGCGAGGCAATGACCTTGAGCGGCACATTGATATCGCTGTCCTCCCACTTGTGTACCAGATCCCGAGTTTCCGCGTCGTCTACGCTGACCGTCAGCGCCTCGAGCGCATCCGGACGGGTCGCACGGGCGTAGGCCAGGGCCCGCAGGGTCGGCTTGTGCAGCTTGGACACCAGCACCACGGCGTGATTGCGGCTGGGCAACACCACGCCACCTTGGCTGGCGGCCTGCTCCTGCAACTCCCGGTTGACGGTGTCGTAGTGCTCGCGAATCATCTTCATGATCACAAACAGCAAACCCATCGCGAACAGCGCGATCCACGCCCCGGCAAGGAATTTGGTGACCAGGACAACCAGCAGCACCGCGCCGGTGGAAAGCAATCCGACCGTATTGACCAGCCGCGACCGCATCATCTTGCCCCGCACCCGCGGATCGGTCTCGGTGCGCAGCAACCGGGTCCAGTGCCGGACCATGCCGATCTGGCTCAGCGTGAACGAAATGAACACACCGACGATGTACAACTGGATCAACGCGGTGACCTCGCCGCGGAACGCAATGATGGCCAGCAGGGCCGCCGCCGACAAGAACAGGATTCCGTTTGAGAACGCCAACCGGTCTCCGCGAGTGTGCAATTGGCGCGGAAGGTAGCTGTGCTGCGCCAGGATCGAGCCCAGCACCGGGAACCCGTTGAACGCGGTGTTGGCCGCCAGCACCAGGATGAGCGCGGTCACCGTGGCGATCAGCAGGAACCCGATGTGGAAGCTGCCGAACACGGTTTGGGCCAGCTGCGTGACCAACGTCTTCTGGTAGTAATTCGGCGGCACACCGGACAGTTGCGTGGCCGGATCCTCGACGAGTTGGACCCCGATCTTCTCGGCCAGCACGATGATGCCCATCAGCAGGGCCACCGCGATCGCGCCCAGCATCAGCAGGGTCGTCGCCGCGTTGCGCGACTTGGGTTTTTGAAACGCCGGAACCCCGTTGCTGATCGCCTCGACACCCGTCAGCGCCGCGCACCCTGACGAGAACGACCGCGCCACCAGGAACGCCAACGCGAAACCGACGACCTGGCCGTGCGCGGCATGCATCTGGAAACCGGCGGATTCGGCGCGCAGCGGATTGCCCAGCACGAAGATCCGGAACAGTCCCCAGCCGATCATGACGAGGACCCCGATGATGAACGCGTAGGTCGGGATGGCGAAAGCCACCCCGGATTCACGGACACCGCGCAGGTTCAACGCCATCACGAGCAGGATGGCAGCCACGCAGAAAAACACCTTGTGTTCGGCCACGATCGGGATTGCGGAGCCGATGTTGGACATCGCCGATGCGGTCGAGACAGCAACGGTAAGAACGTAATCGACCATCAGAGCGCTGGCGACGACGAGGCCCGCGGTGTCACCGAGGTTGGTGGTCACCACCTCGTAGTCACCGCCGCCGGACGGATAGGCATGAACGTTCTGCCGGTAGCTGGCCACTACCACCAACATGACCGCGGCCACCGCAAGGCCGATCCACGGCGTCAGCGCGTAGGCGGTCACCCCGGCCACCGAGAGCATCAGGAAGACCTCCTCGGGCGCGTAGGCCACCGAGGACAGTGCGTCGGAGGCGAAGACCGGCAGGGCGATCCGCTTGGGTAAGAGCGTGTGACTCAGCCGGTCGCTGCGAAACGGCCGACCGATTAGCAACCGACGTGTAGCGGTTGAAAGTTTGGACACGAGAGCCAAGACTAAGCCCACATGGGTTTCGCGGTAGCGTTCGTAGGCGAGAAGCCGATGGAAGGCGCGGGCGCAGCCGAGAGGACCGCAAGTGCGAGTAGTAGTGATGGGCTGCGGCCGGGTGGGTTCTTCGGTGGCCGACGGCCTCTCCCGAATCGGCCACGACGTGGCGGTCATCGATCGCGACAGCACCGCCTTCAACCGGCTCAGCCCGGAGTTCGGCGGTGAGCGGGTGTTGGGCCAAGGGTTCGACCGAGATGTTCTGCTCAGGGCAGGCATCGAGGAGGCCGACGCGTTCGCCGCGGTGTCATCCGGGGACAACTCCAACATCATCTCCGCGCGACTGGCCCGCGAGACCTTTGGTGTCAAGCGCGTTGTCGCCCGGATCTACGACGCCAAGCGCGCCGAGGTCTACGAACGCCTCGGCATCCCCACCATCGCTACCGTGCCGTGGACCACCGACCGCCTGCTCAACGCGCTGCTGCGCGAGAGTGAGACCGCCAAATGGCGCGATCCGACCGGTACCGTCGCCGTCGCCGAGGTGGGCTTGCACGAGGACTGGATCGGGCATCGGGTCACCGACCTCGAGCAGGCCACCGGCGCCCGGGTCGCGTTTCTGATCCGGTTCGGGACCGGGGTGTTGCCGGAACCCAAGACGGTGATCCAGTCCGGCGATCAGGTCTATGTGGCGGCGATATCCGGACGCGCCGCCGAGGCGGTGGCCATCGCCGCGTTGCCACCCAGTGAGGACTTGCAATGAGAGCCGGATCTGAGGAGCGGCGCATATGAAAGTAGCTGTTGCCGGGGCTGGTGCGGTGGGCCGCTCAGTCACTCGCGAACTCATCGGCAATGACCATGAGGTGACGCTGATCGAGCGCAACCCCGATCACGTGGACGTGGACGCCATTCCCGCGGCGCACTGGCGTCTGGGCGATGCGTGTGAACTTAGCCTGCTGGAGTCGGTGCACCTGCACGAGTTCGACGCGGTAGTGGCGGCGACCGGCGACGACAAAGCCAACGTGGTGCTCAGTCTGTTGGCCAAGACCGAATTCGCGGTACCCCGGGTGGTGGCCCGGGTCAACGATCCCCGCAACGAATGGCTCTTCACCGACGCCTGGGGCGTGGATGTGGCGGTGTCGACGCCGCGCATGCTGGCATCGCTCATCGAAGAGGCCGTCGCCGTCGGCGACCTGGTGCGGCTCATGGAATTCCGCCGGGGACAGGCCAACCTCGTCGAGATCACCCTGCCCGACGACACGCCGTGGGGCGGTAAACCGGTACGCCGGCTGCAGTTGCCCCGGGATGCGGCGCTGGTGACGATCCTGCGTGGCCCGCGGGTCATCGTGCCGGAGGCGGACGAGCCGCTGGAAGGCGGCGACGAACTGCTCTTCGTGGCGGTCGCCGAGGTGGAAGAGGAGCTGCAGAACCTGCTGTTGCCGGACGGGGTTTCGACGGAGGCGAACTAGTCGCCGATGATGGGGTCCGCCTGGACCTCGACGCCGGTGTGGCCGGCTGCGGCCATGGCACGCTGAGCCGACTTGATCGCCGCGTAGGTCGCCAGTGCGGCCAGCAAGGTCAGCGGCCAGCCCATGCCGATCCGCGCCACCGCCAGCCAACCGGTGTGGCCGGCATCGTACAACAGCCGCTGGACCACGAACCGGGCACTGAAGACCAGCACCCAGGCGAGCGAGGCGACGTCGAACGCATAGACGGCCCGCGACACCTCGCGCCAGCCACGCCCGCGACCGCTGGCCCAGCTCCAGATGTAACCGACCAGCGGCCGGCGGATCAGGACCGAGGCCGCGACCACCACCGCCCACAGCAATGACATCCAGATGCCGAGCAGGAAGTAGCCTTTGGACTCCCCGACCAAGTAGGCAACCAGCGCGCACACCGCGACGCCAAAGAACCCGGAGAACGCCGGCTGCGCGGATTCCCGCCGAATGAGCCGCCACAGCAAGACGAGGGTGGCCACGCCCAGCGCCGATCCGACTGCGGCCAGCAGGCCCGAGAGGCTCGAGGCGACGACAAACGTCACGACCGGAAGCGATGAGTAAATAAGGCCGCTGACGCCGCCGGCCTGTGCCAGCAGGCGCTCCGGACTGATGCGGCCAGCGGTCGCGCCGTCCGCTGAGTTCGCCTCCCCGGAGGGTCGGGGGCTTGCCCCCAAATCCTCGGGGGTGCTCACCGCTCGATTTCGTAGTGCGGGTTGTAGATGGCCTTGGTGCCGTTCTCGAGCTTGCCCAGCCGGCCGCGCACCCGCAGCTTACGGCCCGACTCGATGCCGGGTATGCGGCGTTGGCCCAACCACACCAGGGTGACGGTGTCGCTACCGTCGAACAGCTCGGCGCGCACTCCGCCCGCGCAGCCTTTTCCGTTGCATTCCACGCTGCGCAAGGTGCCCACCATCGTGACCTCCTGGCCACGCTCGCAATCGATGGCACGTTGCGCGCCGGTACTTGCCACCTCGTCGGAGAGTTCCTCGGAGTCGCGTTGCTCCGGATCTTCGGTCAACCGGCGGGTGAGCCGGCGAAGATATCCCTGGGCCCCCATGGCCACTCCTGACAATGCCGATAAAGCCGCTGATGTGCTCGTGCTTCCATCTATGCCAACGGACACCGTAGACCTCTTGGTTCCCCCGTGCCAACCGAACCAAACCCAACGTTGGGGCCCTAGGTAACGGCCGGGCACTATCAGGGGGTGGCTGTGGATCTGCGCGGTGTCACGACCGTGTTGCTGCCGGGAACCGGGTCCGACGACGACTACGTCCGCCGCGCGTTTTCCCGCCCGTTACAGCAGGTCGGCGCCTCGCTGGTGACGCCGCCGCCGCAGCCGGGTGAGTTGATCGACGGCTATCTGGCGGCTTTGGATGCCGCCGCACACACCGGCCCGATCGCCGTGGGCGGCGTCTCGATCGGCGCAGCGGTAGCGGCGGCCTGGGCACTGGCCCACCCCGCTCACGCGATCGCCGTCCTGGCCGCACTGCCGGCCTGGGCCGGTGTCCCCGGTTCGGCACCCGCGGCCCTGGCAGCGCGGTATTCGGCGTCGCAGCTGCGTGCCGACGGATTGGCCGCGACAACAACCAAGATGCGCGCGTCCAGCCCGCCGTGGTTGGCCGACGAGCTGGCTCGGTCGTGGCGTGCGCAATGGCCACAGTTGCCCGACGCCATGGAAGAGGCGGCCGCCTACATTGCGCCGACTTGCGCCGAGCTGGCCCGGCTCACCGCGCCACTGGGGGTGGTGGCGGCGGTCGACGATCCGATCCATCCGCTGCAGGTCGGCATCGACTGGGTCGCCGCCGCACCGCGCGCGGGCCTGCGCACGGTGACGTTGGATCAGATCGGCGCCGATCCGGCCGCGCTGGGCGTGGCCTGCCTGGCCGCTCTGGCCGAGCTCTAGCCGCGTTGGCTAGCCGCCGGTGGTGGTACGCAACTGCTGCATGGCCGACCCCTCGGCGCCGCGCCGCGCAGCTGGCTGGTTGGGATCCTGCGGCGCGTCGGTTTGTTGCGCGGCCTGCTGCGCGGCGGCGGCTTCGCGCAACTGCTGCGCCATCGGTTCGGGCAGCTGCACCGTCAACGGCGTGCGTACCGGAAGCGGTGTGTCACCGCGGCGAACCACGGTGTCGGCCAAGGCTGCTCGCGCCTCCTGCTCGAGAGCTTCCATGGTCTCGTACGGGCCGTTGATGACGCAGCGGATCATCCAGCGGTAGCCGTCGACCCCAATGAAGCGCACCACGCCCGAGGCGGTGCCGACCACTTCCCGACCCCACGGGCCGTCCTTGATGCTGACTTCGGCCGAGTCCTTGCGCAGCGATTCGGCGAGCTCGCTGGCCACTTCACGCCATAAGCCACCGGTCTTCGGTGCGGCGTAGGCGGCGATGGTGAAACGGCCGTTGGGCGTGACCAGCCACACCGCGCTCGGGACGCCGGTCTCGGTCAGCTCGACCTGCAGCTGACCCGCCTCCGGCATGGGGATCAGTACCGAGCCCAGGTCCAGTCGGGCCACCTCCGCGACCGTTGGGTCGTCGAAGTCGTCGATGTCGAACGGGCCCTCCAGTTCTTCTGACTCCTCGTCGGCTTGGTCGGCGAACGCCGGCGCCTCGACGTCGTCCGCCGCGTCCGCCCGCCCGTCGTCGTCCTTGTCTGAGCGTCTACCGAATGCCGCCATCACAAACTCGCATGTCCTCCGGAGGAACCGTGACCACCGTCGCCACGGGATGTTTCGGCCAGCCCGGCCTCGTCGAACGACGACACCTCGACCAGCTCGACCAGCTCGACCCGCTGCACGAGCAACTGGGCGATGCGATCGCCACGGTGCACAACGATGGGCTCGGCCGGGTCGAGATTGATCAGCGCAACCTTGATCTCGCCACGATAGCCCGCGTCGATGGTGCCGGGACTGTTGACGATCGAAAGTCCAACGCGCGCAGCCAATCCCGAACGCGGATGGACCAAGCCGACCATTCCGAAAGGAATGGCGACCGCCACGCCGGTTCGTACCAGCGCCCGCCGGCCCGGGTCGAGCCTGACCTCTTCAGCGCTGTACAGGTCGACACCGGCATCGCCCTCGTGGGCGCGACTGGGCAGCGGGAGTTCGGGGTCAAGACGGACGATGGCCAGACTGGTCGACACGGGGCCACAGATTACCCTTGACTGCGTGTCTGATACGCGAGTCGCGCCGCACAGTGTGCGATATCGCGAACGACTCTGGGTGCCGTGGTGGTGGTGGCCACTGGCGTTCGCGCTGGCGGCACTGATCGCTTTCGAGGTCAATCTCGGTGTCGCGCTGCGGCCCGCCTGGCTACCGTACGCAACGCTTTTCGCGGTGGCGGCCGGGGCGCTGTTGTGGCTGGGCCGGGTCGAGATCCGGGTCACCGCCGACCCGAGCGTGGCGGGCGGGGTGGAATTGTGGGCGGGGGAAGCGCACCTGCCGGACACGGTGATCACCCGGTCCGCTGCGATTGCGCCGTCGGCCAAGTCGGCGGCGCTGGGGCGGCAGCTCGACCCGGCGGCCTACGTGCTGCATCGGGCATGGGTGGGACCAATGGTTTTGGTGGTCCTGGACGACCCGGACGACCCGACACCGTATTGGCTGGTGAGCTGCCGCCACCCGGAGCGGGTGCTGTCGGCATTGCGCAGCTAACGCCCAAGACCGGTCAGGCTGCGCAGTCGGTGCAGATCATCACGCCGTTCTTCTCGCTGGCAAGCCGGCTGCGGTGTTGCACCAGGAAGCAGCTCGAGCAGGTGAACTCGTCAGCCTGCTTCGGAATGACGCGAACCGATAACTCTTCACCGGACAGGTCGGCGCCCGGCAGCTCAAAAGACTCGGCGGATTCGGATTCATCGACGTCGACCACAGCCGAAGCCGCTTCGTTCCGTCGTGCTTTGAGCTCCTCCAGCGAGTCCTCCGAGACATCATCGGTCTCGGTGCGCCGCGGAGCGTCATAATCGGTAGGCATCCCTATCCCCTCACATGCCTTCATTACTCAAGCAACGCTTTGTACCAGCGTCGAACGCATCCACCAAACGATTCGTGCCCGTATGACGCGCCATTAATGTGTGATTTACGTCACAGTCCTATATACGCCCTTCGGCTCGCGTTTGAACAGGGCCTTTTGCCTCCGACTAGAGTGCAGCTGTGGTCGCACAAATCACCGAGGGTACCGCTTTTGACAAGCACGGTCGGCCCTTTCGGCGACGCAATCCCCGGCCCGCCATTGTGGTGGTGATTTTGCTGGCGGTGCTGACGATCGTGGTGTGGACGATAGCGCTGACTCGGCCGCCGAAGGTGCATGAGGCGGTGGTGTGCAACCCGCCGCCGAAACCGGCCGGGTCGACACCGGCCCAGCTTGGCGAGCAAGTGTCGCGCAGCGCGATGATCGACGTCACGCCGGCCAAACTCGCCGACACCAAGGTCCGCGTCCTCAACGCCAGCGGCCGCGGCGGGCAAGCCGCCGACATCGCCGGCGCCATGAAAGACTTGGGCTTCGCTCAACCGACCGCAGCCAACGACCCCATCTACGCCGGCACCAGGCTCACCTGCCAAGGCCAAATCCGCTTCGGTACGGCCGGACAAGCCACCGCCGCCGCGGTGTGGCTGGTGGCACCGTGCACCGAACTGTTCAACGACAACCGCGCCGACGACTCCGTCGACCTGGCGTTGGGAACGGACTTCACCGCGTTGGCCCACAGCGACGACATCGATGCCGTGCTCGCCACCCTGCGGCCCGGAGCTACCGGGCCACCAGATCCGGCGCTGCTCGCCAAGGTTCACGCCAGCAGCTGCTGAGCGACCCTCAGTCCAGGATCGGATCCAGGCCGTCGAACCGCTCCAGGACGGCCAGGAGCTGGTCGGCGATTCCCGGCGCCGCGGCCACCACCAATCCGGCCCCGTCGACGTCATGGGCCGGCAAGAACACCCGAGCTCCCGCCTCGGCCGCGATCAGCGCACCGGCCGCACGGTCCCATACCTGCAGGCCGTGCTCGTAGAAGGCATCCAGCCGGCCGGCCGCGACCATGCACAAATCCAGCGCCGCCGAACCGATCCGGCGCACATCGCGAACCAACGGCAGCACTCGCGCCAACAACGCGGCCTGGGTCGCGCGGCGCTCACGGGAGTACCCAAAACCGGTGCCCAGCAACGCCATTGACAGATCGGTGACGGCGGTGCACCGCAACGGGCGTACCCCCTGTTCGTCGATGACATGCGCGCCAAGGCCGCTGGCCGCCGTATACACGCGGTCGCCGACGACGTCGGCGACCGCTCCGGCCACGGACACGCCGTTGAGCTGTGCGCCGACCGACACCGCGTACGCCGGGACGCCGTACACGAAATTCACGGTGCCGTCGATGGGATCGAGCACCCACGTGACCGCGTCGGCGGCCACGGCCGCCGGATCGGCGGGCCCACCGCCCTCCTCGCCGAGAATCGGGTCCCCAGGGCGTAATTCGGCCAACCGATCGCGTAGCAGCCGTTCGGTTTCGGTGTCCACCACGGTCACCGGATCGGTGGGGCTGCTCTTCGACCGCACCGCACCGCTGCCGGGGGCGTTCGAGCCGGCCGCCGTTTCGCCGAACACCTCGGCGCGGCGACGCCGCACAAACTCGGCAGCCTCGGCGGCCAACGTTTCGGCCACGCAGCGCAGCCGCGCCGGCTCGTCATCAGGTCGGGTCACCGGTCTATCGCATCACAGTCACCACGGCTCCGCAGAAGCCCACAGGGCTCTCGTCGCCGGGCTAAGGTGAGCGGACAGCATAGTCACGCCGAGGAGTTTCGATGACCAGCACCGACTCGACCACGGACACGCCCGGCACTGGGACCGCCGTGGACCGACCACAGCGCCGCGGATTCGGCATCGACGTCGGCGGCAGCGGTATCAAGGGCGGCATCGTCGACATGGACACCGGAATGCTGATCGGCGAGCGGTTCAAGCTGTTGACCCCGCAACCCGCGACGCCCTCGGCGGTCGCCAAGACCATCGCCGCGGTGGTCAACGAGTTCGGCTGGACCGGTCCGCTCGGGGTGACTTATCCCGGCGTCGTCACCCATGGCCTCGTCCACACGGCGGCCAACGTGGACAGGTCGTGGATCGGGACCAACGCGCGCGACGTCATCAGCGCCGAACTGAACGGCCAGCCGGTCACCGTTCTCAACGACGCCGACGCGGCCGGGCTGGCCGAGGAGCGCTACGGCGCCGGCCGAAACCAGTCCGGCCTGGTGGTGTTGCTGACGTTCGGGACCGGAATCGGCTCCGCGGTGATCCACAACGGAAAGCTGATACCCAATACCGAGTTCGGGCATCTGGAGGTCGGCGGCAAGGAGGCCGAGCAACGAGCGGCGTCATCGGTCAAAGAGAGGAACAACTGGAGCTACGAAAAGTGGGCCACGCAGGTGACCACGGTGCTGGTGGCCATCGAGGACGCCATCCGGCCGGACTTGTTCATCGTCGGCGGCGGTATCAGCCGCAAGGCGGACAAGTGGCTGCCGCTGCTGGGGAACCGCACCCCGGTGGTGGCCGCGGCCCTGCTCAACACCGCCGGAATCGTGGGCGCGGCCATGGCCTCCACCTCGGACGTGACCCACTGAATTTCGCCCGGCAAGGCGGTACGGCGGCGCACTGTCGTTACAATGGTGCTCGGCGAACGCCCGACCGATAGCGTGCCAGAACGCACGCTGATACCAACGCCGACATCGACATAGCAGACACTTTCGGTTAATCATGCCCATACCCACCGAAAGTCAGTCCAACCGAAGGGGTGTAAGTGGCAGCGACCAAAGCAAGCCCGGCAACCGAGGGGCCGGTGAAACGCACCGCCACGAAGACTCCGTCCTCCCCCGCTAAGCGATCGGCGGCCAATGCCGCGCATGGCTCCGCCCCGGCGAAACGGGCCACCAAGGCACCGTCGCGGAACACCAAGTCCACGCCTGAGGCGAGCGCGGCCAGTGACACCACGACAAAGACCCGCGCGTCGGCCAAGAGCGCCGACGCCAAGGCACCGTCCGCACGCGGAACGAAAGCACCATCCAAAGCGGCGCCGGCGGATCCGGATGTCGAGCTGGGCGCCCTCGAGACCGACGACGCGGTCGAGGATCTCGACAGCGAACCGGACCTCGACGCTGAGCCCGGCGAAGATCTCGACATCGACGCCGACCTGGGCCTCGAAGACCTGGGGGACGACGTCGCGGCCGGCGCCGAGGATGCCGACCTGCCGACCGGTGACGCCGACAGCACGGACGGTGAGCCCGCCCCGGCCGCCGCAGTCGGCGAGACGCCCGCCGAGGAAGACGAGGAAATCGCTGAACCGAGCGAAAAGGACAAGGCCTCAGGCGATTTCGTATGGGACGAAGACGAGTCCGAGGCGTTGCGCCAGGCCCGCAAGGACGCCGAACTCACCGCCTCCGCGGACTCGGTTCGCGCCTACCTGAAACAGATCGGCAAGGTGGCGCTGCTCAACGCCGAAGAAGAGGTTGAGCTGGCCAAGCGGATCGAAGCCGGTCTTTATGCCACCCAGCTGATGGCCGAGATGGCCGAGCGCGGCGACAAACTGCCCGCCGCGCAGCGCCGCGACATGATGTGGATCTGCCGCGACGGCGACCGCGCGAAGAACCATCTGCTGGAAGCCAACCTGCGGCTGGTGGTCTCGCTGGCCAAACGGTACACCGGCCGCGGCATGGCGTTCCTCGACCTGATCCAGGAAGGCAACCTGGGCCTGATCCGCGCGGTCGAGAAATTCGACTACACCAAGGGCTACAAGTTCTCCACGTACGCGACGTGGTGGATCCGCCAGGCCATCACTCGGGCCATGGCCGACCAGGCCCGCACCATCCGGATCCCGGTGCACATGGTCGAGGTGATCAACAAGCTGGGCCGCATCCAGCGCGAGCTGCTGCAGGATCTGGGCCGCGAGCCCACGCCTGAGGAGCTGGCCAAAGAGATGGACATTACGCCCGAAAAGGTACTGGAGATCCAGCAATACGCCCGCGAGCCGATCTCCCTGGATCAGACCATCGGCGACGAGGGCGACAGCCAACTGGGTGACTTCATCGAAGACAGCGAAGCCGTCGTGGCCGTGGACGCGGTGTCCTTCACGTTGTTGCAGGACCAGCTGCAGTCGGTGCTGGAGACCCTCTCCGAGCGTGAGGCCGGCGTAGTACGGCTGCGCTTCGGGCTGACCGACGGGCAGCCGCGCACGCTGGACGAGATCGGGCAGGTGTACGGCGTGACCCGGGAGCGCATCCGCCAGATCGAGTCCAAGACGATGTCAAAGCTGCGTCACCCCAGCCGCTCTCAGGTCCTGCGCGACTACCTGGACTAACCGGCCGCTGGCCAAACGGCTGCATGTCAGCCAACCGCAAACTCGTCTCGTCCGGATCCGACTTCGAGTCGGCGGTCGGCTATTCGCGCGCGGTGCGGGTCGGCCCACACGTCGCAGTGGCCGGCACAACGGGAGCGGGGCCTGCCGGGGATATCGCAGAACAGACACGAGGAGCCTTGCGGCGCATCGAGACTGCGCTCGTGCATGCGGGCGCGGCGCTCACCGATGTGGTCCGCACCCGCATCTACGTGACCGACATCTCGCGCTGGCGAGAGGTCGCGGCGGTGCACGCGCAAGTATTCGGTGCCATCCGCCCGGTATTGACGATGGTGGAAGTCTCCGCGCTGATCGCCCCCGAGCTGCTGGTCGAGATCGAGGCCGACGCCTACGTCGAATCCCCGCCCCCAGGCACGACCGGCCCGAACGTGCCATCCGGTGACGGCCGATAGCCGGTGACGCGGATCACCGCCCGTATTGGCAGCGTTCCGTACAGATGCGGGAACAGCATCGAGTCCGGATCCGTGGCTACCCCTGGCTCCCAACGCACGGGCGAGTCCAGCAGCGCCGGATCGATGTGCAACAGCACCAAGTCGTCGCGCCCCCGGTGGAGCCGGTTAGCCGGCAGGTGAACCTGCTCGGGCGTCGACAGATGGATGAACGAGTCACTACCGGACGGACCGGGGCGTATTTCGCCGCATTCGCGGGCATTCGACCATTCGTCCGTCCCGCACAGATGTACCAGCAGGTCACCAGCGAAAGTCACAGATGATCACCTTAGAGAGCTCCCCGAAACGAAACGTTTACCGGCCGTGAGAAACGACACACCCGATAACGATCGGGGAACAACGCGAAAACCCCATACGTCTGACAGAGTGAATAAAAGCAAGAACGGAGAAGCCATGAATGCAACTCTGACCAGCCCCGAGCTCACCAGAGCAGACCGTTGCGACCGCTGCGGTGCTGCTGCTCGAGTCCGCGCCAAGCTGCCTTCGGGAGCCGAGCTTCTCTTCTGCCAGCATCACGCCAACAAGCACGAGGCCAAACTGACCGAGGTAGCCGCCGTGCTGGAGGTCAGCGGAAGCTAGTCCCCACCGGAACTCACCCACCGGGGATGTTGGGTGTGTGCGCAGTCTTCGGTAATGCTGGACGGGTATGAGCGATCAGGTCGCAAAGCCGTCCCGCCACCACATTTGGCGAATCAGCCTGCGGACTCTGTCGAAGAGTTGGGACGACTCAATCTTCGCCGAGTCAGCACAGGCGGGCTTTTGGTCGGCGTTGTCGCTACCGCCACTGTTGCTGGGGATGCTGGGCAGCTTGGCCTACGTGGCGCCGCTGTTCGGCCCGGACACCATGTCGTCGATTGAAAAAAGCATCATTTCGGCGATCAGCAGCTTTTTCTCCCCCAGTGTCGTCAACGAGATCATCGAGCCCACCATTCGTGACGTCACGGCCAACGCCCGTGGCGAGGTGGTGTCGCTCGGGTTCCTGATCTCGCTGTGGGCGGGGTCCTCGGCAATCTCGGCGTACGTCGACGCCGTGGTGGAAGCACATGACCAGACTCCCCTTCGGCATCCGGTGCGGCAACGTTTCTTCGCGCTGTTCTTGTACGTGGTGATGCTGGTGTTCGTCGTGGCGATGGCACCGGTGCTGGTGGTCGGCCCGCGCAAGCTGAGTGCGCACATCCCGAACAGCCTCGCCAACGTTTTGCAGTACGGCTACTACCCGGCGCTGATTCTCGGCCTGCTGATCGGGGTGGTGATCCTGTACCGGGTGGCGCTGCCGGTGCCGCTACCGACGCACCGGCTGATCTTTGGTGCCGTGTTGGCGACGGCCTTCTTTGTGATCGCCACGCTGGGCTTGCGGATCTACTTGAGGTGGATCACCAGCACCGGCTACACCTACGGCGCCTTGTCCACGCCGATCGCGTTCCTGTTGTTCGCGTTCTTCGGCGGGTTTGCGATCATGCTCGGCGCGGAACTCAATGCCGCCATCCAGGAAGAGTTTCCCGCGCCCAAGACCCATGCGCACCGGCTGCGCAACTGGCTGGTGGCACGCGTGTCGGCGCCGAAGCGGACGGCGGACGCACCGTCGAACTCGGCAGTGCGGCAGGGCGACGTTGCGGCAGCCGAACCGCCCGCCTGATCAGCCCTTCTTGAGCCTGTCGTAGATCTGTTTGCACTCGGGGCACACGGGCGAGCCCGGCTTGGCCGCCCGGGTGACGGGAAAGACCTCACCGCACAACGCCACCACGTGGTTGCCCATGACCGCGCTCTCAGCGATCTTGTCCTTCTTGACGTAGTGGAAGTATTTCGGGGTGTCGCTGCCGGTCCCGTCATCGACGCGTTCGTCGGTATCGGTGCGTTCGATCGTCTGGGTCTGCATAGCTCATATTGTGCCGCAACTCGCTCCTGCCGGAATCGAGCAATTGTGGGACAGTGGAGAAATGAAGCGCGGCTCCGATTTGGGGTTCGATGATGATGGCCGGCCAGTGCTCATCACCGGTGCCGCACCCTCCTACGAGGAGCAGCACCGCGCGCGGGTCCGTAAATACCTGACCCTGATGGCGTTCCGGATTCCGGCACTGATCCTGGCGGCGGTCGCGTATGGCGCCTGGCACAACGGTCTGATCTCGCTGCTGATCATCGCCGCCTCGGTGCCGCTGCCGTGGATGGCCGTGCTGATCGCCAACGACCGACCACCGAGGCGCCCCGACGAGCCTCGGCGATTCGACGGCGCCCGGCGGCGGACTCCGCTGTTTCCAGGCGCCGAGCGCCCGGCGCTGGAGCCTCCGCGATACTCGCAAACCGAACGGCCGCCCGGGCAGGACGGCGGAATCGGGCACGGGTAGCCGGTGTTGCGTTGAATGCCCACCGATCTCACTTCTCAGGACATTCTCAGGTCGAGGGCACATTTCTGCACGTCACGACGTGTGAGATAGCGAATGGCCGGGAACTCTGAGCCCTGATCTGTCGTTGAACGCCATGACAGTACAAGCCGACCGGGAGGGACGCCATGGCCGAACCCACCAAAAGGGCCACCACAAGCAGGGTTGACAGCGATCTGGATGCTCAAAGCCCCGCCGCGGACTTGGTGCGCGTCTACCTGAACGGAATCGGCAAGACAGCGTTGCTGAATGCCGCGGGCGAGGTCGAACTGGCCAAGCGCATCGAAGCCGGGCTGTACGCCGAGCACCTGCTCGAGACGCGGAAGCGCCTCGGGGAGAACCGCCGACGCGAGCTGCAGGCCGTTGTGCGCGATGGCGAGGCAGCGCGCCGTCACCTGCTGGAGGCCAACTTGCGCCTGGTGGTGTCGCTGGCCAAGCGCTACACGGGTCGAGGGATGCCGTTGCTGGACCTGATCCAGGAGGGCAACCTCGGGCTGATCCGCGCGATGGAAAAGTTCGATTACACAAAGGGATTCAAGTTCTCGACGTACGCCACGTGGTGGATCCGACAGGCCATCACCCGCGGCATGGCTGACCAGAGCCGCACCATCCGGCTGCCGGTGCATCTGGTTGAGCAGGTCAACAAGCTGGCGCGGATCAAGCGTGAGATGCACCAGAACCTGGGACGCGAGGCCACCGACGAGGAGTTGGCCGCCGAATCCGGGATCCCGATCGACAAGATCAACGACTTGCTCGAGCACAGCCGCGACCCGGTGAGCCTGGACATGCCGGTCGGCTCTGAGGAAGAAGCCCCGCTGGGCGATTTCATCGAGGACGCCGAAGCGATGTCGGCCGAGAACGCGGTGATCGCCGAGCTGCTGCACACCGACATCCGCAGCGTGCTCGCCACTCTCGACGAGCGGGAGCACCAGGTGATCCGGTTGCGTTTCGGGCTCGACGATGGCCAGTCGCGCACCCTGGACCAGATCGGCAAGCTGTTCGGCCTGTCGCGCGAGCGGGTGCGCCAGATCGAGCGGGACGTCATGGCCAAACTGCGCAACGGCGAGCGCGCCGACCGGTTACGGTCGTACGCGAGCTGAGGCCGCTGAACCCGAGCCAGTAGCAAGACAGTATGCCCGCCGCGCCAGCGGCGGGCATACTGCTCGCCTGGGACGCGTTGCACCTATTCATGCAGCTGGCCAAGTAGACTCGGCCTCAATGGAGGGTGCTGAATGAACGACCTGGTTGACACCACCGAGATGTACCTGCGGACCATCTATGACCTCGAGGAAGAGGGCGTCACGCCGCTGCGTGCCCGCATCGCCGAACGCCTCGACCAGAGCGGGCCCACTGTCAGCCAAACCGTGTCGCGCATGGAACGCGATGGCTTGCTCCACGTGGCCGGCGACCGCCACCTCGAGCTGACCGACAAGGGCCGGGCGCTGGCCATCTCGGTGATGCGCAAGCACCGCCTGGCCGAACGGTTGCTCGTCGACGTGATCGGACTGCCCTGGGAGGAAGTGCACGCCGAGGCGTGCCGGTGGGAGCACGTGATGAGCGAGGACGTCGAGCGGCGGCTGGTGAAGGTGCTCAACAACCCAACCACCTCCCCGTTCGGCAACCCGATTCCGGGCCTTCTGGACTTGGGGGTGGGACCCGAATCCGGGGCCGACGGGGTCAATCTCGTCCGGCTGACCGAACTGCCGCCCGGCTCGCCGGTGGCGGTGGTCGTCCGGCAGCTGACCGAGCATGTGCAAGGTGACATCGACCTGATCACCCGGCTGAAGGACGCCGGCGTCGTTCCCAACGCGCGCGTCACCGTCGAGACCGGTCCCGCCGGCGTAACCATCGTCATCCCGGGCCACGAGAACGTCACCCTGCCGCACGAGATGGCACACGCGGTCAAGGTGGAGAAAGTCTGACCGGTCACCGGCCCGCCCTGGCCTAGCCTGCCCGGCGGCCGAACGGCCGCCGCGGTGGCAGCCGCACACCCAGCCGTTTGGCCAATCGGTATCCGGTAACCGCCAGCTCCCGAATGTCCTGGGGCCGTAAACCCGACTGCAAAGCCGTGTCGAGCATGCCCGCCATACGGTGGTCGGGCGCACACCGCAGCGCTGCCTCCAGCGACACACCGGCAAGCGGCCCATCGCCGCGTGCGTAAGCACTGAACGCCAGCAATACCAACGCCTCCACCCGCCACGGCGGAGGCAGGGTGCGCGCCAGCAGCGCCCACAACGACTCGGCTTCGCCCGCGTTCTCGCCGACCGCAAGGGCATACAGGATGTCGCGCACTTCGGCGTCGCTCAGCGCGCACCCCAACTTCGCCAACTGGGCCTGCGACAGCGATTGGCCCGATGCCACACGCGAGGCTGCGGCCAGCGCGTGCCGCACGTCGCTGCGCGCGCAGCGGCCCGGATCCGCGCGGTGCGCCGCCTGACGCCTGGCCGCCTGTCGGGAAACCACCTCGGTCAACTCGGCGCTGCGCACCGGGTCGTCGACCGCAATGACAGCCTGCAGGTCGGCGCGCCGCGCGTAGAGCCGCCTGCCGTCCAGCACCGCGGCGGCGGCCAGCGGCGACGCCGACGGATCGTCGACGAGGCCACCGGAACCGCAGCCGTCCACGCAATGCCAGCGCCCACCAACGGCCACCCGATCCACCACGTGAGCGGCCCACAGCTCAATGTCGTGCCGCGACAACGCCTCGTTGAGCTGGTCGCACAGCTGCCGGTAGTCCTCGTTGCAGCTCGGACAGTGCGCGCCGTCGGCGTCCACGATCACCGCGATCGCGGCCTCCGGACGCGCCGCGGCGGCGACCTCCGCCAGGTGGCCCACCCGATTCATCAGCTCCTCGGAGAGGTCGACCCGCATCACCGACCCGAGTTCACCATCACCCAAAGACACCACTATCAATGAATTTTCGGGAACGAAGCCGAGAACGGCCGGCAGCGCGGCGATCAATGCGCCGGGGCGGCGGAGTTCAAAGTCAGGTCGATGCGTCGTCATGAGCACCAACGCTGACGGCCGCCACCGTCAGCCAGTGCTCACGAGAGCCGGCGCAGTGACGCAGCTGTGAATGAACTCGGCACTGTGAGTTCTGCTGCTCTAATGTTTATCGCATGGCGGCGGCGCAAGAGTACGACATGGTGGTTATCGGGTCGGGGCCCGGCGGACAGAAGGCCGCCATCGCCTCGGCCAAGCTAGGTAAATCGGTCGCGATCGTCGAACGCGGCCGGATGCTCGGCGGCGTTTGCGTGAACACGGGCACCATCCCGTCAAAGACGTTGCGCGAGGCGGTGCTTTACCTCACCGGGATGAGTCAGCGCGAGCTGTATGGCGCGAGCTACCGGGTCAAAGAGCGGATCACCCCGGCCGACCTGCTGGCCCGGACCCAGCACGTGATCGGCAAGGAAATAGATGTGGTGCGCAACCAGCTGATGCGCAACCGCATCGACCTGCTGATCGGTCACGGGCGGTTCGTCGACCCGCACACCGTTGAGGTCGAAGACCCCAACCGCCGCGAGAAGCTCACTATCAGCGGCGAGTACATCGTGATCGCCACCGGTACTCGACCGGCACGGCCGTCCGGTGTCGAGTTCGACGAAGATCGGGTGCTCGACTCCGACGGGATCCTCGACCTCAAGACGTTGCCGACCTCGATGGTCGTCGTCGGCGCCGGCGTTATCGGGATCGAATACGCCTCCATGTTCGCCGCGCTGGGCACCAAGGTCACCGTTGTGGAGAAGCGCGACGACATGCTGGACTTCTGTGACCCCGAGGTCGTAGAGGCGCTGAAGTTCCACCTGCGCGACTTGGCGGTGACGTTCCGGTTCGGGGAGGAGGTGACCGCGGTCGACGTCGGCGCGGCGGGCACCGTCACCACCCTGGCCAGCGGCAAGCAGATTCCCGCCGAGACGGTGATGTATTCGGCCGGACGGCAGGGCCAGACCGACCACCTCGACCTGCACAACGCCGAGCTGGAGGCCGACAGCCGCGGACGAATCTTCGTCGACGACACGTTCCAGACCAAGGTGCCCCACATCTACGCCGTCGGCGACGTCATCGGCTTCCCCGCGCTTGCTTCGACCTCGATGGAACAGGGACGGCTGGCGGCCTACCACGCGTTCGGGGAGCCGACCGACGGCATCACCGAGTTGCAGCCGATCGGTATTTACTCCATCCCCGAGATCTCCTACGTCGGGGCCACCGAGGTGGAGCTGACCAAGAACGCGATCCCGTACGAGGTCGGGATCGCCAGGTATCGGGAGCTGGCCCGCGGACAGATCGCCGGCGACTCCTACGGCATGCTCAAGCTGCTGGTGTCCACCGACGATCTCAAAGTGCTCGGCGTCCACATCTTCGGCACCAGCGCCACCGACATCGTGCACATCGGGCAGGCCGTGATGGGCTGCGGCGGCACGGTGGAGTACCTGGTCGACGCCGTGTTCAACTACCCCACGTTCTCCGAGGCCTACAAGGTGGCCGCGCTCGACATGATGAATAAGGTCCGCGCGCTCAACCAGTTCCGGCGCTAGCAGGAGTCGTCGAGTTCGCCGGCCACCGGGTCGCCCGGACCACCGGCTTCGGCGCGCGCCAGTAACTGCGCGGTCCGTTGGTCGAACGGCGCCGAGTATGAGACGTTGGCGGCGCAGCCGCCCCGCTCGAAACCACCGATCACCCCGGTGAGGGTAGTGCCGCTGACCCACGGTGCACCGCTGGTGCCATCCACCAGACCTTCGCACGCCACCGCGGGAAACCCACTGTCGGTGACCGACGTACTGGCCTGGCAGCCGATGGGCGAGCCACCCACGCCGGCCGGATATCCCACCACCGTCACGTGGCTACCCGGCGGAGGTGTGGTGCCCAGCGTCAGCGCCATGCCGGCGCGGGACTCAACCGATCCCCCGGCTTCGTTGCTGAGCCGCGCGATCGCGTAATCGGCATGCGGATCCTTGCTGGCCGTCCAGCGTGGATCGAGGTAGACCGCGTCGGCCTTCCACACATCGGCGGGACCGGGCGCGGCATCGCCGGCGAAGCCGGGAACGAAGCTGATCTGGGAGGCCCCGGCCAGGCAGTGCGCCGCGGTCATCATCAGGTTCCCGCTCGCCGAATGCACCACAGAACCGGTGCAGACGTGCAGCGTTCCCCCGTCGATGAAGATTGCGCCGACCCGCCGGTCGGGGTCGACCGGGCCCGCAACCGCCTTCTGCTGGGGCTGGCCGAGCCGCTGTACCGGTGCACTGGTCCGCGCAGCGGACGTGCTGGGGTTCGCCACGTGAGCGCCCGGGCGGGCGCACGACGTGATCACCGTCGCCAGGGCGACCACCGGGCAAAGCACTACCATCGCTGCGCGCATCGTCTTCATCATGCCTGACGGCCGGGCGGCGAGCCGAGTCCAACGCGTCCCAGCGTGCCGACGCGTTTGCTGACAAATCCGCCCCGGCGGCCGGAGCATGTTCCGTCCGGATTACGTTCCGGCGTCATCGCGTTTCATACGTAAAAGCGAACTTCAATTCGCTATTCGATATTGGTGCCCACGGATTCAGGGGACACTTGGTAGGGCACCCTGGAAGGACCCCCGGGAGGAGGCAACCCGAATGGCTCACCACCACGATCCGGACGAGCAGGACTATCAGCCCGGACAGGCCGGCATGTACGAGCTCGAGCTGCCGGCGCCGCAGTTGTCCACCTCGGACGGGCGCGGGCCGGTCCTGGTGCACGCGTTGGAGGGCTTCTCGGACGCCGGTCATGCGATACGGTTGGCCGCCACGCATCTGAAGGCGGTCCTGAACACCGAGCTGGTCGCGTCCTTCGCGATCGACGAATTGCTGGATTACCGCTCCCGGCGGCCGCTGATGACTTTCAAGACCGACCACTTCACCCATTACGACGATCCGGAATTGAGCCTGTTCGCACTCCGCGACAGCGTGGGCAACCCGTTTCTGCTGCTGGCCGGGATGGAGCCGGACCTGAAGTGGGAGCGCTTCATCACCGCGGTACGCCTGTTGGCCGAGCGCCTGGGAGTGCGGCAGACCATCGGGCTGGGTACCGTGCCGATGGCTGTTCCGCACACCCGACCGATCACCATGACCGCCCACTCCAACAACCCGGAGTTGATCGCCGACTTCCAGCCGTGGATCTCAGAAATCCAGGTCCCCGGCAGCGCGTCCAACCTGTTGGAATTCCGAATGGCCCAGCACGGTCATGAGGTTGTCGGTTACACCGTGCACGTCCCGCACTACCTGACCCAGACCGACTACCCGGCCGCCGCCCAGGCGTTGCTCGAGCAAGTGGCCAAGACCGCGTCCCTACAGCTCCCGCTGTCGGTGTTGTCCGAAGCGGCGGAGGTGATCCGGGCCAAGATCGACGAACAGGTCGAGGCGAGCGCCGAAGTGGCTCAAGTGGTGGCCGCGCTCGAGCGCCAGTACGATGCCTTCATCGACGCTCAGGAGAACAGGTCGTTACTAACCAACGACGAGGATCTGCCTAGCGGCGACGAGCTGGGCGCAGAGTTTGAGCGATTCCTAGCCCAGCAGGCGGAGAAGAAGTTCGACGACGATGACCAGGCCTGAGTTTTCCAGACGCCGTTAGCCAGACCGCCTTAGCCCGGCCCGACACCAAGGTTGGCGCATATGACCGAGCGGAAGCGCAAAAGCACTCTCCGCCCGGTGCGCGAAGTGACCGCACCCCGCCTGGAATTTCGCACCATCCATGGTTACAAGCGGGCGTACCGAATCGCCGGTTCTGGACCGGCGATCCTGCTGATCCACGGCATCGGTGACAACTCCACCACCTGGAATACCGTGCAGGCCAAGCTGGCCCAACGGTTTACGGTCATCGCCCCGGACCTACTGGGGCACGGGCAGTCCGACAAACCCCGCGCGGACTACTCAGTCGCCGCATACGCGAACGGCATGCGGGACCTGCTCAGCGTGCTTGACGTCGAGCGCGTGACCATCATCGGTCATTCGCTGGGCGGTGGCGTGGCCATGCAATTCGCCTACCAGTTCCCGCATTTGGTCGAGCGCCTGATCCTGGTCGGCGCCGGTGGCGTCACCAGGGACGTGAACTTCGTGTTGCGGTTGGCTTCGCTGCCGCTGGGCAGCGAAGCCCTTGCCCTGCTGCGATTGCCGTTGGTGCTGCCGGCCGTCCAGATCTTCGGGCGGGTGCTGGGCACCGCGCTCGGCAGCACCGGCCTGGGCCGCGATTTGCCCAATGTCCTGCGCATCCTCGATGACCTGCCGGAACCGACGGCCTCAGCGGCATTCAGCCGGACCTTGCGGGCGGTGGTGGACTGGCGCGGGCAGATCGTCACCATGCTGGATCGATGTTATTTGACCGAGGCCATTCCGGTGCAGATCGTCTGGGGCACAAAGGATGTGGTCGTCCCGGTCCGTCACGCGTGGATGGCGCATGCCGCGATGCCCGGCTCCCGCCTCGAGATCTTCGATGGGTCGGGGCATTTTCCTTTTCACGACGACCCGGCCCGCTTCATCGACGTGGTCGAACGCTTCATCCACACCACCGAGCCCGCCGAATACGATCAGGCCGCCCTTCGCGCGTTGCTTCGGACCGGCGGCGGCGAGAGGGCCGTCACCGGCCCGGCCCCGACCCGGGTCGCCGTGCTGAATGCTATGGGTTCGGACGAACGCAGCGCGACCTGAAGGCGCTCGGGCCATGGGCTCAACTGCGCTCAGCGCTGCCGGTGTAACACCGCGGCCAGGTGGTCCTGCAGCGGTTGCCCGACCGCACCCATCTGCACCGAGTACGAAAGCTCGTCGCCGTCGATGCGCAACGAACGGCCCAGGGACCTTACCTCTTTGGCGGTCGGGGTCAGACCGACATCCGTTGTGGCAAGCTCGATTTCGATGAGGTCCCCGGTGACCGAGTAGGTGCCGACTTCGATTTCGGTGATTCCGCTGGGGTGTGCCAATACCAGTTCCACACGCCCCGGCTGCGGCACCCGAAGGTATCCCGTCTCGGCGTGCAACGGTTTACCGTCAGCTACCGCCCTGGTCTTTTGCACGTAGCCGAGGAACGGTTTGCCGACATGGGAAAACACGGCTTCTTCCAGATAGTCGAACGGCTGGATCGTCGGGTACTTGCCCGCACCCCGGCCCGCCCAGGTGCCCAACAGTGGCGCCAGCGCCTTGAGATCGGGATGCAAGTCCGGGGGCATGAGAACAGCCTAGTGACACGCCGCGGCCCCTCAGCTTGGCGTCGACACCTCGCGGTGCGCCCGCAGGGCCTGGATCTCGCGCTCGAAATCCTCCGCGGACTCAAAAGAGCGGTACACCGAGGCGAACCGCAGGTAAGCGACTTCGTCAAGGTCACGCAGCGGCCCCAAGATGGCCAGACCCACCTCGTTACTGGGCACCTCTGGCGAGCCCGCCGCACGCACCGCGTCTTCCACCTGCTGGGCCAGCAGGTTCAACGCGTCATCGTCCACCTGACGGCCCTGGCAGGCGCGCCGCACTCCGCTGATGACCTTCTCGCGGCTGAAGGGCTCGGTGACCCCGCTGCGCTTGACCACGGCCAAAACGGCGGTCTCCACGGTGGTGAAACGTCGTCCGCACTCCGGGCACGACCGACGGCGCCGGATCGCCTGCCCTTCATCGGTTTCGCGCGAGTCGATCACCCGGGAATCGGGATGACGGCAGAACGGACAGTGCATGGCCGCTCCTTCGCCGTGCCGAGACCAGGTACCGCAGACTCCGAGCGTACCTGTGCGCTGACCTGCACGGCTAATGGAGTGGCACAGCATGGGCGCCGGCTTCGGTGACACCGAGACTCTTAGCGCGAAGCGGGTTTTCGCGTCACCGACGTCAGCCGACCGGAGCGATCAGGGTTTGGCCTGCAACCAGGGCCGGCGAGTGCAGCTCATTGAGTTCGCGAATCCGGTCGGCGACCTGGCGGACCGGTGCGTCCGGCGCCACTCGGTGAGCGACGTCCTGAAGCGACTCCCCCGTCGCAACTCGCACGACGGCGAGCCGGTCAGGGACGCGCGCGGCCGAGCCCCCGGGGTCTCCGTTGAGCACCTGCCCGACATTCGCGACGAGACCCAACCACAGCGTGATCACCCCGGCGGCCAGCGCCAGTCCGACCGTCGTCGCCGCGGTCACCGGGCGTTTGCGATGCGGCACGGCGGACATCGCGACACCGGTGCCGTAGTGACGCGGTGGCGCGCCCGCCGGTCTGGACGGCCCGGGCCGGCGCGACCGAGCCCGCCCATCCCGGCTGTGACGGACCCCTTCGACCGGTCCGTTGATCGGGCGCCGAAGGCTGTTGGCACGCGGCGCGAGCGTGTGGATGATTGTCATCTCGTTCCTCCGGTCCAACTCAGGTCTCGCTCGTGTGTTCGATACTATATCGCTCGTGTGTTCGCCATCCGAACGTTTGAGCGAAGCGTGTCGCACCACCAAACGCTAGATCACCCCACCGACAAGTTCGTCGGTCCCTACTACTGACAAGGAGCAGAAATACCCCGCCGCGCGAAGAGTTGCACATTTGTGATTCGCGGCTTCCCGGGCGATTCACGGACGTGGCAAGTGGCGACACGCTAGTCGAACACATGTTTGATTCTTGGCCGCCGCAGGGTTACATTCAGTGCATGAGCGACAGCAACGACACGTCATCGGCCGGCTCAGACGGCCGGCTGCACTCCGCGGATTCCTCGCTGACCGAACGGCAGCGCACCATATTGAACGTCATCCGTGCGTCGGTCACCAGCCGCGGTTACCCGCCGAGCATCAGGGAAATCGGCGACGCCGTGGGTCTGACGTCGACCTCGTCGGTGGCTCACCAGCTGCGCACCTTGGAGCGCAAGGGGTACCTGCGCCGCGATCCCAACCGGCCCCGCGCCGTCGACGTCCGGGGTGCCGACGACGAGGCGGTGACCCCCGCCACCGAAGTCGCCGGCTCGGACGCGTTGCCGGAACCCACCTTCGTCCCCGTCCTCGGGCGCATCGCCGCCGGTGGACCGATTCTCGCCGAAGAAGCTGTCGAAGACGTCTTCCCGCTACCGCGTGAGCTGGTCGGTGAGGGCACGCTCTTCCTGCTCAAGGTGGTAGGTGACTCGATGGTCGAGGCTGCGATCTGCGACGGCGACTGGGTAGTGGTTCGGCAGCAGAACGTCGCCGACAACGGCGACATCGTCGCGGCCATGCTTGACGGGGAAGCGACTGTCAAGACGTTCAAGCGCGCGGGCGGTCAAGTGTGGCTGATGCCGCACAACCCGGCGTTCGACCCGATACCCGGTAACGACGCAACCGTGCTGGGCAAGGTCGTCACCGTGATCCGCAAGATATAGCCGCGACGAGGTAACCGGGATCCGGCGGGTCAATCGGCCTTGATGAAGCCGTTGGCCAAAGCGACCTCTTCGCTCGCCAGCCAGATTTCGGCGAGGGTGTCGTGGTAGAGCTCGCTGCCCGGCGTGTAGTACAGCCCGAAGCGAGCGCTCGCCTTGATCGGATATCCGTCCGGTGCCTGGTACGGGTCGTCGAGGGGCAGGTGGATGGTCGGGCGCCCGGCCGTGGCGAGCGCCTCGCCAGCCGGAGGTTGGGCCGGCTCTGCGACGTCCTCGGTATCTGCGGCTGCGTGCCGGCCCGCCCGCTGCTCGGCGCCTGAGACCGCACCCAGAACGGCAGTGTCGGCCGCGTCGCTCTCGGCCAGCGCGGCCTCGGGAGCGGCGGCGGCCTCGGGAGCGGCGGCGGCAGCGGTGCCGGCCTCCGGATTGGTGTCCGGGGGGGTATGTGGCACGGCAACGTCGGGGTATGCGGCTTCGTCGTAACCAGCGTCGTAACCCGCCTCAAAGCCGGCATCCTCGCGGCCGGCATCGGGGTATGCGGGCTCCTGCTCGGCACCGGGCTGGGCGGGTCCGGCGTAATCATCGTCGCCGTAGCCGGGCTCGTTGAAGTCGGCTTCGGTGAAATCCTCTTCGGTGTACTCCGCCTCGGTGTAGTCCGCCTCGCTGAAGTGAGCCTCGCCGTATTCGGCTTCGGCCTCGGGATAGCCGGCCTCCGAGAGGATCGCCCGCGAGACGACCGGGATGGAGTCGGTGTCCACCGCGTCCGGGTATTCCTCCTCGTCGCCGAATCGGTACTCGGCCGGGCCGCCACGCGGCCAGCTGACTCGGGCGGCCGACCCGTCATCCGGCGGTGCATGACTTTCGGGTGGATGTTGCTCACCCGACGCGAAATGCTCGGGCGCGTCGGCGTCTTCGCGGCCCCAGTGCCGGTCCGGCGCGGCGTCGTACCCCAGATCCACGTCACGGCCGGGCTCGTAGGCACCGCTCTGTTTGCCACGGCGGCGCCGTCGCAGCCCGAACACCAGCAGCACGGCCAAGCCGAACAGCAGCAGCACCCCGGCGGCGGCCACCAGCCACCACCAATGCCAGGTGAACTTCTTGGTGTGGGCAGGCATCGCCGAACTGCTGGGCTGGTTTTGGCCCGGGACTTGCAAACCGGACAACAACGGTGCCAGATTGGGCGGATCGGTGGTGAACGAGTTCTTCGCCCGGTTCCACATGACTTTGCCCCCGGTGAACTGCTGCGATACCACGTCGCCGTCCAAGGCCTGATCGCGGACCGGCGGGCCCAGCTTGCCGGTGGGGCCCTTCAACTTGTCCCAGGCGGCTTTCATGGCTCCGCGCACCACGAACGCACCGTGGTCGGCAGTCCAGAAGATCACCGGTTTGTCGGCCGCGGAGAAGGCGCAGATCCGGCTGGACGGAATGCCGCCGTCGGATTCGTTGGCGGTGGGGAAGCCGAGGTCACTGCCGACCGGTCCGCCCACCGACTCGTATTTGGCCAGAATGTCGCTCTCGACGGCGTTGGCGCCGGTGGCCGCGCTGAAGAACACCTTGCCGCCGGCGAAGTCCTGGACGATTCCGTCACCGCCGATCGGATACTGCCCGCCCTTCTTGGCCCCTAACGGGCCATTGGGACCGCCGGCCGCGCGCCAGGCCGTGTTGATGGCCGCGGTGGGATCGATCGGAACCTGCAAGCCCTTCAACTGGTCGGCCAGTCCAGGTGGGTCGGTGGTGAACTGCTTTGTCTGCCTGTCCCACGAAACCTGACCGCCGCTGAATTTCTGTGAGGTGACTTCGCCGTCGTATGTCTCGTCGCCCACCGGCGCAGCAAGGACGCCGCCCGAGCTGCCCAGTTTGTCCCACGCAGCGTTCATCGCGCCGCGCACGACGAACGCGCCGTGGTCGGGTGTCCAGAAAATCACCGGCTTGTCGCTGGCCGAGAAGGTGCTCACCCGGCTGTCGGGTCCGGCAAGGCCGGGCACTTCGTTGATGGTGGGAAAGCCCAGATCGCTGCCGGCCGGGCCGCCCAGCGAGTCGTATTTGTCGAGGATGGGCCCGTAGGCGTATTTGGCACCGGTCGCGGTGGTGTAGAACATCTTGCCGCCGTCGAAGTCGAGGGCGAAACCGTCAGCGACGGGGTAGACGTCGCCCTTCCGGGCGCCCAGGGGTGAACTGTCGCCGCCGGCCTTCTCCCACGCGGCCATGATCGCTGCCTCGGCGTCGCCGATAGGGCTTCCCGCCGCGGCCGGCGCCAGCAAGGCGGCGGCTATTGCTGTGGCGGTCAAGCTGACCAGCGCGCTCCCGATCAGCCTGCGCATGTGACCTCTCTGCCCGTTCACCCAGCCTCCCAGCCGACGGATATACCCCTATCTGCGGCTATGTCCGTACCTGCACAGCCGGCGGGCGGGCCGCAGTGCCACCGCGGGGAAGCAACCCAGTTACGATCCGCATTTTCGCCGGGCTCGCATAACTTTGCTCCAGCCAACGAGAAATGCGAAGTCGAATTACAAATTTTACAAAAACGGATACCGCGGCGATGTCGAAATGATGCAGAGCCACGCCCGAATCGCGACCAACCGGGCCGGTAAGAGTTCCCGAAGCCGGCCGGACCCTCGCCTGCATCGTGCTCGCCGGCTTGCCGGTGCGCGATGAAGAAAGGGCCATAGCGGAAACGCATGTGCCGACGGTACGTGAAGCCATCAGGTCTCTCGAGTTGCACCCGGCAAAAAGGGCCGTTCGCGGGCACGGCGCTGCGCCGGAAACCGATGCTGTTGTCCGGCACCGTGTTCGCGATCGTCGAGGAAGTCAGACCCCGAGGCTGCGGCCGATGATCTCCTTCATGATCTCGGTGGTGCCGCCGTAGATGGTCTGCACCCGCGCGTCGAGATAGGCACGGGCAACGGGGTACTCGCGCATGTAGCCATAGCCGCCGTGCAATTGCAGACAGCGGTCGATCAGGTACACCTGCTTCTCGGTGGAGTACCACTTGGCCATTGCTGCTTGTTCGCCCGTCAGTTTCTTGTCCAGGTGCAACCGGATGAACTCGTCGACCATCATGCGGACCACGGTCGCTTCGGTCGCCAGCTCGGCAAGCAGGAAGCGACTGTTCTGAAAGCTCCCGATCGGCTTGCCAAATGCCTTGCGCTCCTTGGTGTATTGCAGCGTGTCTGCTAGCACCTGCTCCATCGCCGCAGCCGCCATGATGGCGATCGAAATCCGCTCCTGCGGTAGGTTCTGCATGAGGTAGATGAACCCCATACCCTCTTGGCCCAACAGGTTTTCGGCCGGAACCTTGACATCGGTGAACGACAACTCGGCGGTGTCTTGGGCGTCCAGGCCGATCTTGTCCAGGTGGCGGCCGCGTTCGAAGCCCTCCATGCCGCGTTCGACGACGAGCAGCGAGAACCCCTGCGCACCCTTGTCGGGGTCGGTTTGCGCCACGACGATCACCAGATCGGAGTTAATTCCATTGGTGATGAATGTCTTTGAGCCGTTGAGCACATAGTGGTCGCCCTGTTTGACGGCGCGGGTCTTGATGCCTTGCAAGTCGCTGCCGGTTCCCGGTTCGGTCATCGCGATCGCCGTGATGAGCTCACCGGTGCAGAACTTGGGCAGCCAGCGCTGCTTCTGCTCGTCGGTGGCCAGGGCGAGCAGGTAGGGCGCCACGATGTCGTTGTGCAAGCCGAAGCCGATGCCGCTGTAGCGACCGGCGGTGGTCTCCTCGGTGATGATCGTGTTGTACCGGAAGTCGGGGTTACCGCCGCCGCCGTATTCTTCCGGCACCGCCATGCCGAGGAAGCCCTGCTTGCCGGCCTCGAGCCAGACGCCGCGGTCGACGATCTTCGCCTTCTCCCATTCGTCGTGATACGGCGCGACGTGGCGATCGAGGAAGGCCCGGTAGGACTCGCGGAACAGTTCATGCTCCGGTTCGAACAGGGTGCGCTGGTACTTGACCGCACTGCCCATGACTGACCTCCGGCGACTGGGACTCTGCCGCCCAACATATACCAACCATACGGTTGGTAGGCAGATGGTCTTGGCCGCGTCGCTTGACGCGGGTTGTCAGCGGGCGGAGAACTCCCGCAGCCGACCGGCCAGCGCCGCCGGCACCCGGGCCCGGATCCGGGTGCCGCCCGGCTCGTGCGCCTCGTGCTGGACGCGCCCGTCGGCGTGCAGGCGGGCCACCAGGTCCCCGCGGTGATAGGGGATCATCACGTCCACGGCGGTATCCACCGGAACAGCCAGTTCGGCCATCCGGCGCCGCAGGACGTCGATGCCTTCGCCGGTGCGGGCCGAGACGAACACCGCCCCGGGCAGCGCATGACGAAGTTTGGCCAGCATCAAACCGCTCGCGGCGTCGCATTTGTTGACCACCAGCAGCTCCGGTGGCGGATCGCCGTGGTGGTCGGCGATGACTTCGGAGATCACTTCCCGGACAGCGTTGATCTGGGCCAGTGGATTGACATCGGAGCCGTCGACCACGTGCACCAGCAAATCGGCGTCGACGACTTCCTCCAGCGTGGAGCGGAAGGCCTCGACCAGCTGGGTGGGCAGGTGCCGGACAAACCCGACGGTGTCGGTGAGCACGAACGCGCGGCCATCGGAGAACTCGGCGCGCCTGGTGGTGGGCTCCAGCGTGGCGAACAGTGCGTCTTGGACCAGCACCCCCGCCCCCGTCAGCGCGTTGAGCAGGCTGGATTTGCCGGCGTTCGTGTAGCCGACGATGGCGATCGACGGCACGTCGCTGCGCAGCCGACGGCTGCGCTGGGTGTCGCGGACCTGTTTCATGTCCTTGATGTCGCGGCGCAGTTTGGCCATCCGCTCGCGGATGCGGCGGCGGTCCGTCTCGATCTTGGTCTCACCGGGACCACGCAGGCCCACGCCTCCCCCGCTGCCGCCGGCACGACCGCCGGCCTGCCGCGACATCGATTCACCCCAGCCACGCAGCCGCGGCAGCATGTACTCCATCTGAGCCAGCGACACCTGCGCCTTGCCCTCCCGGCTGGTGGCGTGCTGGGCGAAGATGTCCAGGATCAGCGCGGTGCGGTCGATGACTTTGACCTTCACGGCCTTCTCCAGCGCGGTCAGCTGGGCCGGCGAGAGTTCACCGTCGCAGATGACGGTGTCGGCGCCGGTTGCCAGCACGACTTCACGCAATTCCCGGGCCTTACCCGAGCCGATATAGGTGGCCGGGTCGGGCTTGTCGCGGCGCTGGATGAGGCCTTCGAGCACCTGCGAGCCGGCGGTCTCGGCCAGCGCGGCCAGCTCGGCCATGCTGGCCTGGCTGTCGGCGGCGCTGCCGTCGGTCCACACGCCCACCAAAACCACCCGCTCCAGTCGAAGCTGGCGGTACTCGACTTCGGATACGTCGGCGAGTTCGGTCGACAGACCGGCAACCCGGCGCAGCGCCGACCGATCTTCGAGGGCAAGCTCACCCGTGCTTGGCTCCGCAACTGGCGGAGCGTATTTGGAGAATTCAGGATGTGTCATAGGCAGTAAGAAATGATGCACGGCGAAGCGGCGCCGTGCATCTGAATTAACGCTGCTGTGCGTGCCACCATTCCCCGCTGAGTTCCCCGCGAGCCACCAGCACCGAGGGGCCCCGCAAGAAGCTGGCGGCCTCGGTGATGGTGACGACGACTTCGCCGCCCGGCACCCGGACGGCCAGGGTGCCGGTGGCCGCACCGGTACTTGCGAGTGCCGCCACCGTGGCCGCAACCGTTCCAGTGCCGCACGAGCGGGTTTCCCCGACGCCACGCTCGTGCACCCGCATCCGCACCACACCGCCGGCCGGCGCGGTGAGGACTTCGACGTTGACCCCGTCCGGGAACTGGGCATGGTCGAAGCTCACCGGCCCCGCCACGTCCAGCCCCGCCAGCGCCTCGGCGGTGAGGTTGGCATCCACACACGCCAAATGCGGATTGCCCACGTCCACCACCAGACCGGAAAACCGCCGGCCACCGACGACGGCATCGCCGGGGCCTAGTGCATTGGCCTTGCCCATGTCGACGGTGATATCAGCGTTGGTCGCATCGGCGCGGTGCACGAAGACCGGACGGGGACCGGCCAGCGACCCGACCACGAATTCGTCCCGCCCTTCCATCCCGCTGGCGCGCAAGTAGTGCGCGAAGACCCGGGCGCCGTTGCCGCACATCTGGGCGGCCGAACCGTCGGCATTGCGGTAGTCCATGTACCAGTCGTCGGCGCGCAGGCCGTCGGGCAGACGCTCGATCACGCCGGCCGACAGGGCAGCGCCGGCGCTGGTGACCCGCAGCACCCCATCGGCACCGAGTCCGCGCCGCCGGTCGCACAGGGCAGCCACCCGCGCCGCGGTGAGGTCGATCTCGGCCGGCACGTCCGGGAGCACCACGAAGTCGTTCTCGGTGCCGTGGCCCTTGGCGAAGATCATGCAGTTCAGAATACTTGCCGCCACGCTTGCATCACGCCGTCGACCAGAGCGGCCGGATCCGCGGCGTCCAGCCAGCGCACCCGGTGGTCGCGGCGAAACCAGGACCGCTGCCGTCGCACGTAGCGCCGGGTGCCCACAAAGGTCTGCTCGCGCGCGTCACGGAGCGCGTCCGGTCCTCCGCCAGCGTCGAGTGCGGCGATCACCTGGGCATAGCCCAACGCCCGTGACGCGGTGACCCCGTCGCGCAGGCCCTCGCTGAGCAGCCCGCTGACCTCCTCGACCAGGCCCTGCTCGAACATGGCATCGGTGCGCCGGGCCAGTCGCTCATCGAGAAACGTTGTCTCACAGTCCAACCCGACAATGGCAGTGTCCCATCTGGGCGGGCCGATGCGTGGGGCGGACGCGGCGAACGGCTGACCGGTGAGCTCGACCACTTCCAGCGCCCGCACCGTGCGCCGGGCATCGGTGGGCAGGATGGCCGCCGCGGCGGCGGGGTCGCGACGGGCCAGCTCGGCGTGCAGCCGCCCCACCCCCACCTCGGCGAGCCGCTGTTCCCAGCGCGCCCGAACTGCGGGTTCGGTCGCGGGAAACGACCAGTCATCGAGCAGCGACTGGATATAGAGCATGGAGCCGCCCACCACGATCGGTATTGCGCCGCGGGCGGCGATCGCCTCGATGTCCGCGGCGGCAGCGCGCTGGTAGCGGGCGACGGTCGCAGTCTCGGTGACGCTCAAGACGTCGAGCTGGTGATGCGGGATGCCGCGGCGCGACTCGACCGGCAGCTTGGCGGTGCCGATGTCCATGCCGCGATAGAGCTGCATCGCGTCGGCGTTGACGATTTCCGCGCCGGCCTCGCCGCTGAGTCGGTCGGCGACGTCGAGCGCCAGCTGCGACTTGCCGGTGCCGGTGGGGCCGATGATCGCAAGTGGTCGCACGGCTCTCACGGCTGCCAGGCGCCGACGAAGTAGCCCACGCCGAAAGGCGCCCCTCGGTACAGCTCCTTGGCCGCCCGCGGTCCCGGCTCGACGAGACCGGCCAGCACCTGAAACGCCACCCGGCCCCGGATTTGCGGCGGCAGCCCGGTCAGGGCGGACACGTCGCCATCCGCCAGGGCGTCGTCCAGGGCAAGTTGCGCATCGGCGTCACCCGGCTCGTATCCGCCGGGGGCGGCCGGGGTCAAGGTGTTGGCGCCGTCGGCCACGACCAGTACGCCGACCGGCTCTGGGAGACGGTCGATTTCGGCACGCAACTGCCTGCCGTGTTGCACAGCGGTACCGGCGTCGTGGTCCCAGCCGTAAAGACAAACCTGCGCCGAGGCGTCCGGCCGGACTTGCCCCCGCACCCAGGCGGCCAGCAACGCGCACACCGGAAGCTCCACCGGCGGTCCAGGGGCGTCGTGGCCCCGGGGCGAGAGCCGAACCGGCACGTCGGCACCGTAACCGGCGAAGGTGCCGCAAGATCTGGGGCCATCGGGATCCAAGACGTCGTCGGCCCGGTCAATGCCGATGGCCATCCAGTTCGCGGGCAGCACAGCGGCCGCTGCCAACACCACGGCGGTCAGCTCTGCGACGGCCGCGCCGCCCAGCTCCGGGACAAGCACCGGCGCCGACGGAATGATCGCGATGGCGCTGAGCACGCCACCAAACTAACGTTCCGGCGCCGCCCTGCGCCCAAGACGCGGGCGAGAACCGCGAATTGGGCTAGATGGCGGTACCCAAAGCGGGGGTGTCGAGGACCACAACGGGATCGCTAGAAGAGCCGGCCTCGCCTTCACCGGACGGCTGCCCGTGGTGCACGGCAGCTGCGTCGTCGCGTCCGGTTTGGGCAGCGATGGTGGCCGCCTCGCCGCGAGCCAGGGCGACCGTTGCGATGATCACTACCGAGACGGCCCCAATCAGCACGAACGCCTTCGGCCCGTCGGTATTAAGACTTTCACCGAGCACGAGAACCCCGAGCAAACCCGCCACCACAGGCTTGGCCACCGTCATCGTCGGTAACGAGGCGGTCAGCGCTCCGGCGCGAAAGGCGGACTGCTGGAAGATCATCCCGACCAACGCCACCAGTAGCCACGGGACGAACTCGGGCGACTCCAGCACGCCCACCAGGCTGTGCTCGCTCACTTCGACGACGCCCTTGGTCAGGACCGCGAACAGCGCCAGCGACGAACCGGCAACCACCGCGAGCAGCACGGCCGCGAACGGGCTGCCGGACCAAATCCGGGCGGCGAACACGCACGACACCAACACCGGGACCATCACCGCGGCCACGATGAGCCAGGTTTCCACCGAAGCCCGCTGCTCGCCGGACGCCGGGTCGCCGACGATGATGACCACCGCCAGCGCGGCGGCCAGGGTGACGGCCCACGCCCATTCCCAGCGGGTCACCCGGCGCCTGGTCAGCCGGGCGTAGATCGGCAAGGCGAACAGCAACGCGGTCACCTGCAGCGCGGTGACCAGAACCACCGAACCCCACGCCAGGGCCCCGGCCTGCAGGCTGTAATTGACGATCGCCGCCCCGCCGCCGAGCCACCACCGGGTGTCCCGCAGCGACATGCGGAAGAGTTCCAGGTGGCCGACTTGCTTGTCGGTGATCTCCTGTGCGGAGCGCTGCCGGATCACATCGCCGACCGCCGACGCCAGCGCGGCGCACAAAGCGATCAGCGCCGCGACATCCACCTTGGACATGGGCCCCCTAAACTCACAACGTTTCGATCGAGCTTTCCCCGGCGTGCGGGTAAATACACGCAGAATTCGCGATCAGTTCAACTGCAACTGTATGACGTTGCGCACGGGGTTAACGGTTCAAGCGGGTAACCCTTTGATTAGTACTTCACCAAGCTATGTAACAGCTGGGCCAACTCTAAGCGAGTCCAAAGACTATGACACCCGCCGCGGCGCGGGTTACTGCGGATGCGTCCCGGGCGGCAACATCGGGGTGGCGGTGTTCGGCCCGCCAAGCTGCTTGAATACTGTTAAACACCAGTTGGTAGGACCGTGATGGCCACCCGACGGGTGCAGCAATTGGTGCCGCTACGCGCGGCAGGTGCGCGGATGCCGACCGCGCGAAGGGTAGGTGACGAGCGCATGATGGCTGACGAGCCCCTCAGCAACGATTCGGCCAGGCCGGTGCCGGCGCCACGTCCGGGGCCACGTCCCGGTCCCGGGCCGGCGCCGCGACCTACCGTCCACCCGGTGGCAGCTGCCCCGCCCAGCAATCCGCATCAATTCGGCCGGGTGGACGACGACGGAACGGTATGGCTGATCACCGCGGCCGGCGAGCGCATCGTCGGCTCCTGGCAGGCCGGCGACCGGGAAGCCGCGTTTGCGCACTTCGGCCGGCGATTCGACGACCTGAGCACCGAGGTGACGCTCATGGAGGAGCGGCTGGCCGCGGGGACCGGTGACGCCCGCAAGATCAAAGCCCACGCCTCCGAGCTGGCCGAAACCTTGCCCACGGCCGCCGTGCTGGGCGACATCGATGCACTCGCGGGCCGGTTGACCGCCCTCATCGACCAAGCCGAGGCCACCGTGGCCGCGGAGCGCTCCAGGCGCGACGAGCACCGGGCCACCCAGACCGCCCGCAAGGAGGCACTGGCCGCCGAGGCCGAGGACTTGGCCGACAACTCCACCCAATGGAAGGCCGCCGGCGACCGGTTGCGCGCAATCCTCGACGAGTGGAAGACCATCGGCGGCCTGGACCGCAAAGTCGATGACGCGCTGTGGAAGCGCTACTCGGCGGCCCGTGAGGCCTTCAACCGGCGCCGCGGGTCCCATTTCGCCGAGCTGGACCGGGAACGATCGGGCGTGCGCCAGGCCAAGGAACAACTGTGTGAACGGGCCGAAGAGTTGTCCGGTTCCACCGACTGGACCGTCACTAGCGCGGAATTTCGCAAGCTGCTCACCGAATGGAAAGCGGCGGGACGAGTATCCAAAGAGGTCGACGACGCGTTGTGGCGGCGCTTCAAGGCTGCCCAGGACTCCTTCTTCACCGCGCGTAACGCCGCCACGACGGAAAAGGACGCCGAGTTGCGGGCCAATGCCGCCGCCAAAGAACAGCTGCTGGCCGAAGCGGAAAACATCGACACGAGCAACCATGACGCCGCGCGTGCGGCGCTGCGCGCGATCGCTGACAAATGGGACGCGATCGGCAAGGTGCCGCGGGAACGGTCCGCCGAGTTGGAGCGACGGTTGCGCGCCGTCGAGCAGAAGGTCCGCGACGCCGGCGACACCGGTTGGGCGGATCCGCAAGCCCAGGCTCGGGCCGAGCAGTTCCGGACGCGCGCCGAGCAGTATGAACAGCAGGCCCGCAAGGCAGCGGCGGCGGGCCGCACCAAAGAGGCCGAAGAGGCCAAGGCCAACGCCGAGCAGTGGCGGCAGTGGGCGCAAGCGGCCGCCGAGGCGCTGAACCGCAGAACTTAAGGGCCGTCTTCGGACCCTGGGCCGTCCGGCCGGTTTTCCTTATCGGGCGACTTGTCCAGGCTGTCCAGCAGCGTCATCGACTGCTGCTGCGCAGCAACCCGGCGCCGCTGCTCCTCGGCCGCAAGTTGCACGATGGTGCGCGACCACACCACCCGGGCCCATTGATACGTCAAGGCCAGCACGGTGATCCAGGCCACGATCAGCCCGACTCCCGGTCCCGGATGGCCCGCGGCGACGGTCTGGCGCGACCAGACAGCCAACAGCCCGGCCGCAGCGGCGATCGACAAACCCGCCAGCGCAATCCAGGCCAGCGCCCAGCGCCGCGTCAGCAACGCCAGCACCGAGAATCCGACCCCGAAAACCAGCGTCAGCCAAGCGAATACCCGCGACGGCAGCGCCACTGCGGCGGCGCCGGCACCGTGGCTGCCGAACAGCACATCCCAGCCCCCCACATCGCCGGTGTGCGGCAGGATGAACGAGACCAGCAGCAGGAATACCAGGATCGATATGACGAAAGCCCTTGGGCCTGGGTCTATCCCGTGTGCGACCCGGCGTTCTGCCGCGTCAATTTCGCTGCGGAGAGCGTCGAAGTCGTTGTGTTGCTTCTTCATCGGGCACATCCAGAGGGTTGGATCGGGTCGACTGGCGCGCCCACGGCGGGCATGCCAAGAGCGGTACCGCGCCGGCGCTGCCCGGCAGCATATGCGTCCCCCGCCAGGGTGCGGCGATGGGTGAGGATGCCGGCATCGGCGATGAGATGATGCGGCGCGGCCTGGGTGACCACTGCGGTGACGATGTCACCGGGCCGTACGTTCGGGTCGGCGGTGAAGTGGACCAGCCGACCGTCGCGCGCTCGTCCGGTCATGCGCGCCGTGCGGGTGTCCTTGCGTCCCTCACCGGCGGCGACCAGCAGCTCCACGGTCTGCCCGATCAGCGCGCGGTTGCCCGCCAAGGAGATCTGCTCCTGCAGCTCGACCAGCCGCTCGTAACGTTCCTGCACAACGGCTTTCGGCAGCTGCCCGTCAAAGGCGGTGGCCGGGGTGCCGGGCCGTTTGGAATATTGGAAGGTGAACGCGGCCGCAAAGCGCGCCTCCCGTACGACGTCCAGCGTGGCCGCGAAGTCCTCTTCGGTCTCACCGGGGAACCCGACGATCAGGTCGGTGGTGATGGCAGCGTGCGGCATCGCCGCCCGCACCCGCTCGATGATGCCCAGATAGCGCTCGGCGCGGTACGACCGGCGCATCACGCGCAGCACCCGGTCGGATCCCGACTGCAGCGGCATATGCAAGGCGGGGCAGACATTCAGTGTCTGCGCCATGGCCTCGATGACGTCGTCGGTGAACTCGGCGGGATGCGGCGAGGTGAACCGCACCCGTTCCAGGCCGTCGATGCCGCCGCAGGCGCGCAGCAGCCGGGCGAAGGCGCCGCGGTCGCGGGGCAGCGCCGGGTCGGCGAAGGAGACTCCGTAGGCGTTGACGTTCTGGCCCAGCAGCGTGACTTCGAGCACGCCGTCGGCCACCAGGGATCGCACCTCGGCGAGGATGTCGGCCGGGCTGCGGTCGACCTCCTTGCCGCGCAGCGACGGGACGATGCAGAATGTGCAGCTGTTGTTACACCCAACCGAGATGGAAACCCAAGCCGCGTAAGCTGATTCGCGTGCGCTGGGCAGCGACGACGGAAACTGCTGCAGCGACTCGGCGATCTCCACCTGGGCGGCTTTGTTGTGCCGGGCCCGTTCGAGCAGTGTGGGCAGCGATCCGAGGTTGTGCGTGCCGAAGACGACGTCGACCCAAGGCGCCTTGCGCACCAAGGTGTCCCGGTCTTTTTGGGCCAGACAGCCACCGACTGCGATCTGCATGTCGGGATTTTCCCGCTTGCGTGGAGCCAGGTGGCTGAGGTTGCCGTACAGCTTGTTGTCGGCGTTCTCCCGCACCGCGCAGGTGTTGAAGACCACCACGTCGGCGTCGGCACCCTCGGCGGCCCGCCGGTAGCCGGCCGCTTCCAGCAGACCCGCCAACCGCTCGGAGTCGTGGACGTTCATCTGGCAGCCATAGGTGCGCACCTGATAGGTACGCGCCGAAGCCAGCATTGACGTCACGGGGCCATGGTACGGCGACCATTGCGCGCTTGAGAAACCGCACATCAGGAGCCCTAGACCCGGCGGCGCTCCCGCTCGGCGGCCAACTCGGCAAGTACCACTTCGCACGCCAGGTTCTGGCTGTAGCCGCGGCGTGCCAGCATCCCTACCAGCCGGCGACTCACCCGCGCGTCGTCGGTGCTGTCCGGGGCCAGCGTCTCCCGCCGCAGCCTGGCCCGCACCAACTGCTCGGCGCGGTCGCGTTCGGCACCGGCATCGATCCCGGCCAGCGCCGTGGTGATCACGTCGCTGTCGACACCCTTGGTGTGCAGTTCGGCGGCCAAGGCCCGCTTGCTCTTCCCGGCGTTCGCCCGGCGGGACTGTAGCCACTGCTGGGCGAAGTCGGTGTCGTCCACCAAGCCCACGGCGGCCAGCCGGTCGAGCACCCGCTCGGTGACGTCGTCGGGGTAGCCGCGTTTGGACAGCTGGCCGGACAACTCCGCCCGGGTGTGCGCTCTCGCGGTGAGCAGGCGCAGGCACAGCGCCCGCGCCTGCTCTTCACGGGAGGGCTCAGAAATCGACGGGGGCGGGCAGGATGTCGTCATCGGTCACGACCGCGCCAATGCCAAGCTTTTCCTTGATCTTCTTCTCGATCTCGTTGGCTATGTCGGCATTCTCCATCAGGAAATTGCGGACATTCTCCTTACCCTGTCCGAGTTGCTCGCCCTCGTAGGTGAACCAGGAACCGGACTTGCGGATGAAACCCTGTTCCACACCCATATCGATCAGCGAACCTTCCCTGCTGATGCCTTTGCCGTAGAGGATGTCGAATTCGGCCTGCTTGAAAGGCGGTGACACCTTGTTTTTGACCACCTTGACCCGGGTGCGGTTGCCGACCGCGTTGGTGCCGTCCTTGAGCGTCTCGATCCGGCGCACGTCCATGCGCACCGACGCGTAGAACTTCAGCGCCTTTCCACCCGTCGTGGTTTCCGGGCTGCCGAACATCACCCCGATCTTTTCCCGGAGCTGGTTGATGAAGATCGCTGTGGTCCCCGAATTGTTCAGCGCGCCGGTCATTTTCCGCAGCGCCTGGCTCATCAGCCGGGCCTGCAGGCCGACATGGCTGTCGCCCATCTCGCCTTCGAGTTCCGCGCGGGGCACCAGGGCCGCCACCGAGTCGATGACCAGGATGTCCAGCGCGCCGGAGCGGATCAGCATGTCGGCGATCTCCAGCGCCTGTTCACCGGTGTCGGGCTGACTGACCAGTAGCGAATCCGTATCGACGCCAAGCTTTTTGGCGTAATCCGGGTCCAGGGCGTGCTCGGCGTCGATGAACGCCGCGACGCCGCCGGCGGCCTGGGCATTCGCCACCGCGTGCAGCGCGACGGTGGTCTTACCCGAGGATTCCGGGCCGTAGATCTCCACGACCCGCCCGCGGGGCAGGCCGCCGATGCCCAGGGCGACGTCCAGCGCGATGGATCCGGTCGGGATGACCGAAATCGGCTGACGCATCTCGTCGCCGAGACGCATCACCGAGCCTTTGCCGTAACTTTTTTCGATCTGGGCCATCGCCAGTTCGAGAGCCTTCTCGCGGTCAGGGGCTTGCGTCATGGTGCCTCTTCCTATCGTCGGTGTGTCTTCTGACCGGTATCGGTCGGTTGGCCGTGACACTAGAGAAGGCCACCGACAAGTTGTCTCTGGTGAACGCTCACCACAGTAGCCGAACACCTGTTCGATTCAAGGAGACACGCCGTGGCGTGGCGTCGAGTGTGCGTGCTGGGCGGCGACACCCCAAGCCGAGACGGGCCGCCGCTGGTTCACACTCGACGCCGTGGGCGCAGACCGAATGAGTTCACCACTGGTCGCGCGGCACGTCGAAGTCGACGCACAATGCCCGCCACACGTCGCGGGGCTCGACACCGTCCTCGATGGCCTGGGCGGCGGTCCGGCCGTCGAAGCCGGTCAGCACGTGGTCGACCAGCACCGACGCACCGTACGCGGCGCCGAATCGCAGGACCACCCGCTCGTTGAACTCCGTCAGCCGCACGTCAGCCAACATACCCAGCGAATTACCCCGCTAAGGCAAGCGCTTCGCGGCACACCCGTACCGGGTCGGCGACCCCGGCCACGCTGGCGGCGGCAGCCTGGGCGGCCTCCCGGTAGCGCGGTGACGACAGCACGTCGTCGACCGCGGTCACCAGCGCGTCGGCGCTCAGCGGCCGAATCAGCCGCGCGCTCCCCTGCCGGACCACCCGGTTGGCCACCTCCCACTGATCCCCTCCGCCGGGCACCACCACCAGCGGAACGCCCGCCAGCAGTGTCTTGGCCACCATCCCGTGACCACCGCCGCAGATCACCAGGTCGGCGTGCGTCAACAGCTCGGCCTGGCTTCCCAGTCCAACCACCGCCCACGGCGGCACCCCCAGCTCCGCGCCGCCCAGACGTGAGACCACCAGCCGTGATCCCGCCGGCAGCGTGTCCCCCGGTATCAGGCACGACAGCGCAACTTCGGCCAATCCCGCGGTACCGGTCGACGCGGTCGACGGCGCGACCACCACCACCGGCCCGAAGCCGACCGGGATGTCCAGCACCCGGTCGGTCGGCTCGAAGTGCAGCGGGCCCACCACGACGGCCTCCGCCGGCCAGTCCGGCCGCGGAACCTCCAGCGCGGGCAGGGTGGCGATCAGCCGGCGCAGCGGTCCGGGATCGCGGTCCGGCAATCCGATCTCGGCCCGCACGATCGCGCGCTGCCGCAGGCCCACCCGCCACGACCGGGCGGTGAGCGCCCGCATCGCGGCATCCCGGATCCGGCCGCGGATGCCGGTGCCCGGCGCCAGTCCACTGCCGATCGGCGGCAATCCCCGCGACGGCAGGTACAGCGGGTGGGGGTTGAGTTCGATCCATGGGATGCCCAACAGCTCGGCAGCCATACCGCCGCCGGCGGTGATGACGTCGGAGACCACCAAGTCGGGCGCCAGATCGCGCAGCGCCGGCACGTTGAGCACCGCCATCCGGGCGGCACGCCGGTGGATTCGGGCCCCGGCGTCCAGGTCGTCGTCGAGGGCCACCAGGCCGTCCAGCGGCGCGGCGTCGATGCCGGCGGCGCGGGCGGCCTCGATCCATTCGGGGCCGGTGAAAAGCGTGGGCTCATCACCGGCTTCGGCGAAGCGTTGGCACAGCGCGATCGCGGGAAACGAATGCCCGGGATCCGGCCCGGCAACGACGGCGACACGCATCCGCCCTACCCTGCCACAGCACGCGGCCGTCACACACGGCCGCGTTTCGAATACGCTGGCAACCATGACCGAGGTGACTGGGACAGCCGTTGCGAACATCCGCACGGTCGAGGGTTTCCTGCATGCCCTGCAAGATGCGGATTACCAAGCCGCGGAGGCCGCGTTGGATGACGACCTCGTCTACGAGAACGTCGGACTGCCCACGATTCATGGCCGCGCACGGGCCATGCAGCTGTTTCGCCGGATGGAAGGCCGCGCCGCGTTCGAGGTGAAGATCCACCGCATCGCCGCCGACGGCGGCGCGGTACTCACCGAACGCACCGACGCGCTGATTTTCGGTCCACTGCGCCTGCAGTTCTGGATATGCGGCGTGTTCGAGGTGCACAACGGACGAATCACGTTGTGGCGGGACTACTTCGACTTTTTCGACATGCTCAAGGCGACCTTGCGTGGTGTGGCGGCGCTGGCGCTGCCCTCGCTGAAAGCCACGTTCTAGCGCGGGGACGACTAGCCGGCGCCACGTAATCCGCCGAGTTCGTCGAACGCCTGCGCCCAAGCGACCAGCCGGTCGGTGGCGTCGGTCAATTCGGTGCGGTAGCGCTGCGTGGCGGCCAACCCATCGCCGTTTGCCGAAGACACCAATTGCGCTGCAGCAGTGACCATGTCGTTGTACTGACGAACACCGGCACTCAACTGGGCCGTGAACGCGTTAATGGTGGGCACCAGATACGACCGGGATGGTTCCGAGTACTGCGCCGCCCGCTCCATCGACACCACCTCCGCGGCGGTGGCCGCCATGGCCGCCGACGTCTTGGTGGCCGCCGCGGTCAAGTCGCGTATTTCGGCCGTCGGCAACATCGCGCCCCGCTCCATCACGCCCAACAACGAGAAGAAACCCCGTTCGGAGGTGCCCAGGGCCGACATGGCGGGGCGCGCCGCCGAACCGGGCGGCGGGAGCCGACGGACGTTCGTGGGCCGAGGCGCCGGCAGCGGCTCGGAACGCAGCCAGTAGTAGCGGATCAGCAACAGCGTCGCCGGGATTGCCATGACCACCGCGACCGCGCCGGTGATCTCCAGCAGCAGTGCGAACCATCCCCACGCCGCCAGCACGATAGTCACCACCGCCCAGAACACGCACCCGGCGCTGAATATCAGGCCCCACCGCAGCGCGCGGCGACGGCGCCGCAACTGCCGGGCTCGCGGATCGGCGGCAGCGCTGATCTTTCGGGCCACCAAATCGGAAACCTCGGCAGCGGTGTCCAACCCGCGCTGCAGCAATGCGCGCCACACACCCCGCTGAGTCGTTTTCACCGCCATCGAACGACCGTCGCCGCGTTACTGACCAAGCGGCTTCTCGGTGACCGCGCCGCCGGTGGTCTCGGCCGGGGCCGGAGTCGCCGGGGCGGCAGGTGAGCCACCGGTCGGCAAAGCTTCGCCGCGCATGGACGCGCGGATCTGCTCGAGCCGGTTGTGGCCGGCCATCTGCACACCGGCCTGCTCGACCTCGAGCATGCGGCCCTGCACCGAGCCCTGCGCAAGTTCGGCCGCGCCGAGCGCGTTGGCGTAGCGGCGTTCGATCTTGTCGCGTACCTCGTCGAGGTTGGGAACGTTACCCGGAGCGGCGATCTCGCTCATCGACCGCAGCGATGCGCTGACCTGTTCTTGCATCTTGGCCTGCTCGAGCTGGCTGAGCAGCTTGGTGCGCTCCGCGATCTTCCGCTGCAGCACCATCGCATTCTGTTCGACCGCCTTTTTGGCCTGGGCCGCCGCGGACAGCGCCTGGTCGTGCAGCGTCTTGAGGTCTTCGACGCTCTGCTCGGCGGTCACCAGCTGAGCCGCGAACGCCTCGGCGGCGTTGTTGTACTCGGTGGCCTTGGCGGCATCGCCGGCCGCGGCGGCCTGGTCAGCCAGTGTCAAGGCTTGGCGCACGTTGACCTGAAGCTTTTCGATGTCGGCCAGTTGCCGGTTGAGCCGCATCTCCAGCTGCCGCTGATTGCCGATCACCTGTGCCGCCTGCTGGGTCAGCGCTTGATGAGTGCGTTGCGCTTCCTCGATGGCCTGCTGGATCTGCACCTTCGGGTCTGCGTGCTCGTCGATTTTCGCGTTGAACAGCGCCATAAGGTACTTCCACGCTTTGACGAACGGATTGGCCATGGGTCAGCTCCACCTTCGCTTTTTGTGTATGCGCTTTTCGTGTATGCCGGACAAGCGCCCTGCCGCTCAATTTAGTGGGTCGGCGCCGATCGCCACACCCTGTGCGCCCGATCGCGTGTCCGCGCTCAGGCGACCGCGAGCGAGGCCACCGGCGGGATGACGACCTTGGTGCTGGCGTCGATGCTGCTACCGCTCGCCCCGTCAGTGGGCGCGGCGTAGGCCGCCCGTTCGTGGCCGGCCATCCGTTCGCCGGCGTCGGTGAGCACCGACGAGAGCGGGACTTGCAACGCATCGCAGATCGCGTTGAGCAGCTCGCTGGACGGCTCCTTGCGACCGCGTTCCACCTCAGACAGATAACCGAGGCTCACCCGCGCCGAATCGGACACCTCGCGCAGCGTCCGGCTCTGCGACGTCCGGGCCTCGCGCAGCACGTCGCCGATCACCTCGCGCACCAATGGCGGCATCCCTGCCCTCCTTCGTCCTGGCCCTGCTCGGCACGTAGGCAGCTCGAATACGTAGACAGCTCGAATGCAGCAGGCGCTCACCCGGATAACGCGGGATCAGTGGTCCTGGTTCCCGTTCAGCGCGGCGTGCGGCGAACTTCCTTGACGGTGGACACCACGTAGTCGATGCCGGTGACGATCGTCAACACGATCGCGGCGCCCATGACCACCGCCGCCGCCACTCGAAACGGCCCGGACAGCGGCAGGATGAACAACCCGATCGCCACCACCTGCACGACGGTTTTGACTTTGCCGCCCCAACTTGCCGGAATGACTCCGCGGCGAATGACGATCAACCGCAGCAGGGTGACCGCGAGCTCGCGGGACAGGATCACCGCCGTGACCCACCAGGGCAAGTCGCCGAGCATCGACAGCCCGATCAGCGCCGAGCCGACCAGCATCTTGTCCGCGATGGGGTCGACGAACGCGCCGAACTCGGTTGCCATGCCGTAGTTGCGGGCCAGCAGTCCGTCCAATCGATCGGTGAGGCAGGCAACGGCGAAAATCAGAAACGCCGCGATCCGGAAGCCGACTTGGTGGCCGCCCCCGGCGAACAGGGCGAGCAGGAAGATCGGCACCAGCACCAGCCGCAACAACGTCAGGGTGTTGGCCAGGTTGGCGATGCGGGCGCGGCCTGTCGGTCCGGTGAGTGGACCCATCTGCGGCTGCCCCGACACGGCAACAGAATAACCGTTGACCAGCGCACCCATCGCCGTTGCCGATACTGTTGCCCGTGACCCAAAGCTCACGGGACCACCGGCCGGTCGTCCGGCGCGCGCGAACATCTGACGTCCCCGCAATCAAGGAACTCGTCGACACGTACGCGGGCAAGATCCTGCTGGAAAAGAACCTGGTGAACCTTTATGAGGCCGTCCAGGAGTTCTGGGTGGCCGAGAGCCCCGACGCGCCGGGCAAGGTGGCCGGTTGTGGGGCGCTGCACGTGTTGTGGTCCGACCTCGGCGAGATCCGCACCGTCGCCGTCGACCCGGCGATGACCGGCCACGGCATCGGTCACGCCATCGTCGACCGGCTGCTTCAGGTCGCCCGCGAGCTGCAGTTGCAGCGCCTGTTCGTGTTGACGTTCGAGACGGAGTTTTTCGCCAAGCACGGATTCACCGAAATCGAGGGCACGCCGGTCACCGCCGAGGTGTTCGAAGAAATGTGCCGCTCCTATGACATCGGGGTCGCCGAATTCCTGGACCTGAGCTACGTCAAGCCGAACATTTTGGGCAACTCCCGGATGCTGCTGGTGCTGTAGCTCGCCGAGCAGACACAAAAGCGCCCGACACGCCGGGGAAAAGGGGGCTGGTACGTGGATCAAGGTGACCACGGCAGACGTTACCACCCCGGGACTGTAGAGGAGCCGGGTTTGTTTGTGGCAGTGTGTATTTGGGGTGTTAGGCGGCGGGTTCGAGGGTGACCTTGAA
>Ga0335071_10000379_pt1 | contig 50451 bp, 32 predicted proteins | sample Lox_Sample_15_FD_206724 | JGI IMG/M metagenome (GOLD analysis project Ga0335071, IMG submission 206724) | Soil microbial communities from Loxahatchee National Wildlife Refuge, Florida, United States - Lox_Sample_1.5 | ecosystem: Environmental > Terrestrial > Soil > Wetlands | place: USA... | reverse complement strand
GGCGCGGCGGATGCATCATTCGCAGCCATTTTCTCGGCAAAATCAAAGAGGCGTACGACACGAACCCGCAGCTATCGAATCTGCTCATGGATGATTTCTTCAACAAGACGCTCAACGGCTACCAAGCTTCCTGGCGCCGCGCTATCGTCCAGGCCATTCAAAGTGGCGTGCCGACGCCCGCGTTTTCGACGGCGCTTTCATTCTTTGATGGCTATCGAACCGAGCGTCTGCCGGCGAACCTGTTGCAAGCCCAGCGCGATTTCTTCGGCGCCCACACCTACGAGCGCGTGGACAAACCCCGGGGCCAGTTCTTCCACACGAACTGGACAGGTCACGGTGGCCGTGTTTCCTCGGGTACGTATAACGTTTAGACCGCTTTGATCACGGTTCCCGAAGCCGTTGTCCAAATGCAAATCGCGGCGAACGGCGACGCCGGCCGGGCATGGCTCGCCGCTCTGCCGCGGTTGATTGACGAGCTCTGCGAGCGTTGGTCCATCACAGACATCGGCCCGGCCTACGAAGGCGGTTGCGTCGCTTACGTCGCCCCGGTAGCCCTCGCAAATGGCGCCCACGCCGTTCTGAAGCTTTGCCTCCTGGATGACGAGACGGAACGTGAGGCCGACGCTTTGGCCCTGTGGGAGGGGAACGGTGCCGTTCAACTTCTCAAGTGCGACCGGTCGCGCGGCGCCATGCTTCTCGAGTGCGTCGAACCGGGAACACCCCTGGATCAATTCTCTGACCGTGATGCCGCCATTCGGATTGCCTGCTCTTTACTGCGGCGCCTCTGGGTCGAAGCGCCTGCCTCGCATCCTTTTCGACTCGTTACCGACTTTGCCCAACGGTGTGCCGACACATTTCCGGTACGCCATATCGAATCCGGCCCCACGTTGTTCGCCGAACGTACACTCGCCCGTACCGTCGCACTGTGCCGTGAGTTTGCGAACGTTGATGGACCTTGCGTAATTGCCAACCGGGATTTCCATCTGGGCAATGTTCTGGCTTCGCAAAGGGAGCCGTGGCTGGCGATCGATCCCAAGCCGCTGGCCGGCGAACCGGCGTTTGACGCCGCTCATCTCGTCCGTTCTCTCTTGGGAAAGTCGATCTCGACGCCCGAGTTGGAACGCCTCATTTCCACCATCGCCGGTCTTCTTGAACTTCCCGCGCAACGCATCGCCGGATGGATACTCGTGCGATCGATGGAAGATGCCTTCTGGTGCGTAGATACCGGGGCCGGAGATCCGCAGTGGGACGTGGCCTGCGTGGAGGCGGTGGAAAGATCCTGTCATCTGCTATAGTGCGGTGTTCGGCCATCATCTTCAGGAGAATACATGAGCTTTGGTTTGAATATCCCCAAGGAAGGCGCGCTCGATTTCGTTTCCCTCGGCGCGCTCATTCACCGGCTGGATCCCGGAATCATTCCCTTTCGTAAAGCAACCGAGTGTCAGATTCACGTCAGCGGCGGCGAATTCAACGTCGCCGCCAACCTGGCGGATTGTTTCCGCATGCGCACCGGCATTGTTTCGGCGATGGTGGATTATCCCATCGGCGATTTGATTGCGGAGCGCGTGCGCGCCATGGGCGTGAAGCCTTTCTACAAACACTTTGCACACAACGGCGTCAACGGTCCGAATATGGCCACCGTCTATAGCGACCGCGGCTACGGCGTGCGTGCGCCCGTGGTTTTCTACAACCGTTCGCACGAAGCGGCCGCGCATCTGAAGCCCGGCGATTTCGATTGGAAAGCCATCTTCGAGGGCGGCGTGCGCTGGTTCCATAGCGGCGGAATTTTCGCGGCTCTCTCCGAGACCACGGCTGAAGTGATCATCGAAGGCATGGCGGCAGCCAAGGCCGCCGGCGCAGTGGTCTCTTTCGACTTGAACTACCGCGAGAAACTCTGGAAAATCTCCGGCGGATCGGACCGCGCGGCCGCCGTTATCAGCCGCATCATGAAGCATGTGGATGTTCTGGTAGGAAACGAGGAAGATCTCCAAAAAGGGCTGGGTATTCCTGGTCCCGAAATCGCGGCGAAGTCGAAGCTCGATCCCACGGCGTTCATCGGCATGATCGACCGTGTGCTCATCAAGCACCCGCACGTCAAAGTCGTGGCCACGACGCTGCGTGAAGTGCATGCCACGCAACGCCACGAGTGGTCCGCGGTTGCGTGGATCGATGGCAAAACGCACATCGCCCCCACTTGTGACCTTCACATTCTCGATCGTGTCGGTGGTGGCGACGGGTTCGCTTCCGGATTCTTCTTCGGCGCCATGACGGGCGAATCGCCCGAGGAAGCGATCAAGCTGGGCTGGGCGCATGGCGCGTTGCTCACCACGTTTCCTGGCGACACCACCATGGCGACGCTCGAGCAGGTCCGTGCCTTCGCCAAGGGTGGATCGGCGCGCATCCAGCGTTAGACGTAAGCTGGCAATAAGATGACGACGTGCCGGGGCTGCTTTCGCGCTCTGCTTCTCTATGACGTCGCGGATGAGATTCGCCTCGACGTCTTGCGCGAGCTGATTGGCGTCAGTCCGCCCGGCAGAAAACCGGAATTCAAGCTGCCCGCGCCCGTCTACGTGCGGTTCGAGCGGCCGCCCGTAGTGGAAGCCACCGAGAGCATCAATCTTTCAAACGGCGAATCGTTTCAGGCTCGATTGAAGTATTTCGATTATGGCGTGGTGAGCCTCGAGTTGGAGCGTCCGTTTCAAGGCGGCTGGGACGAACTCATCCGAGCCACCAACCGCTGGATCGAACAGCCGGAGATCGAACAGAAAGCCGGCCAGTTTGTGCGCAAGCGACTGGAAAGCCTCACCCGTGCTCTGAGTGAGCCGTATGGTGACTGGCTGGATGAAGTCTATTACACGCTGCATGTACAACAGGTACAGCTTGACGACAATCGCGTTCTGTCGGCGGCCGAACTGCTGGCCTCGAACGGTTCGGCTATCGCGCAGATCGTCCGTGGGGACCTGAATCCGCTCTCGGCATCGGAGGAACGGGAAGTCCTGGGCTCGAGCATGTCATACTACCCGACAGATCTGCTGGTGGTTGGTTGGATGGCGGCTTTTTTGTACGACACAACCGAGGGCGCCGCGCCCACCGTGCAGCTGCTCGAGTATGCCAACACCCAGTTACTCGAGTACCGGCGGTATGACGACGTGCTGACCCGCGTCCTGAAACGCGCCTACGATTCGCTCGAGCACGGCGGCGGCTTCCTGCGGCGCTGGCGTTATGCCCGGGAGGCCACCCACCTGAACACGTTGCGCCTCGACATCCGTGAGCTCACAGAGCGCACCGACAACGCCATCAAGTTCCTTAGCGACATGTTCTATGCGCGAGCGTATCAGTTGGCGGCGGCAAAAATCGGTGTCAACGATTACCGTCACCTGGTGGATGAAAAATTGCGCACGGCCGGGCAGCTCTACGATTTCATGGTGAACGAATTCCGGCAGGCCAGAGGATTCGTGCTCGAGCTGCTGGTGGTGATCATGATCCTTATCGAGATTCTGCAGGCGTTTCGCGGCCACTAGCTCGTACATCTCCCAGGGCGCACACGACGCAATTCGGGGACTGGCTTCGAAATTCCAGCGAGTGCCTCACCAAAAACGCAGGAGCCCCGATTCGGAATTTCGTTGCCTGTACTTGCCTGTACCCGAATTGCCCCTGCCCGGTACCCATTTTGTAACGACGCCCGTCCTGCAACCGTAATATTTCCCGCCGCGCCTGACGATGCGGTCTGAGCCGGAGCAAATGCGTCCGATCCCCTTTCCCAACCCGAGGCGCGGAGAGCTTCCACTGCAATGTCTGCGGACAATCTGGCAGCTACACCGCAGCCTGAGCTTTCGCCTCCTACTCCGGTATCTCAAACGTTTTGAGGGATTCTTTATCGACCAACAATGATTGGTCCTCCCAGAGCACAAGCCATTCGGTGTCGCTGTAATCTGGTTCGCTGACTATCAGCTCGGCTCCCTTTGGAATATCCTCGCGCTGAAGGTACTCATAGGGCGGATAACCGCTTAGTGAATGATCGAGCACGACTTTTCTCACAACTGAACTCCTTTGCTCGGATGATAGCAACGGAGCGGACGGCAAAACTAGTTGAAACTTCATTAAAAGGTGCTCAGACAATTCGCCAAATGGTCTTTACGAGCCACAGCAAAATGGTCAATCCGAGCTATCGCGGCCACAATATAGAGGACAGCGAGGTCCAGCCACTGGCCTGGCCTGAATCGCGCCCGCGACACGTCGCCGCGCTGCGGCCCGATTATTTCACGGCTTCCAGACCGCCCGTATTCCGACAAAATTTGCTTGCCCATCAACCGTCTCACTGCATGGCAGGAGGGCGCGCGCGAGCGCCGGCACTCCCTAGCCGATGCGCATTTTGTAACAATGCCCGTCACTCAACCGTAATATTCCCTCCTCGCCACCCCCGTTGTGTTACAGGGAAATAACGCTATCGTCATTCCCTTGCAAAGCTATTGCGGTATCCAGGGGTCATGCCGCATGGTCAACCCGAAGTTGTGGCGGACGGTTCCGCCAGTATCGTAAGCCGTAATCTGTTGGGCAACGCAAATCGCAGCGTCGAGGATGTGTTTTGGGAAAAGCTCCTGCTTCTCGACCGGCTCCGCGACTTGTATCAGAAGGTCAAGAAGCCGGAAGGCCGGCCGGTTCTCGAAAACCTGCTCAACGAACTACAGATCAATTACCAGGTAGGTCCGGAAGATCTGGCGGGAATCCCGAAAACCGGTCCCGTGGTCGTGGTGGCCAACCATCCTTTCGGCCTGCTCGAGGGCGCCATTCTCGGAACCATGCTGCCTCGCATCCGGCCGGACGTGAAGATCATGGCGAACTATCTTCTCGCCGGGCTGCCGGAGGCGGAAGATCAGTGCATTTTCGTCGATCCCTTTAAGGGCCAGAGCTTCGCGGCGATTAACAGCCGCGGGTTACGGCGAGCCATCCGCTGGGTGAAATCCGGCGGGATGGTCGTGATCTTTCCCGCGGGCGAGGTTTCACACTGGAAGCTCAACGCGGGCGAGGTCGCGGACCCCGAGTGGAGCGACACCGTGTCGCGGCTGGCGCGCATGACCGGGGCCTCCGTGGTTCCCGTGTTCTTCAAAGGCAGCAACAGCATTCCCTTCCACCTTCTCGGCATGTTCCACCCGCGCTTGCGAACCATCCGCCTGCCCAAAGAATTGTTGAACAAAACCGGTAGAAGCGTGGAAGTTCGCGTCGGCACGGTCATCCCGAACAAATCCATCGCCGATATTGCGGGCGATCGGGATGCGACTTCCTACCTGCGCTGGAGAACCTATCTCCTGGCCAAGCGCGGAGAGCCCGAAATGCGCCTCGTGCCGCGTTTGATTCGCTCGGTCGTGCCCAAGAAGCCCCAGGATGTCATCGCGCCCGAGACGCCGAAGGAAGTCCTGATCGACGACATCGACCATCTGGATGCCGAACAGTGCGTAGCGGAATCGGGCGAGTACGCCGTGTACCTCGCTGGCGCCGACCAATTGCCGTACGTGTTGCCGGAACTCGGACGTTTGCGCGAGATCGCGTTCCGCCAGGTTGGCGAGGGCACAGGCAAAAGCGCCGATCTCGATACATTTGATTCGTACTATCTGCACCTGTTCATTTGGAACAAATCACGCCAAGAGCTCGTGGGTGCCTACAGGATCGGCCGCACGCACCAGATCCTGGGCCGACTGGGCCCGAAAGGATTGTATACAAGCACTCTATTTCACTACGATCCGCGGTTTTTCTACCGCATCGGGCCCTCGCTCGAATTGGGCCGCTCGTTCATCCGGCCCGAATATCAGCGTCAGCATCAGCCGTTGTTTTTGTTGTGGAAAGGCCTGGGCGCGTTTGTGGCCCGCAACCCGGAGACGCCGGTGCTGTTCGGCGCGGTCAGCATCAGCAACGATTACAATCCCGCTTCGCGCCGCCTGCTTGCGCATTTCCTGGAAACTCACCGGCAGGAAGAGGATCTCGCCAAGCTGATTCGCCCGCGCTGCGCCTTCCGGCTGGCGCTCGACCGTGACCTCGATTCCCACGTGATCCGCAGCCTGCTTCCGGATCTCGATTCCCTCTCGAACCCCATTTCGGACATTGAAACAGACGGCAAAGGCCTGCCGATTCTGCTGAAGCAGTATATGAAGCTCGGCGGCAAACTATTGGGTTTCAACGTCGATCCCGATTTCTCCGAGGCTCTGGATGGCTTGGTTATGGTGGATTTGCGGGAAACCGATCCGGTGGTTTTGCAGCGCTATATGAAAGCGGATGGTGCGGAATCGTTCCTGGCGTACCATCGGCACCGATCGGCCATAAGTGCAATAGCTGCAAGCTGATAGGGGATTTCGGCCTCCGTTTTGGTACCCCCGGCTGCCATTCCTCCTGCCCGCGGCGGTAAAATTAAGGCATATGGACAATATGTGTACCGACGAACTCGACGCCGAGTCTTTGCAACAAATCGACCTGGCCGAGAGGGAGTTAAAAGCTGCACTTATATTCGCGAAGTTCTCTTCTACGTCGTACTCAGCAGGAAATTTGCAGCGCGCAACCGATGCCCGCTCGAAAGCCAAGGCTGTTTGTGCCAGCGCCGAGCGCCGATTAGCCGTTCGCGGTGCGGACCACGTTGGCCCTCACTCCGTGAAGTTGATTTGGAAAGAAGTGCAGAGCGCTCTGGAGGATCTTCCCGCTCCCAGATTCGGCTCGCGGGTGAACAGGGCTGGCAGCTAGTTTCGTTCTTCTCGCAGATGCCACAACAAGGTGATAGTCTCCTAGGGTGGCATCTGCTCCAACGAGTGGTAGTCCGCGAACCTGTGGTATTCTGCTACACCCCACGTCGCTGCCCGGGCGTTTTGGGATCGGCGATCTCGGCTACGAAGCATTCCGTTTTGTTGAATTTCTGAAAGACGCGGGGCAGCGACTGTGGCAGGTGCTGCCTCTTGGTCCTACCGGCTACGGCGACTCCCCGTACCAGTGCTTCTCCGCCTTTGCCGGCAACCCTCTGCTGATCAGCCTGGAAGGCCTGGTGGAACAGGGCTTGTTGCCCGCAGTGTCCCTAAGCCATGCGCCTTGTTTTCCCGACGACGCCGTCGACTTTGGGCGTGTCATCCCGTGGAAAATGGACTTGTTACGCTCCGCCGGAACAGATTTTCTGGCGCACGCGAGAGGTGAAATCCGACACCGGTTTGACGTGTTCTGTGCCGCGCAAGCCGCGTGGCTCGAGGATTACGCGCTCTTCATGGCGCTCAAGCACGAGCATGGGCAGGAATTCGTTTGGACGCGTTGGGATGCGGGCGTCCGTGCGCGGCGCACAAACGCGATGGAAGAGGCGCGCGAGAGGTTGGCGGCAGAGATTGCGCTCTATCGCTACTACCAGTTCGAGTTTTTTGCCGAATGGCGCACGCTGAAGGACTATTGCGGGGCACGGCAAATCCGCGTCATGGGAGACGTTCCGATCTATTTGGCGCATGATAGCGCTGACGTTTGGAGCCACCCCGAGTATTTTGAGCTCGATGGAAACGGCAAGCCGTTGGCCGTAGCGGGAGTCCCGCCCGACTACTTCAGTGCGACTGGTCAACTGTGGGGAAATCCGCTATATCGCTGGGATGTGCTGGCGGGAACGGGCTATCGCTGGTGGATCGAACGCCTCCGAGCGGCCTTTGAGACGGTCGATTTGATCCGGCTCGATCACTTCCGCGGATTCGAAGCCTACTGGACGGTGCCGGCCGGCGAGACCACGGCGGTGAACGGAAAGTGGGTGAAGGGCCCGGGCGCGAGGTTCCTACAAGCTGCCCACGACGCGCTGGGGAAGCTGCCTCTGGTTGCCGAGAATCTGGGCGTGATAACGCCCGAAGTGGAAGCCATTCGCCTGCAATTCGGCTTTCCCGGGATGAGCATTTTGCAGTTTGCTTTCGGTAAGGACCCGCAGGGGCCGGATTTTCGTCCGCACAACTATCCGCGAGAGCGTGTTGCCTACACGGGCACCCACGATTGCGATACGACCGTTGGCTGGTGGACCAGCACAGGCCGCGGCGAGAGCACTCGCACGGAAGAGGACATCCGCAAAGAGCGCGATCACACGCGCCGGTATCTGAACCTGGACGGCCAGGAGATCCACTGGGCTTTCATCCGCGCGCTGGTGGCGTCGGTCGCGGATACGGTAGTGTTTCCATTGCAAGACGTTCTGGGCCTGGGAACGGAAGCACGCATGAATCTCCCCGGCACGCCGAGCGGCAACTGGCGCTGGCGCTTCCCGACGGGCGCCCTGACGCCGGCATTGAGCCGGCGCCTGCGAGAATTGACGGAGACATACGAACGATGACCCCAACCAAGTCCACCTTCCGGGCGCCAGCGTCGTTCTGGCAGATCTGGAACATGTGCTTCGGATTTTTCGGCATCCAGTTCGGTTGGGCCCTTCAATTGGCCAACATGAGTGCCATCTACGAATATCTCGGCGCGCGGCCGGACCAGATACCCATGCTGTGGCTCGCGGCTCCATTGACCGGCCTCATCGTCCAGCCGATCATCGGTCATCTGAGCGATCACACCTGGGGCCGCCTGGGACGCCGCCGGCCCTACTTCCTCACGGGGGCGATATTGAGTACGCTGGCGCTGGTGGCGATGCCGAATGCTCCAGCGATCTGGGTAGCGGCGGGGCTGCTCTGGATTCTGGACGCTTCCATCAACATCAGCATGGAACCGTTCCGCGCGTTCGTCGCCGACCTGCTGCCCGAATCCGAGAGAACCCGCGGATTCGCCATGCAAAGCCTGTTCATCGGCCTCGGCGCGGTGATTGCTTCTTCGCTGCCGTGGATGCTCGAGGGGCGCGTTCAAGGCAACGGCGGGAGTGCCATCCCGCTGACGTTTCGATTCTCCTTCTATATCGGAGCAGTGGTATTCTTCGGCGCCGTACTTTGGACCGTCATCAGCACGCCGGAACGGCCGCCGGAAGATCTTGAGGCGTTCCGGAAGATGAAGTCCGAAGGGCAGGGAATCGTGGCGGGTGCACGCGAGATTCTCGCCTCAGTTCGCGCCATGCCGAGAACGATGCGGCAACTCGCCTGGGTGCAACTCTCCACGTGGCTAGGCCTGTTCTGCATGTGGCTCTATTTCCCGGTCGCGGTGGCGCACCATGTATTCGGCGCAGCCGACCAGACCTCGCCGCAGTACACCGCGGGTGTGCACTGGGGCGGCGTTTGCTTCGCGATGTATTCCGGAGTATGCGCCGTGTTTTCGTTTGCGTTGCCCGCTATTTCCCGCAAACTCGGCCGTAGCGGCACGCATAGCCTGTGCCTGCTGGCGGGAGCCTGCGGGTTGATCTCGGTGATGGTAATTCACAATCAGTACCTGCTTCTGCTTTCCATGGTGGGCGTCGGTATCGCGTGGGCCAGCATTCTGGCGATGCCCTACTCCATCCTTTCCGGTGCGCTGCCGGCGGAAAAGATGGGCGTCTACATGGGGATTTTCAACTTCTTCATTGTGATTCCGGAGATCCTGGCGTCGCTGGGCCTGGGCTGGGTGATGAGTCACCTGCTCAACAACAATCGCCTCGCGGCAGTGGTCACGGGCGGAGGATTTCTCGTGCTGGCGGCACTGTTGATGCGCCGCGTGGACGACGAGGAAGCTGCCGCGTGAGACGGCTGGTTCTGGTCTTTGCGGCGTGCAGGCTGATCGCGGCAGCGCCAGAAGTCAGCAAGGTCGAACCGCCGAACTGGTGGGTGGGACACAGCCTTAATCCGGTGCGGCTTCTGATCTATGGGAAAGATCTGAAAGGGGCGACCGTCAAGTGCGCGGAAGCCGCGGTAAAGCTAGGCCAAGTGCAGGCGAGCGCGGCCGGGACATATCTGTTTGTCGAGATTCAAATCCAGGAAGATGCGAAGCCCGGCGCCTATTCGCTCCAAATCACCACACCGGATGGCACGGCGACGGCTCCGTTCGAACTTCTTGCGCCATTGCCGCGCCATGGCCGTTTCCAGGGTTTTTCGCCGGACGATGTGATCTACCTCGCCATGCCCGACCGCTTCGCCAACGGTGATCCAAGTAATGACGATCCGCTAGTGTCGCGCGGGCTATTCGATCGTCGCAAAGCCCGTTACTATCACGGCGGCGATTTCCAGGGAATCATCAATCATCTACCGTATCTCAAAGAGCTCGGCGTGACGGCTCTTTGGCTGACGCCTGTTTACGACAACGTGAATCATCTCAATGAGCGCGAGAAATATGAGGGCGAGGCGATCACGGACTATCACGGTTACGGTGCCGTGGATTTTTATGGCGTGGAGGAACACTTTGGCGATTTGGCACTGCTCAAAAAGCTCGTGGACGCGGCACACACCCTCGGCCTCAAGGTGATCCAGGACCAGGTGGCCAACCACACCGGACCATATCATCCGTGGGCTGCTGACCCTCCGACGCCAACCTGGTTCAATGGAACGGTTGAGAATCACCTGGCAAATACGTGGCAGATTTGGACGTTAGCCGACCCGCGTGCACCCGCATCATTACAGAAGAGCACGATCGAGGGATGGTTCCTCAACATTCTTCCGGATCTGAATCAAAACGATCCGTTAACTGCGCAATACCTCATCCAGAACACGCTTTGGTGGATCGCCTCGACCGGCATCGACGGAATCCGGCAGGATACCTTGCCGTACGTGCCACGTACTTTCTGGCATGACTGGATGCGCGCGATCAAACGCGAGTATCCCGATTTTCGCGTAGTGGGCGAGATGTGGGATGAGGATCCCGCGCTGGTAGCGTTTTTCCAGGGAGGCAGAGCGAAGTTTGACGGAGTTGATTCGGGCGTGGACGCGCTATTCGACTTTCCGTTGTTCGGTGCTATTCGGCGTGTTTTTGCCCACAATGCGGCAGCGGAAGAGCTGGCCAAGGTGCTGGCCCACGATCGCCTGTACACGAAACCGAATCTGCTGGTGACGTTTCTCGGTTTGCACGATACCGCGCGCTTCATGAATGAAAAAGCTGTGAGGGTAGACGACTTGAAACTAGCCTTCACGTTCTTGATAACAACGCGCGGTATTCCGATGATTTACTACGGTGACGAGATCGGCATGACTGGGGGAACTGACCCCGATAACCGCCGGGATTTTCCAGGCGGCTGGCCGGAAGATGCGCGCAACGCTTTTGATTCGGCCGGCCGCACGCCGGAGCAGCAAGCGATCTTCGAGCACGTACAAAAGCTAATGCGGCTGCGAAGGAAACTGGAGCCGCTTCGGCGTGGCTCGACACTGGATTTGATCGCGGATAAGCAGGTCTACGCTTTTGCGAGAGTCTCAGGAAATGTTGCCCCGTTGGTTATATTCAATCTGGCCGCAGACCCTGCAACGGTAGTGGTGGAGACATCGGAATTGCCGATACCGCCTCGCATCGTAGTTGGAAACCAAGTGGGGAATTCACAATCCGCAAGGTCCTGGCACGATGAACTGGGGATCGCCCCGGATGCACAATGGCAGGACGGGAAGTTTATGGTTCAAATGCCGGCGCGTTCGGCAGCCATCTACTCCGTCGGCCGGTAGACGTAGCTCACTCGCTCTTCCCTCCTGGCGCGTAGTAGCCCTTGCGGGCCTGCACTTTCAGGTTTTTGTCGGTGACCCGCAAGTCTACGCGGCGGAAACTGCCGTCGTGTTTATCGTTCGCGGGCTGGTAGCCGATGGCGTACTGGCTGCGCATTTCGTCCTGGAGTTCCTTGAAAACATCGGGGAGCGTGTTTTTCCGATCCACCTTGAATACACGGCCGCCGGTCTCGTCCGACATCCGTCGCAGATAGGAATCGGTGACAGCGCCGAAATACCCGAACCCGCCGTAAGCTGCGCGATCGACATAGTAGATACTGTAAATGACGGTGTCGGCCCGCTGCGCCGCGCTGATGGCTTCTTCGATCTTCAGCCGGCTGCCTTCGTCCATGCCATCCGTGATCAGCACGACAGCCTTGCGGCCAACCTGCTGCGTCATTTGGTCGTGGCACGCGAGGTACACGGCATCATAGAGAACCGTCCCACGCGGCTGGCCCACCGTCGGTACCGGCCCCGGGTGAAGGCCCTGAACGCCCGAATTCACCTGCAAATGTTGGAGGCCGGACTGGAGCAGACGGGAGGAACTGGTGAAATCCTGCAATAGCTCGGCATCTTCGCCGAAACTGATGAGAAACGCCAGGTCCTTTTTCCGCAATACCTGCGAAAAGAATTGGTAGGCGGCTTCCCGCTCGATTTCGATCAAATTGCGCTGACTTCCGCTCACATCCACCAGCAGGCCGATGGTTAGCGGCAAATCGGTTTCGCGAGTGAAATACTTGATAGTCTGTGTCTGCCCGTCCTCGCTGAGAGTGAAGTCGTCTTTGGTGAGGTTGCCGACAAGCCCGCCGGCCTTGTTATGCACGGTGGCCAGTATGTTCACCAGGTTCACTTCCACCTGGATGGGGGCGGGCGCTTCTTCCGGTGGCTTCTGTTGTGTCTCTTGCGGCCGGGCGGCCCCCACCAGGAACAAGGCGGCGCAACAAGCGACCGAGCGGGCAAAAAAGTTCATCATACGGATAGAATGGTGACGTACCCCCGCTCCACATTGTTTCAAATGCGTACGGCCATCCGCCACCTGAAGACTTCCGACCCGGTATTGGGTGCGCTCATTGAGCGTGTCGGTCCCTACCGGATCGAGTTTCGCGAGCCGAGTTTCGAAACACTTGTCCGATCCATCGTTTTCCAGCAACTGAGCGGCAAAGTCGCGCGTGTCATCTATGGCCGGCTGGCCGGGGCGCTTCCCGACGGGCGTGTGACACCCGAAGGCGTCCTAGGTTTGCGGTTCGATCGCATGCGGCGCCTGGGCCTGTCCCGTCAAAAGACCATTTACATTCGCGATCTGGCAAGGCAGACCGTAAAAGGCAAAGTCTCCTTTGAGCGGTTGCCCGGCGTCACGGATGAGGAAGTGATTCTGCACCTGACGGCCGTCAAAGGTATCGGCGAGTGGACCGCACAAATGTTTCTGATCTTCGCGCTGCGGCGACACAACGTGCTGCCCACCGGAGACCTCGGGATCCGCAGCGCCATCAAGAAAGCCTACGGTCTCGCGGAGCTGCCCAAGCCGCGTGAAGTCGAGGAACTCGCGCGCGGCTGGCATCCCTACTGCACCGTGGCGAGCTGGTATCTGTGGCGCAGCCTCGATGGGCAAGCGGGGATCTGAAGAAAGGTGCCAGGTTTTAGGTGTCAGGTGCCAGCTGAAAACTAAGCGATCTTTCTCCCCACAATCGCGTAGTCGAGGCCGCCGAAAAAGGCATCGCGAAAATCGTTGGGCAACGTCGACAGGGCGGGCATGGTTTCGACGGCAGGAGAACGGCGGTGCACTTCGATCTGGCCGATGCCGCATTCTTCCATGTAAAACGCGAGCAATGCATGAGGGACCGGCCGCTTATGCGTGGGATCGAGATAATAATGCGTGGCGAAAATGGCGAGGCACTCCGGGTTTGGCGTCTCGATGACCAACACGCCGCCGCGGCGAAGCGCGCGTGCCGCCAGGCGAATCATTTCGGGAAGCTGCGACGGGTTGAGGTGCTCGACGACCTGCGCGCAAAAAATGCCGTCGAAAGAGGCTTCCGGTTGCGAAGAAAGATATGCGAACAGGTCTGCTTCCTCTGCCTGGAGCTCTTTCGAGCGGCACAAATCCGCAGATTCGCGGCTCAAGTCGATGCCGCGAGCCGGGACTCGGGCTTCACGCATCAGCTCGAGAAATTCTCCTCGACCGCAGCCAATGTCCAACACCTCCTGACAGCCGGTGAAATACGGAACATAGAATTGCTGGTTGGTTTTTACGAATTCTTCGGAACCGCGAAAACGCTCGGCAAAGCGCACGTAGTCGAATGCAGGAGCAGCCTGAGGGATCGCCGCCGATGACTGGGGCGGCACAGCGGCCGCTGGTATCAGAGAACTGGCGCGCTGGCGGATCAGGCGCAACTCGGTATGAATCACGGCGTGGATCTCGGCGTTAGCCCGGGCGAAATCGACTGCCAGCTTCTTCTGAGTCTCCAGCGTCGTTCTTTCGAGCGCAGCAAGATAGTCGGCATGCTGCGCCTTAACGTTGTCGCGGAAATTTGTCTCCATCAGCGTGGCGCGGTGCTGAAAGGCGATTTGCAAATCGGCAACGCTGCGCAGGAATTGCATTTCGTTGTTGGCCAGCTTGTGCTCCCACTCGCTGCGCCAGGTGGTCCAGTAGCTGCGAATGTCCTTCAGTTCCTCGGCCGTGCGAGCGACAGCATCCATTCGCTGGCTGAGCAATTTGATGGAGAGATTCAAGTCATTCAGAGCTTCGATGGTGGCTTCCACGCACGCCATCGTTTCGCGATTGAAGACGATCTGATCGCGAACAAACCAGCCGAGACCACGGGCGATGGTGCCTTTCGCTGCTTGAATCAGCGAGTTCACCAAGCCGGGCGGCCGCGGGTTTACGCTACCGATCGCCGCGATTTTGGCTTCGGCGGCGTCCCGCGCATGTGCTAAGGGCATCAGATCGGTGAGCAGCTCCGATCCCGCTCCGTTGGCGCCGGGATAGCGCGCGCTGACGCGCTCACGAACCGCGCGCAGGAGTTCCGACAGTTCCGCAGCTTTTATGTCTTCGTTATTTTCGGGCGCCACTCCGCTTGCTCCACGTGGCCGTCACTTTCGCGTGCAGTCCGCCGCGCGGTGTGAACTCACCTGTCACGGTTGCGGATAAAGGCTTGGCCGCCGCCACGATGTCGCCGAGGAAACGGTTCACCACGTTCTCGTAAAAAATGCCGAGGTTACGATACGCCAGCACGTACATCTTGAGCGACTTCAACTCCAGGCACAATTTGTCTGGTGTGTAGCGCAATGTGATGCGGCCGAAATCCGGAAGGCCGGTTTTGGGGCACACGGAAGTGAACTCTGGAATCGCGATCTCGATTTCGTAGCCCCGAAATTGGTTCGGCCAGGTTTCGATTTCGGGCAGCGGGGCGTCGATTCCAGCCGCGGCGTGCTCGTCGGTGTAGGAACGCTTCATTTCTTCACGAGCGCACGCGAGAGTAAGTCGAGGAACAAGCCGACGTCGGTCACCACGCCCACAGCCTGTCCCGTGCCGCGATCACTGACTTTAGTGGCAACGGCCGGATTGATATCGACGCACACGATCTTTACCCAGCTCGGCAGCATGTTGCCCGTGGCAATCGAGTGCAGCATCGAGCCCAGGCACAGCACCAGGCCCGCACCCTTAAGGTTCTCGGCGTAGGCATCCTGTGCGGCGTTCATATCAGTGATGGTGTCGGGCAATGGGCCGTCGTCGCGCAAACTGCCGGCCAGCACGAAGGGCACGCCTTTCTTCACGCATTCATAGAGCACGCCCGACCGCAGGCGTCCGCTTTCCACGGCGCGCGCGATGCTGCCGCAGTGAAAGATGGCGTTGATGGCGCGCATGTGATTGCGGTGGCCGTGTTCTTCCTGTCGGCCATCGGCAAGCCGGACGCCTAATGAGGTGCCGAACAGCGCCGCTTCGAGATCATGCACGCCGAGCGCATTGCCGCTAAGCACCGCATGGATGAATCCGTGGCGAATCAACTCCGCCAGTCCATGCACGCCGCCTGTGTGCACCACCACCGGACCGGCGACCGCGACCACTTTCAGCCCTTGTTCGATGGTCTGCTCGACCAGCGTCGCAGTCTGGCGTACGGCGGTCTCCACCTGGCGCTCCGACGAAATGCCGTTGCTCATGAACGCGAAAGCCAGGCGATCGCGCTCTTTCGATTCCGGCACCACGCGAATCCCGCGCATCCCCACGACGACGCGATCTCCCGCGCGGAGGTCGCGCAGCCGCCGGCACGTGGCGCGGCCATCCGCCACTACGATCATCGCGTCCATGCGCTGGTTTTCGACTTCGATCCATTGCTGCCCGTGACGCACCAGCGTACGGTGATTCGTGGTGGAGTAGAAATCCTCTGGCGCGCAGCAGTCCCGCTCCACCGTGCGCGTTTGTGCGTCGCCGCTATCGACGGGCGAGCAGCCCAGGCCCAGCAACTGCTGGAGGAGCCGCTCCATAGCAGCGCGCTCGGTGGCCTCGACTTTCAGGCGCAAGTATGAGCCGTCGCTGTTGGTCTTGCCAACGCGGAATTCTTCGACTTCGAATCGGCCGCCGAATTCGACCACCTGATCGAAAATCTGCTCCATGATGTGAGAATCGATCAGGTGGCCCTGAGCTTCGACGACTTCCTGGAATGGCATGAATTCTAATTCTAACCGCTTGGTGGATATGGGCGCGTGCGGCGCCCATACCAGTGTGTTGCCTGTTTCTACGCTCGCGTGAGGAAAATCGGCAGCCCGATCTTGTTGTCGTAACTGGGCCGGTAGCGTTCCGTGTTGTACATTGTCGCGACATCGACGCGGCGCGGGCCGAGCTTGGGATCCGGAATCGGTACGGCGGCGTAACAGCCCCCGTTGATCGCCATCATCAGCCCGTGCTCTCCCCGCTCGATACACCCCATGGCCATGCTGGCGAACGTGGATGCCACCATCTTGTCGAGAAAGTCCGGACTGCCGCTGCGCAGATCGTATGTCAGATCGCTGACGATCGTCTCTTCACCGGTGCGTTTCTTGATCTCGTCGCTCAAGTCTTCCCCGACGTTGGCCTTCTTCTTGTGGCCATACGCGTCCGCTTCCCCGGTTTCCCGTAGCTGATAGCCTTCCCACTCCGCGCCCTCGGAAAGAACTACCAGCGCGTAGTTGCTGGGCGTGCTTCTCTTATCCTTGAGCAGCACCCCGATCAGCTTTTCGAGATCGAACCTGTATTCGGGAATGCAGCAGCGCATCGAGGTTACATAGGCCGTGTAGAGCGCCGTGTAGCCGGCGTCGCGGCCAAAAATGCGGAATACACCGATGCGCTCGTGTGACCCCACCGTGGTGCGCTGCCGGCCGATGGCTTCCGTCGCCCGCGTGATCGCAGTCGAAAAACCGATGCAGTACTCGGTGTTGCGCACGTCGTTGTCCATGGTCTTGGGAATCGCGATCACTTTGAAGCCGGCCTGATCGAGCTTCGCCGCGTAGCTCAGGGTGTCATCGCCGCCGATCGCCACCAGGTACTCGAGCTGAAGCCTCTCCAGGTTCTTGATGACCTGCGGCGTCATGTCGTACACGGTGCTCGTTTTGCCCTCTTTGGTGACCTGCGCCGTTTTAAAGCTGGCGGCGTTGAGGAAATCCGGGATCGATTTCATCTTGGCCGGATTGGTACGCGTCGTATGCAAAAAAGTGCCGCCGGTGCGATCAATCGTGCGCGTATTGGCGCGATTGAGCGGCAGAATGTATCGATTGCGGCTCTGTTCGTCGTCGAGATTGACGTGAGTCAAACCTTCCCATCCACGCCGAATACCGGTGATCTCGCAGCCGATCTCACCGCCTCGATAAACCACGCTCTTAATCACGGAATTCAAGCCGGGAACATCACCACCGCCGGTGAGGATCCCCACACGTTTAACGGACATCCAAACTCCTCTCTTATTGGGTAAGAAGACTATTATAAGGTCGTAGCTCAGGCGCGTGCGTCGATCTTGCTTTTTACGGTCCGGCGGTCGAGCTTGAGTCGTCTTGCGGTTTCCTCGTAGCTCCCGGTTTCCGCATATACCAACGCGCAGTAGCGCCGGAGCAATTCGTCGGCGGTCAAGCGCCCCTTAGAGAGGTCTTCCGACAGGTTCTCGGCGTTGGACGGCGTGCGGCTTTCGGACGGCTCATATTGTTTTCGGATCAGGATATTCCGTACGCACTGTTCGAGCTCGCGGAAATTCCCCGGCCAGGCGTAATCAGGCGGCAAATGGCGTCGGATCCAATCCTCCGCTTCGCTTGCCAGCGGCTCGGCCTCGGAACCCGCGACGCGGCGGGCCATATAATGAATCAGGTCACGCATCACTTCAGGTGATTCGCGCAGGTGGTCACGCAGCCGCGGCGTCAGGATCACGTCGGCGCAGAGCCGGTAATACAGATCTTCGCGAAACCGCCCGTTCTGCATGTCCGTAGCCAAGTACCTATTGGTGGCGGCGATCAGCTTGCCGCGAAACTGACGCGCGGCCGTGCTACCGAGCGGATGGAATACCCGGGTTTCGATCACGCGCAGCAGTTTCACTTGCAGCGCAAACTCCAGGTCGCCCAACTCGTCCAGGAATACAGAGCCCGAAGGCGGGCAGGTCTCGAGCCAGCCTTTGCGGTCTTCGAGCGCGCCAGTGAACGCGCCGCGCCGGTGTCCAAACAGCTCGGATTCGATTAGCGTGGCCGGCAGTGCAGCGATGTTGATGGGCAGGAAGTCCTGCTCGGGGTCGTGCGCAAACGCGACCGTCTCGGCGTTGAACGGCACGTAGCGGGAAAGGGCGATGGCGCGTGCCACCAGCTCTTTTCCGGTACCCGACGGCCCCATGATGAGCGTCGGAAAATCGGCCATATGCGCGTAGATGCCTCGCCAGTAGCGGCGGAGGTCGTGGGTGAAAATCGAATTCCACACCGAGGCCCGTAGCCGCGCAGCCGAAAGCGAACCGCCGATGATGCACAGGAAAATGTTGTGAAAAGCCCGAACAAGTTGGTAGAAGCAAGCGAAGATGTGACCGGGGTCGTGCTTAGTGGGCAGCGAGACGCCGGGAATCTGGAAATAGCGCTCCCATTCCGCCTGAAACCGCGTGTAGAAACTCATGCGTTTCTGCTTGCTTGAGCTGAAAATCGTTTCGACAAAGTAGGGGAACGCGTGGTGATACATCACATGCAGGACCGCGTCCTGATAAAGCGCCAGGTCACTGGCGGAAATATCGTGCGCACGCTCCAGATGCCGGCGCAAACGCTCGACTAGTGGTTCGAGAAGTGCGATGATCTTCCAGACATTGGTGCGTGGGCGATCGGGATCTTCCACTTGCACGCTCCACACCGGTTCGCCTTCGACGAATTCCGCGCCCAATGCCGAGCGTTCCAGTTCCACGCGCTCGGGGATGAACGGGTTGGAGTAGGCGAGATCGGACGCGATGCGCAGCAAGAAGCGCTCTGGAGCACTGACGAAGGCCACGATTGCGAGTATACAAGAAATGTATGGATGACTGGCATGAATTGTACAATTGAATGGCTTTTGATTGCGGCTTTTACTATTAAGTCTTTTTAAATCAGGCGATCCTTCTAAAAGTCAAGCTGGGCCTCCCATTGCTCCGATAAGGGCAGGAGAACAAATTCAAATGGCCGCGAGTAGCTACAAAGAGCTTCTGAAATCGGTCGGCTTCCAATCGTTCCTCTGGACCCAGTTCCTTGGCGCGTACAACGACAACGTCTACAAAATTCTGGTTTCACTGCTGGCGGTGGAGATTGGCGCCAAAACCGGCAAGGGCAGCGAATACCTTTCACTCGGCGGCGCCGTGTTCATCGTTCCATTTCTGCTCTTCTCCGGATACTCCGGCCATCTTGCCGACGTCTTCAACAAGCGCCGCGTTTTGATCGCCACGAAATCTCTGGAAGTCGTCTCGATGGCCCTGGCGATTCCCGCGCTGGTTTCCGAGCGCATCGATTTGATGATGGCGGTGCTGTTCCTGCTTGCGTTGCAAGCCACGCTCTTCAGCCCCGCGAAGTACGGCATCCTTCCGGAGATGTTGCCGGATCGCGACCTCTCCCGCGCCAACGGTTTACTCGAAATGAGCACGTTCGTGGCGATTGTGGTGGGTACGTCGTCGGGGACCTTTTTGTTTTCCGCATGGAAACATGCGCCTTGGAAGATGGGAACCGTCATGCTCGCGATTGCCGTGGTGGGAACGCTGGTTAGTTTCAAAATCGGGGCGGTCGCGTCTCCGAACACTCGAACTCCATTCGCACTGAACCCATTTGCCGAGGTCGTCAGCGGGATGAAGCGGCTATATCGCGACCGCCCGCTGTGGCTGACGGTGATCGGCATGTCCTACTTCTGGTTCCTCGGTGCGCTGTTTCAGATGGATTTGATTGTTCTGGGGCGCGAGGTAATCAAGGTTGATGAAGTTCACATCGGCTTGATGGTTACCGCGCTGGCAGTCGGAATCGGCGTCGGCAGTTTGGCCGCGGGAAGGCTTTCGGGCGACAAGGTGGAGCTGGGTCTGGTGCCACTGGGCTCGCTGGGCATGGGCCTCTCGTCCATGCTGCTGTGCTGGGTCATGCCGTCGTGGACGGGCGCTATGGTTGCTCTCGCACTGTTGGGCTTCGCGAGCGGCCTGTTTATCGTGCCGTTAAACGCGTTCTTGCAGCAGCGCAGCGGCGACGATGAAAAAGGCCGGCTGATCGCTACCAACAATTTTCTCAACATGGTCGGCATCCTGCTGGCGTCGGCGGCGCTTTGGGGACTGCATGACAAACTTGTTGTCGCGCCGGACAAGATCCTGCTGTATGCCGGAATCTTTACGCTGGTTGCTACGGTCTACTCGGTGAGCGTCGTGCCAGATTTTCTGGTGCGTTTCGTGCTGTGGCTGGTCACGCACACGCTATTCCGCATCCGCATTGTGGGCGCCGCCAATGTTCCGTTCCGCGGTCCGGCGCTGCTCGTAGCGAACCACGTCTCCCATATCGACGGCTTCCTCATCGGCGCATGCGTGCAGCGGTTTATCCGTTTCATGGTCTATCGGCCTTACTACGAGATCCCCGCTCTTCACTGGTTTTTGAGACTGACGAATTCGATTCCGGTGGGCGGCAGTTCGCGCCGGGACCTAGTCGAGTCCATCCGGAGCGCGCGCCGCGAGCTCGAGGCGGGCCACGTAGTCTGCATTTTCGCGGAAGGCTCCATCAGCCGGACAGGGAATCTGCTGCCATTCAAACGCGGGCTCGAGAAGATCGCGGAAGATCTCGACGTCCCCGTGATCCCGGTCCATCTCGATCGCCTGTGGGGGAGCGTCTTCAGCTTCGAGCGCGGGCGCTTTTTCTGGAAATGGCCGAAGCATGTACCGTATCCGGTAACCGTGTCGTTCGGCACGCCGCTCAGCTCGAATGCGTCGGCGCAAGATGTTCGGTTGGCCATCATGGAACTGGGCAGTGACGCGGTCGACAAGCGCCGAACGGCCCAAGACCTGTTGGATGTGCGCTTCATCCGGTCGGCGAAACGCCGCTGGTTCGCGTTGGCGATAGCTGATTCGACCGGCCAGAAACTCAGCTACGGCCAGACGCTCGTGGCCAGCATGCTGCTTGCCCGCTGGATCCGTCGTCACACCGCGTCAGCGCATAACCTCGGTCTACTGCTTCCGAATTCCGTGGGCGGTGCCCTTGCCAACATCGCGGCGCTCATGGCCGGCAAGATTCCGGTGAATCTGAACTACACCGCGGGAAGAGAGTCGATGGCTTCGGCCGTGGAGCAATGCGAAATCCGAACCATTCTGACCTCTCGGCAGTTCCTGGCCAAGGCCAAGCTGGAAACGCAGGATGGCATGGTGTTCCTGGAAGATGTTCTGCCTACGTTCGGCGGATGGCAGAGAATCATCGGGGCCGTGGTGGCGTTCCTGCTTCCTGCTCGTGTGTGGGCGCGCGTCGTGAATTCAGAAAAGCGGACGCCCGATAGCCTGGCGACAATCATTTTCTCGAGTGGGAGCACAGGTACTCCAAAGGGCGTGATGCTCTCGCACTACAACCTGCTTTCGAATATCGAGGCGGTGGGCCAGGTGTTCTGGATGGGCAGAACCGATCGCATTGTGGGTGTGCTGCCGTTCTTCCATTCCTTCGGTTTCACGCACACGCTGTGGTTTCCGCTCGTGACGGGCGCCGCCGCCGTTTATCATCCCAATCCGATGGATGCGAAAGCGATCGGCGAACTGGTTCGCAAATACCGGGGCACGTTCCTGCTGACCACCCCGACCTTCTGTGCGGGCTACACGCGCAAGTGCACCGTCGAAGAGTTCGCCTCGCTGCGGTTCGTGCTCGTGGGCGCCGAGAAGCTTCGCGAGAATATTGCGCTAGCCTTCCACGAGAAGTTCGGGTTGACACCTCTCGAGGGATACGGCGCGACCGAGATGTCGCCGGTCATCGCGGTGAACGTGCCGGACCACGAAGATGCCGAGAATCCGCAAACCGGCGTGAAGGCAGGCACCGTCGGACATCCGGTTCCCGGTGTCGCGGTGAGGGTTGTGGATCCGGATACGGGCGAGCGCCTGCCCGCCGGCAAGGCAGGGCTGCTGCTGGTCAAAGGTGCGAATCGAATGCTCGGATACTTGGGACACGCCGAGAAGACCGCAGAAGTGATCCGCGATGGCTGGTATGTCACGGGCGATATCGGCTGCATCGACGACGATGGATTCCTTCGGATCACGGATCGGCTCGCGCGCTTCAGTAAGATCGGCGGCGAAATGGTGCCTCACCTGAAAATCGAGGAGGCGATGCAAGCTATTCTTGGCGATTCCACTTGCGTGGTCTGCGGCATTCCCGACGATCACAAAGGCGAACGGCTGGCGGCTCTCTACACGCGCCGCGATCTGACGCCGCCCGACATCTGGCGGCAACTCACCGAAACCGGTCTGCCCAAGCTCTGGGTGCCGAAGAGCGAGGATCTCCACTTTGTTGAAGCCATTCCGACGTTGGGGAGCGGCAAGACCGACCTGCGCCAAGCGAAAAGTGTCATCATGCGTCTGGCGGAAGTTGCGGGAAAGTAGCGGCTCATGACTGCATTCCTGTTCATCGTCGTCGTTCTGTTGGCGATCTGGATCGCTCTCAACTCGTCCAGAACGCGAGCGCTCGAATCGCTCCTCAGTAAGCTGACGTCGCGCGTGTTCCACCTCGAGGAGGATCTGAAGCAGCTCCGCAAGCTGATGGAACGGGAACGCCCCGAGCCGCAGCCGGCACCCGCCGCGAAGACCGTTGAACCCGAAAGGTTGCAAACCGCTCCCCCGCCAGTCATTCCCCTGCCAGTCGCGCCTCCAGCGCTTCCCGTGGTGGAGCGAGAAATCGCGCCACCCGCTGTAACGTCCGAACCGGCGTCGCCGGCGCCACCTCCGCTCCCGCAACCGGCGTTTGATCAGCAGCCCACATTGTCATTCAGCCGCTTGCTTAACCTCGAGGAAGCTCTGGGGACGAACTGGCTCAACAAGCTGGGCATCGTGATCCTCGTCGTCGGCGTGGCCCTGTTTCTCGCCTACCAGATGCGCGAATTGGGCCCGGCCGGTAAGGTGATGACGGGTTATCTGGTCAGCGCGGTGATGCTGGGAGCGGGTATTTTCTTCGAGCGCCGCCGCACCTGGCAGATCCTGGCACGCGCCGGAATTGGCGGCGGATGGTCGCTTCTGTATTTTACGACCTACGCCATGTTCCATGTGCCCGCGGCGCAGATTCTGTCATCGGAAAGCATGGATCTGGCGCTGCTGCTGATTGTGGCCGCCGGCATGATCGCGCACACGCTGCGTTACGAATCGCAGGTCGTGACGGGTTTGGCGTTCCTGCTGGCATTCACCACGGTGAATATCAGCCGTGGCGATGCCTCCAGCCTCATTGCCAGCGCCATTCTTGGCGCAGGCTTGGCAACGGTCGCGGTGCGCCGGCGCTGGTTTGAGATGGAGATCGCCGGCATGGCCGCGGCGTATTGCAATCACTATCTCTGGCTGCGGCCGATCATCCTATCGATGCATGGCCATGTCCACGCCTTCTCCGGCTACACCGCCAGTTCCGCGCTACTTTGCAGCTACTGGCTGATTTTCCGCGCTTCGTACGTATTCCGTCGCGTCGACGACCAGCGACAGGAACAAGTCTCGACGATCGCCGCGGTGCTGAATGCCGCACTGTTTGTCAGCGTGATGGGTTACCAATCGGTCCATCCAGAGAAGGCGTTTGAGTTTTTCCTCGGAGTGGGTGCCGTGGAATTTCTGGCCGGACAGTTGCCCATCACGCGCCGGCGCAGAACGGCATTTGTGGTTCTCACAACGTTGGGCTCGTGTTTTCTCGTGGCGGCATTCCCTTATCGATATTCGAACGCCAGTCTTTCGGCGAGCTGGCTGACCGAGGCGGAAGCCCTTTTTCTCGCCGGCGTGGTCCTGCGCGAAATCCTGTTTCGCCGGCTGGGAATGGCGGCGGCCTTGGCCGTTTGGATCCAGATGATCGCGGGCGACGCTGCAACGGTGCTCGGTGATCGCCTCTATCAAGTGCGGGAGGGCGGCCGACCGGGACTAGCGCTTTTGTTCGGTATCGCGGCGGCAGTGTTCTACGCAAACTCGCACTGGATTCCGCGCCGCTGGCCGGATTTGATTCAGACAGATCTGGAGCGATTGTGTCTCCGCCGGCTGTCGCACATGGCGACGATCCTCGCCATCATCGGTGCATGGATTGCCTGGCCCGATGCGTGGACGGCTGTCGCGTGGGCAGGTCTAGGACTGGCGCTGACGTTCGCGGCGCGGCGTTGGGGTGTACGCGAGCTGTCCATCGACGGCTTGGCTTGCATGGCGGTGTCGGTTCTTCGCGTTCTGTTCGTGAATCTGCAGGCGACCCATACTTATCCGCAAGCCAACTGGATGTCGGAGCGCCTGCTCACGATTGCGATGGTCGTGGCGCTGCTCTATCTCAGCTCCCGTTGGGCGGGAGTGACGGGGGTTCTTGCCGTTGAGCGAATTTCTCCGGCTTACACGTGGGTGGCTTCTTGTTTAGGCGCTCTGCTCGCCTGGTACGAACTACGACCGGCGACTGTTGCTCTCTGCTGGTCGCTTGGAGCGCTGGTCCTGCTGGAAGCGGGTTTGACGCGGCATTCCTTACATCTGCGTCTTCAGGCCTATGCCGCGCTCGCGGCTAGCTTTGCCCGCATTTTGTTTGTCAATCTCAATGCGGTCGGCCCACTCGGTGAGATCAGCCCGCGCATTTACACCACGGCACCGCTCGCCCTGGCGTTCTATTACGTCTACGGCCGGTTAATCGATCACGATGGCGTGGAGCGGAAATACAAGATCGCGCAAGTTCACGGCTTCTTCGGCACAGCAACCTTGGCCGCACTCATGAGATTCGAACTTGACGCCGATCTGGTTGTGGTCGCGTGGGCGGCTCTGGCTCTTCTCCTGGTAGCCATCACCTGGAAGACTGGCCGAAGAATCTTTCTGCACCAAGGCTTGCTGCTCGCTGCGGGGGTGTTGGTGCGCGGATTTCTCCACAACCTGTATGAGCGCAGCTACTTTCCTGCTCCCTTCGGCCACGGGCCGCTGGCTTCGGTGGGCGCAACGGTGATGTTACTGTTTCTCGTGCTGCCCTTTGCTTTCGCGCTCAGAGAGACTAACACCTCTAGCCCGCCGCGCAACGCGCTGCTCCGTCTGTTATGGGCTTTGGACCGCCGGCCCGAGCAAGTGTTCTTCTTCATTCCTTTCGCCCTGCTCACGGCCATGATCGCCGTCGAAATGCGTAGCGGACTCGTGACGCTCGCGTGGGGTGTTGAGGCTCTGGCGGTTTTCTCCTTAGCACTCTGGGTGAAGGAGCGAAGCTATCGGCTGTCGGGCTTAGCCCTGCTTCTGCTCTGCGTGGCCAAAATCGTTTTCCGTGACGTGTGGGGCTTGGCGCCGCGCGATCGCTACCTGACGTTCATCGTTCTCGGATCGGCGCTGCTGGCGGTTTCGTACCTCTACACGCGATACCGCAATGTACTGAGGCAATACCTATGAGACGCTGGGCTGCTTTCGCAACGGTCGTCATCGCGCTCGGCACCGCGCTCGCCTGGAGCGAGATGCGAAAGGTCGACGCGCGCGTCGGGCCGGAGCCGGTTCTCAACCTCATCGCCGATAGTGAGCGCGAGCTGACACGGCTGCCGGTGGCGTTTGCGCCGCTGCCGGATAACGAGGAGATCAAAATCGGCAATGAACTCGAGAAATCCTACGCCACGTGGTGGCACCGCGATGGCGATGACGAGCAGAACCGCGCGATTGAGCAATATCTGCAGCTGGTAGGCGCAAAGGTGGCCTTGCACGCGCATCGCAAGCTGCCGTATCGGTTTCACTACATTCCCGGTATGGATTTCGTCAACGCGTTTGCGCTGCCGGGCGGCCCTGTGTGCGTTGGCGGCGGCCTAATGGCATTGATGGACACGGAAGACGAACTGGCGGCCGTGATCGGGCATGAGATCGAACACATCGATCATTACCATTGCGCGGAACGCATCCAGGTGGAAGCGGCGCTGCGCCGCGTTCCACTCGGCGGGCTGGTCGCCATTCCCGTGGAGGTGTTCGCAGCAGGCTACAGCAAGAACCAGGAACTGGAGGCAGATAGCGAAGGCGCCAGGCTTGCGGCCGCCGCCGCATACTCGCCGCAAGGCGCGATCCAGATGTTTCGAGCCTTTGAGCGTCTTTACCCCACCAACAATGCGCGCAGTGATACGCCTCCCGAAGAGTTGTCCAAGGTCGCTCTCGAAACTCTCGAAGGCTACTTTCGATCCCATCCATTGAATGCAGAAAGAATCGACCGGATCCAGAAAATGATCGCTGCCGGCCAGATCTCGGCGAGGCCGCAGACGACACCATTCCCGTTGGCATACATATTTGTGACCGAACGTGCGTGGCGTTCGCTCGAGGCGGCCCAAGTGCGGCCTTACCCGATCTCGACGTGGAAAGACAAGCAGAGACGCGAAGCCGAGCGAGTCAAACAATATGAAGAGGCGCGTAAGCTGGCGTTACAATCGCTTGCCTTGAAAACGGATCAGCCGCGAGCAACTGAGATTGTTGCGGTGGCTCAATTCGCGTTGGGCGATTACCCGGCGGCGGTTGACGCTTATAACAAGCTTCTGCCCGACTATCCGACGTTTGCCGATGGCGTAGCGCGGTACGCCGATGCGCTCGCGGAAGAGGCTCTTGAGACGCAGCATTATGACAAAGCCATCAGTCTCGCCAGGCAATGTTTGGAACTCCAGCCCAACCGGCCCGAGACCTTGAAGATTCTCGCGGAGGCGCAGTTCCGGACTTCAGACTTCGATGGCGCCGCCGAAACTTGCCGCAAGGTCAAGAACATGTATCCGGACGCCGCCAATGAGCTTCGTAGGCGTGCCGATGGACTGGCAGCCTCATTTTTGGCGCAACACAAATATGAAGAGGCCGCGAAACTGGCGGCTGTTTCGCTGGATATTAGCCCGGGACTCACCATCGCTTGGCTGACACTTGCGGACGCGCAGTTTGCGCTCGCGAATTTCGAGGCTGCGGATGCCGCGTATCGGCGACTTCTGGAGGTACACCTCTCGAATTCTGTTGTGCTGCGAAAGTATGCGGACTCCTTGTCTGCGACCGGCCTCAGTCAGCAGAGCGCTCGGGAGTTTGAGGTCTGGACGGCGAAGTATCGGGCGACAACTCCGGCGCTGGCGACGGATCTTCGTGTCGAAGCCGCAGGCCTTTTGGCCATGACGGGGAATTATGCTCCGGCCACGGCTCTTATTTCAGAAGCACAGGAGCCTGGGCAGGACAGTATATCCCCAGAATCGTTGGCACGGCTGGGATGGTGGCACTATCGCGCCGGCAATTACGGCGTGGCGAGACGCCTGCTGCATCAGTCGCTCGTGACTCGCCCTGGGAATTCCGCGACACAGGTCGCGTTGGCGTGGGTTGAATTGGAACAAGACCAATTCGTCTTGGCGGCGCGTCATTTCACTGCCGGGGTCCGCGATACTTCGTGGAACTCGCCCATCATGGGCCGCGCCCTGGTACATTGGCGGACGCACCAGATCGACGATGCCGTAGAAGATTTCGAATCGGCCACGAAGAACGCGCCGGAGTGGCGAAATCCGCGCTGGGTCGGCGCTCTGTTTCCGGCGTCGGTCGCGCGAGACGTCGCTGCGCTCGACGCCGAGTGGCAGAGGCGCCAGACAGCCCGCGGCGATACTCGCGCTGCGGCAGCACCCGCAAGGTAAACTGAGTTTCATGTCCCTCCGGCCAGTAAAGAAGCTTGTCAAGTCCAAGCCGACTCTCGAAGGAGCCGGCGTGCACCTGCGCCGCGCATTCGGTTTCGGCAATACATCCGACTTCGATCCGTTCCTGCTGCTCGATGATTTCCGCAACGACGTTCCCGAAGATTATCTCGCGGGCTTCCCCTGGCACCCGCACCGCGGCATCGAGACGATCACCTACGTGCTGGCCGGGACAGTGGAGCACGGCGACAGCATGGGGAACCATGGCGCAATCGCCGCCGGCGATGTGCAGTGGATGACCGCCGGAAGCGGCATCATTCACCAGGAAATGCCCAAGGGCGATCCAGCCGGCCGGATGCACGGATTCCAACTGTGGGCGAATCTTCCGGCATCACTCAAGATGACGCCGCCGCGTTACCAGGAGGTGAAGGCCATCGACATTCCGGAAATCAAGGACGACGATGGCACTCACGTCCGCGTGGTCTGCGGAACCTTCTGGGGCAAGAAAGGGCCCGTGGATGGCATCGCAGCCGATCCCATGTACCTCGACGTTTCCGTCGCGCCCGGCCGCCGCAAGACGCTGCCGATCGAGACCACGCGCCACGCGTTCGCGTACGTATTCGCCGGGGCGGGGAAGTTCTGCAACGCGTCAGGTCCGCTCGCCGTCCCGACCGAAGCCGTGGGTTGGCTGGACACCGCGCCGCCATCGGAGGCCGACAACCGCTCGCTCGTGCTTTTCGATCGCGGCGATGCACTCGAGGTACAGGCGGGCGAAGAAGGCATCCGATTCCTTCTGGTTTCCGGCCAACCGCTCGAAGAACCAGTGGCGTGGTACGGCCCCATCGTGATGAACACCCAGCAGCAACTTCAGCAGGCGTTCCAGGAATTGGAGCAGGGGACGTTCTTAAAACAGCAAGCCGCTGGCTAAGACATTCGCAAGGCCGCCATGGGATCGATGTGCGTGGCGCGGCGCGCGGGGATGTAGGTCGCAGTTAGTGCTACCAGAAGGAACAGCACAGCCACTCCGGCGAAGGTAGCAGGATCCGTACTGCTCACACGAAACAGCAGGCTCTGCATCACACGCGTTGCGGCAAAAGCGCCGCCGAGACCGAGCGCGATTCCCATCACCGACAGAACAAGACCCTGTCCCATGACCAGCCGCAGAATGTCCCTTTGCTGCGCGCCAAGCGCCCGCCGGATGCCGATCTCCTGGGTTCGTTGCGTCACCGAGTAAGCAATCACCCCATAGATACCGATCAGCGCGAGCAGCACAGACACGCCTGCGAACGATCCTAACAGGGCGAGGAGAAGGCGTCGTTGTCCGACCTCGTCGTCCACCATGGTGTCCATGGTTTGAACGGCGGCCACGCCCTGGCCCGGGTCGAGCGCCTGCACCTGCTCACGAACAGGTCTCGTAAACGAAAGCGGATCGCCCGTGGTACGAATGGCAAGCATTGCGAAGGGTTGTGGGTTCTGTGCGAACGGCTGATAAACGCTATCGGGCCAACCACTGCCCTCGACGTTTTGCTGCACATCGGCAATGACGCCCACGATCTCCGCGGGCTTGAGGTTCACACCGCCGACCAGCAGACTCTGTCCCACAGGATCGAGACCCGCCGGATAGGCGGGCCAGAAATGGCGAGCCAGGCTCTCATTGATGATGACCACGCGCTGTGCGGTCTTGGTGTCGCGCTCGTTGAACTCCCGGCCGCGGCGCAGGGGAATCTCGAGCGTGCGGAAATATTCCGGCGAGACCGGAAAAATCTTCGCAATCGGCCGTTCGTTTAGCTTCAGCGGCGGCTTGAGGGCATCCTGCACGGGTGTGCCCGGGTACGCCATCATCGGCAGCGTCAGGGCGGCGGTTGCGCCGCGCACACCCGGCAGTGCCTCGATCCGACGGATCAGCTCCTGGAAGAATGCACTGCTTTTCTGATCGGTGTCGTAACGCAAGGGCGGTAAGGAAACGCCCATCGTCAGCAGATTCGACGGATTGAATCCGACATTGACCCCGCGCAAATGACCAATGCTTTCCATGAGCAGCGTCGCGCCGATCAGCAGCATGATCGAGAGCGCGATCTGTCCGGCGGATAAAACCGCGCGAAGGTTCCATCCGGCCTTGCCTTGCGCGTATCCAGGATTCGCGATCTCTCCGTTCGCTCGCAATACGCGGATCAGGTTCGGCCGCGACGCGCCAATCGATGGTGCGAGTCCAAACAGCACGCCGGTCGCGATGGAAAGTGCGGCTGCGAAGGCGAGTACAATCCAATCCAAATGAATCTCGCCGGCGCGTGGCAAATCAATCGAGGTGATGGCGGGGACTGCGCGCACTGTCCCCGCAGCGAGCATGAGCCCGATCATTCCGCCCGCACAAGACAGCAGAACGCTCTCCACCAGCATTTGCCCGATCAACCGGGCCCGTGGCGCGCCAATCGCCGCGCGGACCGCGAACTCGCGCGATCGTGAACTCGCCCGCGCCAACAGCAAGCCGGCCACGTTGGCGCAAGCGATCACGAGCACGCAGCTCACCGCGCCAAACAGCATCCAGAGCAGAGAGCGCACTTCGGCCACCAGGTTGTCCCTCATCGGCGTGATCAGCTCAGGCCGCTTCTTGGCATCGAGCATGGTCGGGTGAGCAGCCACATACTGCGCGTGAATTACCTTCATTTCCGCGCCGGCAGCCCGGAAACTGACTCCCGGTTTCAGTCTGCCGAAGATGACGGAGATCGGGCTGAGCGCCCGCGATTTCGGAGAGCTGGTCGGCGCATCGAACGGCGCCGTCATCCAAATATCCAGGCCGGCGAACGGAAATTGAAAGCGCGCGGGAATCACGCCGATGATGGTGTACGGCGTGGCGGCCAGTGTGGCGGTCCTGCCGGCGATCTGCGGATCGCCCCCAAAGCGCCGCTGCCACAGTTCGTAACTGATCATGGCCACCGGCGCACCACCCGCCGCGTCTTCCTCAGCGCGAAAACCGCGCCCTAGCACGGGCTCAACACCCAGAATGCGCAGGAAGGCTGCCGATATACGAACGCTTCGCAGAACTTCCGGCTCGGCCCTGCCGGAGAGCGTGACGTCTTCCTCGGGCATGTAAGCCCCGATGTCGGTGAACGAGCGCTCGGCCGCCTTCATCTCCTCGAATCGCGCGGGCGTTGCACCGCCGGAGATATTCACCAGCCGATCCGGCTCCGGGTACGGCAAAGGCTTCAGCAGCACCGCACGAATCACGCTGAACATCGCCGTGTCGCCGCCGATTGCGAGCGCAAGAGTCAGAACAGCCGTGGCAGTAAAGGCGGGCTTCTTCAGTAGCGTTCGCCGCGCATAGCGCGCGTCCTGCCAGATGGCTTCGAAACGCGTCAAGCTACTCTCCTCACTTCAGCATGTGGAGTTTTTCGCGAGCCGCGTCATTACCCGCTTCCGCTGCTTTCGTGTACCACTCGCGCGCTTTCTCGCGATCGTCGTGGAATCCAACGCAGCCTTCGGAGTAAAGATCGCCCAGCATCAGCATAGCCGCATTATTATTCGCGCCCGCGGCTTCTTCATACCAATTCCGCGCTACATCACAATCCTGCGAGACACCGTTCCCGTAGCGGTATAGCCGGGCTAAGTGGATGAATGCCAGCGGAAAACCTAGACGCGCCGATTTCTCATACCACTGCCGCGCCGCAGCGTAGTCCTTCGGCACGCCCAAGCCTTGATAATAAAGCTCGCCCAGCCGATCCATCGCTTCCCGGAAATCCTTTGCGGCAGCCTGCTCGTACCAGCTGCGCGCCAGAACGTAATCGCGGGGCACGCCGAGGCCCTTGAGGTGAAGGTCGCCGATACGAGTCATCGCCCCGGCATCACCTTTGGCTGCGGCCTTCTCGTACCATTGCCGCGCTTTCGCATAATCTTGTGTCCCGCCGTGCCCGGCTGCGAGCGCGTCGCCGGTTTGCACCATCGTCCGAATGTCGCCCGGCGTCTTTTTCTCCAGTTCCGTGGCAGCCTGTGTGCCGGAAGCGCTAACCGGTGTCTTAGTTGTCCCCGCGCCCGCAGGCGTCCGTACCGGCACATTGGAAGGCGCCGTTTTCGGCGGCACCACTTGCGGCGATGTCGTTTGCGCCGGCGCGGTTGGCTGCGGCGTAACCGCAGGAACCGATTGTGCAGCCGCCTTCTGCGAAGTGTCACCCGGCTGCGAGGAAGTCGCGGATTCGTTCCCCGGCACCATGCTTCTAAGGATGAGCGGAGCGAACTTGAGCGCTCCCACGACCGCCACGGCGGCGATCACGACGAACGCTCCCGCCGCAATCCATATCCATTTTTTTGATCCGCTGGCCGTCGTGACCGCGGCGGCGACAGGTACTGCGACCGGCGCGGACGCTACCGGCAGCGGAGGCGGAGGAGCCGCAGGAACTTGCACGGGTGGCGTCACGGCCACCGGCGGAATGGTGGCCGTAGGACCCGGCGGCACGGCCCGTGCGGCCGGCATCTCCATCGGCGCTGTCTCAATCGATGCCGCCGATATCGTTGGCGCGCCGGCCATCGGTGAGGACTTGCCCAGCCATGCCAGTTCCAAGTCGCGAGCAAAGTCGCTGCATGTGGCATAGCGCGCCGCGGGCTGCTTGTGCAGGGCTCGCGCCAGCACGCGGTCGACATTCAGCGTCACCGGCGCGCTCTGGTTTACTGCACTCGCCGGCGTGGGTTGTTCGTAAACAATCATGTGCGCCAGCGTAATGGTGGAATCCGCCTGGAACGGACGTTTCCCCGTCACCAGTTGGTACGCCACTACGGCCAGCGAGTATTGGTCGCTTCGTCCATCCACGGTTTCGCCGCGAATCTGCTCGGGTGACATGTACTCGACGGTTCCCATCAACATGCCCGTTGCGGTCATCGTCGTCGACCCGCTGAGCTTCGCGATTCCGAAGTCGGCCACTTTCACGCGCCCATCCTCGGTCATCAGCAGATTGGCGGGCTTCACGTCACGGTGCACGACGCCGCGCTTGTGCGCATAGTCGAGCGCTGCCGCCGCCTCCTGCAACACGCGCGCCCCGCCCGCCCGATCGAGTTTCGGCGGCTGCTCCATCCGATTGGCCAGATTGGAGCCAGCGACAAATTCGAGAACCAGGTACGCGGTTTCGCCCTCATGCCCAAAATCGTACACGGCAACGATGCCGGGATGGTCCATCTGGGCGACAATGCGCGCCTCGCGCAGGAAGCGTTCGGTCAGGTCTTGTTTGGAATTGGGATCCGCGCCTTCGAGCAGCCGAACCGTTTTGAGCGCGACCCGCCGGCCGAGCACCGTGTCTTCGGCCAAGTAAACCACGCCCATACCGCCGGCCCCCAGCCGGCCCGTGATGCGGTAGCGCCCAAGCTGCTCCAACATGTCTCACACCAAGGTTACACGGTTCCTGTGACATCTCGCACGCACCGCCGCTACGTAATTCAAGTTGCGCGGGCGCGGTCTTTCGCGCTCAACCCCGCCCGTAAAGCTGTGTGACAATCGTCGAGAGTCCAGTCCAAATGAAGCTTCTATGTCCGTTCTTGCTGCTCCTATGCGCTACCCGACCGATGGCCGCGCAGAACCTGGTCGTTGATGCCACTCCCTCGCACGTGGCCAATTCTTTCAGCCCCATTCGCTCGTTAGGCGCGGGCGTCGACCGCATCGGCGTCGGCCTTGCCGACAAGATGCTCGTGAACCCCATGCTCAAGGAGATTCTCTCGGCGGGCTGGCAGACCGTCACGTATCGCCAGAACACCGAGCTCGAAGCCGAAGCCTGGCATTGGAATCCCCAAGGCAAGTGGAGCGACCCCAAAGGCCAGGGCTATTTTGTCGGCAACGCGACACCCACGGAAATGATTCGCCACTCCTGGGGCTACCGCAATTATTCCGTGCTCACCGACGGCGACCCCGACACCTATTGGAAGAGCAATCCCTATCTCACCCGCGCCTTCACTGGCGAGGACGATTCGCTCCATCCCCAATGGGTGGTCGTCGATCTCGGCAGTCTGCAAAAAGTGAACGCTGTCCGCATCGCCTGGGCCGAACCGTACGCGAAAAATTACCGCGTGCAGTTCTGGTCGGGCGGCGAAGAGAACCCTCGCCGCAACGCTACCAAAGGCATCTGGCAAACATTCCCCGCCGGCATGATCGCCAACGGCCAGGGCGGCGACGCAACCCTCCGCCTGACGGCATTTCCTGTGTCGGCCCGTTATCTTCGCGTCTGGATGACCGAATCCTCGAACACCTGCGACACTCACGGCTCCGCCGATCCACGGAACTGTGTCGGTTTCGCCATTCGCGAGCTCCATGCCGGCATGCTGGCCGCGGATGGCTCGTTTCAGGACCTCGTGAAACATTCCACGACCGCCGGACAATCGCACACCCTGTGTTCTTCTGTCGATCCCTGGCACAGCATTGCCGATCTCAACCAGAGCGCCGGCGATCAGGTCGGCTTCGATTTCTTCTTCACCAGCGGCATTACGCGCGGTCTTCCTGCCATGATCCCCATCGCCATGATCTACTCCACGCCGGAAGATGCCGCGGCCCAGATCGCTTACATCGAGAAGCGCGGCTATCCCATCTCCTACATCGAAATGGGAGAAGAGCCGGACGGCCAGCGCATGGACCCCGAGGATTACGCGGCCATCTACCTCCAGTTCGCAACCGCCCTCCACAAGCTAGATCCCAAGCTGAAACTCGGCGGCCCCGTCTTCGAGGGCGAGAACGAAGATATTACAGTCCCGCCTACTCCGGATGGCCGCGTGTCATGGCTCGGCCGTTTTATCGATTACCTGAAAGCCCACGGCCGCATCTCCGACCTCGCCTTCATGTCCTTCGAGCACTATCCTTTCGCTTGCCGTTCCAAATGGAGTGATCTCTACCGGGAAGCTGGTTTGATCACGCACATCATGGAAGTTTGGCGAAATGACGGTGTGCCGCCCGATGTTCCCCTTTTCATGACCGAGGGCAATCTCGCGTCCGGCGCCGGCGGAAACTTCCTGGACATCATGGGCGCGCTCTGGTTGGCGGATTTTGAAGGCGCGTTCTTCACCGGCGGCGGCAGCGCCAGCTATTTTTTCCACTACATTCCCGAGACGATGGACCGCGGATGCGACGGTGGCGGCGGTACGTTTAGCCTGATCCAAACCGATCGCGACGATCGCATGAAAGGTTATCTGTCGCAGTATTTCGCGAGCCAGTTGATCACCCGCGAATGGGTCGAACCTATCGATTCCCCCCACCGTGTGTTCCACGTGTCGAGCGACATGCACGATGCCGACGACAACACTCTGGTCACTGCTTACGCGGTGTTTCGTCCCGACGGCCAGTGGTCGCTCCTGGTCGTCAACAAGGACCACGATAATCCCCATCGCGTGCGCATCGCCTTCCACGACGCGGATGCGAAATCCGACCGCACATTTTCCGGCCCCGTGACTTTGTTCACCTTTGGCGCCGCACAGTATCAGTGGCATCCAGACGGCGTCAACAGTTGGGCCGATCCCGACGGTCCACCCGCAAAGGCAACTGTCACGGCCGATGCGCAAACGTTGTTCGTATTACCGAAAGCGTCAATCACGGTGATCCGCGGGAAAATCGCGGGCGAGTAATCCGCTACCTACTTCGATTCCTCGGCGATGCCTGCTTCTTGTGCGCGCAGGTGTTCTTTGGCCTTTCGCAGCTTATCCGAGGCCTCGCGCTGTTGCGCCGATTCCCGCTGCGCATCCTCTAGTCGCCCCAACTGACGATACGCCGTGGCCAGATAAAGATGCGGCGCCGGGTTGTTCGGCTCTAGCTTGGCGGCGGTCTGTAGCGGGGCTAACGCGTCTGCGCTGCGGCCGCCCTCAATCAGCGTTCTTCCCAGTCCGATGAACGCGTCCGTGAAGCCGGCGTCCAGCTTCGTGGCGTGCTCGAAGTGTCCGATCGCGACATCCGTCTGCTGGTCCTGGCGCGCCATTTCGCCCAGCACGTATTCCGAAGCCGCGTTTGAAGGATCGATCTTCAATTCCTCTTCGAACTCCCGCCGTGCCTGTTGCTTCTTGTCTGAGTCCCGGTTGGGTCCCGACAGCAGCAATCGCCCGATTCGATAGTGAATGCCGTGCACGCTCGGTTCTTTTTTCAGCACTTCGCGATATTCTTCGATCGCCTCATCCGGCTTGCCTTGCGCTTCCATCGCCTCTGCATTCAGTTCGTGCATTTGGTAAGAGCCCGGCGCGGTCAGCGAGAGTTCCCGCGAAGCCCGCAAGGAAAGATCGGAGAAAACGTGGACGGAAATGTAGAGCACCTCTGCATCATGCGGAAAGCGCTTCTTGAGTGCCCTCACAAAATCTTCCGCACTGTCCGCGTCCCCCAGGGTCATCGCGCATTGCACGCCGTCCGCTCCCAGGCGTTTTTGCAATACCGGATCCGTGGAATGGTCCAACGCCGTCTTCAGCTGCGCAAGCACTTCACGGCAGTGACCCGCTTCGGCGAGTTGCGCGACCGACACTGGCGACAGCTCGGCGCGTTTTCTCGGCGGCTCCTGAGCGTTCGCCATGGTCACTAGCGCAAGCCCGGCCACGATCCATGCGTACACGCCATCATTGTAAGCCGAGGCTATCGCCGAAGAATTAACATTTGCAAGTGGCGCCACCCGCCGTTTTCCTGGTTGACAATACACATTTTCGGAGTATGATCGACGCATCAGCGTTTTAGCTTTGGGCATCACAAATCAATAACTTCAGGCCGGCGCTAGGCTATTAGCGCTCGACCCCGGTGGGCGCGTTTTTTGCCCGCTGCTTGGAAAGGGGCAATGCGGCTTTATGAAGATTCCTATTAGAGTTTGGCGTGTTGCGTTCGTACTAGTTTTGAGCGGTTCGCTCGCCTGGGCACAACTGTATTCCGGCTCGATCGTCGGCGTTGTCGCTGATCCCTCCAGTGCGGTAATCCCCAATGCGAAAGTCACGCTGGTAGACGAAGAGAAAGGCTACGCCTTTAATGCCACAACCGACAGTACCGGGCGCTACCTGTTCCGCGGCGTCCAGCCTGGTTCTTACAAACTCACGGTAGTCGCCGACGGGTTTCAGATCCAAACGCGAACCGGCATCGTCATCGCCATCAATCAGAACACCTCGGTCGACTTCACCTTGCAATTGGCCACCGGCGCGCAATCCGTCAACATCACGACCGAAGCGCCGCTGCTTTCGACGCAAGACTCGGTCACCGGCCAGGTGCTGGATCGTAAGCTCATCAATGACCTGCCGAATGTGGGGCGCGACGTAATGAATTTGGCCTATCTCACGCCCGGTGTCGTCACTACGCAGAACGGCGGGAACCCCGGGGGCGGCAACAACTTCGTCTCCAACGGTGGTCGAAACGCAACGGCGGACGTGCTCATGGACGGCATCACCACCACTAATTTCGATCAGAACAGCGGCCAGCAGAATATCATTTATCAGCCCGCCTTGGATTCCATCGAAGAGTTTAAGGTGCAGACCTCGAACTTCAGCGCCGAGTTTGGTTTTTCCGGTGCCGCCATCGTGAATATGGTCACGCGCTCTGGAACGAACGAGTTCCACGGCAGCTTGCATGAGGCGTTCCGGAATCAGGTGCTCGACGCCAACGATTTCTTCGACAATTCCGCCGGCAATCCGATTCCTGGCCTCCGCCGCAACCAATTCGGGGGCACCGTCGGCGGCCCCGTCAAAAAGAACAAGACTTTCTTCTTCTTCGATTACGACGGTATCCGGGAGATTTCCCAATCGACGGCCTCGGGCGGTATGCCGAGTGCCGCGGAGCGCCAGGGCAATTTCGGAGAACTATGCGGCTACAACGGTGGGACATTCGACAAGAACGGCATGTGTTCCGCTCCCGCAGGTCAGCTTTGGGATCCCTATTCCGGCACCTACGATCCCAACGTCGGAGGAGCTGTACGCTCCACTTACATCCCCTTCAACAACATGGCCACGTTTATGAGCGGCGGCAATCCGAATCTAAACGGAACCGGTTATCAGTTGCCGGCGCGCCCAGGCAATCTCATCGATCCGGTTGCGTCGAAAATGATGCAGTACTTGCCGATGCCGAATCTGGCGGTGGGAACACCCAACTATCAGTACTACTACAATTGGATCGCCTCCGGATCCAACATCAACCGCAACAATCAATGGGACCTGAAGATCGATCACCGTTTCAGTGACAAGAGTCTGTTAACCGCCAAGTACTCGCAGCAGAACAGCTATGGCCATGGATATAATTTCTACGGCAACGTTGCCGACCCCTTCACTTCCGGCCCGGCGCCAGGCACCGCTCACGCTTTCGCGATCACCGAGAATTACACCTTCAGTCCGACGGTTTTGTTGAGCTTTTCCTACGGCTTCACGCGGAACTGGGGACTCCAGCCTGGGATTTCCGGCGATTACAAGAACCTGAATCCCGCAACATTGCTTGGGTTGCCGGAATATATGGATCGCGGTTACCCGCCGGCTCTACCCTACATCAACATTGGCGATTCATACGGCACAAATATCGGCACGCAGCCTTGGAGTTATTACCTGAATGGCGACCTCACCCACCATTTGCAAGCAACCTTGAGCTGGGTCAAGGGATCGCATGAGCTTAAGTTCGGCGGCGAAGGCCGCTTGCATCGCGGCAATTATGCGAACCCGGGGCCGACCGGGGGGAACTTCCCCTACGATTACACCGGCACTTCGCAGGACCCCAACTACGGCGACGGCGGGGATGCCTTTGCCAGTTTCCTGACCGGCTTTTCAGGAGATGGCAGCGGAAACGGAGAGTACGAGGTCGCGAACTGGGTGGCTACGCAGAATTTTCAGGCCGGCGGCTACGTCCAGGACAACTGGAAAGTCTCGCGCACGCTCACGCTGAATATCGGGCTGCGCTACGACATCACCTTCCCGCGTACGGAGCGCTACAACAACATGCAGTGGGACGATCCCAACGTCGTGTCGCCCCTTCAGGTGCCCGGTTTGGGCACGCTGCATGGCGGCGAAATCTATGCCAGCCCGAACGATCGCACCAATTACGAGCTCGACGCGAAGGATTTCCAGCCGCGCGTTGGATTCGCCTGGCAACCACTGAGCAAGACTGTAGTACGCGGCGGGTATGGCATCTTTTATTCAACCTCGAAGGTCGGCTCTGCGGGCCCCGGCGCTTGGGGCTGGGAAGGCTACGTCAAGGACACCCCTTGGATCACTACGTACAACAACGACGGTGCTACTCCCTGGGGCCGCTTAAGTGATCCATTCCCCAACGTCGGTCCGGCTCTGCCGCCGGGGAACTCCCTTGGCTTGTTGAACGACGTCGGCTATTACGCTTGGGGTCCCATCAAATCAATCAGCATGACGCCATACGAACAAACCTGGAGCTTGGGTTTCGAACGCGAGCTTCCGGGAGACATGGTTCTCGATGCGAACTATGTGGGAAAGAAAGGGACTCACCTTTACTTTGGCGGAGCGGGCAACCTGGACTTTCTGGGACCTCAAATCGAGCATTACTCGGCCAGCCAAATTGCCGGCCTGCTGACGTACGTCAAGAATCCGTTCTATGGCATCGTGACCGACCCGAACACTTACCTTTCCGCGCCCACGGTGCAGGCGTTTCAACTGCAACTGCCGTTTCCGCAATTTTCGGGTTTCGGTGGCGACGCCCCTCCGTACGCCAACTCCATTTACAACGCGGCACAATTCCGGCTCGACAAGAAGTTTTCGCACGGAATCGAATTTCTGGCGAATTACACGTGGTCGAAGGCCATCGACGACGCTTCGGCAACCGACCAGAACATCGATTTCAAAGGTATTGGCAAGAGCCATCTTCAGGATCCAAACAACTACGCGCTGGAGCGGTCGGTCTCGGCATACAACGCCACGCACCTGGTGAATCTCAGTTATGTGTACGAGCTCCCCTTCGGCAAGGGAAAGATGGTCGGCAACAACTGGAATCCGGTCTTCAACACGGTGCTGGGTGGCTGGCAGTTCAACGGCATCTGGACTTTCGCCAGCGGATTTCCTCTTACGCTCGGTCTCGCCGGCGGTTTCCCGCTGCCAACCTATGGCTCGCAACAGCCGGACGTGATTGGCCGCCCGGTGCGCAACACGGGTTCGGATTGGCTGAACAACTACTTTTCCAATCCCGATGTATTTATCGCTCCGCCTCATTACACCGTCGGAAATGCGCCGCGCACGTTGCCATATATCAATGCACCCGGCCAGGAGAATGCGACCCTTTCCTTGTTCAAGGAGTTTCCGGTGAATCGAATCCATGAAGGGACACGTCTCGAGTTTCGCTTCGAAGCGCTTAACGCATTGAACCGAGTGCAGTTCGCCCCGCCGCATACGACGGTGAATGCCAGCGATTTTGGGCTCACCAACGGCCAGGCCAACCCTCCGCGCCAGGTGCAATTGACCATGAAGCTGTATTTCTGAGGGCGACGACCAGAGTTAAAGTTGATCAAATCCGGACGGTGGCGCCACTACCTGGTTTAAGCGTCACCTCAATTAAGGGTATGATAGTCATATGATTGAAGATCTGTTGCAACCCAGGCACTTGCTCGTGATCCTGGTAGTCGCTCTTTTCTGCTTTGGTCCCAAGAAGTTGCCTGAGCTTGGCAAAGGCCTCGCCCAGGGAATTCGGAGCTTCAAGGACGGCTTGAAAAAGGCGACGGAAGATCCAGCTAATTCAGGACAGTAGCTCGTCTTCAGATTCGTACCGCGTGTTGCGCTACATACTCGTCCAGTGAGCGGTCCGGACCGATGTAGTGAAATTCCTCCGCGTAATCGAGTCCATGTTTCCTGCCGAGAATGCGATCCCGGTTTTCCAACGCTACACTGGCAAACTCGTGAATCGCCGCCGTTTCGTCCCCGGAAAATGTCGGTAAACGCAAGCTCTTTTCGGCGAGCGAAGCATTCAGATCGCGGATAAAGTGTGCCATCATGGTCCGGCAGGATCGCAGGCAAGCAAGTTTCGTTTCGCGTGTTGGGCCAATATCCACCACGCGATTCACCAGTTGCGGGCCGCGCGCGAAGTAGTACTTCTCCGTCACGCTATGCGGTTTCAGACCGGCAGCGAAATGCTCGGGCATATCGAGGTGGCCACCGGACATCCAGCACGCCGCCTCGACCGCCTGCGCGGTGACATAATGATCCGGGTTTTCTTCGTAATGCCCCCAAGGATCGTAACTAAAGACGGTATCGACTTTTAGCAGTCGAAAAAGGAAAATCAACCTGGCGCGGATTTCGGTACGCGCGACGTCGTCCATGCGATGATTGCGGTAGCCTAGGTCAAACGCCTGCTTCAATCCGCAAGCTTTCAAAAACTCGCCCGTGTCCCGCTCATTCGCCGCAACGGTTTCGCCGAAAGTAAGATCGTAGGAATCTTTCTCGTCGTTGCTGGTGCGGATGAAATACCCCTCGTAGCCTTCCTTCAGCAGTTTGGCCACCGTCCCACAGGCGAAAAAAGGCCCATCATCCAGATGCGGTGTGATCAGCGCCAGGACGCGTCCTTTGTGCGTCTCGCCGGTTGCCGCACGCTCGATCACAACGTCGTTCACAGGGGCGGACGTTTGTGCCGCTGCCGGTAACGCGAACGCGCTGGTAAGAAAATGTCGCCGTTCCATGGCAAGCATTCTCGCACGTCAGGGCTTTTTGAATCGCGTGAATCTTTGGGTATCGACGGGGGGGATGCCGGGTAGCGCGCGGGAATCGGCAAGCGGCTCGCCCACGGCGGTGCGGACGGGGACGACGCCCGCCCAGATGGGCAGCGCGTAATCTTCTTCATCGTCGATGGGGCCGCCGGTGCGCACTTTCGCGGAAACCTCGTTGAGCGGGAGCGCGAGAACGCTAGTGCTCTTCAACTCCTGATCGGTAGGCTGGCGGACCTCATCCCAACGGCCCGGCAGGATTTGATTGGTAAAGGACCGTAAAGCCAGGAGCTTTTCCTCGCGATCCGTCACCAGCCGCGCTTTTCCCAACACCACGACCGATCGGTAATTCATCGAATGATGAAATGCCGAGCGCGCCAGCACGAAGCCATCGACCAGCGTCACCGTCAGGCAAATATCCACGCCGGCGTCCAGCGTCCGCAGCATGCGGCTAGCGGCTGAACCGTGGATGTACAGGCTCTCTCCAACCCGCGCATACCCGGTCGGAATGACGTACGGCTGCCCATCCAGCTCGAATCCGACATGGCAGAGAAAGCCCTCATCAAGAATGGCGTGAACTTGCGATTTATCGTAAACGCCGCGCTTGGCGAGGCGCTTCACCTGCGTGCGCGGAGTGGGTGTGTAAGTATCCATCCAATTCACTTTATCGCGATGGCCGCGGCAATTCCGTGATCCATTTGGGAACGCGACCTTCGGCGTCGTCGGTCACCGGTTTGCCGATCGTGTCTCCGGTGAGATCGAGCCAGGATCCTCCGTCGCCATTGTACTTACCGGGTCCGGCATAAGCTGGGTCGCTCATGGCCTCTTCGAGCGTGATGAAGCTGTAGCCGCGCTTGCGCATGATGGCTATCGAATCGCGCAATGAGACCGAGTTCATCTCGCTGCAATGGATGAGCAGAATTTGCGGCAGTTCGTAGCCGAACAGGTCGCGGGAGATTCTCTCGGCCTCGCTGAACTCCGGGTCAATCGCCTCCAAGTACGCCTGGCGGATCTTTTCGGCGACATCCTGTTTGCCGGCGCGCAGCATGCGGCTGTAAGCGCTTGCGAACATATAGTCCTTGTAATCCACCGTCACGGGCGCGATACGGTACCGATGCTGTTCGAGGAAGCTCATGAACTGTTGGCGAATTTCGGGCGTGGGACCGCAATCGAGGAAGGGAAAGCGGAACCACACCAGCTTACGGCCGCGCTCTTCGAGCAGCGCGCGGGTGATTACTTCGCCTTTGATGAGATCGTCTTCAAATTGCCACAATGGAATCTGGTTGATGCTGGGGTGCGAATAGGTGTGGTTACCGAGATCGAATCCGGCATCGAGCCAGTTGGCCAGCACGGCGGCGCGGCCGTCGCGTTGGCCCGGCACGTTGAGCTGGCGCTCGTTGATGAAAATGGTGGCGGGAACCTTCTCGGCCTGGAGAGATGCCAGCAGGCCCGCGGAGATGCGCTGGAATCTCGCAAGGTCTTTCAGTTCGCCGACGGCAGGGCCATCGTCGATGGTGATGGCTACGCGCCGGCTGTTCAACGGGGCCTGAGCCACGGCGCAGGAACTAACGGCTAGAACTAGCCATGCTGCCGGCAGAAACGGCGAGGAACGCAATGTCATCAGTTTTCTCAGACAACGATTCTATCGCGGGGTACTGATCAAGAAGCCGCTACATGTGCCGATATTGTAATCTGTGATCGCGTGAGGCAATGTTGGAATCCTTTCTAGCCTGGGTGTGGATTCATCTGCTGTTGGTGATCGAAGCGGTACTGGTGGCGCTCTACGCGGAGGCGGTGTTTCGCAATCCCGATCTGGGTTCTCGGTGGTTCGTTCGATGCGAGGGGTTTCTTGGACGATTGGCCAGGCGGAAAGCTGCTTCCATCGTTGCCGTCATTGCGTCCGCGGTGCTGCTGCGAGCTGTGATCATCCTGTTCACGCCGATTCCGGAGCCGGGGATACACGACGAGTTCAGCAATTTGCTGGCGGCGGACACGTTTGCGCACGGGCGGCTCACGAATCCGACGCATCCGATGTGGGTGCATTTCGAAAGTTTTCAGATCGAACATCACCCGAGTTATGCCTCGATGTATCCGCCGGGGCAAGGACTGGTTCTGGCGCTTGGCGAGCGGCTGGGCCACCCGATCCTCGGCGTGTGGATCATGGGAGCGCTGATGTGCGGAGCGATCTGCTGGATGTTGCAGGGCTGGTTCAGTCCCGGATGGGCTCTGCTCGGCGCAGGACTCGTGGTGATCCGCTTAGCCACATTCAATTACTGGACCAACACCTATATGGTTGGCGCCCTGCCTGCGACGGGTGGTGCGCTCGTGTTCGGAGCAGTGGGGCGCATGCTGCGACACCGGCAGGCCCGTGATGCAATCGTTCTGGCAGTCGGAATCGCACTGCTCCTGAACAGTAGGCCGTTCGAGGGCGCCATTCTCTCGGCGGCTGCGGTTTCGATCGTTTCATTTCATTCGATTCGACACTGGACGGGATTATTGGCCGTGACGCGACGCGTAGTTTTGCCGCTCGCGTTGATCTTGGTTCCGACAGCGGCCCTGATGGGCTATTACAACTGGCGTGTCTTCGGAAACCCACTCACGTTGCCGTACCAGATCAATCGGGCGACGTATGCGATGGCGGGAGTCTTTCTGTGGGACACGCCGGGGCCGGCGCCTGTGTACCGGCACAAAGTGATGGCTGATTATTACACCGGCTGGGAGATGGGCGTAGTGCAGGAAGTTCGGACAGTTCGCGGTTTTCTTGAACTGACTGTGGAGAAGCTCATCGGCACCTGGGAGTTTTACATCGGCCCCGTTCTTACCATTCCGCTTCTGGTGCTTCCTCTGATATTCCGCGACCGCAGGGTGCGACCCCTTTTACTGATGGTCGGCGCTTTCGCACTCGCGCTGTTTTTCGAGACTTGGTTCATGCCCCACTATGCCGCCCCTGTTGCGGCGGCGATCTTCGCGATTCTTGTTCAGTGCCTGCGGCACATTCGCGCCTGGTGGTGGAAAGGCAAACCGGTGGGTTTGGCTATGGTTCGGATGGTGCCTGTGGTGTGCGTATTGATGCTGGGGATCCGCGTAACGATCGGCATGCTGCATTTGTCGGTGCATTTGGGGTGGCCGAACACGTGGGCGACTATATGGACAGTACCGTTGGGGCGCGAGAAATTGATCTCGGAACTGGAATCGCAGCCGGGTTCACATTTGGTTCTCGTGACGTACGGGCCGAAGCACGATCCATTCCGGGAGTATGTTTACAACGCCGCGGACATCGATCAATCGCGCATTGTCTGGGCGCGGGATATGGGCGCGGATGGGAATCGCGCGCTGTTAGAGTATTTTCGCGGTCGGCAGGTATGGAAGCTGGAAGCCGATACCGAGCCGTTGCGGCTGGTGCGGGAAAAGTGAGGGCGAAACATCAGTTGGCGATTCGACCGCGGAGCACCGTGATGGAAGCCTTGGGCAAGGTGAAGGTTGTCTCTGGACTTCCGTTGGCGAATGTACCGGAGGGCGGCCCGTCGGGATCGGCGTGACTACGCGGGCCGTCGCTCTTCCACACATATTGTTCGCTGCCGAAGGTGACGACGGCAACGGGTCCTGAGAAAGCGGAGATACGCTTCGACTCCGAATCCTCAAATGCAACCCGCACGGTGTGCGGTGTGGACTCGTCGCGATTCACGAGCATGAGGGCCCAGTTGCCATCCGGGCGATGGAGCGCGTACGAAGTGACGAGGACATTCCCTTCGCCATCTTTGATGCCGGTGGAGGACGGAAACAGGTGATGCACGCCGGAGCGATGGGCGGCCCACTCGAGGTTGATCATGTGGGCGGCCCAGTAGAACGACGCGTAGCCTTTGATGTTGTAGTCGCGGTCAGATACGAAATTGGACCAGGAGGCGGGACCGAGGCAGGTATTTTGGATGTCCTGCGGCTGGATGGGTGAGTGGTAGTAAGCCGCGCCGCCGCCCTCAAAGAACGAACCGATGCTATCGGCGAGCCACAATCCGCCCCATATTGTGCTCATGGGTCCAGTGAGCCCCGCGGCCACGCTGCTTTCGGTGACCATCAGGGGGATGCTCTTCGGCACGCCGTCTGCCCGCCACACATCGAGGATGTGCTTCATCAATTGCGGTTCCTGGTAGAGAGATTTCCATTTGATGTCGCATTGCTCGAAGGGGTAATGCTCGAAGGAAACGAAGGCGAGGTCCGAGAGCCGGCCGTGCTCTTTCAAATAGTCGACGAAGCGGCCCAGCCAGGAGGTTCGGCCTTGCGCATCGGGCCAAACGCGGATGTCTTCATTGACACCCTCGAAAACGGGGCCACCGAGTTTTAGCCTGGGATCGACCTTGTGAATCGCCGCGGCCCATTGCACATAGAGAGCGGCGTAATCCTCGGGCATGGCGTGTTTGCCGTCGGGCTCTTCGCCCATCTCGATGTAGCTGATGGGATAGCCGCGCTTCTCGATGTAAGCGATTTGTGCGGCGGCGTCATCCGGCGTGCCGTAAAGCATAGTCACCGGAATCATGGCCGGCAGGTTGTTGGTGAGACCGCCGGTGAAAAACAGATCGAAGCCGGTGTGCTGGTAGCTGCCGGTAGTATTGCGGTCCGCGGCGGCGTGCCAGGGATCGATGGAAGAGGCGACGTAGGAAGGCGCACTACGGCCTGTGTTTCCCTGTGCGGCGTCGACGAAGGTTCCGCCCGCGTCCACGCTGCCGGCATGAATTTCCTGGATAGCATAACCGACACAATTGCGGACGTCGGCGGAACCGTGAACATCGCAGGTGTTCGATGATGCAGTCATCAAAATTCGCAGGTAGCGCGCAGTAACGGGAGAGCCGTTTATCTTCAGAATGACGGCGCCACCGGTTGCGTTGTGCAGATCGCCCGTGGGAAAAGTTTTCCATTCACCTTTCGGACCTTCGTCGAAATCGAGCGCATCTTTGCCGATCCAATACTGCACTTGATAACTCGTCGCGTAGGGATTCGCCCAGACGATTTGAACGGCACTCACGGCTTTGCCGGCTTTCAGATCCACAACGACCCATTGCGGGTGAAGCGAATCGTTCTCACCGGTGAATTTGCTCGTGAGATATGGATTGCTTTTCCAATAACTGTGATTGGCGCCGGGCACGGGGCGATCGCCGCTGGTGGCGAAACCGCGATGCGGGAGTGGATACGAGAGGATGTAGCGGATCGGGTCTTTCAGTTCCACACTTCCTGTGAAGTAGCCGCTGTGGTTGGCCGGGTCGCTCCAGGCTCCGTTGTCGTTCCAGTGCCACGCTGCGATGCGGAGCTCGGAATTGTTGCGATAGGTGATCGGCCCCCATCCCGCGGAGAGGGATTCCTGGAGGATGTGGGGCGTGAAGACGATGTCAATGTCGCGGTGCGAGAGGACATCGAGCGAACTGCCGAGCGCGCTATCGGGATCGAAGGAGTTGATGACGTGGGCGGGCGTGACATCGACGTGGATGACAGCGGCTTCGTCGGCGGCGCTTGCGAGGAAGGGAAGTGCCGCGGCGAGTGTGGCCGCTGCCAGGATGGAACGCTGGATGATGATCAAGAGAATGGCTCCGGCGGAATTATATCGCGACGGGCGAGCGAAGACGGCGGGCTGTGGGGATTGGGAACGATGAGTCCGACTGTGGTTCTTCGACTCGTCAGACTTTCGGTATCTGTAAAATTATGGGTTTTTGTGGCCGCAATACTGCGCGCAAGCCAATGAAATAGAAGATCAGATCGCCAGCGTTTAACTTTGGCTGTACATCCGATGTCAACCTTTTTCGACTAGCGAAGGACGCGAAATTTCGATTACCTTCGACAACGGAGGCGGAAATACGATGACAATGCTCACTAACTTTATACGCGACGAACAAGGTCAAGACCTGATTGAATATACGTTACTGTTGGCTTTTGTATGTTTAGCTTCGGCAGCACTATTTATCAGCGCCGGCGGCAGTGTGGCCGGGATCTGGACCTCAACCAACACACAATTGTCGGCTGCAAACACATCAGCGAGCTAAACGATCGGGTTCGCCGCAATTCTTAAAACGCAGTCATTCATGACGCGCCGTAAGGCGCGCGAAGCACCAATCGGGCGCCGGAAGTTTGGCCGGCGCTTTCCTGTTTTTCCCCCGGCGATTTCCACGGCGTGTTGGCCACCTATCCAAAGCCAGCGTTGACCCCAGGAATCAGGCGGCGCAGCATAACAATAGCGGGGGTCGGCGATTCTGCCCTCAGCGTGTGCCATGAGCTTACCGCAACCCGGTACCAAGCAAGCCGGTTCAGGCTCCCAAAAGGACGGCGGCAAACGTCTGCATCCGCGCTCGCCCGTGGAGCGGCGGGTTCGTCTGTGTTGGACAGACAGTCAGGGTAACCGCATTCTTGAGGCGCGCGCGATTGAGATCAGCAGTTTCGGCATGCTGGTTGAAACGGACAAAGCGATTCCTTCCGGTACGCTCGTTTCGGTGCACAGCAGCGCTACGTTGATCGGCAGGGCCTGCGTGCGGCATTGCACGCCGAAAGGCATAAAGTACCGAATCGGCCTCCACATGCCGGATCGAATGGTTCGCAAGGTTTGATCAGGGATCCTGTGCGGGATGGTTGGATAAGAAGCCCTGGTGACATATAATGTCCCTTTGCGGTTTGCCTCAGAGGCAAATAGGGATGCACGTCCGCTCCTTCCCTCTCACGCAGAAGTAAAGCCCGTCCGCGACCACAGAGGAGAACCCCGCTCTTTTTATGCTCGTCCGGTCTATTTTATTTGCCCTATTTGCCGCGCACGTCGCTGCCGCCCAAGGCGACGTGCTGAGTCTCTCGCAGACGGTGGCCGCGAGTGCGGGGACGGTTTTGCTGAACGTGTCGTTGCAATCGAGCAGTGGGCAACAGCCAGCGGGAGTTCAGTTCACACTGAGCTACTCCCCCGCGGATTTCACAGCTATTCAGGTGACCGCAGGACAGTCGGCCACCACGTCCGGCAAGGCTGTGGACTGCTTTGGCACTTCCAGCGCGTACAACTGCATAGTCACGGGCGTGAACAAAAACACTATTCCGGATGGCGTGGTCGCGGTGGTTTCTTTAACCGTTTCGTCAGCCACAACGGATACAACTTCATACGTTCAGTTGCAGAACTGTTTGGCTGTATCGCTCGGGGGTACGGCGATCCCGATTTCAGGGACCGGAATTGCGGCGACCCTCAACGCCTCGCAGGGAGTCAACGCAAGCGTTGAGAATCTTCAATTCGTTTTCGCTATAGGCGGGACAACTCCGCCGAGCCGGCAGATTCAGATCACGAATGGCTCTACAGGGACGTTGAACTGGACGGCTACATGGAAGGCGACGTGGCTGCACGTGACTCCTGGGTCGGGAACAACGCCCGGAACGATCACGGTGTCCGTTACGCCGGCCGGACTTGGTGCTTCCGCGTATACCGACACGATTCAGATCGCTGCGACCGGAACCGCCGGCAGCCAGGTGGCGATCAATGTGACGCTGGTTGTGCAGGCCACGGCGGGTGCGGCACTTTTCATACCTGTGTCCCCTTGCCGTGTAGCCGACACGCGGAATGCTGACGGACCGCTGGGAGGCCCGTCGATCACCGGCGGCTCGTCGCGCGAGTTCATCATTTCCGATAGCCCTTGCGGCATTCCCGCGACTGCATCCGCGTATTCGCTGAACGTGGCCGTGGTTCCCAAACACAATCTCAGTTTTCTGACGGTGTGGCCAACGGGCCAACCGCAGCCCGAGGTGTCGACGCTCAACTCGCCGGATGGACGCATCAAATCGAACGCGGCGATCGTCGTGGCGGGGACCAATGGGGCGATTAGCGTGTTTGCGACGGATACGACGGATGTGATCATTGACATTAACGGCTATGCGAGCGACGCGGGCAACACGGGCCTGGCATTTTATCCGCTGACACCCTGCCGCATCGCGGACACGCGCGGTCCCGACGGTCTTTTGGGCGGGCCTAGCCTGGCGGCGCAGAGTGAGCGCGACTTTCCGATCGATGGCGGTGTCTGTGGGGTGCCGGATGCCGCCGAAGCTTACTCGCTGAACTTCGCCGCCGTTCCGAAGGGTCCATTAGGTTACCTCACGGCGTGGCCGAAGGGGCAGACGCAGCCGGTTGTAGCTTCGCTGAACGCGGTGACGGGTACCGTGACCGCAAACGCGGTGGTCGTTCCTTCGGGCGCGAACGGCGATATCAGCGTGTTTGCAACCAACGCGACTGATCTAGTGATTGATACCAACGGATATTTTGCCGCGCCTGGGACGGGCGGTTTATCGCTGTACACGCTACCGCCATGCCGGGTGCTGGACACGCGGCAGAATGGAGGCGCTCCATTCAGCGGAACCCGCGAAGTGATGGTCAGCGGAACGTGCGGCGTTCCATCGACCGCGCGGGCATGCGTGTTCAATGCAACCGTAGTGCCGCCTGGAAAGTTCGGCTACCTCTCACTCTGGCCACATGGGGAGCCGCAACCGGTAGTGGCGACGCTGAATGCGATTGACGGCGCCATCACGTCCAACATGGCCATCGTTCCGGCGGCTGGTGGGGCCATCGACGCGTACGCTTCAAATCCAACGCAACTGATCCTGGATATCTTCGGGTACTTTGCGCCCTAGTGCTGTTCAGTCGAGTTGCTTGATCCGGATGTTGCGGAACCAGACCGGCAGCCCGTGGTCCTGCAGGCCGATATAACCGGTGTGCGCAAATTCCTTAAGGGGACGCGGGAACTTGTTCTTGCTGCCATCGGGATTCTTGTGGACTTCGGTCCAGCGATCCAGGTCGGCTTCAGAAACTATCATGCCATTCAGGTTGACGGTGATCTTGGCCTTGTTGCAAGTAATGATGTAGTGGTTCCATTGGCCTGGCCGATGCATGATCTTCGATGGGGCAACCAGATCGTAAATGGCGCCCGGGCTGTTGCGAACGACGGGAGCATCGGGCTTGACGTTGAGAATCTGGATCTCGATGCCGGTGGGTACCGGGTCGGCGGTGTCTGTGGTGCGCAGGAAAACCCCGCTATTCGCATCG
>Ga0335071_10000378_pt1 | contig 50475 bp, 36 predicted proteins | sample Lox_Sample_15_FD_206724 | JGI IMG/M metagenome (GOLD analysis project Ga0335071, IMG submission 206724) | Soil microbial communities from Loxahatchee National Wildlife Refuge, Florida, United States - Lox_Sample_1.5 | ecosystem: Environmental > Terrestrial > Soil > Wetlands | place: USA... | reverse complement strand
TCCAGCTTCTGTCGATTACATCGATATGAAAACCGCCGCGAAGACTGCCTCTGTTTCGATCACCGATGCGTGGCGAGGCTTGGCCTTTTCCGCGGATGGAGCCAAGCTCTATGCCGGCAACGGAGCGCGGGCCAGCATCGCTGAGTTTGCCGTTAACGGCAGCCAGCTCACTGTCTCTCGGAAGATCGATCTATTCCCTGGCGAACCCGAGAAAACGCTGCATCTCATCGCGGATATTCTGCCGCTCAGAACCAGCTTGCTCGTGCTCGATACGCTGCAGGATCGCCTCTATGAGGTCGATCCTGTGTCGGGTAAGGTCGCCGGGACGATCGCGGTGGCTCCCTATCCTTACGCGATGCTGATGGCGCCCGATGGCAACTCGGTCTATGTCTCCAGTTGGACCACCGCAAGCGTCGTCGAATACGCGCTTCCCAGCGGGAAAGAGTTGGCTCGAATTCCTGTGGGAGCGCATCCGACGGAAATGCTCTGGCTCACCCACGGTCGTCTGGCAGTAGCCTGTGCCAATACCAACTACGTTTTTGTGCTGGCGAAGGACCGGCAGGGGAATTGGCAGCCTCGGGAAAAGCTCAACGTCGCCTTGACGCCGCGGCAACCCGTCGGCATGACTCCAAGTTCTCTGAGCCTGAGCGCGAACGGTCAGACCCTATATATTGCCTGCTCCGATGCAAATACAATCGCGGTGGCGGACGTTTCAGGCAAGGACAGCAAGATCGTCGGATATATCCCGACCGGGTGGTATCCCACGACGGTGCGTGCTTTGCGCGATGGACGGCTGTTGGTCTTGAACGGGAAAGGAAGTGGCTCTCACCCTACTCCCAACGGAGTCAATCCATTCCGGTGGCCGGTCACGAAGAAAAGCGCGCCGATGGAGTATGTAGCGGCGATTCAGACAGGAAGCGCTTCGGTCATCGCGCCGGTTACTCCGAAGCAGTTGAAGGACTATACGCGAACCGTGATTGCCAACTCTCCCTATCATGACTCACTGCTGGAAGACGCAGGCATTCCCGCCGGTAGTCCTATTCCCCCTCATCCTGGCGGTGCGACGCCCATCAAGCACGTCATCTTGCTCATGAAGGAGAATCGCACCTACGACCAAGTGCTCGGAGACATGAAGGAAGGCAATGGGGATCCGGATCTCGTTCTCTTTGGAGAAGAGGTCACGCCAAACCACCACAAGCTGGCCCGCCAGTTTGTGCTGCTCGACAACTTCTATGTCAACTCCGACGTGAGCGAAGATGGGCTGTACTGGACCACCGCGGCCATCGCTTCGGACTCAAACCAGCGGACATGGCCGATGGAGTACGCCGGCCGCACGCATGCAGATTATGGAGATACGCTCGAAGGCGCGAGATCGGCTCCTGGCGAGTTTCTTTGGAACAAAGCCGCGGAAGCAGGAGTCTCCTTTTACAATTATGGCTTTTTCGCTAAGAACCTTCCCCATCCACCGGACAGTGGCATCCAGATCAGTGATGTCGCCGATCCGGTATTGAAGCCGAATACGAATTACAACTTCCGCCAGCACGATCGCACATTTTCCGATATCGACCGCATTCAGGTTTTTCTGAAGGATCTGGCCGGCTGGGAAAAGACGGGCGATATGCCGCAGTTGATCGTCATGACGATCGGCAACGATCACACGGAAGGCATGCGGCCTGGCATCCGGTCTCCGATCTCGTGCGTCGCCGATAACGACCAATCCGTCGGGGTGATGGTGGAGGGTCTAAGCAAAAGCAGGTTCTGGAGTTCGACGGCGATGTTCGTTTTGGAAGATGACGCGCAGGATGGCGCGGACCATGTGGATTCGCATCGCTCGTTGGCTTACGTTATCTCGCCCTATGCGAAACATCACGCCGTAGACAGCACGTTCTATAGCACCACATCGGTGCTGAGAACCATCGAACTGATTCTCGGGCTGAAGCCGATGACGATGTTCGATGCGGCAGCGCGTCCCATGTCCAACGCGTTTGCCGGCGTGCCGGATACGGCCCCTTATGTCAACGAGCCTCCACGCGTCGCGCTCGACGCAAAGAACCCAATGACCGGTGCATTGGCCGAGCGGTCGAACAAGCTTGACTTCCGTGGATCGGATCGGGCGGATCCGCGCGAGCTGAACGACATCCTGTGGCTCGCAGTGAAAGGCACCACGCCACCCGCATCAGTCCGGAGCCGATTCGGTGACTGACGGTTTGATGTTCGATATACCAAGATCAGTATGGGCGAGCAATGCAGGTCAATTTCTTTCTGCTGAGGGCGAGTTCTGCCGCTGTGCATCACTAGCCAAGTTGCATTGACCCCAAACGCCCTCTCCGCTAGGCCTCCGCAAAAGATCCGCGAGTCGCCGGTTCCCCTTATGCTCACCCGGTTCGCTTCTACGATGGGTTTGCGCACATCCATGTGCGTGCTCTTAGACGTAGTGTTCTACGTTTCCCTTTGGTCATTGGGCACAATTGGACAAGACAGACCGCCGACAGCGTCGGTTGGAGAGCTTTCACCCGCCCCTCCTTCCGCTGCATCCCTGCCGCAGGGCTCACTGGCAAGAGTCAAGAATGACTCGCTTCCGGTCTGATCACGTTGGAATCAACTTGCCGGTGGCTGCAGACGCAGCCTCTCCAGTTCCCGGGGCAGTACGCAGGTTACCTCACGCTCACGGGCGCCAACCCTGGGTCTTCGGTTACATTTGCCTCTGTCTCTAGCAGGCGCACGGCCCTGCTTTTGCTGCCGGTGACTTGAACCGATGCAATGCTTGACTGCCTGATCAGAACACCGTTCGCATCGTTGAGCCGCAGTACAGGCTGGTCCGAGCCGGGAGCAGCATCAATCCTCGCGCCGTCGAGCGACAGATCCTCTACATCATCCACCACAAGCCCTGACTTCCACGTGGTCGAGTGCGGTTCCTCCCAGGCGATCTCCACATCATTCATCGCGACATTGCGCGCATATTTCATGGTCATCGCCGCGGCTGTGCTTTCATAGGGTGCGTCGGCCGAGTGCGACAAAAATAGCCGGACATGGTTGAAGCGGATCCCCTCGAGCCAGCTGTCGCGGTGTCCTTGCATCGTAGACGTGCCCTGGCCGTGGGCAATGACGTTGCTGATGGTCACGTTGCGGATAATACCCGCGGCGGGCTCGCGATCGTATGTGCGGCCATCTATCTCACTGCGTCGTTTGATATTGAAGTGAATTGGGTCGCCATCCCCCCACCAGAACCAGTCGAAGCGACGGGTGTCGATGGTTACGTTCGCGATCACCACATCTTCCACTATCCCGCCATCGAACACCATGAAGGCCAGCCCTCGGTTCGAGTTGGTGATGACGACGTTATTGATGACAACGTGACGGATGGCCCTACTGTTCCCATCGCAGAACTTGATGGCACTAGATGAGGAGGAAAGCCGGCTGTTAGTCACGGTCACATTTTCTGTAGGCAGAACAGGACCCCAAGCGTTGGTCGAGTAGAAGACGATGGCGTCGTCACCCGTTTCAATTGTGGAATTAGAGATGTGTACGTCTTGGCAACCATCCGGATCGATGCCATCTGCCCAAACGGCCTCTCGCTGGCTCGAGTAGATGTACACCCCATCGATAACCAGCCGCTTGCAGGCATATGGATTGATGGTCCAGCTTCGGGATCGCAGAAACTTCAATCCCGTAATGCGCACGTCAACACAACGCAACAACAGCACCATACGCGGATACACGGTTTCCTGTGGAAAGCCCTTGGGAAACGACCGTAACAACGGCTTTCCCGTTCCTTCCATCTGGTGCTGATTCGACAGAATGTAATGGTCGACGATGCTGTTCAGATGCCATTCATAGCTCGCTTGTCCATCCAGGGTACCCGCACCTTCGAGTGCAATATCGTGGAGGTCCTCACCATAGATGAGCGCGGCCTTCTTTGCGTCATCATACTGGCGCGAGTCGAGACTGGCGTAAATTGTCGCGCCCGCCTCCACGTACAACTGCACTCCCGAGCGTAAATGAAGCTGTCCAGACGTGTACTCCCCAGGTGGAACATAGACTTGGCCTCCCCCCGCTTTGCCACAGGCATCGATGGCTCCCTGCAGCGCGGGCCGGGCATCGTCGTTCTTGCGGCCCGTGGCACCGTAGTCCCTGACATTGAAAACACGCTGCGCTGTCGCCGATTGCCCTGCGGCAGCGATCGCCAGCGCGCATGCGAACCAACAACTCAGCCGTCTCGAAATCATCCTGCCATAATGCATCAATCCCCACAGACCCAACAAGGGCATGCCGCCGGATTTTTCAGCATTGGTCGTAGCGGATCAAATGAAGCGGAATTGTGTTCGCCCGCCTGGTAACTCGCCAATTCAAAGCAGGTATACGATCTGGATCGACAGACGACTAACCCCGACCGATGAACGGCATCTTGGTCGCCATAACCGTCATGAACTGCACGTTCGCGTCGAGTGGCAGGCTCGCCATGTAGAGTACCGCCTCTGCTACGTGCCTCAACTCCATCGTCGGCTCGGGCCGCATCTCGCCGTCGGGTTGTAATGCTCCTTCTTTCACCTTCGCCATCATGTCAGTGTGCGCGTTTCCGATATCAATTTGCCCGCAGGCAATATCATGCTGTCGCCCATCCAGCGCGATACTCCGGGTGAGTCCGGTGATGGCGTGCTTTGTCGCGGTGTAGGGCGCAGAATGGGGCCTGGGCACATGTGCCGAGATTGATCCGTTGTTGATGATGCGTCCTCCGCGGGGCCGCTGCGATTTCATCATTCTGATCGCTTCCTGTGCGCACAGAAAGGCCCCGGTAAGATTCACGTTCACCACTTCGTTCCATTGCCCGAAGCTCAGGTCCTCCATGGGAATCGAAGGCGCGCTCACCCCGGCATTATTAAACAAGAGGTCCAGCCGCCCGAACGCTTGGCGTGCCCTTGAAAACAGCTGCTTCACCGAGTCGGGCTGGCTCACGTCCGCCGCCACGGCCAACAAACGTGCGCCCATCCCATCGACCATTTTGGCTGTTTCTTCGAGCCGGTCCATGCGCCTTCCCGCCAGCACAACGGAATATCCTGCAGCTTGCAGGCCCAATGCGACGGCCCGGCCGATGCCGCTGCCTGCACCAGTAACCATTGCAACCCTGCCCCAAATCCCGCCCGCTCCTTGATCCTCCATCTTCGTCTCCCGTCTCCGCCGGAGGTTTGGTTCTTCACCTCAAAGCGCTACTTCAATTCACAATGCATCCAGCCCCGCGAATCGCAGAGTCCGGTCAAGCAAATGGGCCTGCGATCTGCTCTGGGATGGAAGGGAAGAAAGCTCACTCTTCAAAGGCCGATATGAAGACTATTACGAATCTGGGCGCCGCCCTGCAGGTGCCGATGTGCATGAGCTATCGCAATCCCCTTTAGGCCAATGTCTCAATTCGAACCGGCCCGAGCAATCCCGATGCCTGCAATGGCTCGTTCCCGGTAAATGGATACTCTCCCGGAATCCAGGTGAGGCGTTTCGCCTGGGGCAAAGTGCTATCTCGCACCAGCCGGTTCCACCACAAGTTTGCCACCGTGATCTCCAGTTCATTGCCACGGCTTTTCAACACATGGGGAGGTATTGGCAAGCGCCACGGCGCACACCAGGCCACACCCAGGTCTCGCCCATTCAGCCGTGCCGAAGCCATGTTGCTCACCCGCCCCAGCGACAGCACGAGGCCCGGATCACCGTTGCCCACGCTGTCAAAACCGATCCGATAGACCGCTGTTCCTGAGTAGTAGCGGATTCCTTCTTCCGGCCTTTGAGTCCAGTCCTCCAGATGGTCAAAACGCGCTGAAGCAGGCCCGCCCCATTTGGGATCGAACTCCACGTCCCACGCCCCCTCCAGGGTCAACACAGGACGCAAAGAGGGGAAATTCTCTTCGTGCACGCTTGTGCCCCCCCGGCGCCGAAACACCATAAATCCGCTCCCATGGGCTTCGAGACGCATGGGTACATGCGTACGTCCCTCAGTTTCCTCAAACTGTGGCAGTGTCCGTCGCTCGCCTGTCACCGCGTCCCACCACTCGGGTTGCTTCCCTGTTACCCGAAATGCCCACGAAGTTACCAGGTCCCGATTCTCGCGGTTCGCAACGAAATAGATATCCTGGTCGCCATCACGCCGGTGAATCGCCCGCAGCCCTTCTCCTTCGAAGTCCGGCAGCACACCGAGATCGGCAAGCAACCGGGCCGTCACACGGTATGCCGGATACTGCGAAGCTGCTTGCAAACTCGCCTCGGTCAGGTTCCACGGCGCCGCATCAAAACCTCCATGCTCAACGACGGCTGCGCTTGAAACACCTGATTCCGAAGTCAACGACCACGTTGCGTCTGTGACCACGTGCACCTGCACACCTGATGCTCCAATTCCCGCTAGTGTGGCTATTGCTCCAAAGGGCATCGCCCCAGCATGGTCTTCACAATTCACCGTCAGGCGGATCTCATTCTCCCCGTCCTTCAGAAGCCACGTCGCATCGAGCCGCCGCACCTGGTGCACCACATGACCGCCGCCCAGGCGCGTTTCATTCACCGCGACCTCGTACGACGGACTCCCACTGGCCAGCACCTCCACGAGATCCAGTGCTCCTGCATTCTCAACATGGAATCTGCGCGTAAATGTTTGCACACCATGATTGTCATTCGGCGCATTCGACTCCCTTGACCAGATCCACTTCGCCTCGGCCAGCGGATTTTCTTTCGCCCAGCGGAACGCGCTTGCATCATGCACCAGGTTTCCGGCGCCGATCCGCCGAGACAATCCATCTCGCATTTTTTCTGCTTCGTTGCCCCAGAGCTGCTTTGCAATTGCTCGCACGCGTGCGTCGCAATCGGGGTATCCGCACAAACTTGGGGAAGCCTGCGCCGGCATGCCAACCACGGTGGCCCCCGCATTCACCAGCTCCGCAATCTTCTTCAACAACTCTGGAGTCATGGTCGCGACCTGCGGCAGAACGAGCAGCCGATACCGCATGCCGTCCGGAAATACAATGTCCCCATCCTTCACAGCAGCCCGCGCTATCAGCGTGCTCGGTGCACATCCGTCGAAATTGTGCCCCCAGCGGTCCGGAAGCTCACCTGGCTGAAACGCAGATGGTGGCGCCAGGAAAACGTTCGGAGCGCCCTCTGCAGCTAGGTAGAGCACATCGGCCACAAACAGCCCACGACGCAGCATCGCCGAGCAGCGGGTTACGTACCGGTGATAGGCGGGCGCCATGTCCCACCACGTCTGGGTGCGGTCCCAGTGCACTCCATAGCCGCCGTTCGGGCCCATGGTCATCCCCGGAGCCTTGCTCATTTCCGACTGCGATTGGAATCGGTGAAACACAATCCGGTTGATCCCCGCGCAAAAGGCCCAATCACCCTGGCTCTTCATCGATGCCGGGTGTTGCAACCAGCGTTCTGGGAAGTCCGCCGTGAATCCCTCTGCCGCGATGACCGTCTTGCCGTTCGTGTGCCCGACCGACGTTGATTCCACCACACTCCAGTCGGTGTTGATCTCTCCGTAGTGCGACCAGAACTCTGCCATCGGCACATCCGCCACCTGACCTAGCTCCAAGTCTGAGCACGGATCGAGATCATATGGCTCCAGCGCCATCTGCAACCCGTACTTGCGTCCCAGTTCTTTCAATTTCTCCGCTTGATTCGCGATCGTCAGTTCCTGCGCTGTCTGCCGCACATCCCAGAGGAATCTCTCCGTCGTTACCGGATCCTTCACTACGAATCCTGCGAACGCCGGCAGGAAGTTTGTTAGCTCGTATCCGCGCCTCTCCTTGAACTCCGACGCAAACCGCGGCGTCCAATTCTGCGAACTCATCTCCCAGCTGTCGTAGTGGAGTGTGGTCAAACCTGTCGTCCGGTGCCGTCCGCTTCCAATGCGCTCAAGCAAGGGGCGGAAATATGCATCAAAGTGATGCGCCGCGGCCGCCGGGTTGAACTTGTCCGTCTCCCACCCCAGTCCCGGCAGCGGAGCCGGACGCGTCGTCTGCGCAGTGATCCGGCGGCCCGCTCGCAGCAGAATCCACTCACCCTCGGGAATCTCCCATTCGAGCGTCCCGTCCTTCTTCAACAGGCTCGTCAACTCCTGAACGCGCGCGAGGGCCACGCCCGTTCCCTCCGGCACATCGGGATACTCGGCCAACATTGGCAAGGCTGGCCGCACCCACGGCACCTTGGTGAACGGGCCGAGAATTTGCGACGAATAGGATCCCCGCGTATACAGAGCTTTCTCTTCCAGGTCCGGTGTCTTCGCCTCACCCAGTGGCGCTGGAAATGCCAGCACATACTCGTCGATGTAAAACTCCTCCCACACCTTGCGCAGTTCCGGCGTCAGTGTATCCTCGCCGAAGAATGGCGTCCGCGCCTTCGGTTTGGGCAGTATCCCGTCGAATCTTCCCGGGCCGTGCACGCGGGTCACGCTGGTTTCAAGAAACTGCATCGACTCTTCCGGCTTCACCCATGGGCCACCGGCGCCACACCAGCCCGCTCCAGCTCCCAGGGCCATCTCCAGCCCAAGCTCGTCTGCATGCGCGAGCGCATCCGCCACCATCTGCTGCCACGGCTCGCTCATGAAGTGCACCGGACCCGGCGGAATCCCGATATTCACCTCTAGGTAGACCCCCCCGCCAATCCCCGCGCTTTTCAGCGACTCGAGGTCCGCCTTCATCCCGGCCAACGCAAGGTGTCCGTCCATGAAGTACCAGTACACCCACGGGCGTGCGCTGTCCGGCGGATTCACAAACGCCGCATACTCCCCAGCGCGGTCGTCGGCCGCCCCCGCCACCAGTCGATCCCGCAGCCCAATGCCCAGCAGGGTCAAGGATCCCGACTTCAGCAGCATCCTCCGTGTGAACTTCGGAAACAGCGCCATGCAGTCCTCTTTCAATGCGTGAAATCGTACCTGAAGCCCACCGTCAGTCGCCAACAGAGACTTCGGGAGGGTAGTATTGGCCGCAACCATACCATCGAGTTTCTTGGGGAGATATCGGTGAAAGCACGAATGGCCTTCCTGGCCCTCTGCATCTTCTCCACTTTGGCGACCGCGCAGCTGCCCAGTATCAACGTCCAGCCGGCTCCGGTCAGCGACGAGTCGCTCGATCCCACGCGGAACATCGCAAGCCCGCAACTCGAGTCCTCACTGCATCGGCCGTTACCCGAACAATACATATGGACGCGAGAAGACGCCGTTCCAGAAAAGCCGGATCTGAAAGGGAGCTGGACTTCCGAAGGGAACACTCACCTCGAGCCCCATTACTTTCGCCGGACCTTTTCGGTCAATGCGGTTCCTCGGGTTGCCACGCTCTATCTGGCGGGACCCAGTGTCGCGACTGTGTATCTAAATGGCGATCGGGTTGCGCACTACCAAATGAGAATGGAGGCCAACATAGGCGCCCGCGTTGTTGCGGTGGACGTCAGCCGCGCTCTCAAAGCCGGAAACAATGTGATTGCCATTGAAGCGATTCGCGGGCCGGAGGTGGGAAGCAGCGGTAACAGCAGGCGCGAGGTTCAACTGACTGCGGGCAGGGTCCTGGCGGCGAAGATTGTGCCGGCCGTGGAAGGCACCGACACAGCCCCGCTGTTGATCAGCGATGCGCGGTGGAAGACCGCCGAAAAGCCGGTCGCCGGATGGCAAAGCGCTGGGTTCGACGACAGCGGGTGGGATGACGCAGACAGCCTGGGCGGTGTCGAAAGTTCGATGGAGTTCTACCAGTGGAACGGCGACGGAGGGATGTACGCTTGGCCCGGGTACGACGGTATCTCGCCGTTTCTGGCCCACTTCAAGCTCGCGCCGGTGGCACTTTTGCACGTTTATTCCGGCTCTGGAACTCTTGAGAATACCCGCTCTCTTATCTCGACGAACAGCGCTCTGGAGTTCGCCGTGACTGCCGGGTCGGAGCCGGTCTCGCCAATCATGCAACCCCAGATCATGCTGGACTTCGGGCGCGAGGTGAACGGAAGGCTCGAGTTTGAATCCAATTCGGATCAGGCTGCCGACATAGATCTGCAGTACGGTGAATCCGAAGCTGAGGCACTGAGCCAGCCGTATCTCGGAATGACTCCCGTGCATATCCCTCCGCACGCCACCACCTACGGGCCCAAGGGAGCGTTTCGTTATGCGCTGCTGCGATTTGAGCGGGGCGCGAAGATACAATTCCGTTCGATTCAATTGGACGGCATCTATTACCCCGTCAAGTACCAGGGGTTCTTCGACTCCTCCGATGCCAAGCTGAATCGCATGTGGATGGTGGGTGCATACACTGCGCACCTTTGCATGCAGGACGACATCTGGGACGCGCCGAAGCGCGATCGTGGGCGCTGGATGGGCGACCTCGACGTTAGCAGCCGCACGATTGAAGACGCCTTTGATGACCACTTTCTGATGGAAGAGACTCTCGACCGTCTCCTCGGCGAAGCGCCCATCACGCACCACGTCGATGGCATGGCCGGCTATTCCGCATTCTGGATCACCGGAGAAACCGAATATTACCGTCATACCGGCTCACGAAAGCAGTTGGAGAGTGTGCATGATCGTCTCGTGCAGCTGCTGCAATACATGGAAACGGAATTGGATGATCGCCAGCTGTACGCGAACAAGAGCAAGGCCTTTCCCTTCGTCGACTGGTCGCCGGAACTTGAGTCCGATACGCCGGAATTGAGGATGGCAACGCAGTTCGAGTTCTACGCCGGCTTTCGCGACGGCATCTACCTGCTGCGTGAACTGGGCGACATGGAGAACGCCGATGCCTTTCAGAAGCGGGCAGACGGGATGAAGGCAGCAGCGCAGAAACATTTGTTGGATACGTCGGGCTCGTTCGGGACGCGCTGGCAGACAAATGCGTACGCCGTGCTTTCCGACGTTGCCAACCCGTCGGACTACGAGGCGATCTGGCGCAACTCGCTTTCGACCGTGGGGCACATCAAGTACAACGGCCTCATTATTAGCCCTTATTACAACTACTACGTCATCAGCGCTATGGCCAAAATGGGACATCGGGTCGAAGCGCTGGATTGGATTCGACAGTATTGGGGTGGGATGATTGACGAAGGTGCAACCAGCTTCTGGGAAGGTTACGATCCATCGTGGTACAAGCAGGATTTTCATGCTGCTCTTCAGGCTGATAACTCGAGCGGATACCAGGCGAGCCTGGCTCACGGCTGGTCCAGCGGTGTAACACCCTGGATCATGGAGCAGATCCTCGGAATTCAGTCGCGCGGCCCCGGTTTCAATGTCGTTGATATTCGTCCCGACCTGCTCGGCCTCGAATGGGCTAAAGGCGGGGAACCGACGCCACGTGGAATGCTTGTGGTGGACATTCGCAAGGACAAGACGATCGTCGATGTGCCCCCAGGAACAGTAGCGCGGGTGTCGCTGCCAGTCTCCGCACCCGACGATGCCATCTGGGTAAATGGGACCAGGCAACAGAGCGAAGCCTCAGAAGATGGAAAACGAAAGATCGTTTCCCTGGAAACTGCCGGCCATTTTGAATTGTCGAGCCATTAGACCTCCGAGACAACCTCGCGTCATTCGCTAGGAATGCACGGCTCGGAGATTTCCGTAACCCACAACCATGGTGGAACCCAGGAGAGTCAGTAGGGTGACGAAGACCAGAATCTTTGTGCGCATGCTTACCCCGCGCCACTCCTTCAATGCAATGCCCCAGACCGTACTGAAGATCATGATGCTGGCCATGTGCAGCGTCCAGCTCGAAAAACGATAATGGCCCATCTGTGTTTCGCCCATGGTGTAGAAGAAAAACTGCATATACCAGGTGGCGCCGGCTAACGCCGAAAATCCGTAATTCACCGCGAGTGAAGGTCCTCCGCTCGGATGGAGCTGTAGTTCCAGTGCCATCTCTGTCGAGGCAGCGTCCGTAATGTTTTCTAGCGGCGGATGGATCATCGAGTTTGTTGCCGAGCGGCTTGGAATGCGCAAATACTCGCCGTAGCTTTCGTTCCGCAGGCTGAGCACGAGGCACCAAAGGAGATTCGTGGTAAAGCCGCCCGCCAGGAGTACAACCAGCACCGGCAGACCCTGCCACATAACGGGTGTTCCCCGTCCCACGGTGAGCGCCTTGATCGGATTCCCCGCATCGAGTCCAAATGCAAAACAGGAACTCATGACTCCGCAGAAGGTCGCCACTCCGAGTCCGCGCCACAGGTTGAATTCCTGAATACTCGCCAGCTTCTCCTCCTGCGAGAGTTCGATCTCCTTGGAGATTCCGGCTGCTCCTGCCAGCACAATCCCCGCAATGCAGATCCCGACGCCGATGAGAATGATGATTCCCGATTGCTGCGCTAACAGTTGCGTGAACTGCCGATGAAACAGGGGGGGAACAAGGGTTCCGAACACTGCTGTATATCCGAGAGCGACAGACATGCCCAACGAAAGACCCAGATAGCGCATCGTCAACCCGAACGTCAGTCCGCCCAGCCCCCACAACACACCAAAAAAGTAGATCCAGAGAATTGCTGAAAGCGGCGCACTGCGCAGTACGTGAAGGAGGTCATGGGTTAGATATCCCGCGAGGAGCCAGGGAGCAACAATCCAGCTCATGATGCCGCCGGTTAGCCAATACGTCTCCCAAGACCATCCTCGGACGCGGCGGAACGGAACATAGAAGCTGGCCGAAGCCAGGCCTCCCAGCCAATGCAGGAACACCCCTAACAACGGATTTGCGCCCAACGATCACCTCTTCACCTGAATGCACACCGCTGTGCAGGGTCAATCCGGAAGCTACAGGCTGTCCCGTTTCATAGTGGTTGGTCGAACTCAGCGGCTGCCATCAGACCGCCGTCTACAACGTGAAGTGTCCCTGTAATCCCCGCCGAATCCTCCGAGACGAGATAAAGAACAGCCCGGGCAACGTCTTCTGGCGTGAGGATCTCCCCTAGCGGAACTCGGGAGAGACGAGTTTTGATGCGGGCCTCGCCTTCGGCACCGTGTCCAAGGTGCTCCCGAAGCATGGGCGTGTCCGTTATTCCGGGACAGATGCAGTTTACGCGGATCCGGTCCCTCCCCAGATCGAGCGCAAGAGACTTGGTGAATAGTGCAACGGCTCCTTTCGAAGCTGAGTACGCGGGCGTCCCCACCTGGCCGGCCAGACTCGCAATCGAGCCCGTATTCAGAATCGCGCCTCCACCTCGACGGCGCATATGAGGCACAACGTGCTTGATGGCAAGAAACGCCCCTTTGACGTTAACCGCCATCACGTGGTCCCACTCCGTTTCGGTCATCTCGTCAACGGGTTTTACCAGCAGAACTGCAGCGTTGTTGAAGAGAATATCGATCCCTCCCCAACGCGCCGCGGTGTAGTCCACCATCCGATGGACATCCACTTCACGGGCAACATCGACCTCCACGAAACATGCCTCAAAGCCCTCCGAGGTAATGGATCGCGCAGTCTCTTCCCCTCTTTCCCGCGATAGATCAGCGGCAACAACACTGGCTCCCTCGCGCGCAAGAGCGATCGCGCTGGCCCGTCCGATTCCGCTGGCAGCGCCGGTTACGATTGCGACTTTGCCCCTGAGTCTCAATGGATGGCGGTCCCTGCGCCGTCAGTAGCGCTGCATATAGACCATGTGTGTCTGCAGGAACTCATACAATCCGTGCTTACCATCCGCGCCTCCGATACCGCTTTTTCGCCACCCGGCATGGAATCCTTGCATCGCTTCAAAGTTTTCTCTGTTGATGTAGGTCTCACCGAATCGGATTTCCTGGCATGCACGCAAGGCCACGTTGAGATCTCTGGTGTAGATGGATGACGTCAATCCATACTCGCAATCGTTGGCATACTCGATTGCCTCGTCAAGATCCTCAAATTCAACGACGGGAATCACCGGACCGAAGATCTCCTGACGCACGACGTCCATCGACTGGGAACAGCGCGCCAGTACCGTCGGCTCGTAGTAGTACCCTCCGGCTTGGTCGGCGCGCTTGCCGCCCGTGCGTACCTCGGCCCCTGCCGCCACCGCGCTGCCTACGAGCCGTTCCACCTTTCTGTATCCGGCTTCATTGATCAGCGGACCGTACTCGACCGTCTCATCCTTCAGCGGATCGCCGTAGTGGGTCGCTCGCATCGCTCTGCTCAGCTTGTCAACAAACTCCTGCGCAACCGAGCGGTGCACATACACACGCTCCGCACAGTTGCATACCTGGCCGCTATTGATTACGCGAGAAGCTTTGATCGCCTTGACCGACAGATCGATGTCCGCGTCGGCCATGACGATTGCTGGAGCCTTTCCGCCTAACTCGAGATTGACCTTGGTGATGTTCTTCGCAGCCGCCGCCATCACCGCCGACCCGGTACCCACACTGCCGGTAAAGCTGATCATTCCGACCTGCGGCGATGAGGCGAGCGCCTGGCCCGCACCGGAACCTCGCCCATGCACCACGTTGATAAGCCCAGGAGGAAAATCCATCTCGGTGAGAAGCTCGCAGAATTTCACCGCATTGTGAGGCGTCTCCTCGCTGGGCTTGATGACAATGGTGTTCCCGGTGATTAGCGCTGGACCAGCCTTGCGGGCGATGAGAAAGAAGGGAAAGTTCCACGGCAATATTCCGCCGATCACCCCGATTGGCCGCCGGAATAAGAAGATCGTCTCTCCCTCACGATCGCTCTCGATGATCTCACCCTCAATCCGGCGCCCCCATTCAGCCATGTATTCCAGATAGTCTGCGGTAAACTCCACCTCGACGCGCGCGAGACCGAGTGTTTTCCCCTGCTCTTCCGTTATGACCCGTGCCAGCGGCTCGACGTGTTGGCGAATCTTCGCAGCCAGCGCTTTGAGATGCCCGGCTCGCTTCACTGCGGGCAGTGCAGCCCAGGATCGTTGTGCATCACTGGCCGCGGCAGTCGCGGCATCGACATCCTGCCCCGAGCTGTCCGGAACACTGCAGATTGCGGCCCCGGTTGCCGGGTTTATGACCTCAACCCGCTTTTCGCTGCTCGAAGGAACAAACTTGCCATTGATGAAATTATCGAAGGCCCTCATCTAGCCCTCCTCCATCGTTCCGATTCATCGGGACCCCTTCGCTCAACATCGATCCACCAATCTGCGCGTCGCCAACTTACTGGCGGCCAAGTTAGTCTGTCAAGCGGATTTCCTTCGACTCGCCGAGGCCTGATCGCGTGCAGTTGAAATTGAAGAAGCTGGTCTTCATAACGCTTGACAGAGCTGAATGGCTGCACTAGCTTTCGGTTACCGATACAGGACCCGGGAGATTCGCATGTCTGGGTGATGTTCTGGCCGGCCCTGCCAAGCGGCACAGAAGCGGAGATCGGCGCGGTCACTCCATGAGCCGAAGGCTCGTCGAAGATTGGCGAAAGCTCCATCTTCCAGGATTGGGCCCTACTCCTTGAAAGGAAGGCATGAACTCACCGGACCAATCCCTAAACGCACAAAAACCGGATGCGTTCCGAGTGGGCTTTTCGGCCGATTTTTGCCGCGAAGACGGAACCCTCGCATTTCCTGATATCGGTCTCTCCATCCTTGATCTGTACCCGGCAATATCCTATGACTTCCTGAAGAAATACCTCCCGGAATACTCGCCTGCTCAACTCGTGGATTACGATGTTCTCATTTCCCTGAAGCCACGCATAACTGCCCAGTCCCTCGAAGGCGTAGATAGGCTCTGCGCGGTTGGCCGGTGTGGTGTCGGCTACGACAATGTGGATCTCAACGCATGCACCGAGCGTGGCATCGCCGTCTACATCACGCCCGGCGCAGTCGTGCGCCCTGTCGCAGAATCCATCCTTTTGATGATGCTGGCTCTCTCGCATCGTATGCTCCATAAAGACAGGCTTGTGCGCAAGGGGCTCTGGGCGGAAAGCACTCAGCCGCTCGGCCATGAACCGCGCGATCGCGTAGTCGGTACGATCGGTCTAGGCAATATCGCATCTGAAGCAATTCGCCTGCTGAAGACTCTGGACGTCGGTGCCTTTCTGGCTTTCGATCCGCATGTTCCTGTGGCACGCGCCGCGGAGCTTGGGGTTATGTTGGTCTCCCTTGACGAATTGCTCGAAAAGTCCGACTACGTTCTTGTCAACTGTCCGTTGACCTCGGAAACCCGCGGTCTTCTGGGAGCCGGCGAATTCTCCAGGATGAAGCGCGATGCCGTGCTCATCAATACTGCGCGCGGACCGATTGTCGACGAAACCGCTTTGATTGAGGCATTGCAGCTAGGGAAAATTGCCGGCGCTGCACTGGACGTCTTCGAAAGAGAACCGCTCAGCACAGACTCCCCGCTGACATCCATGGACAACGTCATACTCACTTCCCATTCCATCGCGTGGACCGAGGAACTCTTCCGCGATATGGGTCGAATCGATTGCAAGGGTGCTCTGGCCGTCTTCCGCGGTGAAGTGCCGCTGCATGTTGTCAATCCGAAGGTGCTCGCCAATCCACTATTCCTCGAGAAGCTGGAGCGTCGGAAAGCCATTACTTCTTCACCGGAGGCTCGATGAGAAACTTCCGACAACGACTGCGCAATGGAGAGCTGCTGCTCGGCCAGTTGCTCCTGGAGTTTTTCACGCCCGGCATCGGCCCAATGCTGGACGCGTGCGGTCTTGATTTCGTCATCTTCGACATGGAGCACGGCCGTTGCGACATCGGCCTGCTCGAGGTCATGATCGCTTCATGCCGCGGCAGTGGCATCGTACCAATGGCTCGTGTCCCGGATCTGAACTTTGCTCCCCTTTCCCGCATTCTCGATCTTGGCGCACAGGGAGTCATGGTCCCTCGCGTCGAAACCAGGCAGCAAACCGAGGAGATCGTTCGTCAGCTTAAATACGCACCGGAGGGCCGGCGAGGCGTTGCCCTCGGCATTGCACACGACCTGTATCGCCCTGCAGGCGCGGAGTTCTTTACCAGGGCTAACCAGGAGACCACGGTCATCATTCAGGTGGAGACCGCCCGCGCCTTCCAGAATCTCGAAGAGATCGTCGCTGTTCCGGGAGTCGATGTAGCGTGGATCGGCCACTACGATTTGACTGTCTCCATGGGGTTCCCGGCGCAGTTCGATCACCCTGATCTCCTTCGTGCCATGGATGACCTCGTACGAGTCTGCCAGCGCTACGGCGTGGCCCCGGGATTCCTCCCTCCGGACCAGGAGTCGGCTGCGCGTTGGATTGGGGAGGGATTTCGCATGATCAGCCTGGGCAGCGACATAAGTATCTTCCTCGACGGCATTCGGAAATTCAGGAATCACGTGATCCAGAAAGGTGGTTCCCATTGAAGTTTTCTGTGCAGGCATTCAATGCTGGTACTTTCTGGGTCCCCGGTCCTGAGGTCTATTGGATGGAAGCATGGAACCAGCGCGAGGAGATGAACGTCCTGATCTATCTCCTTCGCGCCGAGGGTCACAACATCCTCATCAATACAGGCCCGCCGCAGGACCTCACCATCATCAACGAAGCCTGGCTTAAGTTTTTCGGCTACCCTGAGGCGCAGATAGTCCGGACCGATGCTCAGCTTTCACAGAACATTCTTCGATCGCAGAACCTCACCCCCGAGGATATCTCGCTCGTTCTCGTCACGCCCCTTCAGGCGTACGCCACCGCGAACATTCCGCTGTTTCGCAACGCGACCATCGCCGTATCACGCCGCGGCTGGATCGAGGATTTTCAAGCGCCCTACTATCATTTGCATGTTCCACGCCATCTGCGCGTTCCACCCGATGTCAATCGGTATCTCCAGAACGAAGGCTGGGACAAGCTGCGTCTGCTCTCCGATGAAGAGGAACTACTGCCTGGTCTTCGTGTCTTCTGGGCAGGCGTTCACCACCGTTCCTCGATGGCTGTCGCGATCGAGACAGTCAAAGGAACGGTTATCATTACGGACTCCTTCTTCAAATACGGCAACATCGAGTCGGGCCGGTACCTGGGAGTTATGGAGAGCATGATGGAAGCCGATGCAACATGGGCACGCATCCGAAAAGAATCGGCCATCTTTGCATCCATTTACGACCCTGAGGTGTTTGTCCGACACCCGGGAGGGATTCTGGCCTAGAATTGCGGTCAGAACACGGCGTATTCCTTGGTTGCCAACGCGAGCCTGATAACCACATCAACGGAAGCAAAAGCATGTGCGTTACGCAGCGCGATCCTCTTCTCAGCACAACTTGCGTTTGAACCCACTTTTGTAGTGGCCAAAACTACCAGCCCGCTCTCCGCGCCGGTGGAGACCGCGCTTTTGGTTCTCTCCCACTGCCCGACCGAAATGCGAATTGCGTCCACGAGATCGAGGCCGCGATGCGGAGCCACGATCACAAGTAGCACTACTCCACACTGCCTAGCAACGGTGGTTTGCACGAAAGCCTCAGGATAGGTCCCGGCAAAGGGGCTCCTATCATGATGAGGCTGCCATGCTGGCCTTCCGCTGCAATGGCCATGAGCGCGTAAGACAAGGTCCAGACCGGACCGAAAACCCAGTTGGGGGAGCTATGGACAGGCGGGCCAGCATGCTGTACCAACCGCCAAACTAACAAGTAGCCAAATCATCCGCGTGATCTGACTCATCTCTTTCCCTCTTCGTGCAATTCCCGATCGCAGGATGATCGCTCTAATGCCGCTCTTCAGCGGCTTATGCCCTGAGCGCAAAAGCGCTTTCTCAACTGATCAGAACGGTATCGAAAGATATTCTCGATATCTGGGCGTACAAACCAGCAATGCACGGCAGAGTCAAAGGGAACAACATAGTTCACAAGGTCTCTCACGAACGTCCCACCATCGACGGGATCGAAAGTGTGTTGATGAATCCACTTGTGATATGGACCGCGCAGTTGTTCATCCACGAAAAAATGCGGCGGTTGCCAGGCACTGATACGCGTTCGCCACTTGATGGGTAGTCCGTGAATCAGAAGTTTGTAATCGATCAACGTTCCTTCCCGCATTTCAATCGGTGCGGGCGTGAGGATTTTGAAACGCAACCACGGAGGTGTAATTGTCTCGAGATTAGCCGCGTCTGCAAAGAATGAAAACACATGCTCGGACGGCCACGGCAACCAGATTTCGCTTTTGAATTCCCGGATCTTCATGTTCCTCTTTCGGTATCTAATGGGTCGTTCAATGGGATGATCGATCTCATGAACTTCGCCGTGAAATTAGCGCAATGGAGCGGCAGAACGGCACGAGCGGAGCCCGAGCAGAAGACCGAGCACCGGCAACTGGTCGGGAGTGGATGACTGAAAGCTCACCCTGCGTCACCCGAAGTCATTTCGCGCCGCCAGCCCAATTGCGCTGCTTCATCGCCATTCAGACGCAGGAGATAGAAGAAGCCGTTGGGGCTCTCGATATGCTCGAAGACGTCTCGAACGTCGGACCCATGTGGGAGAAGCGGGTTGATGGCTTCGATAAGTTCGCATTCATCGGCAAAAACACGCTCCAGAGGCTCGGTTCGAGCATTACTGCGGGCAGCCCAGGGGCGAATTCGCACAACATAATGACCGCTCTCACCGTCGCCGTCCAATGCGTAAAGGAGATGCACCAGGTATCGACGTCCCGAAGGCGCGGAAGCCCGCTTCAGCCCGGCTTGACTCACAAGCATTCCGCTGCGCGGAGCCGAGTTCGGACCACGCGGTAAAGGGCAATGCGGTTGTATCGCTGCGCGAGAATACAAGGCAGATTCGCAGCCAAGGCGTACACAGTCATGACCAGACACGCCCAGGGTGGATTCCACAAAAAGAAGAGTGGCAAACAGAGGAGCATGCACCAATGCGCCAGCTCAGCACGGCGCGTTTCGAGAAGGAATTGCTCGAGGTAGGAGGCATCGCGGGCATTGATTCTCCTCTTTGCAAAGCCTCCTAACCATGGCGCTCCGTCCGGGAGCAGAGACTTCCATCTTCGAATCACCAGCCAGTCTCGATATAGACGCCCCTCTCGTTCCCATCGGCGCGGAGCGGTAATCCAGCTATCGTGCGCAAAAAGATCTGCAGGGAGTCGCAAAGCTATCGACGCAACAGCTAGATGAATCAGGGGCCAGCCCAGGAGGTTGGCCGTCCAGATCAGCGCAGTCATACTTGGCGGCCCCTCCACACGGCTTTGCGGCCAAGAGCACGTCGTGCGGCTGCGCGTCCAAAGATGAAGCAGTAATAAGCAAGCGGCAACGGGTAGAACAGACAGGTAAGCAATCCGTAGCTGCCGAGCCGACGCGTGATCCAGGCGATCTGCACACCGAAGAGAATGTATACGAGGGCCAGACTGAGACGGCCACAATCACAAGGCATGATAAACAGCAGCGCGGTGGACCAGAGGGCGGAAATCCACGTGATGGCCAGAACAAGAACTGCGCGTGGGGAATCTGCGGCTCCCTGAAGGAAGGCCTTTGCCCAGCTCTCCGACATCTGGTGAAAACCTTCAGGGAACATGCACATGTGCAGCGTGCCCTTACCGCCAAGGCAGAGAATTCGTGCGCCGCAGTCGCGGAGCCGCCTAGCCCATCGAAGATTTTCGAGAACGATACCGCAAACAGCCGCGTGCCCTCCGGCAGCAAAGTAAGCGTCCTTGGAAATGAGAAGTGACTGTCCGAAGAGTCGCGGCGTGGAGACCGGGCTGAATCCGCCCGCACCGGCGGCCATCAGGATATTAAAGAAAAGCGAGAGCTGCTCGTAGGCAGCACTCGTTGCATAGTATGGCAGCACAGATAGCACCAGACGGAGATCGCGCTCGCGTAACCAGCAAGAAACCAGCCGATCGAAGCCGCCAGGCAGGAAGTAGGTGTCGGCGTCTAGAAACAGAAGAACTTCACCTGTGGCGTTCTGCGCGCCTTGAAAACAAGCCCATGACTTGCCGGTCCATGCGCCTGGCTTGGGGGAAGAGGTAACCACGCGTGCACCTAGGCCCGCCGCTACTGCTGCAGTTCTATCAGTGGAACCATCATCGATAACGAGGACCTCTGCAGGTCGGGTTACCGAGTGGGCGATCGACTGGAGAAGCCGCGGCAGAGTTTGTTCCTCGTTGCGGGCGGGAACGATGATGGAAACACTCACTTGAGTGCACTGCTCTGCAGGCGGACACGTGGGAATGCGCCGAATTAACAGAAACCCTGCGGATAGCCCGAGCGCGCACATCAGGGCAGGCAGGATCACGGCATCTCTCGCTTGTTCTGTTCGGCGATCATGCGCGCCACATGCTGGCCGCTGAGTGCGACCATGGGCATGCCCGCTCCGGGGTTCACGCTGCCGCCCACAAAAAAGAGATTGCGAAACCGTGAACTCTGTTTAGGCGCCTTGAAGGCAAAGTTGCTGCGGCGATCGCAGACCACGCCATAGATGGAGCCACGGTTGGACCCGTAACGTGCCTCGATATCGAAAGGCGTCCAGAAATCTTCGACGACGATGTGCCGACGTAGATCGGTGAGTCCCATGTGCTCCAGTTTGTCGAGGCAAATCTCCTTGAGCGTCAGATAGTCTTCGAGGGTTGTTGTGCGAAGGTTATCGAGCGGAGGAATATGGGGCAAGATCTTGATGTTGTCGCATCCCGGAGGAGCCTGCGATGGGTCGGTCCGCGTTGGCGCTACGACATAGAGCGTGGGATCGTCAGGAAGTCTTCCGTCACGAAATACGCGGCGGAAGTGCGCGTGCAGGTCCTTCGAGTAGAAAAAGTTGTGATGTGCCAGCTGCGGGTATGTACGGTTCAATCCGAGATGCAGGATAATTCCGGAACAGGAAGGCTTAAAGCGGCGCAGTTTCCTTAAGGCGGCCGGGGGCGCATCGAGTAGCTTCTGCATTGCGGGAATGACTTCCATATTGGAGACCACATAGTCGACTCCCAAAATGCTTGTGTTTCCGTCAGATGTGCGGACATGTACGCCTGTCACCGACTGGCCTTTGTGTTCGATCTTGATGACCTCGTGCCCGAGACGCATGGTGACGCCGCACTCCTCCAGGCGGCGATGGAAAGCGCGTGCCAGTTGGTAAAGGCCGCCCGAGACATACCACAGTCCGAATTCCATCTGGATATTCGGCATAAGGTTCATGAACGCGGGCGAATCGAGTGCGCTCGATCCGACATATTTGATGAAGTACTCGAAGATATCCCGCAGATAGGGATTGCTGATCCGTCTGTAGATGCTCCCTGACATTGAACGCAGATAATCGAGATCGCGGGCGTCCCTCAAGCCATAAAAGCGCAGGAATTGGCCGAAGGTATCAAGGCCACGGCTAAGATAGCCGCGCTGGACAATCTCATACTGCCGGCGTGAATAATTCAGAAAGTCCTCATACTCGCAGATCACGCGCGGGCCGAAACGTTCCAGTTCCGCTCGCATCTTTTCGCGGTCTTCCCAAAGATCGAGAACTGTTCCGTCCTCAAAGAAGTTGCGCCATTGCGGATCCACCCTCTGGAGCGTCACGTAGTCCTCAAGCCGCTTGCCCCCTTCCTCGAAGATCGGTCGAAAGATCTGTGGCAGGGTGAATATCGATGGACCAAGATCGAAGCTGAACCCTTGCGTCTGCAACTGATTCAGTTTGCCGCCGACGTGGGAATTCTTTTCAAGCACAGTCACCTGAAAGCCCTTACGGGCCAGCATGATTGCCGCCGACATGCCGCCGAGTCCGGCTCCGATTACAACAACCCGTTCCTTCTTCGCAATGGCGCTCATAATCCTCGCACCAGGTTGATGGTGATGTTTTGTGGGACTGTACCGATGTGAAAGGAACACTGATCGAAATGAGGCGGGCCGATGCGCGTCTGAGGATTGTTCGATGCTCCGACCGGCTCCCGCGGAATGCCCAGAAAATTGTGATCGAGCTTGTGATTTCCGTTCAGGTCCTCATACACGCTGACCGCGTAAGTGCCGGGCGGCAGATCTGTGTCGATGCGCATCTGCCGTGCTCCTGCAGGGATCGGCAGGAAGCCGTGACGGATCGCCTTGCCACGATCACCGGGAAACCCCGAGGGCGAACTGAAAACCAGATAGGCTAGGTCTCCATGCGCGTCTTGCGTGAGACGCACACTGACGGTGAGATGTGTCTCTGGTTTCTCCTGCGCGGTCAGGCTGGCGCTTAGGAGTGCAACCACAAAGAGAGGCATAACCATGTGAATCAGCCGCGCCGCAAAGCCAGTTTGCCTGTGGCGGAACCGAAGCAGGCCTGCGAGTTGACGCCCGGTGCGCTCGGAATATGGAAACCAATTGATTTCTCGAGTGTGACGGTCGTTGGCGAACATAAAGGTTCTTACACGGGAAAAGGCGTGAAGGCCTTCTGGCCCGTGATAGCGGCCGTAACCGCTGAGCCGGTTGCCGCCAAAGGCCGCGTATGGATTGGCAATGGTCCGAATCACATCGTTGACGGCGCAACTTCCTGCAGAGATTCTGGTGGCGACGCGTCGTGCACGCGCTCGATCGCGAGTCCAGACGCTCGCACTCAGGGCAAACGAGCTTTGGTTCGCTAGTCCAAGCGCTTCTTCCTCGTCGGCGAACGGCGCGACGCATAGCACAGGGCCAAAACACTCCTCAGTCAGAATGCGTGACTCAGGGGGGACGCCGGTGAGCAGCACTGGCTCCCTGCCGAGGCTCCCGTTGCATTCCCGCGGACTGTGCAGAATGGCTCCGCGGGCAAGTGCATCTTCGATTTGGGCGCGCAGTTCGGTTGCCCTTGCGCCGGAAACCGGGCAGAGGTCCGCAGCCGGATCAGTGCCAACGCGTAGACTCGCGATGCGTTGCTTTATCCGCGCAACAAAGTCCTCGTAAATGGGCGCCTCAACATAGGCTCGCTTGACTCCTACGCATACCATCCCAGCGTTCAAGAAGGCGCCGTAAGCGATGCCCTCGATAGCGCGTTCCAGGTGACAGTCTGCGAAGACAAGAGCTGCATCTTTTCCGCCAAGTTCCAAGATCGTGGGGATGAGATGTTTGGCGGCCTGCTCGGCCACCGTCTGGCCGTGGCGGCTGCTGCCTGTGAAGAGAATGATGTCAGGATGAGCATCAATCAGAGGCGCGGACTGCTCGGGGCCGTCGTGCAAAACCTGGACCAGATCTTGCGGCAGGCCTGCCTGCGCACAGAGCCTCGCAATGAGAGCAGCCGTTTCAGGAGTGAGCTCCGAACACTTCAGAACCACGGCATTGCCGGCCGCGAGCGCCGTGATCGTGGGAATCATCGAGAGCTGGAATGGGTAATTGGATGGGCCGAAGATCAGTGCGACTCCGTGAGGCTCCAGATGCGACTCGAATCGCGTGCCGCGAAAAAAGAATGAAGGCTTGCCCACTTTGCGAGGCCGTAGGATTTCGGGAGCGTGGGCTTCGTAATAGCGCATCATTTCGAGCGTCACCAGCACGTCTCCTGAGAGCGCGTCGAGAAGAGGTTTCGTTGTCTCTCGCGCGATTGTCTCTGCGATCGACTCGCATTCGAGTGCGATGCAACGGCGCAGACAGCCGAGAATGGCGCAACGTTGGGATGCGCCGAGCTCCGCCCAAGCGGGCTGTGCCTCACGTGCGCGCGCCAGAATCCGATCGGCATGAAGTGGTCTCATGCGAGCGCAAGCTCCAATGGCTTTGCGACCGGATGAGGAATCTCGTATTTTTGGCAAATGAGATTGGCTGAGATGCGAGCCGACTCAAAAATAGTCGGCAACCCGCTGCCGGGGTGCGTCCCACCGCCTACCAGGTAGCAGTTCGAGAACATCTCGAACTGGTTGTGGGGGCGCATGTAGAGCATCTGGTTCCAGCTGTGCGCCATATTGAAGGTCGCGCCAAGAAAGACAGAATATTTGCTTTCCCAGTCTTGCGGAGTGACGATCATTTCGCGCTGGATGTGCGGCGTCACATCTCCGTATGCTGTACGCTCGCGCAGAGTGCGAAGAACGTAGTCCCGCATTTCCTGCTTATGCTCCTCCCAGTCGATGCCGCTGGTGTTGTTGGCCACCGGGACGAGAATATAGAGCGCGGAATGGCCGGGCGGTGCACCCGATGGATCGGTTTTGCAAGAATTGCGGATGTAAAGCGACATGTCTTCAAAGCTGCCGTGACCGCGTGTGATCGCTTCGATGTTCTTCTTGTAGTTGCGTGCGAAGACGATTGTGTGATGTTCGGCATCATAGGCCCGATTAAGTCCCAGATACATCATGAATGTCGAGCACGAGAACCTCCGCTTGCGCAATGTCGATGGCTTGTAGCGGCCGAGATCCTTCTCGTCGAAGAGCGTGGCCATCGCATGGCCGAAATCTGCATTAATGATGACGTCGTCACAATAGACCTTTTCGCCGCTTGCCAATTCCACTCCGATAGCACGACGGCCATCCACCAGAACACGTGCGACCGGCGACGAAGTGTGGATCTCCGCGTCTTCTTCACGGCTGACTTCGGCAAAGGCGTGGGTAATGCGCGAGAGGCCGCCCATCACGTGGTACACGCCGTGAGCGTGCTCGGTGTAGGGAATCATCGTGAAGAGGCCGGGACAGTCCCAGGGAGACATGCCTAGGTACTTTGACTGGAACGTGAAGGCTAAGCGAAGTTCTTCGGAGTGGAAATAGTCGCCCAGGACGCTGTACAGAGACCTCCCCGCAGCGATGTGAGGAACCGCTGCCAGCAGCGTTGGGCTGATCATGCTGGAGACAGTACCGTAGGGCTTTTGCAGGCATGGATAGAGCTTTTTGAAGCGTAGGCTTTCACGCTTGAGAAAGCGGTCAAAGTTGGCGCCTTCCGTGGGAAAGTGCTTTTCGATCTCTGCTTTCATCGCTTCGGGATGGGGCCGTACGCACATTGTCTTATCGGAGAAATTAAGCGCGTACATCGGATCGAGCTCACGGAATTGCAGATAATTACTCGACCTTCGTCCTCCCTCGGCGAAGAGTTCATCGAGAAGGAACTTCATCATCAGGAAGGTGGGACCTAGGTCGAAGCGATAATCGCCGAGACGCACCTCGGCGTTGCGTCCTCCGATGACATCCTGCTTCTCAAAGACCTGGACACGGAATCCGCGCTGGGCCATGAGCATCGCAGCAGCCAGACCCCCTGGACCTGCCCCAACTATCACGACTCTTTTTTTGTTGCCCCCGCTTTGGTACTGACTCATGTCCCGACTGTAGAACCGGTGCGTTGGCAAGTGGGCCCAGGCGTGCTTAAGCAGACGGATTGCTTGCTTCTCATGCAACAAATTCCTTGCAGGTTGCGCATGAGTAAACCAGGTCATCTGGACGCAGCCGGCGCGGCCCGCACAGGGCAGTATCGGGCTATTGGGAAGCGCCCGAGGTCACCACGATCGCGCTGCAGGGCGTCTTGTCTAGGCTGCGATAGGTGTGCTTCTGCATGGAATCGAAATAGATGGAGTCACCCGCCGAGAGCTGAAACATCTCCACTCCGATCCTCATTTCCAGTCTTCCTTCCATGAGGTAGAGCAGTTCCACTCCTTGGTGATAATGCGGTACCACTTTCTCCGGAGCTAGAGGATGAAAGTGCGCCAGGTAGCCGTTCAGCTTCCGCTCATTCACACGGAAGTCGAGGCTTTCAAAATGCCAAGGCACAGGCGTAGATTTCGGATCGGATGGAAACACCTTCCGCTCGTTGCGTCGTACCACGGCCACGACATGACGCTTTCTGGGATCGCTGAAGAAGTAGTCGAGTCCAACGCCGAATACCAAAGCGATTCGTGTGAGCGTGGGCAGGGTGGGCACCAGTCGGCCGTTTTCCAGCCGCGACAGCATGGCGGAGGAAAACCCGGTGTGCTCGGCCAATTGCGCAAGGCCCATGCTCCGGCGCAAACGCAGGGTACGCAGCTTATCTGCAATAGCGTAGGGGCGAAGCGATTCCTCAACTACGGCGGCGTCGGTGGTTTCGCCTCGTCGTTTCAGCTGTTTCAGAGATGCCGGCTCTCGTTTGTCAGCCATAAACCAAGGTCAGCGGCCCTTTTACTGAGAATCAACATTAATTGCTTGAGTGTCAAGATTCAATCAAGAATCGAAGGGGGCGCTCCTGCACTGGGGCCCAGTGAAAAGGCGGGTGTTTATCGTTTCGCACCCGTTCTCACTATCGATCACTAAACCCGAACCGGCTAGCGATTCATGGCAAAACCTCGACCAATCGAAGAAAACTGCCTCTGTCGAAGAACTGGCTGGCGCCTATCACTTTGCGCCTGGAGGCGAAAGCGTCGCTGAAGTGGACAAGAAACTGCGGAAGCGGGGATGGAGGCCATCACCGCAGGAAAAGCCGCCCTTGCTTGGCTTGGACGGAAAGTGGCAGCTCGACCTCTATGATCCAGATGGCACCAGGGCCGAGGTTATGGAGTTTCTTCCAGTCAAGGCCCCCTGCTGTTCCAAATAACGGGGCAACAGCCGAGCCCTGACTTGGCATGGTGATCGGTTCAACAGCAGACACGGCCCCTTCCCCACGTAACCGCCCGGAAGTCTAGAGGCGGGCGAACTACCGAGCCGAATGCACGGAGAATCGCTCGCCGCACCTTCGGCCGGCGTAGGGGTGAGTCCCGCATCCACAGGTCCCATCCCGGCCGGAGCTGGCTTTCTCATCCCATCTGCGCGCCGACTAACACAGGACAATTGCTGTCTGGGTCACGCCTCGCCGCAAGTTTGCAGTTTCCGGCTGCCGTGATATAGATCACGGCATGCGAGCGTCCGGCAGAGGATGCTAAATACGAGGGCTCAGCTTACACTATGTCCATGGGCAGAAAATGCGCGTCCTTCATGGTTCTGGTGGTGGCTCTCTGGGCCTTGGCGCCGTCGCTTGCCTGTCTGGGGCCCAAGCCTTGCCTCTCCTGCTGCAAGGCGATGATGCGGGACGTCTGCCATTCTGCGATGAGCGCAGCTCACTCTTGCTGCCAGATGCAGTCTTCCAACACCGCCGTCCCTCCCGGCCGAACTACGGTGACAAATCTCCGCTCAAGTTCGCCACACACGATGGTTTCCGTGAACCTTCCGTGCCCTTCTGCGAGAGTGGCTCAAGGGGTACGTTCGCCGAATACACCGCCTCCCCGATCGGCCTCTGGCGCCAGCACCATCCTTCGAATCTGATCGCTCCTTCGATTCCTGACTAGGGTTCCGTGTGTTGCAGCCCGCCTTTGCGCGCCTGCGGCCGCACGACCATGCCATGAACCGATCCATTTGTGATTGGCCCTGATTCGAGGGAGGAATGAAAACTCTATTCGCCATATTTTGCTTACTTGTCATCTTTGCGGAGCGAGGAGAAGCGCAAACCGAAGAGGCGAGCAACCCGCTGGCCGGTTTCTTCACGGTGATTGACGCGCCAACACGGTCTGAACGCTTGGTGCCAGTGCTGACTCTCGACGAAATCGAACGCATCGCCCTCGCCGAAAACCCCGAGATTCACGTCGCTGCCCGGAAAGTCGCAACGGCTGAGGCGCACGTTCCCACGACAGGCAGGCTGGACGATCCACAGTTCGCGCTTCGCAACTGGCAGCTACCGCTCAGCAGGCCCTGGGATCTGAATGCCGCACAGAACATGCTGATGTTGAGCCAGTCTCTGCCGGGCCCGGGCAAGCGTCCTTTAGAAACCAGTATCGCCCAATCGGATGTAACCATTGCAAAGGACGAACTCGAGTCCGTGCGCCTGCGAGTCCGCGTCGAAGTGCGCAAGGCATTCTTTGATCTTTTGCTAGCACAGGAAGAGACGCGCATCCACGACCAGCATGTAGACATTGCACGCCAGGCCATTGAAGCCTCACGCATCAAGTACACCGTAGGCAAGGTTCCGCAACAAGACGTGCTCAAGGCGCAACTCGCAATGGCACGCCTTGAAGAGCATCTCCTCGTCTTCGATCGCAACGCCGAGATAGCGCGGGCACGCATGAACACACTCCTTGCTCGCGATCCAGCGACACCCATCCGTGTTCAAGGCGACTTCGGAATCGGCGCGGATTTGCCGGCCGACAGGCAATTGGAACAGACCTCGCTCCGGTCGCGCCCAGATCTGGTCGCAGCAGAGGCTACCGCCGAGAGGAGCCGCAAAGAGCAAGCGCTCGCGGGCAAAGCCTACGTACCTGACTTCAGTGTTGCCGGCGGATACATGCTGATGCCGGGCGGCTCCACTCCCCGCAACAACTACATGTTCGAGGGATCGATGACGCTGCCATGGCTCAACCGCCACAAACACGCCGCAGAGATCAACGAGTCGGCGGTCAAAGTCACAGAGCAAGACGCCGAAGTAGCCGCGATGCGGAACGCGGTCTTCGGGCAAATTGACGAAGCGCTCGCCGAAGCTCGTTCGGCGCAGCGTCTGGCACGTATGTATCAGGATTCGCTCGAACCCCAGGCCGAGGCGGCGCTGCACGCCGCGATTATCGCGTACGAGAACAACCAGACCGACCTGCTCAATCTCATCGACAGCCAGATGGCCATTATCGACCTGAATCTCGCCTGGATTCAGTCGATGGACGAATTTGCCGAGGGCATGTCCGACCTCGAGCTCGCTGTCGGTGCGCCAATCGACTCAGCGGCACAGCAACCGAACGCAGTAACTGAGGAGCAGCAGCAATGAGCGACCGCCTATATCGACAAGCCTTCTTCATTGCTCTCACGGCCAGCATTGTTCTCGCGGTTGGAGTCGGCTATCTACTCCTGCATCGCAATCATCCGTTGCCTCCAGCTGACATCGGCGACCCGGTTGTGGCCCATGGTCCGGCTGCCTCGGGCACGTCGGCGCCGAAAGGTATGGTTCCGTCGAGCGCAGAACCGCACATCGACCCCATCCGGATTTTGCCTCAGCGGCTGCAGCAGATTGGGGTGACAACGGCAATCGCGCAGATGAAGAACGTCAACGACAAGTTGAGCGTTCCCGGAAACGTCGATATTGATGAGCAGAGCATCTCCTATGTTCAGACGCGATTCGCAGGATGGATTCAGAACGTTTTTGCGAATGCGACCTACCAATATGTGCGAAAGGGGCAACGCCTGTTCACCATCTATAGCCCCGACCTGGTGAGTACCGAACAGGAATATCTGTTGGCAAAACAGAATCGGAAGTCTCTCCCTCCTGACCCACACGGAATGGCTGCGCAGGAGGGCGAGTGGCTACTGGGTGCTGCTGAAGAACGCCTTCGCCAGTTCGGCGTTCCGGCCCCTGAAATCGCAACCCTCGAAGAAAGCGGTAAGGTTCAGCGCGAAATTGCTATCGAATCGCCCGCCACCGGATTCATCATCGAACGCAACGCACTCCCCAACGCCTACGTGCAGCCCGACAGTAAGCTGTACACCATAGCCGATCTCTCAACGGTGTGGGTCTATGCCAACGTCTTTCAGGACGCTCTGGGCCGCTTGAGGCCCGGCGATCCGGCGCGCGTCACAGTTGACGCGTATCCGGGCCGCGAGTTCAACGGCCATGTTGACCAGATTCTGCCCCAAGTAGATCCTACAACCCGCACAGTGCGCGTGCGCCTCATCTTCCGGAATCCCGGCGTGGCGCTCAAACCCGGGATGTACGTAAGCGTCGAGATCAACATCCCGCTCGGGAACCAATTGGTCGTTCCTGCTTCGGCAGTTCTGCAGTCTGGCTCACAGGCCATTGCATTTATCGATCACGGGGACGGCAATCTCGAGCCGAGGGCGATTCAAACCGGTCCGCAGATTGGCGACTCCGTCGTCGTTCTCAAGAACCTCCAACCCGGAGATCACGTCGTCAATTCGGCTAACTTTCTTGTGGACTCTGAAGCGCAGCTTCAGGCCGCGCTGGGATCATTCAGCCCTCGGCAGCAGAATGCGAGCTATCAGAGCACGCAATCGAACAGCTCGGGTTCGGAGCCCGGGCAAATCAAGATCGAAATGGCGTCGGAGCCGTCGACCCTGCAGAAGGGCAAAAACACGGTGCGCATCAAGCTGGCGGCCACCAATGGAATACCTGTCGATGGTGTCCAAGTAGCGGTCATCTTCTTCATGCCTGCGATGCCAGCCATGGGCATGGCCGCAGAGTATGCATCTGCGACACTCGGCGCAAAAGGCCAAGGCGTCTACGAAGGGCCAGTAGAACTCAGTTCCGGAGGGACGTGGCAGGTGACCATCACGGTCCAGCGCGCGGGAACAACCATCGCAACCCAGAAGCTAACCATCGATGCTTCGGGAGGTATGTGATGATCTCGCGAACGATTGCATGGTGCGCCAGAAACCCATACCTCGTGTTCACAGGCGCAATTCTGCTCACCTTCGCCGGTTTGTGGTCCCTGCAGCGAGTGCCTCTCGATGCCTTGCCCGATATCAGCGACGTACAGGTTGTTATTCACACAAACTGGCCGGGAGAGCCTCCCGACGTAGTTGAAGATCAGGTGACATATCCAATTGTGACGGCGTTGCTGGCGGCACCGCATGTGAAAGATGTCCGCGCCCAAACCATGTTTGGAGATTCCTGCGTCTTCGTAATCTTTGACGACCGCACCGATCTCTACTGGGCGCGATCGCGCGTCCTCGAATACATGCAACAGCTTGCCGGGCGACTGCCGGCTGGAGTGAATCCGTCTATCGGTCCCGACGCCACCGGAGCGGGGTGGGTTTACGAGTACGCGATTGTCGATCGCTCGCACCAGCACAGCCTCGCAGATCTACGCGCACTCCAGGATTGGTTTCTCCGGTACCAAATTGAAACCGTTCCCGGAGTCGCCGAGGTAGCGACTATCGGCGGATTCGTGCGCCAGTACCAGATAAACCTCGACCCGCACAAACTCTTCTCCTCCGGCATCCCGGCGTCGACAGTCATCGACCGCGTTCGACAAAGCACCAACGAAGTCGGCGGCGATGTGTTGGAGATGGGCGGAGCCGAGTACATGATTCGCGGTCTGGGCTACCTGCGCAACGTTTCCGATCTCGAGAATGTGCCCGTCGCTAATAAGAACGGCACGCCCGTCCTGGTGCGCGACCTCGGCACCGTGACGCTCGGATCTGACGTGCGCCGGGGAGCCGCCGACTGGCAAGGTGAAGGCGAAACCGTTGGCGGCATCGTCGTGATGCGCTTTGGCGCCAACGCCCTCAACGTGATCGACGGCGTGAAGGCAAAACTCAAAGAGATTGGCCCTTCCCTCCCGCCAGGCGTCGAAATCGCTACGGGCTACGATCGCTCATGGCTTATCGACCAATCCATCCACACGCTCACGCGTGACCTCATTATCGAAGCAATCATCGTCAGTTTTGTCAGCATTCTGTTCCTTTTCCACTTTCGTTCCGCACTCGTGCCGATCCTGACACTGCCTATCGCGGTTCTCGCTGCCTTCATCCCGATGTATTACCTGCAGGTGAGTTCCAATATCATGTCCCTCGGCGGGCTGGCACTTGCCATAGGTGTGCTCATCGATGCGGCGATTGTTATGGTCGAGAACGGTTACCGCCACCTCGCCGAGCGCAACGGTGGAACACGGCTCGATGGTGCGGAACGCCGCGGCATCCTTGTGGGGGCCGCGCAGCAGGTCGGCCCTGCTCTCTTTTACTCGCTCATCATCATCGTCGTTTCGTTCTTACCTGTCTTTCTTCTTGAGGCACAAGAGGGCCGCATGTTCCGGCCGCTCGCGTGGACGAAAACCCTGGCGCTCATCTTCTCTTCGTTGCTTTCGATCACACTCGTGCCAGCACTCATGCCGTTCTTCCTGCGCGGGAACCTCCTTCCCGAATCGAAGAACCCTGCGGCTCGCGTCAGCCAAGCTCTCTACTTGCCGGTGTTGCGCTGGTGCTTGCGTCACTGGAAGACCGTCGTGGTGCTCAATCTTGCTTTTCTCGCCGCGACAGTTCCGCTCTGTTTCAAAATCGGCAGCCAGTTCATGCCGGCCCTCTACGAGGGGTCTTCACTCTACATGCCCAGCTCCCTCCCGGGAATCTCCATAACTCAGGCCGTTTCTCTGATGCAGCAGCAGGACCGCATCATTCGCTCGTTCCCCGAAGTACGAACCGTCTTCGGAACCGTCGGCCGCTCCGATAGCGCTACGGACAATGCGCCACTTGACATGTATGACACCACCATCATGTTGAAGCCGCGCGATCAGTGGCGGCCCGGTATGACCTACGAAAAACTGATCGGCGAAATGGACGAGAAGCTGCAGTTTCCTGGCCTCACTAATACCTGGACTATGCCTGTTGAAAACCGCCTCGACATGGAACTCACTGGCATCAAGACCTCGATCGGCATCAAGATTCAGGGCGCCGATGTTGCGCGCATCCAGGATCTTGGCGCGGAGATACAGCAAATCCTCTCCACCATGCCCGAGACCGGTTCGGTGTATGCCGAGCGCGTTTCACAGGGCTTTTATCTCAACGTCGATGTGAACCGCTCGGCCGCCGCACGCTACGGCCTGACCGTTGCCGACGTGCAGCGCGTCATTTCTTCAGAAATCGGCGGAATGGACATTGCTGAAAACACCGAAGGTCGCGAGCGCTTCCCAATTGCTGTTCGCTACCTGCACGACTACCGCGATACGGCGAACAGTCTTTCGCAGGCGCTAATTCCCACCTCCTCGGGCACCCAGATTCCCGTGAGTGAAGTGGCTCGGGTCTACTACTCTCGGGGCCCTGCCATGATCCGTGACGAAGACGGCGCACTTACCGGTTACGTTTACCTCAACTTGAGGACAGCCGATTACGGCAGCTTCGTCAAGCGCGCCAGTGCCCTGCTGCGTCAGAAGCTTGTTCCGCTTGCCGGCTACACTTGGCGCTGGGCTGGAGAATACGAGTTCGAAATGCGCGCCAAGGAGCGATTGATGATCATCCTTCCCATTGTCTTCTTCGTCATCTTCCTGCTCCTCTATCTTGTCTTTAAGTCCGTTGCCGAGGCCGCGGTGCTCATCTTCCCGACCTTTTACGCGATGTCCGGCGGGCTTTTGCTGCAATGGCTTCTCGGCTATAACTTCAGCGTCGCAGTCTGGGTCGGCTATATCGCGCTCTTTGGCATCGCCGTTGAAACGGGCGTCGTCATGGTTGTCTACTTGCACGAAGCGTTGGAAGAGAGGCTGAAGCGGGGCGACCCATTGAACGAATCCGATTTAGAGCAAGCCACGATTGCGGGCGCCGTTCAACGGCTCCGACCGAAGCTGATGACGGTAACCGCGGTGATTCTCAGCCTGGCGCCCATTCTCTGGGAATCGGGAATCGGTTCAGACGTGATGAAGCCCATTGCCGCACCCATCGTTGGCGGCATGATCACCTCAACAATACACGTCTTGATTCTCGTCCCGGTCTTCTTCCTCTTGATGAAGCGCCGAGAGTTCCGTGCGGGCAGGCTCGTTCCCAATCCAAACGAGAAAACCGACTTGTGAAGCGCGCCGGGACAATGGGCGTGCGGGCTCGATCCGACCTACGGACGTGGTTCGTGGTGGCCAGACTCGGAACCGAAACCTACCCGCAGCTCGAGCGTCCCACCCGCCACAGGCGCATGAGGCCACCGGAAGCGACTCGGCGCAGATACCCGCGGCCTAAGAAGTCGTGCTCCATCACAACCTCTATTGGCCAGGATCTACACAAATACAAGGGAAGCGAGCTAACCGCGCATCGCGCAACACAGTCTCTAAGTTCTTGATATGTGATGTAAATCACGTTGTTTACATTGAGTTAGATGAGTTATCGATGAGAGGCATGCTTTAGCTACCGCATAACTGCCAATTGAGTCAAGTGCCTTATTACCTAAGTTCTCACTCATTCTGCACAGATTAGGTTGACCAGCGCCCTGCATGCAGGATCGCAATGGCCCCTGCGAATCGCTTTGGAATGATGAATGCTCACCATCCTGCAAGCGAGATCGGGCGCTGGTTGCTCGACGTCGGCACTCGTTTGCAAAAGAGCGAGTACAACAAGTGCAAGAACGGCCGGACCGGCGTCCTAACGTCGCTCGATGCGGTTGGCCATCGTGAAGGAGAAAGGGAAAATGTTATCCATTCTGAACAGCATCTCGTCGTTGAATGCGGAGAACGCACTCTCCACGACTCAGACCAACCTGCAGAAAGTTCTGACCCAGCTTTCGACCGGGTTGAAAATCAACTCAGGCTCCGATGACGCTGCAGGTCTTTCGATTGCGAACGGCTTGGCCGCTAACATTGCTGCCTTAACACAGTCGAGCCAGAACGCATCGGATGGCGCAGGCCTCCTGCAGACCGCAGACGGCGCCCTCTCCCAGGTCACCACGCTTCTTGACCGCGCTGTGACCCTGGCAACAGAAGCATCGACCGGCGGCCTTTCGACCGCGCAGTCGTCCGCTCTGGACGGTGAATATCAGTCGATCCTGACCGAAATCGGCAACATCGGATCGACCACCAACTACAACGGCACGTCGATCTTCGGCACAACCGCCAACGTCTATACCTCGGACGGCACGGCGGCCGGCAGCAGCACCATCGCCACAACGATCAATGCTCTGACTTCGGCTGCACTGGGTCTGACCGGCACCAACCTGACCTCCGCTGCGACCGCGCAGACCGCTCTGGCCGACATCTCGACTGCAATCGGCACCGTTGCTGCAAACCGCGGCGCCATCGGCGCGGCCGTCAACCAGCTGAACGCAGACACCAACGTTCAAAACACCGAAGTCACGAACTTGACCTCGGCTCAAAACAATATCGAGAACGCCGACATCGGCCAGACCGTCACGAAGCTCACGCAGTACAACGTCCTGGAGCAGACGGGCATCCAGGCACTGCAGCAGTCCAACCAGGCGCAGCAAGCTGTTCTAAAGCTGTTGCAGTAAGTCGCGCCCGGCGGCGGCGAAGGAGGGGGCGATTCCGTCACGCCCCCTCACTTTCACTCAAACCAGAGTGGGGCCTCGCGGAGATCGTCCACGCTGACCAATCGGACATCGGATTCCACAGGCAAGAGATAAGAAAGAAGGGAGCGCAGAGTGCGCTCCTTTCTTGTCTTCGGGTGAGGTTCGAAACTGAAGAGCGCCTGCAACTGGATCGTGCGTGGCCCCAGCACGGCCAGAGTCACCCGTATGGCGTGTCCATCTTCACCCGAGAGCGCTGCCTTGCCTGACACACACGACTGACGACAACAGCTACAGTCTGACTTCTTATTGCAGCGACTTTAGAAATGCGATGATGTCGGAGCGTTCCTGCGGTTTTGGAACGGAGAATCCCATAGCGTTCCCCGGAAGCATTGAGTCACTATCGCTGAGCCATCTGTCCAGGCTCGCCTCGGTCCAAGTCACTCCCGAAGTCCTGATCGCTGACGAGTAATGAAAGCTGGAAACTGAGCCCGCTCGTCTGCCATATACGTCCCGCAATCGAGGTCCTTCCCGGTCGGCATCCAATGCATGACAACCGCTGCATCGCCGGTTAAAGAGGCTGCGCCCTCGCTCGGCGTCCCCCGATCTGTTCGGAGCTGGCTCAACGCTTCCAGCCGAAACAAGCGCGGTCAGGGCATCACGGTCCGACTGATTCAGATTCGCTTTCCAGTGGACAAGCCGATAAGACAGAGGAGGCATCGCTCCCCTCTTGATCTGCTGGGTGATCTCCTGTTCTTGTGCCTCTCGCTGATCGGCTGACAAGTCTTTCCACCGCGAAAGATTCATGTGCGCGCGGCCTTCCATTACATCATGCTCGACCAACCAGGACACAGGTGCGGCCCAGGCGTAGATAGGCCAGTGCGTCGCGTCTGAATGACAATCGGCGCACTTGGCGATCAGGGTGCGGCGGGCGGCATCCGGCAAATCCGCCCCCTGCAACAACGCTACGCGCGATTGCCGGATGCTGCGCTGAGGATCGCCAGAGGGGTGCAATCGAGCAAGCGCAATCGAAGCGACCGCCACGCCGATCAGGCTCCCAAGCACCTTAGTGATCGTCACACATCTTCTCCGAGTGTGTGATCCACAACGGCAAGGTGCGCATGCCCACGAACGACTTTGACGCTTGCGATCCCGATGTGTCTCTTCAGCTCTCCTGACGGGACCGTCATCGGTCCGGGGCTGGAGGCTGTCCCGGGAGTTGGCTGCGGAAATGCCGTAGACATCGCAGTGTGAAACGACAAGTTGCCCTCGATCTTCTGCATCACCTGATGGATATGGCCATTGAGGATGGTGACCGAGCCGAAGCGCTTGAGCAGAGAGAGTGCTTCGGCACTGTCGCGCGTGCCCCAGCCCCATTTTTCGTAAACGGTCCAAAGAGGAATATGGGCAAAAACAACCACTGGTGTGGATCCACTCAGGGGCGCTAGGTCGGACTTGAGCCAGGCAATCTGCTCTGCACCGATATTCCCCAGAGAGTCGACTTGGACACAGTTGTTCAGACCAACAAAGTGAACGCCTTTGTGATTGAAGCTGTACCACCCGTTGCCGATCGTGCCCTTGCCAAATCGCTGCTTGTACTGTTCGCCGTCGTCGAGGAAGTCATGCTCGCCTGGAACATAGAAGATCTCGCCGTGGAACTCCTTGTTCAATTCAGCCGCCGTATCGAATTCGCTGGCCTTTGAGTTTTGCGTGATATCGCCCGTGTGCAACATGAAGTCCGGTGCCCTTGCAGCCACACCAGTGGCGTTGGCTCTCTCAATGGCCCTGCGGAGCGTGCCGGAGACGTCGGGGTTGGCACCTTTGTTGAATCCGATATGGCTGTCGCTGATCTGGACGAAGGTAAAGTCCTCGTTGTGACCGGGCCTGGACTTTCGACTCTCCGGCAGCTCAGCAAGTAACCGGGCCGTGGGGATGCCCCCTACGATCGACCACAGCAGACCGGTACCAGCCCATGCCATGCAGGAAAGAAAATCCCTGCGGTCAATACCATCTCCTTCCTGTGACACTGTCCTATCATTCGATTTCTCATTGTTCATTGCACGCTCCTCGCAGATCTATGACTTGAAGTCCTGTGTACTGGAGAACCGGGCAATGGTTTCTTTATTCCGTCCCAATTGTCTTTCCAAATGCGATGCACACAGATGGAATAAAAGGCTCCCTGCCGAGTTTCTATGAGAGATGCCGTCTGCGATAAATTCCGCGGTGCTGCCGGAAAGATCTGCCCCAACCCAGCGCTATTCGTCTAAGATCGCGATGATGACCTCAAGCCGAAGCATCGGAGATCGCTTTCAGGATCTGGCTGTTCCCCTATTGGCTTCGCTTTACAACCACGCCTGCTGGCTGGTGCGCGACACAACGGAGGCCGAAGATCTGGTCCAGGAGACTCTCACGAAGGCGCTTCGGGCCTTCGAGTCGTTTGAGGAGGGCACAAACTTCAAGGCCTGGGTCTTCCGCATCCTGAGAAACACCTTTTTAACCTCTCGTGCTTCTCTGGCAAGCAACCGCACCGTCTATCTTGAGGACCATCCAGACTCAGCCGAGTTGACCGATCCCGGTTCGACGCCGGAATCCTATGCGATCCAGCTAGACAATCTTGCGGTCCTGCGTAGAGCTCTCGAAGACCTTCCGCCGCACTTACGTGAAGTTATCCTTCTCTCCGATCTCGAAGAGCTCAAGTATCGGGAGATTGCGATCGTCCTGGATGTGCCGATTGGCACGGTCATGTCCCGGCTGGCGCGCGCTCGACAAGCCCTTCGCAAACTACTGCAATCGACTTCTGGAGGTGCAGCATGAGTTCCAATCACCTTCCACTGGAGACTCTCAATGCATTGGCAGACGACGAGCTGATGCCGATCGATGCAGGCGCCGTTCGTGCTCACCTAAACGAGTGTCACAATTGTTCAAAACAAGCCCTCGAGGCTTACCAGTTGCGGACCGCAGTCAGGCGGGCGGCCGTCCGGAACGTGCCTTCGGCGGAGGTACTGGCCCGCCTTGGCGCCGTGACGAAGTCGGTGCGGAAACAGCCCACTCTTTGGCCTATACTTCGAAATCTTGGGTGGCAGGCGGCAGCAGCCCTTCTTCTCGTCGCTGCAGCACTCAGCGGATGGAAATGGATAAGCCAGTCCAATTCGCTCGCGTCGGAAGTCCTCGATGAGCATCTCGCTACTCTTTCCGAGGCGTCCCAGCCTGAGGTGGTCTCGTCCGACCGTCATACGGTGAAACCTTGGTTCGAGGGGAAGTTGCCCTTCAGCTTCAACCTACCCGAAGCGAACACCCTGCCGTCCGATACCGTGCTCATAGGAGCCGATCTCACCTTTATTCACGGGAGGCAGGTTGCGGTCCTTCGTTTTATGATCCATAGACACCGCACATCTGTCTTCGTGGCGCAGGTTGACCCTCTCAACGGCCTGCCCAACCCGCAGACGCTCTCAGGCTTTCAGTTCGTCGAAGCAAGGTCTGCAGGTCTGACATTTCTTGGCGTAGGCGATGTCAATGCGGGAGAGCTCGGCAACCTCGTCCGATCGATCGCTTCGGCGCAGTGAGCTGACAATCAAGACGTGGACAGGTGCTGTTTCGATAACTGACTACCCGCTTCATCAGATCTGGACGTGGCCGGAGACGAAGATTCGAGCGCAATTTCAATCTGCGGAGTATTGAGGAGCGTGTTCTTCACAAGGCAATGCTCAATCGAACGCATCAATCCATCCCGTTGTTCGGGCGTCAGACTCACCGGGCTACTCACCCGGATTCGGAAGTTACCAAGTCGTGCAGGAGCTTTGAGCTTTTCCGCGTCCACTGAGACCGCAACACCGCTATTTGCAAGGTTGCGCGTGCGCAGATATTCAGCGGCATAAAAGGCTGCACAAGTGCCGAGCGACGCAAGAAGAAGCTCCGGCGGCGTCATTCCGGCATCGCTACCGCCATTGTCCTGCGGCTGATCACAGATAATGCTGTGCGCTCGCGCTCGGACAGAGAATTTCACTCCCTCAATCTGATTGACTTGAACTTCCATCGAGCTATCCCCCAGAGAACACGTTCTCAAGGATCTCGAGGATGCGCAGTGAACTTCGACACATTGCAGAATGGCCCAGCCGGGACGGTTTTAAGCGAAGGTGTTCTGCCCCACCCGCCAGGCCCTTCTCCCAACCGTCCACCGAGTGCCATACCCGGCATAGAGGAGCTAACCTCATAAATGGGGATTGCATGCGGCCCTTTATTACCGGGGCCGGGCAGCCTGCTCGAATGCGCCGGAGGCAAAAACAACCTCTATGCAGGCGGATTGGGTTTCTTTCTCTTCGTCGTCAGCGAGAGAATGAATTCCGGCCCACGCTTGGCTCATGCCCGCCAAATCCGCCTGCGCTAAACGTCTTGCACACTAAGCGTCTGCGGATCCTTGACCCGCTGCATCAACAATGCCGCCACCAGCATGAACACTCCTCCTGCGATTACCGCGTAGATCCGGTTGTTATGCAGGACGTGGATCATCAGCCAGCCGAAGAACAGCGACGCAAGAATCTCCGGAGTCACAATAAAGAAGTTGAAGATCCCCATGTAGACCCCGGTCCGCGCGGGCGGCAGCGAAGCAGCCAGCACCGCATAGGGCATCGAAAGAGTGCTGGCCCACGCAATTCCTACCCCGACCATGGTCAGCAGAAGAACGTATTTGTCGTGGATGACAGCAACGGACATCAGGCCGGCTGCGCCGCACAACAGACAGAGCGTGTGCGTATGTTTGCGGCCGAGCCTCCTGGCCAGATACGGCAACGCAAACGAGAAGCCAAAGCAAACCGCAGAATAGAGGGCGAAGCAGATACCACCCCACTCCACACCTGCTTTGTAGAGCGGCGATCTGGAGTCATTCGCGCCGAAGACGTTATGCGCCACGGCGATCGGAAAGTAGAGCCACATGCAAAAGAGGCCCAGCCATGTGAGCAATTGCACCGGCCCGAGTTTGCGCATCGTCTCAGGCATTTCGGCAATCGCGGTCAGGATCTCCTTCGCGTTGGCGAGTAGGCCGGCTTTCTGAGCTTTGGCTTTGCGAAACGCCTCGAGATCGTCGGGCGGATACTCTTTGGTCGTGACGATCGTCCACAGCACCGCGCCCATGAAGGCAACTGCTCCGACATAGAACGACAGGCGCACAGTTGAGGGCACAGCGCGAGCGTCTCCCGCTGCCTGTTGCATGTGGAAGACGTTGGTGAGCAGCCATGGCAGCGCCGAAGCAACGACAGCGCCCAATCCGATAAAGAGGCTTTGCATGGCGAAGCCCGAGGTCCGCTGTCCTTCCGGCAGGAGATCCGCGACAAACGCACGGAAAGGCTCCATGCTCACGTTGATCGAGGCGTCCAGAATCCAGAGCATGCCGGCAGCCATCCAAAGGGCCGAACAGTTGGGCATGAGTACCAGCATCAGGGAGCTCAAGATGGCGCCCGTTAGGAAGTAGGGACGGCGCCGGCCGAGCGGACCCCATGTGCGATCGCTCGCGTGTCCGATCATGGGCTGAATCAACAAGCCGGTGAGTGGTGCGGCAAGCCAAAGGATGGGGATCTGGTCCGCGCGGGCGCCCAGGTATTCATAGATGGCACTCATGTTGGCCATCTGGAGGCCCCAGCCAAACTGGATGCCGAGAAAGCCGAAGCTCATATTCCAAATCTGCCAGAAGCTGCGCTCGGGCTTACGGAAGTGAGTAATGATGCCGGCCACCGGCGCGGCATGTCCCCCGGCGGCGTGTCCCGGCGGCTCAAGTTCGGGTTTTGATGTACTCATCGTTGGTCCTGACGTGATTGCCTTTGAAAGATACGAGCTCCAAAACTGTTCAACGAAACAAAAGGAATACCCACTGTTGCGCGGGCTGCATTGGGCAAGGGGATCTCTTTCCAGTCCCCGGCCTCGACCTCTACCGTTCCCCGAAAGGGCGTATTCGATAAATTCACCGCAATCAGGAACTCTTCTGTACTTGAGCGGCGCAGATAAGTCACTACGTGTTGTTCGTCCGAATTGTGCAGCCACATGGTTTCGCCCTGCTGAAGGGCTGGATGCTGCTCCCTCAACTCAGCAACGGCCGCGTAAAACATGTGAAATTCGGGATGCCAGTCGTCCGCCGCCCAGACAATCTTCTGCGGCTCAAACAATGCGGGTGCCCGCGACTGGGTCGAGTCGCCCACCTCCATGCCGTTGTAGATGAGCGGCACACCGTCGAGCGTGAACATCAATGCCGAAGCGGCAATTGCACCGGGATATCCGTAGCGCGTTGTTGCCCGCAGTTCGTCGTGATCGTCGCTCATGTGCAGGTGAAGAGCGCCCTTCGGAAATAAGCCCTTCTGCTGCTCAAACATGTCCCGAATTTCAGTTGCAGGTCCACCATTCATCACCACATCGTCCAGTGCATGCATCAGAGGCCACGCATAATCGATGTCGAAGGCGCTCTTGAGCAGTTCTGGCTTCTGCGCTTCGGCCATGAGCATGATGTCGGGCTTGGCCTGTTCAAGTTCCTTCCGTGCCTGCTCCCAGAAATCGGTCGGAACTTCGCCGGCTGCATCGCATCGATATCCGTCGATGTCGAACTCCTTCACCCAGTAGAGGAGCACGTCTGTCATATAGCGGCGCAGGTTGGTGTTCCCGTAGTCCAGCGCTGCCACATCGGTCCAGTCGTAGGGAGAAGTTATCCGACCCTCCTGGTCCTTCCGGTAGAACTCCGGATGCGCCATCATCACGCTGTCCCATGCGGTGTGGTTGGCCACCATATCGAGAATGACCTTCATCTGCCGCTGGTGCGCTTCCTGCACCAGCCGCCTCAGGTCGGCTTTCGTACCCAGCGCCGGGTCGATTGCATAATAATCGCGCACCGCATAGGGGCTGCCCAGTGAGCCTTTCTTCTTCACCTGCCCATCCGGGTGAATCGGCATCAGCCACACAATATTCACATTCAGTGCATGAAGGTCATCCAGACGCCCGGTCACGCCGTTCAAGTCTCCCGTCGGCGAAAACGACCGCACGAACACCTGGTAGACCACGCCGGACTTGAGCCATTGCGGAGACGTGCGCGCCGCTTGTGAGGCGATGGCAGGATCGCCCTGCTGGGCGAGCGGCTGTATTCCGAGCGCTAGAACAACAGCAGCGAGACAGGAACCTTGCAAGAGCCTCGGCTTCATAGCGCCGAAAGCATAGCACTCCCGGCTCCAGGCGCGCCAAGAAACCTCGAACAGCCTTGATGAATAAGGACCTGCGTAGCCCGGAGGCAGGCCAAATCGAGATCCTCAGATCCCAATCGCGCCTTCCTTAGTGGGTAATCTCGCGGCAGCGGTCAAGAAAGTCAATCGTCCATCGAACGAAGAGTTCGCCTATATTTGCTTGCCGGCAAAACCCAGGGAGCTATCATTAACGAGCTGATTTCGAACCACGGGATGGCTCGTCCGCCAGCCTATGCTCTCCCCGCCAATGCCCGCAGAAACTGACGCCCGTCCATGTGATACTTGAACGCCTTTCGACCGTCGATGAAAACTACAGGAACCTCGTCGTTGTACTTCTGCCGCAACTCGGGGTCGCTATCGATGTCCACCTCGCGCCACTCGAAGTCGGCATCCCCTTCCAGACTGGTCAGCGTCTCTTTCACGACGTCACAGAGATGACATCCCTTGCGCGAATATACAACGACCTCGTGCATGCGGCGATTGTAATCGCCCGATCGAACAATCCGGCCAGCGAACGATCCGCGCCCGTACGCGAGTCCTTAGCCTGAAACCCTTGTAGACGATCCCTCAGCTCTGCCATCCTCCGCCTAACGCCCCATAAAGCTGAACAATGGTCAAAGCCTCGTTCTGTTGTGCGATCACCAGGTTTAACTGGGCCGCGTACAGGTTCGAGTCGTTTGTCAGCACTTCAAGATAGCCAGTCGACCCGCCTTGGTAACGAACGCGAGCAAGGCGCACCGAATCCTCGGCTGCGGCCACGAGTTTCTCCTGCTGTTCGCGATAGGCACGCTGTTTCTTCAGCGCAATCAGTGCATTTGAAACATCGCGAAATGCCTGCGTGATCGTCTTTTCGTAATTTAGTATCATCTCCCGTTTGGTCTCTTCCGAGAGTTGGAGCTGCCCGCGCAGCTTGCCGCCCTCGAAAATGGGCTGCGTAAGCGACCCAATGCCGTAGATCGTCTTCCCGGAAGTGTCAAAGATGCTGGAAAGGCTGTCTCCGCCGACGCCGCCGGAAGCGCTGATCGAAAGGTTCGGAAAGAACTGGGCGCGTGCAACACCAATCTCCGCATTCGCAGCGATGAGCGTTGCCTCGGCCTGCTGGATATCCGGTCGGCGCTCCAGCAATTGCGAAGGCAGACCGGTCGGCAGATCCTGCGGCGGCGGTATCAAGGCGTTTGGATCGGTGTGCGCAACCGGACCTGGGTTCTGACCCAACAACACATCTAGGGCATTCTCCGACTGCTGGATCTCTTCCTCGATCTGCGGAACCTGCGACGTCGCGGCGTACAGCAGTTGCTCCGCCTGGCGCACATCCGAAAGCGGAACCGAGCCTCCACTTTCGAGAGTTCTGGTCAAATTGAGCGAATCCTGCCGTACTTTGATCGTTGCGTTCGTGATTTCAAGCTGCCGATCGAGCGCGCGAAGCTGAAAATAGACCGTCGCCACCTGCTGCACGAGGGTCAAGCGAACGGCTCGCTGCGCCCACACTTGGCCGAGAAGCTGCGCGCGAGCTGCCTCCGTCTGACGCCGATAAAGTCCCCAGAAATCCGGAGTCCACGCAGCTGACAAGCTGAACGATCCTTCCACCAATGGGCTGCCGATTTGCTTATCCAGCGAAGAAGGCAATGACGCTCCGATCCCTGTTCCCCCGATCGAGACCGTCGGGAACTCCTGAGAGCGCACGATCTTGACCTGAGCCTGCTGCTCCAGGATGCGTTGCGCAGCTATCCGCACGTCAAAATTATTGGTCAATGCCGTCTTGATGAGATCCTGCAGTTCCGGCTCCCGATAAACGGCCGTCCATTGCTCATCGCCAAGAGAGGGGCCGCCTACAGACGAAACCGCCGCATCGTCTGCTCCACGAAATGCCTGCGGCGCTGTCACCGCCGGTCGCACATAGTTCGGTCCTACCTTGCAGCCCGCTAGCAAAGACACTCCGAGAACGACACACCAAAAGAAAAAACGGCTGGATTGGGATGCTTGGATCACACTCAGTCTCCCTCTGCTGCAACAGGCAACTCATGCGCAGCAGCATTTTTGCCGGAACCCGTCTTGGGCGTCGGCTTACAATCCATCGTTGTGCCACTGCCACCGCGCACAAAGCGATGGGAAAGATACTCGACGACAGAGAACGTCACGGGAATGAAGATGAGTCCGAGTACCGTGGACAGCGACATGCCACCGACAACAACAGTCCCCAGAATTCGCCGTGCGACTGCCCCCGATCCGCTCGCGATCGCCAGCGGAATGCAGCCTACGATGAACGCCAGCGCCGTCATCACAATCGGGCGAAAGCGGAGCCGGGCCGCATTAAGAGCCGCTTCGCAAATACTCTGTCCACCTTCATAGTTCAGCTTGGCGAATTCCACGATCAAGATTGCGTTCTTCGCTGAAAGCCCAATCAACATGACCAGGCCGATGGTTGCGAAAACGTCATTCTCAAAGTGACGCATGTGCAGTGCCAGGTACGCACCCAGAATCGCAACCGGGGTACTGAGCAATACGCTGAAGGGCAGCGTCCAGCTCTCGTACAGTGCCGCGAGGATCAGGAAAACGAACGAAAGCGACAGGCTGAACACCGCCCACGAAGGCACGCCCTTTTCTGCCACTTCTTCCTGATACGACATGCCCGAATAGTCGAAGCCTGCTCCAGCTGGCATCGTCTGGTGAAATACCTCTTCGAGGGCTTTACGTACCTGCCCTGAGCTGTATCCCGGTGCGCCCGTGATGTTGATCTGCGCGGCATTGAACTCGTTGAAGCGGAAGATGAACTCAGGACCAGTGACCTGCTTGACATGAACAAGCGACCCGAGCGGAACCTGGCTTCCATTCGCGCTCCGCACGTAAAACTGATTGATATTGTCGATGCTGGTGCGCGATGTCCCTTCCGCTTCGACATACGTCTGCCATTGCCGTCCGAACCGGTTGAAGTAATTCACCAGATATCCGCCCATGAAAGTCTGCATCGTGGTGTAGATATTGGTCAGGTCCACCTGCTGCTGCAGCGCCTTCTCGCGATCGACGTCTGCATACAACTGAGGTACAGCCGGCTGATACGAAGGAATGGCTGCGGCAATCTCCGGCCGTTTCGAAATCGCGCCGAGAAATGTAAACACGTTCTTGGTTAATGTCATCGGATCGTCTGTTCCGGAGCGATCCTCTAGAATCATCGTGACGCCTCCGGAGGTCCCTAGTCCAGGAATTGACGGCGGCGGAAAAGCGAAGGCGATGCCGTCCGGATCCATGAACAACTGCTTCTGCAGATTGTTCTGGATGTATTCGAGCTGCTCCTTCTTGCTTTTTCGCGCCTCCCACGGCTTCAGCGCCACAAAGAAGAATCCTGAGTTTGTGCTCTGCACTTGCGTCAGGAGTGAGAAGTCCGTGACCGCAATGACGCCTTCCACTCCCGGCGTCTTCAGCAACGCAGCGGTAATCTTCTGCTGTGCGGCGTCCGTGCGTTGTGCCGAAGAGCTATCCGGCAGTTGCAGGGCGAGAAACATGTATCCTTGATCTTCCGTCGGAATGAAACCTCCCGGAAGACTCCGCCCGAGAAAAACCGCAATAATCGCAACGGCAATAAGCGCTACCATCGCGATGGCCGATTTGTGAATGAGCACATTCGAAAGGCGAACGAAGTTATCCGTCGTCTTCCCGAAGATCCGGTTGAAGAGCGCGAACGGCAGCCGCAACAGACCCCTCTTTCGCTCTTCCGTTCGCGGCTTCAGGAGCAAGGCCGCAAGCGCAGGAGAGAGCGTCAGAGCATTGAACGCTGAGATCAAAACCGAAATCGCGATCGTCACTGCAAACTGCTGGTAGAGCCTGCCCGTGATTCCCGGAATGGCCGCAGTAGGGATAAAGACCGCTGCCAGAATCAACGCAATGGCGACAACCGGCCCACCGACCTCCGCCATCGCCCTTTCCGTCGCCGACTTTGGATCCATCCCCTCTTCGATGTGGTGTTCCACAGCCTCGACCACGATGATCGCGTCGTCCACCACCAGACCAATGGCTAGCACCAGTCCAAAGAGCGACAACGTATTGATCGAGAATCCAAGAGCCGGAAAAATGATGAACGTACCGATCAAAGAAACTGGCACAGCCAAAAGCGGAATCAGCGTGGCGCGCCAACCCTGCAGAAAGACGAACACCACAATGACAACCAATCCCAGCGCTTCCAGCAGCGTATACACAATCTCGCGTATACCGGCTGTCACAGCCTTGGTCGTATCCAGCGGGATGCTGTAATTGATGCTCGGCGGGAAGGACGTGGACAGTTCCTTCATGCGTGCTCTTACCGCAGCCGCTGTCTCCACTGCATTTGATCCCGGCAGTTGGTAAATGGCCATCACGCCGGCAGGAGCCTGGTTATAGCGCGCCCACAGACCGTATTGCTGATCGCCAAGCTCGATCCGCGCAACGTCGCGCAGGTGCAGGATCGATCCATCGGGATTTGCGCGAAGAATGATATTGCCGAACTCTTCAGGCCTCACAAGGCGGCCTTGCGTCCGGACCGTGTAGGTGAACTGCTGCCCCTTGGGAATTGGCTCCGCGCCGATCTGGCCCGCCGGATTCACCGCGTTCTGCGCCTGGATTGCCGAGATCACATCCGTGGCGGTCACACCGAGCTGCGCCAGCTTGTCTGGATTCACCCAAACGCGCATTGCATATTGCCCGCCGAAGGTCTGCACGCGTGAGACGCCCTTCACGCGCGCGAGCTGATCCTGCACATTGATGATCGCGAAGTTGGTCAGGAAATCAGCGTTATGCTGCCCACCTGGCGAGTTGACCGCCACCAGCATCAGTGGCGAGGTAAGCGCCTTCTGCACTGTAAGACCCGCCTCCGTGACCTGCGGCGGCAGCTGCGACTGGGCCTGGTCGACGCGAAGCTGAGCAAGCACTTGGTCGATATTGGGATCGGTCTTAACGTCGAAATCGACGAAGATCTGCGCCACGCCATTGTTGGCGCTGACCGAATCCATATAGATCATGTTGTCCACGCCATTCATCTGCTGCTCAATCGGCGTAGCGACTGCCTGAGACAGTGTCTTCGCGTCCGCGCCCGGATAGGTCGCGGTCACCAGGATTTCTGGCGGGACGATATCCGGGTATTGAGAGGTCGGTAGCGTGAGCATCGACACGACGCCCACGACCACCGTAAGAATTGCTATGACAATCGCGACGATTGGTCTGCGAATAAAGAATTTTGACATCGTCTATCTCCCAGCTGCCTGAGGCCCTGATGGCGCCAAGCCGGGTTGCAGCGCTATCACTTGCGGGCTGACGGGAGCTCCCTCGCGCAGCTTCTGCAGGTTGTCGACAATCACTCGCGCGTTTGCGGGCAGACCGTTATTAATGACCCAGTCGCTTCCATATTGCGGCCCAAGCGCAACAGTATTGATATGCACCTTATTGTCACTGGTGACCGTATAAACCTGCTGCTGCCCTTGGAACTCAACCACTGCCGCCTGCGGCACAAGAACGGCGTTATGTCGAATTTCTGTGTTGGCTTTCACGCGCCCGAACTGCCCGGGGCGCAGAATGTTGTTCGGATTCGGAAATGCCGCTGCAATTCGAATCGCGCCTGTCTGTGAGTTCACCTGCCGGTCGACGAATGCAATGTGACCCTTCGCTGGATATGCCTCTCCATTCGAGAGAGTCAGGGTTAAGGGAACATTCGCAGCTGCTTTCAGCAGATCGCCACTGCTGGTCGACGCTTGATTCGTAAGCGCCAGGTACTCACTATCACTGATGGAGAAGTAGACCTTGATGGGATTCAGTTGCGAGACCGAAGTAAGCACCGACTGCGGGTTCACCAGGTTACCGACTTGTACCGTGGCCTGCCCCGCAACGCCGGAGATGAGCGACCGGACCTGGCAAAAACTCAGATTCAACTTCGCTGTCTCGACTGCTGCTTCGGCAGTCTTCACGTTGGCCTCGGCTTGCGCCTGCTGCTGGACTTCATTGTCCAACTGGCTGCGTGCAATCGCGTGCGCTTCGGTCAGGGGCGTGTCGCGCTTCACATTGATCTGGGCCAGAGCAAGCTGCGCCTTTGCTTGTCCCAGTTGCCCTTCGGCTTGATCGAGAACTGCCTGGAAAGGCCGTGGATCGATCTCGAAGAGAACCTGATCTTTGGCCACCTCCGAACCCTCTCGATACAGCTGGCGGATCAGATAGCCAGAGGCCTGCGGCTGAATCTGTGCGTTGACAAATCCGTCCATCGTTCCAACCCATTCGCTCGCGATCCCCACATCGGTTGGCTCGATCTGGATGACGCTAACGGGCAAAGGGGGCATGGCCGCCGAACTCGCCGACACCGCCTTGTTATTGCAGCCCGAAACGAGGCTGGCTCCTACCAAGAGCAAAGCAGGAAGAACAGGCCTCAGCAACCCTCCAGCAATGCGCGCTTCTTGCTGCTCGTTCACAGTCATATCGACCTCTCACCGTTTGAGAACATTTTTATGAGAATTGTGCTAGCGAATCCTGCAGGTATTTCCGGAGAAGGCAGGTTTAACTTGGATGAAGCTCGACGTTCCCTCGATTCAGGAATTGCGCGGGCAGCCACGAGGTCTCAGGCCGAAGATATCCCTTGACTTTTTGACCCGATGCTAGCCTGCAACTGCCCTCTGAGTCTCAACCGCGAGCGACGGCTTCATTCGGTTATTCGGTCGAAAAACCGGCTGGGCGTCTGTACGCGCACGACGGCCTTCGAGAATTCCCGATCCGCCCGTTCCCCCCTAGCGCGCTGCTGCCACGACGGCGAGCAACTCCTCATGGGTCAGAGGGAGGGGGTTTGCCTGCATGCTGCTGGCTCGAGCCGCTTTTTCGACCACGTTGGGAAGATCGGCTTCGCTGATCCCCCACGCACGAAGCGCAGGCACATTGAGCTCGCTGCAAAGGGATCGCGTCCACTCGATGCCCTCCTCTGCGGTGGCGTTGTCCCGGCCGCTCAGAAGGCGTGCGATCGTCGAATAGCGTTCCACGGCAGGATGGTTCGGCGCACGATCCCGCAGCGCAGCCAGGTTGGCCGCCATCCCGTGCGGCAACAATGCTGCACAGAGGGCTCCATGGGGCGCTCTCGAAGATCCGCCGAGCGGCGCTGCGAAACCATGCACAATGCCCAGTCCGGCGTTTGCCAGGGCCAAACCGCCGAAGAGGCTGGCCAGCGCCATGTCATGGCGCGCCCCTCGATCCGTACCATCGTGGTAGGCCCTGCGTAACGCACCCGCAACCAGCTTGATCCCATTGACGCACAGCGCGTCCACCAGTGGATTGGCGCGCGCGCAGACATATGGCTCGATGAGCTGCGTCAGCGCATCCAGGCCGGTGTACGCAGTGACGGTAGCTGGAAGCCCATACGTCAACTCTGGGTCGACGAGCGCAACCCGCGGCAGCATCAGCGGACTTCGCAGACTCGCTTTTACCCTGTGCTCCGTCGAGCCCAGAACGGCGTTGCGCGTCACTTCACTACCCGTACCCGCAGTCGTCGGCACGGCGATGTACGGCAGTGCGGCGGCAGAAAGCGCTCGCCCGTTGCCCACGACTTCAAGAAACTCGAGCGGCTCGCCGCCGTTGGTGGCAAGGATCGCGATCGCCTTGCCTCCATCAATGGCACTGCCTCCGCCCAGCGAGACAACAACGTCGC
>Ga0335071_10000377_pt1 | contig 50620 bp, 47 predicted proteins | sample Lox_Sample_15_FD_206724 | JGI IMG/M metagenome (GOLD analysis project Ga0335071, IMG submission 206724) | Soil microbial communities from Loxahatchee National Wildlife Refuge, Florida, United States - Lox_Sample_1.5 | ecosystem: Environmental > Terrestrial > Soil > Wetlands | place: USA... | reverse complement strand
ACTCGTACCGCAGGCCGTAGCCCATCCCCGGTAGCTGCAGCGTCGCCATCGAATCGAGGAAGCAGGCGGCCAGGCGCCCGAGCCCGCCGTTGCCAAGGCCCGCGTCCGGCTCCTCCTCGAGGAGGCCGAGCCAGTCGAGACGCTTCTGCTCGACGACCTGCCGCGCGACGGGGCCCAGCAGGAGGTTCGCGATGTTGTTCGCGAGCGAGCGCCCGATCAGGAACTCCAGCGAGAGGTAGTAGACGCGCTTCGGGTTCTCGCGCGCGTAGGTCTCCTCCGTCCGCAGCCAACGCTGCGAGAGGACGTCGCGCACGGAGCGCGCGACCGCCTCGAAGCGCTCGCGCGGACCGGCCGCCGCGAGCTCGACGACGTTGTCGAACAGCAGATGGCGCTCGTAGAGCGCGTCGTCCGTTCCGGTGAAGGGAACCGGACCGCATCCGTACTGCTCGAGCAGCTTCGCCGCGTCGTCGGTCGCGGCCGGCGTGGCGCGGTCGGGCGCGTCGCTGGTGCTCACTTGCCGGGCTCCTCGGCGTCGTGCGCGTGGCCGATCGCCCGCTGGAGGCGGGCATCGAGCTGGCCGCAGTCGAAGACGACCTTCTGGGAGTGCACGGCGTGGACGGCCTGCAGCGGGATCCGGAACTCACCCGCGTTCTCCACGTACACCACGACGCTGTCCGCGGACACGCTGCGCACCGCGCCGAACTCCTCGCCTCCGTCGGACACGAAGGCCTGATACCCGACCTCGATCGACTCTCGCAAGCTCGATCCTCCGTGGATCCGGGCTCGAGCGCCCGGTGACGTCGAGGATAACCTCGTCTTGCCCGGTGCCGAGGCCTCGGCGCGGCGGATGGGCCGGCGCAGATGGCCCAATCGTCACGTGTCCCCCTTGCCGGAGCCCTCGCGCCCCGGACTGTCGCCGCCGCGCCGCTGGCCAAAGACGTGGTAGGCCACGCTGTCCCACGCGTTGTGGATCCCGATGAAGAGGAGCAGCAGCGCGGCCGCCCCGACGGCGAAGAGGGCCTCGCGCGGGTGGGCGCCCGCCTCGAGCGACGACAGCGCGAGCGTGGCGAACGCCACCACGGGCAGCGCGGCGTGGAAGAGCCAGTCCTCGAGCTCCGGCTCGTACACGCGCTGCCTCCGCACGCGCCGTGCCACGATCGTCGCGTATACGATGCCGCTGACGCCGATCAGGCCCCAGAGCGCCGCGGCGGGGGCGAGGGTCTGCCACGGAACGCGCAGGAGCGCCGAGAGGAGCAGCGCGGCGCCGAAGTGGACGATCGTCGGCGTCGCGAACGCGGCGCCGGCCTCCGCCGCGCGGAGCGGAGGCCGCTCGTTGATGAGCGTCAGCACGACGAACTGGAGCCCGATCAGCGCGCCCGCCGCCGATCCGATGATTCCGTAGAAGCTGCCCCAGTCGGCGAGATCCGACATGATGAACCCTCGCCCCGGCCCGCTCCGCGGTCCTGCTCGCTTGACCTTTCATCGAGGTCGATCCTACGGTCCGTCCAGCGATCTGGAGACGCGATCCGAGACGGAGGGTACGCGACGATGAGCGCGGAGCCGAGCCTGCTCTTCGAGCGCCAGGGGCCGACCGTGGTGCTGACGATGAATCGTCCCGAGCGCCGCAATGCCCTGTCGCTGGACATGGTCGTCCGGTTCGCCGACGCGTGGGACGCCGTCGAGGCCGACGATGCGATCCGCTCCGTCCTCCTCACCGGAGCGGGAGATGCGTACTGCGTCGGCGGCGATCTCGACGCCGGCTGGATGAGCGGCAAGCCGGCTGCGAACCCGACCGAGGCCGAACGGCGAGCCATCGCCGACATGTCGATCGTCCTCCGCGGGCTCCTGGTCACTCGCTGGCTGCGCAAGCCGATCGTCGCGGTCGTGAACGGCGACTGCCTCGGTGGCGGCTGCGAGATGCTCCAGCAGACCGACATCCGCGTCGCCGAGGCGCACGCCCGCTTCGGCGTTCCCGAGGCCCGACGGGGTCTCATCGCCGGCGCCGGCTCGACCACGCGCCTCAAGCGCCAGATTCCCTACGCGGTCGCGATGGAGATGCTCCTCACCGGCCGCATCCTCGACGCCGACGAGGCCCTTCGCTGGGGTCTCGTCACGCACGTCGTGCCCAGGGGCCAGGGCCTCGCCAAGGGGCGCGAGATCGCGGGAATCCTCGCCGCGAACGCGCCGCTCTCGGTCGCGGCCAGCAAGGCGTCGGCCGTCGAGACCGGATGGCTCCCGGAGAGCGAGGCGATCCCCATCGAGCTCGGCTATGCCGCCAAGGTCACCCGCAGCAAGGACGCCCGGGAAGGCATGAAGGCGTTCGCCGAGAAGCGCCCGCCGAAGTTCACCGGCGAATGACGCGCCGCGCCTCCGCACTCGGTTGAAGTACGGACCGATGCAAGTATGCTGACGCCTCCATCTATCCCCGGGGACCTCCAATGACCTTCGACCTCGTGATCCGCGGCGGCCGGGTCGTGGATGGCAGCGGCATGCCGGGCTTCCAGGCGGACGTCGCGATCCGGGAGGGCCGCATCGCGCGGATCGGTCGGGTGACGGAGGCCGCGAAGCGCGTGATCGACGCCGACGGCGCGGTCGTCACGCCGGGCTTCATCGACGTCCACACCCACTACGACGTGCAGCTCGACTGGGACCCGATCGCCTCGCCCTCCTGCTACCACGGCGTGACGACCGTCCTCACCGGGAATTGCGGCTTCACGCTCGCGCCGGCGAAGCCCGAGGACGTCGCGTGGCTGGCGGCGATGCTCTCGCGCGTCGAGGGCATGTCGAAGCAGGCGCTGGCCGCCGGCTTCCGCTTCGACGGCGGATCCTTCGCCGACTTCTGGAAGCGACACGAGGGCCGGCTCGGCGTGAACGCGGGCGGCTACGTCGGCCACTGCGCGGTGCGGCGTTTCGCCATGGGGGACGACGCCTCCGAGCGGCAAGCCAGCCCGGACGAGATCGCCGCGATGCAGGTGCTCGTGCGCCAGGCGATGCGCGAGGGCGCCCTCGGCTTCTCGACCTCGCAGATCGACATCCACGTCGGCGACGACGGCCGCGAGGTGCCGTCGAACCACGCCTCGGCCGAAGAGGTGATCGCGCTCTGCTCGGTGCTCGCCGAGTTCGATCACGGCGCGATCGAGGTCATTCCGCGCTCCTTCGCCGCCGGCTACGACGCGAAGGACCGCGAGCTGCTCCACGCGATGTACCGCGCCGCGGGCAAGCCGATCGAGCTGAACGTCCTCGTGCCGACGCCCCAGCAGCCGATGGGCTGGCAGAACGCGCTCGACTTCTGCCGCCAGTCCTTCCGGCAGGGCGTGCGCATGCACCCGCAGTTCACGACGAACCGGCTCGAGCTGCACCTCAAGCTCGCCGACACCTTCGTGTTCGACGAGATGCCCGTGTGGCGCGAGGTGCTGACCACGGCGGAGCCCGAGCGCTCGAGGCGCCTCGCCGACCCCGGATGGCGCGCGAAGATGCAGGCCGAGTGGGACGACGACCGGACGCGCGCCGTGTCGTTCGACCTGGCCGAGCTCGAGGTCGAGGCCGTGCGCGACCCAGGCAACGCCGGCTGGGTCGGTCGCAGCATCGGCGAGCTCGGCTTGGAGCGAGGCACCGGGAAGCTCGACACGTTTCTCGATCTCGCCCTCGCCGAAGACCTCCAGACGAGCTTCCGCACGCGCATGAGCGACGTCGCGAGGCAATTCATCCGACACGTCGTCACGTCGGGCATCCGGGAGCCGATCGTGATGGCCGGCTCGAGCGACGGTGGTGCGCACCTCGGCTCGTTCACCGGCGCGGACTACTCGACCCGTCTCCTGGCGGAGTTCGTGCCGGCGGGCGCGCTGTCGCTCGAGCAGGCGGTGTGGCGCCTGTCGGGCATGCCCGCCACGGTGCACGGCCTGCGCGATCGCGGATTCCTGCGCGCGGGCGCCTGGGCGGACGTCGTCGTCTACGATCCGGCCACCCTGGCCGCGGGCGAGGCGCGCCTCGTCCGCGACTTCCCCGCCGACACCGAGCGTTACGTGGTCGACGCGTCCGGCTACCGCGCGGTCGTCGTGAACGGCGAGATCCTGCTCGAGGACGGCGCCCACACCGGCGCCCTCCCCGGTCACGTCCTTCGCGGCGCCTGATCGCAGCGCGCAGGGAGACCCCGTGAAGCCGCTCTCCGGCCTGCGCGTGGTGGATCTGGCCGACGAGAAGGGGGAGCTCTGCGGCCGCCTGCTGGCGGACCTCGGCGCCGACGTGATCCGCGTCGAGCCTCGCGAAGGAGCCGTATCGCGCGCGCTTCCACCCTTCGCTCCCGGAGGCGGGGCGAGCCTCTACTTCGCGGTGCGCAACGCAGGAAAGCGCGGTGCGGTCATCGACCTCGCCACCGATGCGGGTCGCGCGCGGCTCGACGCCCTGCTCGCAGACGCCGATGTCCTCGTCGAGTCGACCCGGCCGGGAACCCTCGAGCGCCTCGGCCTCGATGCCGAGACCTTGCGAGGCCGGCATCCGAAGCTGGTCGTCACCTCCATCACCGACTTCGGCCAGGACGGTCCCTACCGCGAGTACCAGGGCACCAACATGGTGGTCGTGGCCCTCGGCGGGATGCTGCACCGGGCCGGCATCGCGGCGAAGCCGCCCGTCCTGATTCCCGGCCAGCTCGCCTACGACGTGGCGGGGATCGCCGGCGCCCTCGGCACCCTGCTCGCCTTCTTCCAGCGGCTTCGCACCGGCACGGGCCAACACGTCGATGTGTCCGCGATGGATGCCACCGCGGGCCTCAGCGACTGGTCGCTGCCCAACTACTCGCTCAACCCGGTCCTCGGCCACCGCGCCGGCGCCGGGATCTACACGCTCTACCGCTGTGCCGACGGGTTCATCCGCATGATCGTGCTGGTTCCGAAGCACTGGCGAGCGCTCCTGGAGTGGACCGGACATCCGAAGGAGCTCGCCGACCCGAAGTACGACCAGTTCGTGAGGCGGCTCATGGAGATGGACAAGATCGTCGCCGTGCTCGAGGGCTTCTTCGCGGACAAGAAGAAGATCGAGGTCGCCGTCGAGGCGCAGCGACGCGGAATCCCGGCGACCCCGCTGCTGCGGCCGGGCGAGGTGCTCGACAACGAGCACACGAAGGCGCGCGGCACCTTCCGCACCCTGCCCGTCGCGCCAGGCCTCGCGGCGAAGGTTCCCTCGGGCTTCCTCACCGCCGACGGCGAGCGCGCCGGCCCCGAGAGCGGCCCCCCGGCGCTCGGCGAGCTCGGCGATCGGGGCTGGCCCGACCGGGCCGAGCGGGCGAGCCTCGCAACCCTCTTCGAACGACCACCGGCTCCGCCCGCGGACGGCTACCCGCTGCGCGGCCTGCGCGTCCTGGATTGCGGCGTGGGAGCAGTGGGCGTGGAGATCGGGCGCTTCTTCGCCGAGTACGGCGCCGACGTCATCAAGATCGAGTCGAGCGACGCGCCCGACTTCATCCGCGTGATCCTGAGCAGCTACATGAATGCATCCTTCATCTCCTCCAGCCGGAGCAAGCGCAGCTTCGGCGTAGACCTGCGCACCGAGCGCGGCCGCGAGCTGGCGCGCGACCTGGTCCGCCGCGCCGACGTGTTCATCGAGAACAACGCCGCCGGCACCATGGAGAAGCTCGGGCTCGGCCCGCGCGAGCTCCGCGCGCAGAACCCCGGCATCGTGAGCGTCTCGAGCCAGAGCGCCGGCAGCTCCGGCCCGTGGAGCAACTGGATCGGCTACGGCCCGAACACGCACTCCGTGAGCGGTCTCCAGCATCTCTGGAACCATCCCGAGGACGAGGAGCGGCCGGCCGGGTCCACGACCGTGCACCCGGATCACCTGGTCGGCCGGCTCGGCGCCCTCGCGGCGCTGGCGGGGCTGATCCAGCGGGAGCGCGCGGGCAGGGGCTCGCACTACGACATCGCCCAGTTCGAGACGCCCATCAACCTGATGGCCGACCTCTTCGCGCAGGAGAGCCTCGAGCCGGGCAGCGTCCACCCCGCCGGCAACGCGAGCCCGCGCGGCGCGCCGTGGAGCTGCCTGCGCTGCGCCGGCGATGACGAGTGGTGCGTGATCAACGTGCGCAGCGACGCCGAGTGGAGTCGGCTGCGCAAGGCGATCGGCGACCCCGCGTGGGCGGCCGATCCGGCGCTCGACACCGCGGAGGGTCGCATCGCCCGTCGCGCCGCGATCGACGAGGGGCTCACCGCATGGACGAGCGCCCGAGAGCCGCGCGCCGTGATGGAGACGCTCCAGGCTGCGGGGGTGCCCGCCGGCATCGTGGCGCACCCGGGCCACCACCTGTCCGATCCGCAGCTCCGGCACCGGGGCTACCCGAAGCTGCTGGTGCAGCCGGAGTACGAGTCGATCGTGCTGGAGGGACCGCCGTTCCTGGGCAGCGAGCTCCCCGAGCCCATCGTCGCGCCCGCGCCGAAGCTCGGCGAGCACACCCGCGAGGTGGCCCGGGATGTCCTCGGCCTCTCCGACGGCGAGATCCAGGCGCTGATCGACGAGGGCGTCCTCGAGGACCCGCCGAAGGCGTTCAAGCTCCTCTGATCGCTCTCCGGATCAACAGCAGCTCTCGCCCTCGCAGGGCTTGCGCGTCTCGCGATACGCGAGGCCCTTCGTCTCCCGCGGACTGCGCGGCGTCGTGCGGCTGCAGTCGAAGCCCTTGCGCTCGTCCTCCGGGATCGGAATGCGGGGCTCGATGCCGATCGTCTCCGCCGCGTAGGGCGCCGAGTTCAGGATGCGAAAGGTCTTGGCACAGACGGCGCTCCGCTCGCCCCGCAGGAGGACGTGTCCGTCGTCGTCCTCGACCCGCTTCCAGGGCCCCGCGTAGATCACAGCCTGATCGGCCTCGTAGCAGGGACCCTGCTTGCCCTTGTGCGCGGTGATCGTGACGGAGCGGAACTCGATCCCCTCGACCACCGCGAAGGGCTCGTGCGTCCATCGCTCGATCGTGAGGCCGTGGAAACCGGCGGCCTCGAGCTCGCGCAGCAGCTCGGGCTCGTGGAACGCGCCCGAGACGCAGCCGCTCCAGAGCTGCGGATCGTCCTTCAGCCGTTGCGGGACGGGCTCGTCGCTCACGATGTCGCAGATCGCGATCCGGCCGCCGACCTTGAGGACCCGGAAGATCTCGTGGAGGAGCTGACGCTTGTCCCGATCTCGCACGAGGTTCAGCACGCAGTTCGAGACGACGAGATCCACGCTCGCGTCGGATACCAGCGGGAGATCGCGCCGCAGGCGCGCCTGCTCGCCCTCGAGCGCCGCGAGGTCTCGCGCGGACCCGACGGGATGATCCGCGAGCCACGCGTCGAGTCGATCGAGGTCGAGCGCGAGGTCCTGGATGCGCCCGCGCCGGAACTCGACGTTCGCGAAGCCCAGGCGCTCGGCGACCACGGGCGCCGCGCGGCGGGCGAGCGCGAGCATCTCGTCGTTCATGTCGATCCCGATCACCTGGCCCTTGGGACCGGCGAGCTGCGCCGCGATGTAGCAGATCTTCCCGCTGCCGCTGCCGAGGTCGAGTACCACGTCGCCCTCGCGCACGTAGGGCGACGGATCGCCGCAGCCGTAGTCGCGCTCCAGCACCTCGTCGGGGATGGCCTTGAGATGCTGCGGGTCGTACTCGACCGGGCAGCAGAGCGCTGCCTCGCGCGTCTTCGCGGCGGCGGCATAGCGGTCGCGCACGGCGGCTTCGGGATCGCCAGCTTCCGGATCCCCAGGAGAGGCGGACGTCTGCATGTCAGGAGTGCTCCTCGTGCTCGAGTCGCGAAGGGAGAGCCGATGATAGCCGCGCTCGGGTCGGCCATGGAGGTCCGACCCCTCCGCCGCGAGACGCCTCGCCACACTGCCTGTGGCGGTCTGGGCGCGCGACCTGTCGGACGCAGATCTCCGAGCCGCACGACGGGCATGCTTGATGCTTCGGGAACCGTAGGTGCAGCCTTTCCAGATCCATTGGCGGAGGCGCGCGGAGGAGCTCGAGCTGGCCACTCGCAGCCTGTACCTGGCCTCCAAGGATCCGCGCACGCCGTGGTTCGCGAAGGCCATCGCCCTCTTCGTGGCTGCGTATCTCGTCAGTCCGGTCCAGCTGCTGCCGAACTTCCTCCCGGTCGTTGGCTATCTGGACGACTTCCTCGTCGCCGTGTTCGGGATCCGACTCGCGGTTCGGATGATTCCGCCCGTCGTCCTTGCGGAGTCTCGCGAGCGAGCTCGGGCCGATGGCGATCGAGGGAGCCTCCCGGGTCGCGTCGCGGGTCTGCTGGCCGTCGCCTCCCTGGGAGCGATTCTCGCCGCGATGCTGTGGCTCGCGATCCGCTGGCACCATGCCCGCTGATCCTGCAAGGGACATCGGCCCAGGGCGCTCGAGGAGGACCTTCCGTGTCGTACTACGAGAGACTCAGCGCCCAGGCCAGCTCCTTCCTGTGGTTCGAGCATCGCAATACGCCGATGCACATCTCTGCCGTCGCAATCCTCGAAGCCGGCCCGCTCGCGGCGGCCGGCGGCGGACTTCGCATCGGGCACCTCGTGAAGTACATCGAATCTCGTCTCGACCTCCTGCCCCGCTACCGCCAACGACTCGGCTTCACACCCCTCGCCGATCATCCCGTGTGGGTCGACGACGACGCCTTCGACCTCGGGTACCACGTACGCCACGCAGCCCTTCCGCATCCCGGGAGCGACGAGGTGCTGAAGGAGTGGGTCGGTCGCACGCTCGAGCAGCTGCTCGACCGCGAGCGTCCGCTCTGGGAGCTGTGGATCGTGGAGGGGCTCGAGGGGGGTCGCTTCGCGCTGGTCTCGAAGGTCCATCACTGCATGGTCGACGGCGTGGCGGGAATGAACCTGCTCACGCTGCTGATGGGGCAGGAGCCGAACGAAGAGCTGCGCGCGGTCGCTCCGTGGAAGCCGCGCCCTCCCCCTTCCGCCCTGAGGTTGCTGGTCGACTCCGGCGCTCGCCGCACGCGCTCTCTCGGCTCGCTGGCGGCTCGCGCAGGCAGTGCGCTGCGAAACCCGCGCTCGACGTGGTCCCGGCTCTCCGTCGCCGCATCGGCCGTCGGCGAGGCGCTGGAGGCCGGCTTGCACCTGCCGGCGCACACGACGCTGAACCGCCCGATCGGCCCTCACCGCCGAGTCGACTGGCTCGCCGTCGACCTCGCGGCCGCGAGGGCGGTGAAGCAGAAGCTCGGCGGAACCGTGAACGACGTCGTGCTCGCCGTCGCGTGCGGCGCGCTTCACCGCTTCTTCGGGGGCCGTGAATGGCGTGCTCGGCTGGACTATCGCGTCGTCGTGCCGGTGAACATGCGCAGCCCGGCCGACGTCCCGGCGGAGGGGAATCGCGCGTCGGCGAGGTTTCTCTCGCTACCCGTCGCCGAGTCGGACCCGCTGCGACGCTACGAGCGCATCCGGGCCGAGAGTGAGCGCATCAGGGCCTCGCGAGCGGCCGAAGGAATCGACTTGTTCATCCGCTTCGCCGACTGGGCGGGATCGGCCGGGTTCACGGCCTTCGGCGTGCGCCTCGCCACGCGTCTGCGACCCTACAACCTGATCGTCAGCAACGTGCCGGGCCCGCAGTTCCCGCTCTATTTTTCGAGCACCCGTCTCCTCGCCGTCTATCCCCAGCTTCCGCTCTTCGAGCACCAGGGCCTGGGCATCGCCGTGCTGAGCTATTGCGGCCGCCTGCACTTCGGTCTCGTCGGAGACCGGGAGGTCGCGCGCGACCTGGGTCGGCTCTGCGATGCGATCGGCGATGCCTTCACCGAGCTGGTCGAAGCGGCGGCCGCCGCGTCGGCGCGTCCGGACCGGAGTCGACGCGCCGCGCGCGGCGCGTGAGGCGGGTAGATGGCGTCGATCGCGAAGAAGAGCGGCATCGTCAGGATCTGTCCGTTGCCCGTGGAACGCTCGCAGGTCTTCGAACCGCCCCGTCCGTCCACCGGATGAAGACGTCGTCCAGGTTCGCGCGGCCCTATCCCACCGCGACTGCGGCGACGCGCCGGAACCGAAGCAGCGCGAGAAGGAAGAACAGGCCGCCGATCGAACCGACGATCACGAACTGACGCCAGACGACGGATAGTCCGGCACCTCGATACAGAATCGCCTGTGCGAAGGATACGAAGTGAGTCGACGGTGACGCTTGCATCAAGGTGGAGAGCCACGGCGGCATGCTCTCGAGCGGCGTGTTGCTACCGGAAAGCAGGGCCATCGGAAGATATACGAGGAGATAGAGCAGACCGAGCTGCGGCATCGAGCGCGCCACGGTTCCGAGGAAGATGCCGATCGCCGTGGCGAAGAACAGATAGATCGCCACGCCGAGCAGGAACAGCGGGATCGATCCCGCGATCGGAATGCCGAGCAGACCGCGGACGACGAGATACAAGGAGAGCGCCACGGCGACCACGATGACCAGCCCGTTCGCCCATACCTTCGACATCGCGATCTCGAACGACGTGAGCGGCATCACGAGCAGATGATCCATCGTACCGTGCTCGCGCTCTCGCACGATCGCGGCGCCGGCCAGCACGATGGCGAGCATCGTGACGTTGTTGATGATCCCCATCACGGCCGTGAACCACGCCGTCTCGACGTTCGGATTGAACGCGATCCGCACCACGAGGGAGACCGGTGTCGTCGCCACGCCGCCGGCGCGGGTCACGAAGCTCTCGATCTCGTCCATGATGATCTGCTGTGCGTAGCCGGCTCCCAGGCCTGCCTGCACCATCGCCGTCGCGTCGACGTTCAGCTGGAGCGCGGGGTGGCGTCCCGCGAGGACATCGCGTTCGAAGTCGGGTGGAATGTCGACCGCGAAGGTGAATCGCCCGCTGTCCATCGCGGGGACGATGTCGCGCTCGGCGATCAAAGTGGGCGCCTGGAAGTACGGCGGCAATAGGGCATGCGCAATCCGATCCGACAGCTCCGAGTGGTCCTCGTCGACGATCGCGATCGATGCATTGTGGACCTCCTGCGAGCGGCTCTGCGCCTGAGCGATCACGGCGAGCGAGAACGCATAAGCGACCAGTCCGAGCAGCACGTAGTCTCGCAGGAAGCTCCGAAGCTCCTTGGTGCCGAGCCAGAAGATGTTGGTCAGCGCTTGCAACGGTCCAGTGCTCTACCGCTCCTGCTTGCGGAGCAGGACCACGCTCGCGAGGGTCAGCGCGGGAGGAAAGATCGAGAGCGCGGCCAGTCTCGGAGCGAGGTCGGAGAGGCCGAGCCCCTTCGTGAAGGTTCCGACGCTGATGGGCAGGAAGTAGGTCATGGGGAACAGTCGACCCATGAGCCGGGCCATCCCCGAGAGGGAGGACACGGGAACCTGCATCCCCGCGAACATCGTCGCCGGCAGGACGGTGAGGATCGCGGTGCCGAAGAGCGCGGCGATCTGGGTGCGCGCGAATGACGAGACCAGCATGCCGTAGGCCGTCGTCGCGCTGACGTACACGAGCGTTCCGAGCAGCAGCGTCGGGAAGCTTCCCTTGAGCGGTACCCGGAACACGAAGATCGCCATCGCGAACATCATGGCGAAGTTGGCCATCGCGACGGCGACGTAGGGCAACTGCTTGCCCAGGAGGAACTCGGCTCGCGTCACCGGGGTCACGTAGAGGTTGGTGATGGAGCCCAGCTCCTTCTCGCGCACGACGGCGAGCGCCATCAGGATCGCGGGGAACAGGGCGAGCTGCAGGGCCAGCGTCGATGGCACCATCGCATAGATGCTCTCGAAGTCCTGGTTGTATTTGAACCGGACCTCGACCTCCGCCAACGGCGGAGACGCCGGTCGCCTCCCCTCGACCGCCGGATCCGTCAGATAGAGCTGATGCATTCCCTGCAGATAGCTGCGTACCGTCTGGGCGATGAAGGGCCTCGCGCCATCGACCCACGCGGCGACCCAGGCCGGTCGCCCGCGGGCCACGTCGCGGCCGAAGCCCGGCGGGATCTCGATGCCGGCGGCGATCTCCCCGCTCGCCAGGCGCTGCCGGAGATCGCCGTAGTCGACGAGTGGGGCCTTCTCGACGAAGTATGCCGAGCCGCGCATCTCCTCGAGGTAGGCGCGGCTCTCGTGGCTCTGATCGCGGTCCAGCACCGCGAAGCTGAGATGGTCGACATCGGTCGAGATCCCGAAGCCGAACACGAGCATCAGGAAGGTCGTGCCGAAGAGCGCAAAGGCCATCCGGATCGGATCGCGCAGCAGCTCGAGCGCCTCCCGGATCGTGCAGGCGAGCAGGCGCTGCAGGCTGAAGGGCTTGGACCGCCCGCCGGCGGCAGCCGGCGATTCCGAAGTCGAGCCCGAAGGGGCGTCCGCCGCTCGAGCCGACCCGCGCCCGCCCGCTGCCTGCTCGAGGAAGCCGATGAACGCCTCCTCGAGCGTCGTCGCTCCGCGCGAGGCGATCAGGGCCGCCGGCGCGTCGGTCGCCAGCAGGCGGCCGGAATCCATCAGCGCGACCCGATCGCAGCGTTCGGCCTCGTTCATGAAGTGGGTCGAGACGAAGATCGTCACGCCTTCGTTGCGCGACAGCTCCTTCAGGAGGTCCCAGAAGCGGTCGCGCGCGAGCGGGTCGACCCCCGAGGTCGGCTCGTCGAGGATCAGGATCTCCGGATCATGGACGACCGCGACGGCGAGCGAGAGTCGCTGGCGCAGACCCAGAGGAAGATCGAGAGCCCGCTGGTCGGCATGGCCCGCGAGATCGAAGCGCTCGATCAGTCGCGCGACGCGCGCTCGAGCCGTGGGCGCAGGCACGTGGAACAGGCGCGCGTGCAGATCGAGATTCTGCCGGGCGGTGAGTTCCGTGTAGAGAGAGAACGACTGAGACATGTAGCCTACCCGGCGTCGCGCCTTCAGGTCTCTCGCGCCGAGCGGCCGGCCGAAGAGGAGCGCCTCTCCCTCGCTGGCCGGTAGCAGCCCCGTCAGCATCCGCATCGTGGTCGTCTTGCCGGAGCCATTCGAGCCGACGAAGCCGAAGATCTCCCCGCGCGAGATCGCGAAGCTGACGCGGTCGACCGCGGTGAAGGCGCCGAACCGGCGACTCAGCTCGCGCGCGACGATGACCGGCGGTCCGTCGCTCGGGCGGCGCGGCGGCAGCACGAACTTCCGATGGTCACCTCGCCGCGACTCTGGAAGCAGGGCGACGAAGGCATCCTCGACCGTCTGGACGCCGGTCGCCGCCTCGAGCTCGGCGGGCGCGCCGGCCGCGAGCACCCTTCCGCCGTCCATCGCGACGAGCCATTGGAACCGCTCCGCCTCTTCCATGTACGCAGTTGCGGCGAGGACGCTCATTCCAGGGCGACGCGTGCGGATCCGCGCGATCAGGTCCCAGAACTGGCGACGCGAGAGCGGGTCGACCCCGGTCGTCGGCTCGTCGAGGATCAGGAGATCGGGGTCGTGGATCAGCGAACAGCACAGCCCGAGCTTCTGACGCATGCCGCCCGACAGATTCCGCGCCGGGCGATCCGCGAACTCCGCGAGGCCGGTGTGCTCGAGGAGCTCGGCGATGCGGCGCGCGCGCTCGGAACGAGATTGGCCGAACAGACGGCCGAAGAACTCGATGTTCTCGCGCACGCCGAGGTCGGGATAGAGGTTCCTGCCGAGGCCCTGGGGTACGTAGGCGATCCGCCGGCAGACGGCGGCCCGGTGTGCCGCGCTCGCCATGTCGCCGCCGAGGACGAAGACCCTGCCGGACTGGATCTCGCGGGCTCCGGCGATGAGACTCAGCAGGGACGACTTGCCGACCGCGTCGGGCCCGACCAGTCCCACCGCGCGCGCCGCCGGGAGCGCGAGGGTGACGGAGTCGAGCGCCGTCACCTTGCCGTAACGGTGCGTGACGCCTTCGAGGCGTGCCACCGCCGCTTCGCCGCCCATCACGGCGGGGCGCTCGCCTCGAGCCGCGGCGGCCAGATCGCCGACGGCTCCGTGCGCACGTACGCCACCCCCGGCAGCCCGCTCCTCACGATCTCGGGCCGCGCGCGCAGCCGATCGGGATCGATCCGCACCCGGATGCGAAACATCAGCTTCTCGCGCTCGTCCTTGGTCTCGACGGTCTTCGGAGTGAACTGGGCTTGACTGGCGACGAAGACGACCCGGGCCGGAATCACGTGGGCCGGATAGGCATCGAGGACGATGCGGGCATCGGATCCGAGCCGGACGCGTCCCGCCTCGAGGGTAGGCAGATAGATGTCCATGTAGACGTAGGACGTATCGAGCATCGTGAAGACCTTGCCGCCCGCGGCGAGCACCTCACCGACGTTGGCCACTCGGTACTGGATGCGTCCATCCCGAGGAGCGACGAGCATGTCGTCCTCGATGTCCACCCGATAGAGCTCCACGTCGTGGGCAGCCGCCTCCAACGCGTGCTCGGCCTGGTGGATCCTCTCGACCGCCGCGTCGCGGGCAGCGATCGCGGCATCGATCTGCTGCCGTCGCTGGTCGAGCTGCTCGATGGGGGCGACGCCCTTCTGCACGAGCGCCTGCGCGCGGTCGAGCTCCTGCGTCGCGAAACGGGCCTGCGCCTCCTGCTGCGCGAGGTTGGCCCTCGCCTCGTCGAGGGCGTGCTGGGCCTGCCTCAGGATCGCCTGAGATCGCTCCAGCGAGGCCTGGAGATCCCGGGTATCCATGGTGGCCAGGACCTGGCCGGCGGTGACGAGATCTCCTTCATCGACGAAGAGCCGCGCGATCCGTCCGGCGAATTTGGTGTCGATGTCGATCTCGTCGGCCTCCAGTCGGCCGTTGCCGGAGACGATGCCCGGCGGCAGGCGCGCGAGATGCTGGCGCCAGGCGAGCCAGGCGAGGCCCGCGGCGGCGCCGAGCAAGAGGGCGGCGACGAGCGTGAGACGCCACCTCCGCCGCGGAGTCCGCAGCGGCGGAGGAGGCTCGATGACGACGGGCAGCAGCGGCTCGGGCGGCCCGACCCGCAGCCGCGCATCCGAATCGCTTCGTTCTGCTGCCTCGGTGGAGTTCGGGTCCGGCTCGTGCATCGGCCTCGGTGTGGAAGAGCAAGGAGCATGCCCGGAGGGCCCTCGCGCCTCCTGCCGAACCCCGCCAGCTCCGGGGGCGCTCAAAGACGATCGATGGCTACGACCTGTCCCGAACCTGTGGCGGAGTACCTCGGATGTGGCGTCCTGGCACAGCCACCGCAGGCAGCCGTGGGAAAGCGAGCGAATCGGGCTCCGACCGCGGCGCACGCGGTGGCCCGACCGAGGCCGACGGAAACGGTCCGGTCGCCGACTTTCTGACCCCGTGCCCGCCCGCACTCACCTCGCTTCGCAAGAACGGGTTCGCCCCGCAGCGCGTGCTACACGAGGATCCGTCGGGAGACTGACCCGGAGGGCTCCGCGATGTCCACGGCGATCGAGAGGGAGGCGCTCGAGACCTACGAGCGCTTCGTTGCACTGCGCGACGAGATCGATCTCGGCGAGAAGCCGTGGTCGCTCCTGGCCAACTTCTTCACCGAGGACGCGGCCTACATCGACCCGGCGTGGGGCCGCGTCGAAGGGCGGGAGGCGATCCGGCGATTCTTCGAGGAGTCGATGGCCGGGCTCACCGGCCACGGCTGGTCGACGCCGCAGAACTGGGCGATGGCGGAAGGCCATCGTCTCGTCAGCCAGTGGGACCAGATCCTCGGACACCGCGCGGACGGGAGCCCGTGGCTCGTACCGGGCCTCTCCATCCTCTACTACACGGGCGACGGCCTCTTCTGCTACAGCCACGACATGCTGAACATGACGCACGTCGGTGAGACGCTGAAGGTGATGCAGTGGCGGCCGGCGGGGGCGTTCCACATGCCGCCGCGCCATCCGAACCGCGACGTCTCGCTCCCCGCGGCGTGGAGGCACCTCGAGCCCAGCCGGGCCCGCCGCACGACGGCCTGACCCGGCCAACCGAATCGGTCACCCGGCCAGGTCGAAGCGATCCAGGTTCATCACCTTGGTCCAGGCCGCGACGAAGTCGTGGACGAATTTCGGCTGCCCGTCCGAGCTCCCGTAGACCTCCGCCAGGGCGCGGAGCTGTGCGTTCGAGCCGAAGACCAGATCGACGCGCGTGCCGGTCCACCGGACCTGGCCGGTCTTGCGATCCCGACCTTCGAACACGTCGGCGTCCTTCGAGACCGGCTTCCACTCCGTGCTCATGTCGAGCAGGTTCACGAAGAAGTCGTTGGTGAGCGCCCCTGCCCTCTTCGTGAAGACGCCGTGCTTCGAGCCCCCGACGTGGGTCTCGAGCACGCGCAGGCCGCCCACGAGCACCGTCATCTCGGGTGCGGACAAGGTCAGGAGCTGCGCCTTGTCGATCAGCAGCTCCTCCGCCGAGACGCCGTACCTGCCCTTCAGGTAGTTGCGGAACCCATCAGCGAGCGGCTCCAGCACGGCGAAGGAGGCGATATCGGTCTGCTCCGGTGAGGCGTCCGTGCGGCCCGGCGTGAAGGGCACCGTCACGGCGTGACCGGCGTTCTTCGCCGCCTGCTCGACGCCCGCGCAGCCGGCGAGCACGATCAGATCCGCCAGCGAGACCTTCTTGCCGCCCGACTGGGCGCGGTCGAACGCACTGCGGATGCCCTCGAGAGCCTTCAGCACTTTCGCCAGCTTGACCGGCTGGTTGACCTCCCAATCCTTCTGCGGTGCGAGGCGGATGCGCGCGCCGTTGGCGCCGCCGCGCTTGTCCGAGCCGCGGAAGGTGGACGCCGAGGCCCAGGCCGTGCCTACCAGCTCGGAGACCGACAGGCCCGAGGCCAGGATCTTGCCCTTGAGCGCGGCGATGTCCTGCGCATCGATCAGCTCGTGATCGACCGCAGGGACGGGGTCCTGCCAGAGCAGCTCTTCGGCCGGAACCTCCGGGCCGAGGTAGCGAGCGCGCGGGCCCATGTCGCGGTGGGTCAGCTTGAACCACGCGCGGGCGAAGGCGCGCGCGAGCTCCTCCGGATGCGCGAGGAAGCGGCGCGAGATCTTCTCGTAGGCCGGGTCGAAGCGCAGGGAGAGGTCCGTCGTCAGCATGGTCGGCACGCGCTTCTTCGACGGATCGCGGACGTCCGGAATCGTCGCGCCCGCTCCCTTGGCGACCCACTGATGCGCGCCGGCGGGACTCTTCGCGAGCTCCCACTCGTAGCCGAACAGGTTCTCGAAGAAGTTGTTGCTCCACCGGGTGGGCGTGGTGGTCCAGGTCACCTCGAGGCCGCTGGTGATCGAGTCCGCCCCCTTGCCGCTGCCATAGCGGCTGCTCCATCCGAAGCCCTGCTCTTCGAGACCGGCCGCCTCGGGCTCGGGGCCGACGTTCGTCGTCGGGCCCGCGCCATGCGTCTTGCCGAAGCTGTGGCCGCCGGCGATGAGGGCCACCGTCTCCTCGTCGTCCATCGCCATGCGGGCGAAGGTCTCGCGGATGTCGCGCGCCGCGGCGATCGGATCCGGATTGCCGTTCGGGCCCTCCGGGTTGACGTAGATCAGGCCCATCTGCACGGCCGCGAGGGGGTTCTCGAGCTCGCGGTCGCCGGAGTAGCGCTTGTCGTCGAGCCACTTCGTCTCGGTGCCCCAGTAGACGTCGAGCTCGGGCTCCCAGGCATCCTCGCGCCCGCCGCCGAAGCCGAAGGTCTCGAAGCCCATCGACTCCAGCGCGACGTTGCCGGCGAGGATCATGAGATCGGCCCAGGAGATCTTCCGGCCGTACTTCTGCTTGATCGGCCAGAGCAGGCGGCGGGCTTTGTCGAGGTTGACGTTGTCGGGCCAGCTGTTGAGCGGAGCGAACCGCTGGCTGCCGCGCCCCGCGCCGCCGCGGCCGTCACCCGTGCGGTAGGTGCCGGCGCTGTGCCAGGCCATGCGGATGAACAGCGGACCGTAGTGTCCGAAGTCGGCCGGCCACCAGTCCTGGGAGCGGGTCATCAGCTCGTGGAGGTCCTTCTTCACCGCCTTCAGATCGAGGCTCTGGAACTCCCGGGCGTAGTCGAAGTCGGGACCCATCGGGTCGGACTTGGGCGAATGCTGGTGCAGGAGGTTCAGCTTGAGCTGGGTCGGCCACCAGCTCTGGTTCGACGTCCCGCCTCCGGCGACGTGGTTGAACGGGCACTTGCTCTCGTTGGACATGGCTCCTCCATGGCTCCGTGGGATCGGCGTCGTTGCCTTCTTCGAGACGCAGGATGCCATCGATCCGCTGATTGATCCAAGACATCTTTTCGATAGACTTGATAGCCCATGCCTATCAGCGCCGTCGGACCCCATCCCTTCTCGCTCCGGCAGCTCCAGTACGCGGTCGCGGTCGGCGAGTCGCTGAGCTTTCGGAAGGCGGCGGCGGCGTGTCACGTCTCACAGCCGTCGCTCAGCGCCCAGCTCGCAGAGCTCGAGGACGCGCTCGGCGTGCGCCTGTTCGAGCGCGACCGGCGCCGCGTCCTCGTGACGGCGGCCGGGAAGGAGCTGCTCGCCCGCGCGCGGAGCGTGCTGCTCGAGGCGGATGATCTCGTGGCGGAAGCCAGGCGCGCGGGCGATCCGCTGGCGGGCGCCCTCCGGATCGGCGTCATCCCGACCATCTCTCCCTACCTGCTGCCGAGCGCCACGCCGGCGCTTCGAGACACCTACCCGCGGCTCACGACCGTCTGGGTGGAGGACAAGACCGAGACGCTCGTCCGGAGCCTCGACGCCGGGAGCCTCGATGCTGCGCTGCTCGCGTTGGAGGCGGAGATCGGAGACGTTGAGCACGCGGTCGTGGCGGAGGATCCCTTCGTCCTCGCGACGCGACCCGACGACCCGCTCGGGACGAAGGCCACGCCCGCGAAGGCGGCGGAGCTCCGCGACGCCAGCGTCCTCCTCCTCGACGACGGCCACTGCTTCCGCGACCAGGCGCTCGCCTTCTGCTCGAGCGCCAAGGCCCACGAGCTCGAGTTCCGGGCCACGAGCCTCCCGACGCTCGCGCACATGGTCGCGGCCGGCGCGGGCGTGACGATCCTGCCCCAGCTGGCTGTGCCGACCGAGGCACAGCGGGCGGGCCTCCGCGTCCGCGCGTTCGCGACGCCGGTGCCCCATCGAACGCTCGCGCTCGTCTGGCGGAGGCGCTCTCCGTTGGCTCCGGCTCTCAGGAAGCTCGCGAGCACGATTCGCGGGGCCTATCCGCGTCCGGGCAGGCGGCTCGCCCCTCCCCGCTCCGGACCGCGCCTCGGACCGGCTTGACCTCGCCGTTCCGCAGGTGGGAAGATGGACACGCGGCTCGTCGGATCCACCGACCCGCGTTCGAGGGAACGCTGCGATGAAGGGTCTCCGCCTCCTCCTCGTGCTGACCTCCATCGGAACCGCGAGCGCAGCCAGCGCAGAGACCTTCTGCATCATCCCCTGCTTCCTCACGCCCTGCTCTCAGCACACCTGGCCGACGGACCCGCCTCCCTGCGACAACACGTCCACGCTCCAGGCCTGCGTCGACAGTGCCGGCTCGGGCGACACCGTGCTGATCGCGTTCAACTCGGTGAACCAGTCGATCTCGTTCCAGAAGACCCTCACGCTCGCCGCCGCGCAGGGCTTCACGCCGGTCTTCTCGACCGGCAGGTCCATCACCGCCGAGGCGACGACGGGATGCAACTCGTTCACGATCCAGGGCCTGACGCTCCAGCAAGGCGAGATCTTGGTGGCCCAGGAGAGCGGAGGCTCCCTGAACGCCCGGATCCTCGGCAACACGATCCAGAGTCCTTCGACGGCGCAGGGTGCGATCATGATGCAGGTAGGGGAAAGCGTCGGTCCGGTCGGGTTCGAGGTCTCGGGGAACACGATCAGCATACCCTACGACGAGACGGGAGTTCTCGAGCATGAGAGCGCGATCGTGATCTACGGCGACGGTCCATCCTTTACGGGAGTGGTCGAAGACAACTCGATCGCGATGGAAGGCATCGTCGGTGGGGCTGCGATCGACGTCACGAATCGCGCCGACTCCGCGCAGGTCGACGTGATCGCGAACCGCATCACGGGGGAGGACTACGACAACGGAGTCATCTTCAACCAGGCCGCCGGGGCCCTACAAGGACGCGCCCTCGACAACCTCGTGATCGGGGCGGCGGGGCCCACCTCAGGAACCAAGGGCGGGGTCTCGGTCGAAACGACCGGAGGTACGTTCGACGGCACCATCGCGAACAACACGATCGCGACCGCCGACAGAGGAATCTACGTCTACGGATCAAGCGCCAGCGGGCTCGTGGCCAACAACATCGTCGGGTGCTCGCAGAGCGGCATCTACATCGACCAGGCCTCCCCGCCGACGGTGGAGAACTTCGACAACCTGCTCTTCGGCTCCGGCTGCCAGAAATTCTACGGCACGACGGCCGGCCTCGGCACCCTCTCGACGGATCCCCTCTTCGTCGGCCCCGACGACTACCACCTGCAGCCCGGCTCGCCCGCCATCGACGGGGGCACCAACAGACCCATCCCCACGACCGACGTCGAAGGAAACCCGATCACCGACCTCGATGGCCACCCGCGCATCCAGGGCCTGCGCGTCGACATCGGCGCCTACGAGGCACCCGAGCCGGACGCCCAGATGCTCGCCCTCGCCGCGCTCTCGGCGTTGGCTGGGCTCGCCTCACTGCGCCGTCGACGGGCTCTCCGCTGACCGCTGCGCTCAAGACGGTGCCGCGGACCAGCGTTGCGCGTCCTCCCCTGCGTAGCGCGCCATCGCGCGATCGAGTGAGGCCGCCGCCTCCAGCTTCTCCACGATCCCGGCCAGTCCTTTCCCGGGCAGCACGCAGACGAGCTCCTCCGACCTCATCGCCGTTCGGGCGCGGCTCAGCGCGCAGCCGACGCTCGCGATCGGAGCGCCCGCCTGGAGCGCGAGCGGGATGATGTGGCATTGAGGCTTGCCTTCGATCGCCAGGTCGGGGAATGCGTCTTTCACCGTCATCAACGCCAGACCGCTGATGCGGAGGAGCACGACATCCGCTCCAGACGCTTCGCGCAAGGGTCCATAGGCGACGGCCAGCGGCGTGCGCTCCAATGCAGGAAGCCGGCCGAAGGCCGCCTCGTCGATCCAGCCTGCGCCGAGGGCAGCGGCGACATCGTCGCCCCTCGCGGCGGTCGCCAGATCGAGGAAGCCGTGCGTATAGCTCCCGACGCTGCAGTTCGCGTGATCGCTGGCGACGGTCGAGAAGGAGCGCCTCGCGGCTTCGATCCAGAAGACGCAGCCCGCGGGAACCGCGCCCGTTCGTCCGGCGTCGTTCGGCGCGGGATACACGCCATCGAAGCGAACCGCCTCCGCAGGCGAGTCGAAGTGGAACTGGATGGCGATCGGCGGCGCGAACGGCCGGAGCGCCGCGCTCAGCCTGTCGCTGAGCGCCGGGAAGTCCGCATCGAGGTCGGATGCCATGGTCGGTCGTGCCCCCGAAGAGCGTTGGCTGTGGCTTCGGCGGCTATAGTTACTTCCGTTCTGGAATCGAGTCCATGCGGGCCGGCCTCGCACGGGCCGGCTCGAGCATCGAGGGACGGATGCTGAGCCCCGCAGCACTCAGCCCCAGGGCGCAAGGTTGGCTCCGCCATCTCTGGCGCAAGGCCACGACGCAGGACGACTGGAGCCGCGAGGGAAAGCCGCATCCCTGGTGGGACAGCTACTCGATCCCGCCGATGCTGAACTACGCGCGGTTCGATCTCAGCGAGTCCTCCTATGGCTTGCTGTTGATGGCGCGCAAGACGCCGGCGTGGCGTGAGGTCTACACCCGGATCCTCGACGAGATGATCCGGCGGCACACGACGTACTGGGCCGCCGTCGACTGGCTGACGCAGATCGGCCCCGACCCGGATCGGGCCCGCTACCCCAAGGCGTACCGTCGCCTGATCCCGAAGCACCTCTGGGGCAACTACGACGTGCCCGGTTGGACGGCCAACGGCGTCGAGCCGTGGGGCCTCTCGCCCGATCCCATCGGATCGAAGGGCAATCTGTTCTTTCGCGGCTTCTTCAATCTCATGCTCGCGATCCATCGCGACGTCGCTGGGACCGACACGTGGGACAAGCCGTTCGAGGTGACCGGCCTCGACGACAGGACGTTCTCGTGGTCGCACGGTCAGATCAACCGCTTCCTGTCCGACCAGTGGGCGGATGTCTGGCATGGCCCGCACTGCGAAAACACCAAGGTCTGGCCTTTCTGCCTCTCCGCCGCCGGGCTCGGCCTCCAGCTGAGCGACAAGACACTGGGTACGGAGGGACATTGGGTCGTGGGGCGGTGGATCGAAGACTTCCTGACCAGGAAGTGCATGGGCTTCGATCCGAGAGGAAATCTGAAGTGGGTCGGCCTCTACTACGATCCTCTGATCGACCATGTGCACGGGCGCAACGCCGTGGCTGGCTTGTTTCCGGCGCTATACCTCCTGCCTCAGAACCGCGGGCTCGCAGAGGACCTCTATCGCAAGGCCGTCGCGTCCGTTGGCTGGGACAAGTGGTGGCTCCCGACGTTGACGCCCAGGAGCATGCCGCGCGGCGCGACCATCGGACTTCTGCTCGCGCGCGAATTCGGAGACGACACGACTGCACGTCGTCTGGGGCGGGCGCTCGAGAAGCAATCCAACGGGAGGTTCTTCGACAGCGTCGGCGACGGCGAGCCGGAGGAGTTCGGCTACTACTTCGGCTTCGGCGAGCGATATCCGCGCGGTCAGGAGAGCGCGCTCTACATGCTGGCCGATGTGATGGAGCCCGGCGACTGGCATGCCGCGTTCAACGAGATCGATGCCGATCGGCACTCCGCTCCCACGGTCGAGGGTATCGACTTCCCCAGCCTTGGCGTCCGCCGGGCGCAGAACGACCCACGCGATGGTGTGCTCACCGTCGAGACCTACGCCGCGACCCGCAGTACATCGGGAACGCCGACTCGCTGGCGCGTAGCCAATCTGCCGGATGCGCAGTCCGTCGCGGTCGAGCTGGATGGACACGACTTCGGCGGCTGGCGAACCCTCGATGCGAGCACGATCGAGATTTCATGCAGCATCGCGAGCCAGACCTTCCGGCTCCGAACCGGATGGAAGGGTGCCGAGCGTACCCGCGAGCTCACCTCCGATGCGAAGCCGAGGCCCCGCCGCCGTCGCGTGGCCCCGGTGAACCCGTTGGAGATCGTCGACGCGAGACGTGCGGTCGCCGCGGGCGCGTCCGGATGCCCTTGCTGCGCGTGAGGTCGGGTGTGTCGGATTCCGCTGACCGGCGCCGTCGACGCAGCCGCCTGGCGAGGCGGAACGTGCGCCTTGCGACCGCCGGATGCATCCTCGCCGCCGCCGCGCTCGCGTCACCCGTCCCGGCGCGGGCGGACGCCGCGAACGCTCCGCCGCCGCGGCCCAACGTCGTCTTCATCCTCGCCGACGACCTCGGCTGGGGCGACCTCTCCTCGTACGGCGCGCGCGACCTCGAGACGCCGCAGATCGACCGGCTCGCCCGGGAGGGCATCCGCTTCAGCGACTTCTACGCCGCTGCGAACACCTGCTCCCCCTCGCGCGCCGCGCTCATGACGGGACGATACCCGCTGCGCACGGGCGTGAACGCCGTCCTCTTCCACGACACGCCCGAAGGCCTGCCGCTCGAGGAGATCACGATCGCCGAGGCGCTGCGCGACGCCGGCTATCGGACGGCGATGATCGGCAAGTGGCACCTCGGGCCGAGCGACGCGTACATGCCCTGGAACCAGGGCTTCGAGGAGTTCTTCGGCGTCGCCCACAGCAACGACGAGAAGAACTTCTTCGTCTACGACGGCCCGCATCGCATCCCGGAGACCGTCGACCAGTCGAAGCTGATCCGGCGCTACACGGATCGCGCTCTCGACTTCCTGCGCCGCGCCGCGCGCGAGCCGAAGCCGTTCTTCCTCTACTTCGCCCACAACGCCCCTCACGTCCCCCTCCATCCGTCGGCCGCCTTCGTAGGCCGCTCGAAGCGGGGCACCTACGGCGACGTCGTCGAGGAGCTCGACGCCTCGGTCGGCGAGATCCTGGCCGCGCTCGACGAGCTCGGCATCGCCGACCGCACGCTCGTCGTCTTTACGAGCGACAACGGCCCCTGGCTCGCGATGCGCGACTGGGGCGGCAACGCGGGCGGGCTGCGCGACGGCAAGGGCACCACGTTCGAGGGCGGCCATCGCGTCCCGCTGCTCGTGCGCTGGCCGGGACACGTCCCGGCCGGCGCCGAGGAGCACCGGCCGGCCAACATGATGGACTGGTTCCCGACGCTGGTGGAGCTCGCGGGCGGGACCCTGCCGCAGGACCGCGTGATCGACGGGCGGAGCCTCGTTGCGGTGCTGCGCGGCACGGGCGCACGCGACGAGACCTCGTTCCTCTACCCCCGTCTGCGCGTCCCGGTGCTCGACGACCAGGCAGCGAAGATCGGCGCGGTCCGCGAGGGCAGGTGGAAGCTCGTCCTCCCGCAGCGCGGCTTCTATCCGCGCCTCCTCGAGCCGCTCATGAAGGTCGGGCTGTACCACTACGGCCTCATGCTCTTCGACCTCGACGCGGACCGCGGCGAGGAGCACGACGTCGCCGCCGCGCACCCCGACGTCGTGGCCCGCCTGCGCGGCGAGATCGACGAGTTCCTCGCGAGCGCGCATGCGCCGCCGCCCGTGCTCGTGAGCGCCGCGCCGGAAGACCACCACGGCTGGGAGAAGATGTGGACCGGGGTCGCCGAGGGCATGCTGCTCGCCGCGGCCGTCGTGGTCGCCGCCGTCTGGCTGCTGGTCCGGGCCATCCGGTCCCTGCGCCGGGCCAGGCGATGAGGTCCCCGGCCGGGCGAGGCGGCCGCCGGCGGCATCGCGGGCCGCGGGGCATCGATCGTCGACATCTCACCCCGCGGTCAGCGCCGAGGGCTCCTCTCCCCATCACCAGGATGTGTCCGGCCTAGTCCGGACGGACGATGTGACAGGCCGTCGCCCTCCGTAGTCTGGCGGGTACCCATCCGTCCGCGGAGGCGCCTGTCCTACCGCCTCGGCGACGAGGGGACCGGCCTCGAGGCGATCGCGCGCGTCCGGCTGCTCGCGGGACGCGACGTACCCGCCGTGCTGATGAGCGGGGAGGCGGCGCGCGAGTCGCTGCGCGCGATCCGCGAGAGCGGCCTCCGCTACCTCCCGAAGCCGGTCCCGCCGTCCAAGCTCCGCGCGCTGCTCGGGGAGCTCCTGCGCCGCGAGCACGGCAGCGAGACGCACTGAAGCATCTCCTCGGACCACTGGGACGTGAGCCAGCGCGCGGCTCAGTCGAACAGGATCACCTGGCGCGCGGCCTCGCCCTTGCGCATCCGCTCGAAGCCCTCGTTCACCTGGTCGAGAGCGATGCGCGACGAGATCATCTCGTCGAGCTTGAGTCGGCCGTCGAGGTAGAAGTCGACGTAGCGGGGCATGTCGAACCGGAAGCGGTTCGACCCCATGTAGGAGCCGGTGATCTTCTTCTCCTGCAGGGTCACGTCTGCCGCGGAGATCGGCACGAGCTGCGTGAGGGGGACGACGCCGACCAGCACCGTCGTGCCGCCCCGGCCCGTCATCGCGACCGCCTGCTGCACGGTGGGAACGAGGCCGATGCACTCGAACGCGAAGTCGGCCCCGCCGCCCGTCCGCTGGTGCACCGCGGCGACTGGATCGCCGGCCTTGGCGTCGACGCAGTCGGTGGCGCCGAGCGCGCGCGCCAGCTCGAACTTCCAGGGCTGGGTGTCCACGGCGATGATGCGCCCCGCGCCGACGATGCGCGCGCCCTGGATCGCGGCGAGCCCCACGCCGCCGCAGCCGATGACCACGACGCTCGCGCCGGCCGGGACGTGCACGGTGTTGAGGACCGCGCCGAGGCCGGTCGTGACGCCGCAGCCGATCAGCGACGCGCGGTCGAGCGGCATGTCGTCGCGGATCTTCACCAGCGAGCGCTCCGGGCAGAGCATCCTCTCGGCGAACGACGAGAGGTTCGCGAACTGGTTGATCGGCGCGCCGTTCGAGCCGGCGAGGCGCGGCTTCGCGCCGGGCAACCGGCCTGCGAATTGCGTCGGGCACAGATAGGGCCGGCCCTGTGTGCAGAACCGGCAAACGCCGCACCACGCCGTGAGGCATCCGATCACGTGGTCGCCCGGCGCGAAGCCGGACACGCCCTCGCCCACCGCGTCGACGATGCCCGCCGGCTCGTGTCCGAGGATGCAGGGCGGCGGAACGGGGAGATCGCCCTCGATCACGTGAAGATCGCTGTGGCAGATGCCGGAGGCCGCCGTCCGGAGCAGCACCTCTCCGGGGCCCGGCTCGTCGATCCGAACCTCCTCGAGCTCGAGAGGAGCCTTGCTCGCACGCATCACCGCTGCCTTCACGACAGTTCCTCCTTCGACTTCGATCGGGCTGCGCGACTCTGCGAGCTTACGACTTCGCCGGCCTCCTCCATCCCAGGATAGGAAGGAGTCCCGAGGCCAGGAGGGTGAAGGTGCCGGGCTCGGGGGTGGGATCGAAGTGAAGGGCGAGGTTGAAGCCGTTGGCATCGAGCGGAACGCCGCCGCCGGTACTGGCGAAGCTATAGGGGTTTACGAATGTCGGGAAGTCCAGGGGCCCGGCGGCGACCGGATCGTTGAAAAGAGGAAGAGGAACGAACGACGTGTCGAACGTGCCGTAGCCGTTCACGAAGCCGTCGCCCAGCGGGCCGAATCCCGGAATGTTGATGAAGCCCGAATTCAGGGAGCCAGCCGGGACCGGCGCGCCGTTCTCCGTCCATTGATCCTCGATTCCGTCGAAGATCACCGCCTGGTTCAAGGTGATATTGGAATCGATCTGCCAGAGCTGGGAGCTGTCCGCGGCGAGCGGCCCGCCGGAGAGGGTCGAGATGTAGAAGTAATCCCACTCTCCACCGCCCGGCGTGGGAACTCGAGTCATGAAGGCCGTTACATCCCCGCTCGAGCTGGAGCCACCACCCAGCGTCACCGTGATCGGGCTCGGGCTCCCGGGGAAGTTGGTGAAGCCGAACGTCACGGAGTCGCCCATGAGGTCGGCGTGTGCGCTCCACGTCCCGAAACCGGTCAGCGCAACCGAGATGACGACCAGCCTGCCCAGATTCCGCACGTCTCCCCTCTCCAGGTTCAGATTCCGTTGACGGCCTCGGCGGGAGCGAGCTCCAACCGCAAGGGGTAGATCCCCACGACGACTACGTGGCAGATCCGTGGCCTCTCGTGGCAGCGGCTGAACGAAAATTCCGGGGCGAGGCGGCCGAGAGGAGACACCATGCGTCAGATCCAGCACAGCGCAGGGCAGATCATCGCGAGCGCTGGCCCGCCCGAGACTCGAACCATGCTCGATCTTTGCAATTCCGCAGGGTTGCGCGGAGCGCCGCGTCCTCAGCTCGCGGCGCGCGACCTCGCGCAGACCTTCGGGGAGCGGTGATAGTCGCGATAGGCGACGCCGCAGTAGTCGCAGAGCAAATTGGCGCCGAAGCGATGGCCCGAGGCGCCCGGCGCCCGGCGCTCTCGCGGCGACGGCGCGGGCCGCTCCGGCACCTTCCCTTCGGACCTCGATTCATCGCCGCCCGTGGACACCTCGTTCACTCGGGGACCGCCGCCATGCGGCCGGCCGCCGAGAGCTTCAGGACCTCGTCGCCGAGCTGGGAGGTGACGATCTCCCAGATCCAGGTGTAGAGATTGTCGGCCTCGCGCGCCGCGGTGGGTCTCGTGCACGCAGCCGTCCTCCTGCCACGCAACAGCAGGTAGGGCTTGCTCTGCTCCTGCGCGAGACTCAGCTCGCGACTGACGCCATAGGCGGCGTCAGTGAACTCGCCACAGATCACGATGACGGCGTCGACCGCGGACAGGCGTTCGCGCAGCTCCCCTTCCCAGCCGGGGAGCGGCGCCGAGTCTCTCGACCAGTCGACGATCGAGAGCGGCGAATCCGAGTGCTCGGCCTGGCGGACGAGGATGGCATGCAGATCCGTATCGTGGGTCGTGTCGAAGCAGCTGAAGACGCGCACCGCGCGTCAGCTCGCGGGACCGATGTCGGAGCAATCGCGCGTCACGCCGTAACCCTCGCGGTCTTCTCGCGCGGCCACGGCAGCGCCGCTGCCGTGCTCGCGCCGTTCGGATCCACGTGCGCTCTAGCGCCGACGGTCGCCGCCGTAGCCGCCGCTGCGGCCACCGCCCTGCGGGCGCTCGTTCGCCTCGTTGACGCGCAGTGCGCGCCCGCCGAACTCGCGCCCGTCGAGAGCCTGGATCGCCGCGCCGGCGCCGTTCGAGTCCGCCATCTCGACGAATCCGAAGCCGCGCGGGCGGCCGGTCTCACGATCCATGATGATCGCGACCGACTCGACCGAGCCGTGCTTCTCGAAGAGCTGCCGCAGCTCGTTCTCCGAGGCGGTGAACGGAAGGTTTCCAACGTAGAGCTTCTTTCCCAAGACTCGCTTTCCCATGCAGCGATCGGCGGGCACCTTCGAGAGGCACTCCGGGATCGCTGCGATTCTCAGGATCCTCGGTCGGAACGTCCGGCGGTTGGAGCCCGAGCGGAGCTGGCACCACCTTTCGAGCGGTGCAGGCAGGGCTCAAGTGGACGGGAGACAGATGGGCATTTGCCCGGAGCTGGCAGCGACCAAAGAGGACGGCCTGTTTTCTTTGTAACTCATCCCGCTGGATGCGCAAGCCAGGATCGCGCCCCTGAGCTGGGGCGAAAAGGTACCGACCTTCGAATCCATCTCGCGCTCACTCCTCGATGAAGGCGAGCAGGTCCGGATTGATCACGTCCGCGTGGATCGTGAACGCACCGTGCGGGAACTTCGGGTAGACCTTCAGCGTACCCTTCTCGAGGAGCCTCGCCGAGAGCGGGGCGGAGTCCGCGAACGGCACGATCTGGTCGTCGTCGCCGTGCATCACGAGCGTGGGCACGTCGCAGGCCTTCAGGTCCTCCGTGAAGTCGGTCTCCGAGTAGGCCTTGATGCCGTCGTAGTGCGCCTTGGCGCCGCCGATCATGCCCTGCCGCCACCAGTTCTGGATCACGCCCTGCGACGGCTTCGCGCCCGGGCGATTGAAGCCGTAGAAGGGACCGCTCGCGACGTCGAGGTAGAACTGCGCGCGGTTGGCGGCGAGCTGTCGGCGGAGGTCGTCGAACACGGCGATCGGCGTTCCACCGGGATTCGCCGCCGTCTTGACCATGATCGGCGGCACCGCACTGATCATGACCAGCTTGGCGACGCGGCCCTGCTTCTGGCCGTGGCGGACGACGTAGTGCAGCGCCTCGCCGCCGCCGGTGGAGTGCCCCACGTGCACCGCGTTCCGCAGGTCGAGATGCTCGACCACGGCAGCAGCGTCGGCGGCGTAGTGGTCCATGTCGTGACCGTCGCCGACCTGCGTCGACCGGCCATGGCCGCGCCGATCGTGCGCAACGACGCGGTAGCCCTTTCCGAGGAAGAAGAGCATCTGCGCGTCCCAGTCGTCCGAGGAGAGTGGCCAGCCGTGGTGGAAGACGATGGGCCTGGCGGTCTTGGGACCCCAGTCCTTGTAGTAGATCTCCGTGCCGTCCCGGCTCGCGATCGTCGGCATGTCGTTCTCCCTGTGGCTTCCAGCGACCGTCGCCGCTTGCGATCGAGCGTAGCGTCAACGGGCGTACCGGCATCCGCACAGTCTCGTGCGAACGCCCGCGATGCCGAGCTGACTCCGGAACCAGCGCCAGATGGAGGATCGTCCACGCGTTTCACCTCGGTCACGGCGCTTCTCGCCTCACCCGACCGTGGATTCCACATACCGAGTGCCGTTCCGGCGGCGAAGAGCCACCCGCTTCGGAACGCCAGGCCGAGCACTGCCGCGGGCCCGGGACACAGGCCCGCGAGGCCCCAGCCGACCCCGAAGAGAGCGGCCCCGCCACGAGCGGCGTGCCCTGCCGTCACCAACGCGCGAAGACGAGGGCGACACCCAGCAGTGAGGCGCCGGCGCAGGCGCCGCGCAGCCAGAGCCACGCCGCGTGAGAGCGTGCAAAGCGGCCGATCCCGAGTCCGATGCCGTGCAGCATCGCCGTCGCGATCACGAACCCCACGGAGAAGCCGAGCGGCGAAGCGGCCGCGGGCAGCTCGACGGCATGGGCATGGCCATGGGCCACTGCGAGAAGTCCCACCAGCGCCGCGGCGAGCGCGACGCCAGGACGGAAGGCGAAGGCCACGAAGGCGCCGAGCAGCGCGACCGATGCCGCGACGGCGATCTCGTGGGCGGGCCCCGGCCACGCATAGCCCACCATGCCGCCGAGACACATCGAGCCGAGGAAGGCGACGGGAACCCAGAGCATCGCGCGCCCGCCGAGCTGCGCTGCCCAGGCGCCCACGATCAGCATCGCCAGCAGATGATCCAGCCCACTGAAGGGATGGGCCAGACCTTCTGCGAAGCCGGCGCCCGGCTCCGGCAGCACGTGCGCCGACGCCGGAGCCGCTGCAGCGATCAGCGCCGTCACCAGGAGGACACGACGAGCTGTCATTTCGAACTCTTCCACGCGACGAGCCCACCCGCTGGGCGGTCACGCGCGGAGCCAGCGGGGGCGTCCTACGGCTCGCTTTCGCGGACCGCCATCGGAGCGCCGGGTGGCTTGCGAGCCAACCTAGCCGAAGGTTGTGCGCGCCGCCTCCGCGGTGGTCGGTCTTATGGACGAGCCGCAGAGGAGACGACGGAATCGCCGAGCGCGTTCCTGCGCTCCGGAGGGCGCAGCGTCGTCAGCCGCCGCCACGTGAAGAGCCGCTCGACCCAGTAGATCGCATGGATCCCGATCGCCAGCACCCTCCGCTTCCACGCGGGCCAGTCGAGGATCGCGCCCATGCGACTCATCACCGCGAGGCTGACGTCGCGGTAGGTGCGGATCTCCACCTGCGCGTATCGACGCAGCATCGCCCCGATCTGCGCGCCATGACCGCGCTCGACGAAGCGCAGCAGCTCCTCGTGGCAGTAGGCGAGGTGGTTGTCCTCGTCCTCCGCGATCATGCGGACCGCCTTCCCGAGCTCCGGGTCGTGGCCGAAGATGGCGAGCTGCTGACGCACCTCCTCGGCGGCGCGCTGCTCGGTCACCCGGCTGTGGATCAGGTAGGCGAGCAGCTCCTCGTCCGCGAGCGCGCGCGGCTCGCGCAGGCGAGCGTGGGGGAGGCCGATCCCCCGGCGCTCGAGCAGCATGCAGTAGTCGGCGTCGGACGGGACCTCGACGGGCTCGAGCTCGCGCTTCTTGAGGAGCGCGAGGAAGAGTCGGCCGTGCTTGTCCTCGTCGCGGCCGTGGCGCGCGACCTTCGGCGCCAGCTCGGGATCCGGACACAGCGCGGCGATGCGGTCGTTCTCCCAGCCGCCCTGCGCCTCGCCCTTCGCGGCGATGCTGCAGAAGAGCCGGAAGCTCTCGTCGTCGTCACGGATCTCCTGATAGATGCTGCGAGCGGAAAGCACGTCCCCCTCCCCTTCTGGGGGCCAATCTACGCTCTGCGGCGGCGTTCCGGTAGCCCCCGCGCTCCTGCCTCCCGAAGGGCTACGGCTTCTCGAGATGGGTGATCACGAAATCATCGCCCTCCTTCTCGGCTCGGAAGTGGATGTGGTCTCCCACCTGCAGGCCCTTCAGCAGAGCCGCCTCGCTCACGCGAAACGACATCGTCATCGGTCCCATGTCGAGGCTCTTGATCTCGCCGTGCTTCAGCGTGAGCCGGAACGCCTTCTCGTCGATCTTGACGACCTGGCCTTCTGCCAACGCCTCCTTCGCCTCGATGTGCGGCATCTGGTCATGCGATGCGGGGCTCTGTGCCTGGGTCGGCCCCTGAATCAGCGCCGCAGCAGCGAAGAAGATCGCCAGCTCGATTGCCCTACGAATCTCCATACGCGGTCTCCTCTCTCGTGGTTGTCGCGCGAGCGCGAGGCAGGCTCTGCATCCCTCGTGGGCGCCAAGGTCACCCGAGTCGGAATCGAATCCGGACGAGAACCCACGAGGGAACCGGCGCTCCCGCGCGAAGCGCCGGCGTGAAGCGCGCGCCGAGGATCGCCGCGCGCACCGCGTCGAGGAACACCGCATCCGTCGCATGGACCAGGCTCGCGCCCGCGACAGATCCGTCGGCGCGAACCAGGACGCGCGCGACGACCTCTCCTTCGCGAGCGCGCGCGCGCATCGCCGCGGGATACGCCGCCTCGATCGGTGTCACCAGGCGAGCGGTCTCCTCGACCTCTTCAGGCGCGTAGTAGACGGAACTCGCGTCGATCGGGTCCGGCTTCTTCGACGGCGGAGCGGGTGTGCCGAGCAACGCGCATCCGAAGCTCGCCACCAGCAGCGAGACGATCGCAGCCGAGCGATCCCAGAGCGCCAAGGTTCGAGACCTCGTAGACGGGGCGCGCTTCGCAGCGGCTTCGGCGCCGGAGACCACTCTAGACGAGCGCGGAGGCCGAGGGAGGTGCGGCAAATCGTCGCGGCCGGGTGCAGAGCGGGCAACCGTGCCATAGAGCAATCGACCGAAGGCCCCGTCGCGAGGAGCCGCTCTGCCGTGCGCCCCACGCTCGTCACCCTCTACATCGTCTTCCTGGTGGTCCTCACCGGCTATGCCGTCGGCATCGCCGCCCACGCGGGCGCGCTCCTCTGGGCGGCGGTTCCCATGGCCGTGGTCCTGATCGGAGCGCTGAGGGCCGCAGGGCCTCGAACCGAGTTGATCGGCTGGGCCGCCTTCACGGGCTGGCTCGGCATGACCTACGCGCACACCGGCGGCCCTCTCGAGGTTGGAGTGTTCTTCGCCTACGTCGCGCTCGGCGCGCTAGGAGTCTTTCGATCGCCCTGGTTCCTCGGATTCGCCTGGGCGGCGCACATCGGCTGGGACTGCCTCCCCCGCGCACTGCCGGTCGACTACGCGAGCCTCCCGCTCGCGTGCATGCTCTTCGATGGGCCGATCGCCCTCTATCTGTTCTTCGGCGCGCACTCGGGTCGCTGGAAGCCTCTGATGCCCGAGGCCGAGCCGGGGCGCCAAGCGCTGTGAATGGACCGAACCGAGTCCCCCGTTGCCCTTGCCCTGCTTCTGCTCGCGACCCTGATCCCTCGGCCGTCGGCTGGGCAGGCGTCGACCGCCGGCCCGCAACCGTGGGCATCGCAACCGTCCGCATCGCAGGGGGCCGCGGAGCCCACGGCCGAGAAGGGCGTGATCGACGTCGTCATCGTCGATCATCGATCCTCCTACGAGAGCGACGTGGCCACCTCGTCCACGCGAACGCCGACTCCGCTCCAGCAGACGCCCCAGTCGGTGAGCGTGGTCACCCGCAAGACCATCGACGACCAACAGGTGAACTCGGTCGCCGACGCGGTGACGAACGTGAGCGGCGTCGTGCCCACGAATCCACTGCTCACGCCTTCCTTCGACAGCACGTTGATCCGTGGGTTTCCCGCCGAGCAGATGATCGACGGATTCACGCAGTACTACAGCCCTGGCGACCGCCAGAGCCTCGTGAACGTCGAGCGCATCGAGGTGCTCAAGGGACCCAACGGCGTCCTCTACGGGGGCGGCGCTGGCTCGACGGTGGGCGGCCTGGTCAACCTCATCTCGAAGTCGCCGACCGGAACCCCCATGCGGACGGTCGGGATCCGCGTCGGCTCCGACGATCTCCTGCAGCCCTTCTTCGACGTGAATCAGCCGCTCGGCGACCACGTGCGCTTTCGCATCACGGGCGAGTACACCCGCTCGGGCAGCGACATCGACGTCGTCGACACCCAGCGCTTCAACGTGAATCCCGCGCTGACCTTCACGGACGGCGCGGCCACGACCCTGACCTTGCGCGGGACCGTCTCGCGCTGGCGCCAGCCGGACTACCAGGGCCTGCCGGCGACCGGGACGGTGGCCAGCTCCGACGCACCGATCGACCCCGCTGTCGAGGAGTTCGTAAAGGTGCCGGCCGGCAATCCCAACCCGAAGGTGGATCGCCATCTCTTCGTCGGGAATCCCGACATCCCCGCGAGCAGCTCCCAGTTCGACAGCATCGCGTTGCACTTCGAGCACGTCTTCTCCGAATCGTGGCGTCTCGAGCTCCAGTCGCGTTACGCCCGCTCTCAGTTCGACGAGAAGGCGCAACTGATCGTCGGGTCGGGGCTCGATTTCGGAGCGGACCGGCCGATCATCGAGCCTCCAGCGCTCAGCGAGGCGTTCGGCCTGGGTGCTCTTCCCTTCCTTCTCTTCAACGCGCGACTGTTCCAGCAGCAGCGGGAGGTCAGCGTCATCGGCAACGTGATCGGCGAACGATCGTGGGGGCCAGTTCGGACCACACTGCTGCTCGGCGCCGACTACAGCCGTTACGACGACTCCGGATTCCTGGCCTTCCTCCCCGTACGCGGAGGCTTCGTCGTCGATCTGGCGAATCCGACCTTCGACCAGCCATTCGTCGAGCCCGGCTCTGGCAAGAGCGACAACTTCGTCGTGGACGGGATCGCCGGGGGCTACGTCCAACTCCAGGCGACGGTGTACGATCGACTCCACCTGCTCGGCGCCGCACGGCTCGGACAGGTTCGGATCGACTACAAGGGGCCCGACGTCCGCGACGTGACGGATTACGTCGGGTGCATTCCGAGGGTGGGTGCGGTCTTCGATCTCATCGGCGGCTTCTCTCTCTTTGCCGGATACGGCAGCGGGGTGCGCGGCCAGCCCTTCACGATCTTCACCGAGTCGCCGCGACCCGAGTTCGCCCACCAGATGGAGGCGGGGATCAAGGCGTCGATCGGCGACCGGTGGGTCGGTCAGGTCGCCTACTTCGAGATCCAGCGAAGCAACGTCGCCGTGCCCGATCCCAACGGTGGCATCGGCTCGGTCGCGCGGGGTCGACAGGCTTCCCACGGGATCGACGCCGAGCTGATCGTCCACCCGATCCCCTCGGTGAGTCTGCTGCTCGCCTACGCCTGGACGCGCGCTTCCTTCCAGGACGATCTCTACGCGTCGTTCGGCTCGGGACTCACGGCGCTCCCCGGCGTCCCCGAGAACTCGGGGAGGCTCTGGCTGAACTACGACTTCGGCGGGTGGCTTCGCGGGCTGCGCATCGGCGCGGGAGTTCACGCCGAGAGCGGAAGCCAGATCTCCGTTCGGAATCCGTTCTTCTCCGACGCGTTCTTCACCGTCGACGCGACCATCGGCTACGACGCGAAGCGATTCTCCTTGGGATTCCGCGTCGCCAACCTGACCAACGAGGAGTACTTCGTGCGCTTGAACTACCTCGGGGGCCGCGTCGCGCCCGGGCCCTCGCGGTCCTTTCAGTTCACCGCCGCCCTGCACTTCTAGATGCGACAATTCGCCGCGCACCGCGGTCTGCCACCTCCGGGCGTACCCCGTTACTTTGCGGATATCCGGAGGAGGCTCCCATGGCCGAAGGACTCTCGACCGAACGAAGGCACGCCCGCCTGCTCGATCCGCAGCCGACCCGTCGACGCCGACGCCTGCAGCGCGCCGCGAGGCTGTGCCCGCGTCGGGTGCTTGCCGCCGCCTTGGTGGCGTCGAGCCTCCCCATCGCCGCGAGCGCAACGACGCTTACGGCCGGCCAGGCCACGATCGCATTCGACCTCGCCACCTGGGCGACCTTCGGCCTGACACTCAACAACTTCACCGGCGCGGACGGAAACGCCCTGCCCGTTGGCCCGGTAGCCGGGGAAGATCTCCTCGATACGTCGCTCGATGGTTTCGCGAATCCTCAGACCTACACCTTGAACCCACCCGGCGTCGACGTGACTCCCGACCCTCGGCGCTCAGCACCCCCGACGAGCTTCACCTACGATGCCTCGAGCGTGGCGACGCTCCTGGCCAGCGCGTCGGGCAACATCTCACTGGCTGGCGTGTCCCGATGGACGGTCGATCCCGACCTCGGTGGTGGCCAGCTCGTCTTCGGCGACTTCTCGCTCGCCTACAACGGCAGCGCGAGTCGCTGGGAGCTGACCAACAACATCGACTTTCCCGTCGTGGTCTTCTGGCTCGGCAGCGCGCAAGAGACCGTCGGTCCGGGCGACGACTTCTCCGTCTCGGGCGATCTGATCGGCGCTCCCCTCCTGAGCGCTCTCCTTCCCGGCGCGGTCGGACAGGACTTCGGTACGTTCACCTTCACGACCGTTCCCGAGCCGTCGACGACGGCCATGCTCACGCTCGGGATCGGCGTGCTGCTGACAGCTCGGCTGAGCAGCCGGGCGGCGTGAGGCGAGGCCGGCGGCGTCACGCTTTGGAGGCGGGCAGCCGCTAGAGGAAGAAGATCGGCGCCGGCCAGCTTTGCCGAGAGTCAGACTGTACCTTCGAGCAGCCTGCCATGTCGGCGATCACCATCGAATCGCGGCCGGAGCCCGCGGACCTCGGACATCCCGCGGTCTGGCTGCCGTGGCTCGTGCGGATGCGGTGGGCTGCCGTGGCGGGGCAAGTGCTCACCGTTGCGGTCGCCAAGTGGGCGCTCGACCTGCCGCTCGACGTGGGCTGGCTCTTTGCCATCATCGTCTCGACGGCCGCCAGCAACGTCTTGCTTGCGGCGTTTGTGCGGCGCCTGGCCGCTCGGACGAACGTTGTCGCGGCTACCGTCGTCGCCCTCGACGTTCTTCTCCTGACGGCCCTGCTCGGATTGAGCGGAGGCGCGGCGAACCCGTTCACCGTCCTCTACCTCGTGCACGTCTCGCTCGCGGCGCTCCTCCTGGGATTCCGCTGGAGCCTCCTGATCGCCGTGCTGTGCGCCGCCTGCTACGCGACGATCTTCGCGGTCCACGCGCCCCTCGGCCTCGGCGACGACCCCATGCACGCGGCGCACCTGGGACACTCCGCCGGAGGCATCAAGCTTCATCTGCAGGGCATGTGGATCGCCACGGTCACGGCCGCCCTCATCCTCAGCTACTTCGTCGCGCGCACCGCCGCCGCGCTTCGGACGCGCGACGCGCAGCTGCGCGCGCTGGAGCGAACGGCAGCCCGCAACGAGAAGCTCGTGGCGCTCTCTGCGCTCGCCGCGGGCGCCGCTCACGAGCTCGGCTCGCCGCTCGGAACGATCGCGGTGGCGGCCTCCGAGCTCGATCGCGTGGCGAGGACGATACCCGGGGCCGACGGCCTCGCCGAGGACGCACGCCTGATCCGCGAGCAGGCGGAGCGCTGCCGCGAGATCCTGGCGCGAATGAGCGGCGACGCCGGCGCGGACATCGGGGAGGGCTTGGTGGAGATCGATCTGGCGACGCTCTTCGCGACGGTCCGCGATCGACTGGGACCCGGCGAATCGAGTCGCGTCTCGATCGCGTGCGCCTCGCCAGATGCCAGGTTGCGGACGCCCGCCGTCGCCGTCGCGCAGGCACTCGTGAACCTCCTTCGAAACGGGTTGGCGGCGACCCCCGAAACCTCCGCGGTGTCGCTGGCAGCGTCGCTGAGAGGCGACGACGTGTGCTTCGAGGTTCTCGACAGGGGCGATGGCATGACGCCCGAGATCCTCGATCGAGCGGGCGAGCCGTTCTTTTCGACCCGCACGGCGGGCTCCGGGATGGGTCTCGGGCTCTTTCTCGCCCGGGCCGTGGCCGAGCGGCTCGGCGGCCGCCTCGCGCTCGAGTCCGAACGAGGCCTCGGCACGCGGGTGGTGCTCACGGTGCGTCGCAACCCCGCCGAGCGGAAGACGGCATGACCTCGGGCTACGAAGAGGGCCGCTCGCTGCTGCTCGTGGACGACGACGCGCCGTTCCGCAGGCGGCTCGCAAGGGCTTTTTCGGAACGCGGGTACGTGGTGCGCGAAGCCGATGCGGCCGCCGCCGCGCTGGCGCTCGCGCGCGAGGAGAGTCCCGAGCTCGCCGTCGTCGACCTGCGGGTCCCCGACGGAGACGGCCTGGAGGTCATCCGTGCGCTCAAGCGAGTCGACCCGACCACAAGAGTCGTCGTGTTGACCGGCTACGGGAGCATCGCCACGGCGCTCGAGGCCGTCCGGATCGGAGCCACCCACTATCTGACGAAGCCCGCGGACGTGGACGATCTCATCGCGGCGTTTTCGCGCAGCGACAGCTCGCTCGAGCGGGGCGGCGGCGAGGATGCACCGCGTACCGAGCACTCGGCGCCGACCTTGGCGCGTGTCGAGTGGGAGCACATTCAGCGGGTCCTTGCTGACTGCAGTGGCAACGTCTCGGAGGCGGCGCGCCGGCTCGGCATCCATCGCCGCTCGCTCCAGCGCAAGCTCGCGAAGCACCCCGTCCCGCGCTGAGCCGCGCGCCGCCCCCGGCAAGGTGAGGCACGAGGTCCCAGCGGAGCGCACCCGATTTGTGGTGCGGCGCGACGGGCGGGGCCGCGCGCGCCGCTGCTCGCGTCGCGCGGCCCGGCACGCGGCTTGCCAAGGCTGTATGCGATGGTCTCGGGGCGGTCCTCGCGAGGTGGGCTCGGGATTGGGGCGGCGATGATCGCCCAGGTCGCGCTCCTCGCGTGGATCGCCGGTCTCGGCGCCGGCGGGGTCGCCGCCGCGGTCGCGATCGGTGCAATCGGCGCCGCGACGCTCATGCCTGCGGCGCTGCGTCGTGCACCTGAAGCGACGGTCATGCTGGCGGCCGGCGGCCTCGGCATGACGACTGGCTGGTGGGCCGACCTCGACTTCACGACTGCCTCTGCAGTCGCCGCGCACGCGCACGAGCCGCTCGATCTCGTGTGGTGCCGGGGCCCGGCGGCGCTCGCGGCCTTTCCGGATCTCGGTCACATCTCGTGGATGAATCTCGGGATGCTGGCGCTCGGGATGCCGGCGGTCACCGCGGCGCGCCGGCGCACCGGACGCGGCGACGCGCACGGGATCGCCGCCCTGTTTGCTTGCGCCGCCGCGATGTCGATCGGCATGAGCGCCGGGGCCCGAGGCGCCGCGGCGCTCGCGCCGGCACTCGGCGCCTCGGGTGTGGTCGTCGCCGACTGGACGCTCATGAGCGTCGGCATGCTGGCGGGCATGGCCGCGGTCAAGGGAGTGCACCGATGGCTGGCCCGGATCCCCTACATGCGTTCGATACTGCCATGCGCTTGCAGGCCCCCCGGATCGACGACCTTTCGGAAGGGCTCTCGATCAAGGGCATACATCCGAGCCCGGGAGCGGGCCTGAGCGGTGGAGAGCGATGCGCGAAATCAAGGTCAGGGAACCTGAAGTTCCGCGAGCCCGACATCCCGTTCCAGTGGAATCGCGCGCCAACCCGTACTGCGGGAACCTCTTCAACATGCTCTCGTTCGTGGGGCCTTCGAGCGTTGGCCGGGACCCGAGCACCTGCCCTACAGCTATCACGTCAATACAGCCTATGTGTACGAGCTCCCCTCAATGCTCATCTGTCTCTATCTCTGGTTCAAGCGGGACGAGACGCTCCCGAGTACGAACCCGACGCACGCAGTCTGACCGGGTGGCCGGCTCCGCGGCACGACCGCGGGATCAACGGATTGGGGATCGGTCTTCGCAGATTTCGGCCGGGTTCCAAATCCCGCGTCCGCACCGCGACGGATGCTCGAGGCCGCGATCGCTCGACCGACCCCAGGCAGCGATGGCATCATCGGGCATGGCCGACGAGCCGCTGCGCTTCGAGGACGAGCCCGCCCGCGATGATCTCGAGTTCCTCGAGAGCCAGATCAACGATTTCAACTTCGAGATCACCGGCTACCGTGACGGTCGCTATCTCACCGTCTTCGTGCGCGACGCGGGCGGCGCGATCCGCGCCGGCCTCAGCGGACACACGTGGGGCGGGTGCGCCGAGGTGAAGTTCCTGTGGGTGCGCGAGAGCGAACGGCGCTCGGGTCTTGGCACGCGACTCCTCGCCGCTGCCGAGGCGGAGGCGCGTGCGCGCGGCTGCAAGCAGATCGTGCTGAGCACGCATAGCTTCCAGGCCCCGCGCTTCTATGCGAAGCATGGCTACACCGTGGCGGGTGAGTTCCCCGGCTACCCGATCGGGCACGGCCAGATCTTCCTGCGCAAATCGCTCCTCTGAAGGGACGTCAAGCTGCGGTGTCGGCCGCCCTTTGCAGGAGAGCAGCTCCCACGGGCAGCCGAGTGCGAGCGGTAGGATCGGGTAGGGCATGGCAGCGGACGATCCCAGGACCAAGCGGCGGCCGCTTCGCGACTGGATCGCGTGGGCCGCGATCGCGATCGCGATGGCGGGCCTGCGCGCGCGGCTCCTCGACGTCCCGCTCGAGCGGGACGAGGGCGAGTACGCCTACGCCGCACAGCTCCTCCTCCAGGGCGCGGCGCCCTACGCGCACGCCTACACCATGAAGCTGCCCGGAACCATCGCCGCCTACGCCGCGATCCTCGCGCTCGCGGGCGAGAGCCCGGCGGCGATCCACGCGGGCCTGCTCGTCGCGAACGCGCTCACGCTCGTGTGCGTCGCGCTCCTCGCGCGGCGCTTCGTCGGAAGCGTCGGGGCATCGACGGCGGCGGCGGCCTTCGGCCTGCTCGCGCTGAGCCGCGGCCTGCTCGGCTTCACCGCGAACGCCGAGCACTTCGCGCTGCTGCCCGCGCTGGCCGCGCTGCTCGGGCTGCTCCGCGTCCTCGAACGGCGCGGAACGTGGCCGCTCGCGGGCGCCGGGGCGCTCTTCGGCGTCGCGGTGCTCATGAAGCAGCACGCCGCCTTCTTCCTGGCGTTCGGCGCGCTCTGGGTGTGGATCGACGGCCGCCCCGACCCGCGCGCACGCGTCGCGGCGCGGCTCGCGATCCTGCTCGCCGGCGCGGCGATTCCGCTCGCCGCGACGGGTCTCGCGATCGCGGCCGCGGGCGCCTGGGATCCGTTCTGGTTCTGGACCGTCCAGTACGCGGGGAGCTACCTCGACCAGGTGGCTGCGGCCGACGCGCTCGCGCTCCTCGCGCTGCGCGCGGGCCGGAACGCCTGGATCTTCTCGACGGTGTGGCTCCTCGCCGCGGCCGGCCTCGCGATGTTGCCCTTCGACTCCGATCGGCGGCGCCGGCGCTTCCTCGGCCTCTTCGCGCTGCTCTCGTTCGTGGCGGTCTGTCCCGGTCTCTCGTTCCGCGAGCACTACTTCCTGCTCATCGTGCCCGCCGCAGCGCTGCTCGCCGGCGCGGCGGCCGATGCGGCGATGCGCGCGCTCTCTCTGCGGTCGGTGACACCGATCGCGGTCGCAATTGCTTTCGCGGCGGCGCTCGTGCAGGAGCGGGACTACCTCTTCCGCTGGACGACGGGGGAGATCGTGCGCGAGGCGTACGGCCAGCAGGGCTTCGAAGAGTCGATCGCGATCGCCCGGTACGTGCGCGAGCGGACGGCGGCAGACGACCGCATCGGCGTGCTCGGGTCGGAGCCGCAGATCTACTTCTACGCCCGCCGCCGTGCGGTCACGCCGCTCCTCTACATGTACCCGCTGCTCGAAGACCAGCCGCTCGCGGCGCGCATGCAGCTCGAGCTGATCGAGCAGTTCGAGCGCGCGCTGCCGCGCTACGTCGTGGCGACCTCGAACCCCCGCTCCTGGCTTCCGCACGGCGGCGTGACCCGCACGGTGCTCGACTGGATCCCGGCCTTCCTCGCCGAGCACTACGAGCGCGTCGCGTTCGCAGACCTCGCGCCGGACGGCACCCCGGTCTACGCCTTCGGCGACGATGCGAAGAGCCGCGAGCCCGCGAACCCGACCGGCCTCCAGGTCTACCGGCGCAAGTAGCCTCGCCGCTCGGCCGGGTCGTTGCCCCCTCCGGGGAAGAGCCAGGACCCCCGAAACTGGCGCCGTGGCTCCGCGATTCGCGGATATTCGGAGCCTTCCGTGTGGTAGCGTCGAGCGCGATCTGGCTGGGAGAGTCCCGTGCTGGTTGACTTCACGGCCGTCCCTCGCAAACCCGACCGCCCCTGGCGGGTCGTCCTGCTGAAGCCCTATCAGGAGGTTCCCGGCCTGGTGGCGAGCCCTCCGCTCGGGCTCCTGTACCTGGTCTCCGCGATTCGCGAGCGCTTCGGCGACACGGTCGACGTCCAGGTTCTCGACATGAAGTCGCGCGTGCTCGATCCGGAGTGGCTCGACGAGCCGCTGCGCCGCTGGCGGCCCGACGTCGTCGGCGTGTCGGCGCTGAACTGCGAGGCCGCCTCCGCCGAGCACATCGCCAAGCTCGCCAAGGGAATCGATCCGAAGACGGTGACGGTGATCGGCGGTCCCTATCCCCACCGGCGGGCGGTCGAGCTGCTCGAGAGCACGCACTTCGACTGGATCTTCGACGGCATGGCGGAGCGTACCTTCCCCGAGGCGCTGCGCCGCCACTTCGATGGGGAGCCGCTCGGCACCGACATCCCGGGCTTCAGCTACCGCGGCGAGAGCGGTCCCGTGCTCGCCTCGGGCACCGACGCCGTCCGGGATCTCGACGAGCTGCCGCTGCCGGCCTGGGATCTCGTCGACTTCGACCGCTACGCCCACCAGCCCACGATGATGATGGCCATCAAGGGCCGGCGCTACGCGACGATCTTCACCTCGCGCGGCTGTCCGTACAAGTGCAACTACTGCCACGACCTCTTCGGCAAGCGCTTCATCTACCGCAGTGCCGACCGCGTCCTCGCGGAGATCGAGCTGCTCTACGAGAAGTACGGCGTCGACGAGTTCGAGATCGTCGACGACATCTTCAACCTTCACAAGCCGCGGCTGAAGAAGATCATGGAGGAGGTGACGCGGCGCTGGCCGGGCAAGCTCCACTTCTGCTTCCCGAACGGAGTGCGCGCCGATATCATGGACGAGTCGGTGCTCGATGCGTTGGCCGCGGCCGGGACCTACGCGATGGCGGTCGCGATCGAGACGGTGACGCCCCGCCTCCAGACCCTGATCCAGAAGAATCTCGACGTCGAGCGCGCGCGCAAGGTCATCGAGTGGGCTGACCAGCGCGGCATCATGGTCTCCGGCTTCTTCATGATCGGCTTCCCCACCGAGACGCCGGAGGAGATCCGCGCCACGATCGACTTCGCGCGCGAGAGCCGCCTCTCCACGGCCCAGTTCTTCACCGTGACGCCGCAGCCCGAGACGCCGCTCTACGAGCTCGCCCGCGCCGAGGGCGTCGAGGCGCTCGCCGCGATCGCCCGCGACGAGAAGGAGGGCGCCTCGTATCGCAACACGTTCACGTGGTACGAGCGCGCCTACGACTTCCCGCTCGGGAAGCTGCGGCGCCGGGCCTATCGACAGTTCTACTTCTCCCCGAGCCGCCTCTGGCGCCTCTGGAACCGGGTGCCCACGTGGCGGTCGCTCGGCTTCGGATTCGGGGCGCTGCTCGGAAACATGCTCGGCCGCACCCAGCCGCACGCTCTGGGCCGCCCGCGGCCTCCGGAGAATTGGCCATATGTCGAGGCGGAGTCGCGCGCGCCGTTCCACCGTTCGATGTAGCGTCGCGCGCTGCGTGCCTAGTTGGTGGGCCGCCCGGGACTCGAACCCTGCGCGACCTCGGCAATTCCGCTGGGTGCTGGGCGAAGTGGAGGAGTGCGAGAGGAGTCCGGCGGCGCTTGCTGATTTGTTGCGGGGGTTCCATGCCTCGCCCTAGCCCACGCCGGCACCGCGAACGCACTACCCCTGACGAGTGTCGATCACTCTTCATGCGCATCCGTGTGGACGTGCAGAGCACAGTAACGGGTCCTTGACGCGCCGCTTGTGCGCAGCGGGAGGGAAGCGAGCGATCGCTATCGGGTCGCACCCGGCTCGCTGGACGGAAGCGGGGCCAGCGTCTGGAAATCGGGATCGTAGTACGGGCCGAGCTGGTTCAGCACCCGGCGCACCGCGGCCGCCCGCTCCCCGACGTCCTTCGTGATGAAGACCGTGCGGGCCTCGGAACGGGCGCTTCGTGCGTAAGACGTCAGAACCTCGTAGATCCACACCGTCTGTTCGCGCCCGTCGCCGTTCTCGAGCGATTTGACGAGCAAGCTCGTGTTGGTGCGGAGCATCGACACCAAGAATCCAAGTTTGTTGTAGGAGCCGCTCTGTAGTGACTCCCGCTTCGGTGGGGGCTGCTGGACGAACGTCTCGTAGAGCGCGTCCGTGGCTGTCGCCAGGCCCTTCGCGATCCCGGTGACCTTGGCCTGGTCCCAGGCCGCGAGCTCACCCCTTGCGCTCGGCGCAAGAAGCAACACGGCGAGCCCGAGCGAGCTGAGAACGCAGACGAAACGACGGGTCGGCATGCGAGTTCTCCTTCACGACGCAGGGTCGGGCCCCTCGAGGATGCGTCACCGAGCGAGGCGAGCGAACGCTACCGGATCGCACCCGGCTCGATGTTCGGATGTGGGGCCAGCGTCGGGAAGTCCGGATCGTAGTAGGGACCGAGCCTGTTCAGGACCCCGCGCACCGCGCCGGCCCGGTCTCCGACGTCGTGCGCGACGAAGACCTTCCCGGCGTCGTCGCGGGCACTGCGGACGAGCTGCATCAGGTTCTCGTAGATCGGGAGCGTCTGCTCGCGTCCCCCGCCCTTCTCCAGCGACGTGGCCAGCTCACGCGCTTCGATTCGCAGGAGCCGGACGAGGTGCTCGAGGCGGTAGTAGGCCTGGCTCTGCATCGACCCCAATCCCGGCGACGGCTGCTTGATGAACGTGTCGTAGAGGGCCTCGGTGGCCACCGTCAGCTCCTTCGCGAGCCCGGTGACTTGCGCCTGGTCCCAGGCCGCGAGCTCTCCCCGAGCGCTGGGCGCGAAGAGGAGTCCGGCGATCGCAAGCGAACCGAGCAAGGAGGCGAGATGATGATTCGACACGAGAAGTTCTCCTTCACGACGCGCCTCGCTTCGCGAGGAACAGCGCGTCAGCGCGCACGGCACCCGGCGCCGTTCACGACCCCGCCCCATCGGATGCCAGGAGGTCGCGTGCGAGTGCCGTCAGTGCCCTTCGCAACAAGTCGAAGAGCGCCCGGATGTCGGTCTCGGCGGGTTCGATGTGGTGGGCGATGAAGGCGCCGTCCGCCACGCTGAGCGCCAGGGCCGCAAACTCCCGCGCTAGGTCGGCGCCGCGCTCACCGAATGGCTCGAGCAGGGTGATCATCATTTCGCGGAGACGCTCGTAGGCAAGCGCGCGGACACGCCGGATGACGGCGAGCGACGTTTCGTCCACCTCGGCCCGCTCCAGGGCGATGAGGAGCAGGAGGCGCAGGAATTCGGGGTGCCGCTCGAGTGATTCCGCCGCCGCCTCGAGCAGGGTTTCCACCGCTTGCGCGGGGGCGGCCGGCAGGTCATCGGGGCCCGGCAGGGCGTCGAACCAGCGCTGCGCTCCCTCCTCGATCACGGCAGCGAGGAGATCCTCCTTGCTGTCGAAATGCCAGTAGATCGAGCCCGAGGGCAGGCCCGAACGCCGACTCACGGCCGATATGCTCGTCCCGGCGAAGCCTCGCTCGGCCATCAGCGAGCGGGCCGCCTCCACGATCTTCCGCCGCGACTCGATGCCGAGTTCCTCGCGACGCGTGGGCTTGCGGGTCGAAGCGGCGGCGCGACTCACGACCGCTCCAGCCGCGCGCGGTGCAGCTCGTTCACGGGGAACCCTCCCCCTTGCAGAGCGCACGCAGCAGCGCGCGCGTGCGCTCGCTCTCCTCGGAGGTGGGACACAGCGCGCCGACGCGCAGCTCGGTGGCCCCCGCCTGTGCGAAGGCCGCGAGCTGCTCGCGGACGGACTCCTCGGTACCCGTCGCGAGCAGATCCTCGGGCCCCTTCACACCCTCCCGCTCGAGCACGGCGCGGTAGGCGGGCAGCTGGCCGTAGAGCTTGAGCTGTTCGGCCGCGAAGGAGCGCGCGCGATCCGGCGCGTCGGTCACGCAGACGGGCACGCCCGCCAGGATCCGCGGGCTCGGCCGGCCCGCCGCCGCTGCGGCGTCGCGGATGCGCGGCGCGATGTGCTCCGCAACGGTGCGTGGGCCCACCATCCAGAGGGTAGTGCCATCCGCCTCGCGGCCCGCCAGGTCGAGCATGCGCGGGCCGAGGGCCGCGATCAGGATCGGGCAGGGCGGCGCGTCGATCGCGAGTCGACCACGGGCTACGAACTCCGAGGTCTCGAGGGCGACGGCTTCTCCCGCGAGGAGCCGGCGCAAGGCGCGAAGCATGTCGCGTGTGCGGGTGAAGGGCCGTTCGTACGACTCGCCGAGCATCCCCTCGACAAGGAGCTTGTGGGAAGGCCCGATCCCGAGCACGAGCCGACCCCCCGCGGCCGCCTGGGCTGTCAGCGCCTGCTGGGCCAGCGGGATCGGATGCCGCCCGTAGAGCGGAACGATCGAGGTGCCGAGCTCGATGCCCGGTGCATCCGCCGCCACGGCCGCGAGCGCCGTGAGAGCGTCGGGGCCGGTGATCTGCGAGAGCCAGAAGCTCTCGAATCCATCCTCGGAGGCCCGGCGCGCCTCGCTGCGGATCGCCTCGAGGCTCCGGTGGTGACCACCGCCGTTCCAGCCGATGCGCATCTCAGACCCTCGCCACCGCGGGAGGGCGGTGGCCCCAGGTGCTGAGCCGGTCGTAGGTGCGCACCTCCCAGGTGGCGTCGTCCACCTTGCGTCCTCCCCAGCCGATCTCGACCTCGAAGCCCGAGGGCGTCCTGGCGTAGAAGGAGAACATGCCGTCGTTGGGGTGCTGACCCAGCGTGTTGGCGATGGGGATGCCGCGCTCGAGGCAGCGGTCGTAGGCGTGTCCCACGTCTTCCATGGAACCGAGCTCGAGCATGAAGTGATGGATGCGCTTCGGCAGCGGAGCTTTGGTGAAGGCCACGGTGTGGTGGCGAGGATTCGCGTGCAGGAACGTGATGTCGAGGGAGAGACCGGGCGCGAGCTCTGTATGGATCCGGTCCGAGAGCTTCATCCCGAGGAGCTCTCGGTAGAATCGGTCGTGTGCGGCGGCTTCTCGGGCGAGGAGCACCACGTGGCCGAGCCCCTCTTCGCCCGTGACGAATCCCGACGGCACCGCAGCGGAGCGGAATGGCGCGCGGGCGAGGTCCGGAGCGCAGAAGAGCTCGACGGGGACGCCGCTGGGATCCTCGAGCTGGAAGAGCTCCGCGACCCGCCGAGCCCGGGCGGTCTCGGGCTTTCCCTCGCTCACCGCGAAGCCGGAAAGGGATAGGGTCTGCGCGAGCCCACGCAGCGCGTGCTCGTCCTCGACCTCGAATCCCAGATAGGCCAGATCGTCGGACGTGCCCGGATGGAGGAGGATGCGCTGGGCCTGCTCATCCATTCGCAAGGCGAGCGAGCCGTCGGCGCCCCGCTCCGCGAGGCCGAGGCCCAGCACCTCGAGGGCGAAGTGCTCCCAGGCGCCGAGGTTGCTGACTTCGAAGCCCAGGTATCCGAGTCGTGCGATGGCGGGCATGGCGTCTCTCCGGTGGGACTAGAGGAAGAACTCGGGCGGCGCCTGACCCGGATGCAGCTCGCTGAATCCGAACACCTGGGACGCCTTGTCCGGGTTGTTGAGCGCGTGGGCCCGCATCGCGTGGACGTCGCGGAAGAAGCGCTGAATCGGGTTGTCCAGGAAGAGGGCGCGGCCGCCGCTCGCCTCGAACAGCAGGTCGACGGCGCGGACACCCCTCAGCACCACGTTGGCCGCCGCCCAGCGCGCTCGCGCGCGAAGCGCCAGAGGGATCGGTTCTCGCTTCTCTGCCAGCTCCCAGATCGGCTCCCATGTGGTGCGCACCTCCGCCTTCGCGGCCTCGATCTCCACGGCCGCCTCCGAGAGGCGTCGCTGGGCGAAGGGATCGTCGGCAACCTTCGAGCCATCATAGGCAGCGACCTTCTCCCGCATATAGGTGCGGTAGGAATCGAGGGCGCCCTGCGCGGCGCCGATCGCCGGCACGGAGATGCAGAAGGAGAATACGCAGCCGAAGGGCAGCCGGAAGGTCGTACCGCGGTTCACGGCCTGGCCCGGATTGGCGAGGTTGTAGGCGTCGAGGAAACGGTGGGTACGGTGCTCGGGGACGAAGGCGTCCTCGACCACGATGTCCTTGCTGCCCGTCCCGGCCAGCCCGGCCACGTGCCAGTTGTCGATGATCTGGTAATCGCGGCGCGGCACGAGGAACGTGCGCATGTCGGGAAGGGGACCCTCGCCGGGCGCGACACCGCCGAGGAACACCCAATGGCAGTGGTCGCAGCCGCTGGAGAAGGACCAGCGGCCGGAGAGCCGGAAGCCCCCGTCCACCCGCTTCACCCTGCCCGTGGGTGCGTAGGACGAGCTCAGCTGGACGCTCGAGTCCTCGCCCCAGACGTCTTGCTGCGCGGGCTCGGGAAAGAGGCCGAGTTGCCAGTTGTGGATCCCCACCACGCCGAGGAACCAGGCGCTGGACGGACATGCGGCGGCCACCTCCGAGACGGCTTCGTAGAGGGTGAGCGGGGAGAGCTCATAGCCACCCCAGCGAGCGGGCTGAAGGGCGCGCAGCAGGCCCGCCTCCTGGAACTCCTTGAAGGTCTCGTCGGGCAGCCGGCGCAGCTGCTCGCATGCGGCCGCGCGCTCGCGGATCCCGGGGATCAGGGCTCGAACTCGCTCGAGGTAGGCGTCGTGCTCCATGTTCTCTCTCTCTTAGTCGATCATTCTAGAACATTTGTTCAAGATAGCATGCGGTGGCCACCGGCTGTCAAGTGGCAAACCTGTTGGTCTTGGGCGCTGCGTGCGGCGATGATGCGGGCCGAAGGGGGAACGCATGGCGCCCGCGTCGCAGCCGAGGATCCGGGGATTCGCGCTCTTTCGGGCACTCTGGCGGCTTCTACGGATCTATTGGACCTCGGCCGACGCGAAGTGGGGCGCGCTGCTCCTCGCCGCGGCCATCGCGCTCCAGCTCGCAGCGGTCTACTCGAATGTTCTCGTCTCCCTTGCGGAGCGCGACGCCGTCGATGCGCTCGGCGTACGCGACGCCGCCGCCTTCGGCCGCCGGATCGGGCTGATGATCGGCTTCATGCTGATCGCCGTGGTCGTGCCCGCCTATGCCGATTGGGTGCAGCAGCGGCTGCGGGTCCGCTGGCGCCGCGGCCTCACCGCGCACTACCTCGAACGCTGGATCGGACCGCAGGCCTACTGCCAGGCAGATCTGCATCGCCAGCAACTCGACAACCCGGATGTCCGCATCACCGAGGACGTGCGCGACTTCACGGCGAGCGCCTGCGGCCTCGCCCTCTCGTTGCTCTCGGCGCTGGTGACGCTCGTCTCGTTCGCAGCCATGCTGTGGCACATCTCAGCCGCCTGGGCCATCCCGATCGCCGGGAAGACGCGCCAGATCCCCGGCCTGCTGCTCTGGATCGCCATCGCGTTCGCACTTGTCTCGATGTGGATCACGAACCTGGTGGGGCGCCGGCTCGTACCGCTCAACTACGACCGGATCCGACTCGAAGCCGACTTCCGTTACGGGCTCGTGCATTATCGCGACCACGTCGAGGCGGTTGCGCTCTCGCGAGGCGAAGCAGTCGAGCGGGTTGGAGCGGTCAGTCGCTTCCTCCGCGTCTACGACAACTTCTGCAAGCTGGTCGGCGCGCAGCGAACCCTGAACATCCTCACCCAGGGGATCGGCGTGGTGAACACGCTGGTACCGCTCGTCGCGGCCGGGCTCGCGTACTTCGCCGATGTGCTCACGCTCGGAATCATCGTACAAACGCGCTTCGCCTACGGCCAAGTCGCGGGCGCGCTCGTGTGGTTCGTGAACGCCTACCAGGAGATTGCGCGCTGGCGCGCCAACATCGAACGCCTCTCCGCCTTCTCGGACGCGATCGACACGACCGAGCGCGAGTTCGCGCGCGGCGGAATCCGCGTCGAACACGCCCCTTCCAAGGCCGTACGCCTCGAGGGACTCTGCGTCGAGGCCCCCCGCGGTCGGGTCCTGCTGGATGGCGTCAACGCAAACATCGTCGCGGGCGAGCGCGTCGCGATCGCGGGTCGCGCGGGAACGGGCCGGACGATGCTGATGCGCGCGCTCGCCGGGATCTGGCCGTTCGGCGCCGGGCGCATCGAGGAGCCGCCGCGCGAGGAGATGCTCTTCCTTGCGCAGCGGCCCTACTGGCCGATCGGCACGCTGCGCGCCGCCCTCTCCTATCCATCTCCTGCGGACCGCTTTCCCGACGGCCGGATCCGCGAGGCGCTGCGACTCTTCGGGCTCGACGCACTCGTGGACCGTCTCGACCAGGAGGAGCCGTGGGACCAGAAGTTCTCCGCCCACGAGCAGCAGCGCCTCGCCCTGGCGCGCGTCTTGCTCCAAAAGCCCGCCTGGATCCTGCTCGACGAGGCGACCTCGGATCTCGATGCGGAGAGCGAGGCGAAAGCCTACGAGGTGCTTACCGATCAGCTGCCGGCTTCGGCGCTGATCGCGGTGGCGGAGCGGCACCGCGCAATCCCCAACCTCACGCGGCGCTGGACGCTCCGCGCCGACGAGCGCGGGCGCGTCGCACTCGACGCCGCTTGATCAACAGATCGTGTGGCTGGGGCCGGCGATCGGGCCCCTCGGCCGGCACGCCGCTTGCTGAGGGTTCGAAAGCGGATGGGACTCTCGGTGCCAGACGGATGGCCAGGGGGCTCTCGTGAAAAAGCCCAGGCACCCCTTGTACGAGCCGCTCCCGGCGCAGGACGCGTCGTTCGTACTCTTCGAGCACCGGGCCACCCACATGCACGTGGCGGTGCTCGCGGTCTTCGAGATCGGCCCGCTGCGCTCGACGACCGGCGGGGTCGATGCGGCGCGGCTGCTCCGGTACGGCCAGTCGCAACTGGCGGAACTCCCGCGCTACCGCCAGAAGCTGGCGTTCGCGCCCCTCTCCGGGCGGCCGGTCTGGATCGACGACTCGCACTTCGACCTCGACTACCACCTGCGCCACACCGCACTGCCCGCGCCCGGGAGCGAAGACGACTTGAATCGCATGGTGGGACGGGTGCTGTCGCAGCCGCTCGACCGCGATCGGCCGCTTTGGGAGATGTGGCTCGT